>VFQR01001067.1_pt1 | contig 24240 bp, 18 predicted proteins | sample 3512321 | NCBI WGS metagenome assembly VFQR01 (sample SAMN10412374, study PRJNA504923) | tailings metagenome | isolation source: Relicate 3 Philex TSF1 revegetated site | place: Philippines: Tuba, Benguet | collected 2017-08-29 | reverse complement strand
GAAGCCGAAGCCGAAGCCGAAGCCGAAGCCGAAGCCGAAGCCGAAGCCGAAGCCGAAGCCTGCATAGGGTGGGCCCTGGCCCACCATGAGCTGAACGCTCGCCATGATTCGGGGCGTGTCTGCGGCGCCTGAGGCGGGGTGCCGCCGCGAGGTCGAGCCGCGTGCTGCGGCGGCACGTCCGAATGAGGCGCCGCATCGCGGGAACGCCCGGGCACCAAGGCTGCGGAGATGCGCCTGGTTCCGGTCCTGCACAAACCGCACTGCAGCTTGAAGCTGAGCGCCTCAGGCCTCCCCGGCCGAATCCGCGGGTTCGGGTACCACCACCACGCGATTGCGGCCGGTCGTCTTGGCCGCGTACAGCGCGCCGTCGGCCTCGTCGAACAGGCCTTCGGGACGCAGCCGCGTGCGACCCGACAGCGAGGCCACGCCGACGCTGATGGTGATCGGCGGCAGGTCCTCGCGGCGCAGGTTCTCGACCGCGGCGCGCAGGCGCTCGGCCAGCCCGGAAGCCGCCTGTGTGTCGGCGCCCGGTATCAGCACCACGAACTCCTCGCCGCCCCAGCGCGCCAGCAGGGTGCCGGCGCGCAGCAGGCCCTGCAGGGTGGCAGCCAGCGCACACAGCACGGCATCGCCGACCGCGTGGCCCTGGGTGTCGTTGATGCGCTTGAAGTGGTCGACATCGATCAGGGCGATCGACAGCGGCGCATGCCGGCTCATCGCATCGGCCCAGTGCACCTCGAAGCGTTCGACGAAGGCGCGGCGGTTGGCGATGCCGGTCAGCGGGTCGATGCTGGCGGCATGCGCCAGCGCTTCCGCGCGCTTCTCCAGCTCGACATTGGCGTGCGCCAGCGCCTCACGATTGCGCTCCAGCTCAGCATTGGTCTCGGCCAGCTGCTGACCCAGGCGCCGGCTTTCGCGATAGCGGAAGGCCAGCAGGCCGGCGATCACCAGCAGACTCAGCACGCCAAAGGTCGCCAGCCAGCGGCCCAGCGACTCCTGCCGCAGCTTCAGCGCCTGGATTTCCAGATCGCGCTGCAGCAGCTCGATCTGGCGTTCGGCCTGCTGCGCGCGGTAGGCGCTTTCCATGACCGCCACCCGGCGGTTCATGTCGAGGCCGGCCAGCTGCTCCTGCAGGGCCAGGCTTTCGATCGCGGTTTCCAGCGCGCGCGTCTCGTCGCCCTGTTCGCGCAGCAGGGGAATCATCAGCCGGTAGCTGTCGAGCAGCTGCGGCTGGTCGTCGCCGGAGCGGAACTCGGGCAGGGCCTGCTGCCACAGCGCCAGCGCTTCATCAGGCCGGCCCTGGCGCGCCGCCACTTCGGCCAGAGTGGCGCGATAGCGCGCCAGCGTGCTGCGCTGGCCGATCCGCTCGGCGACGGCGGCGCCGCGCAGCAGGGCCTCGCGCGCTTCGTCGAGCTTGTTCAGGCCGAGCTTGGCGCGGCCGTTCTCGAGCAGCGCATAGGCCTGTCCCGGCGGGCTGCCGAGGCGCTCGGCCAGACGTTCGGCCTCCAGCGCCAGGCTCAGCGCTTCGCCGAAGCTGCCGGCCAGGTTGGCGGTGCGCGACATGCTGCCGAGCAGCGGCGCCTCGCGCGAGGGGTCCGCCAGGCGACGCGCCTCGGCCAGGCCGCGGTCGAGGTAGCTGCGTGCGGTTTCGTACTCGCGCAGGCCGGCGTAGAGCAGGCCGAGGTAGTGGTAGGTGCGCTCGATCTCGGCCTTCGCACCGGCCTGCTGCAATTTGAGGCTTTCCCGCAGCGACTCCAGCGCGGTCGAATACAGTCCCTGGTTCAGCCGGATCAGACCGATGTGGGTGAGCACGTCGGCGATGCCGTTGTTGTCCTTGAGCTGGCGGTACAGGTTCAGCGCGCGCTCGAAGCCAGACAACGCCGGTGACAGATCGCCCTGGCGGCGCAGCAGGATGGCGATATCGGTCTCGGCGCGGGCCACGCTGGCGGTGTCGCCGCGCCGGCTCGCGCGCTCCAGCACGCCGCGCTGCAGGGCCAGGGCTTCGGGATAGCGGCCGCGACGGAACTCGATCTGCGCCGACACCCGATCGACCGCGTCGATCTCGGCCGAACCTTCCGATGCGAGCCCAGCGGCTTCCTTGAGCACGGTGCCGGCCATCGCGAAGTCGCCGCTCGCCGCGAGACGCTCGGCCTCGACCAGGCGCGCCTGCAGCGGCGCTGCGATCTCGACCGGCGCGGTCGGCGCCAGCGGATCGCCCGCCCAGCGCTCATCTACCGGCTGCGCCGCAAGGGCGATCGGCATCAGCAGCAGGCACAGCACTGGCAGTGCTCGAAGCAACCGGATCCCCGCGATCTTGAGTGGGCGGCCCGTGGGCGGCAGGCGGCAGGCGTCGGGTGTGGCCCCGATCTGGGGCGCAAGTGTATGCGCAAGACCGCGGTGGCGCTGCGGCCCGGATCCTTCGCGGGTGTGAAGGCAGCGCTCAGCGCGCTGTCGAGGCTGCCAGCGTTGCGACCAGGGCCTGCGGCTGCGGGCCTGCGGCCAGCACGGTATCGCTGAACCCGCGCGACCGCGCATGCGCGGCGAGACGCTCGCTGCTGGCAGCCACGCGGGCACGCCTGAGCTTCTCGACCGCCTCGGCCGGCAGCTGCGCGAGCACGTTGTCGAGCGCCTCCGCGCTGGACAGCAGCAGGCCCAGCGGCGCGCTGGCCGTCTGCACAGCGCGCGCGTGCCGCGCATCCAGCCGCGCCGGTCCGCGCCGATAGACCTGCACTTCCTCCACATTGAAACCGCGCGCGCGAAGCTCCGGCGCCAGCACGCCGCGGCCGCCGGGCGCAGCGACCAGCAGCACGGTCTCGCCAGCACCCTGTGCAAGGCGCGGATGCGCCAGCAGGCCTTCGCTGATCTGCGGGCCTTGCTCGATCGGCGCCAGCACCTCGGCGAAGCCCGCGCGGTGCAGCGCCGCTGCCGTGCCCGCGCCAACGCCGGCGCCGATCCGTACCCGCGCGGCAATCCGCGCGTCGAGCTTCAGCAGGAAGCGCACCGCGGCGGGGCTGATGCACAGCGCGATCGTCGGCCGCTTCGCCAGCGCCTGGTCGAGCGCGGTGCTCGCATCGAGAGGCTCAAGGCGCAGGCCCGGCAGGGCCAACGGCTTGGCCCCCGCCGCCTCGATAGCGCGCTTCGCCGCGCCCTGCTGGCTGCGCTCGCGCAGGCTGATCACGGTCCAGCCGGCCAAGGGCGGCGATATGACAGAGGAGTCCGTACTCGTGGGTATCCGCGTGCGCATGCTAGATAGTCTGCCCCGCCGCACCGGCGCCTGTCCGAACGATGCTGTCCATGAGCCAAGCCGCACCGCTGATCGCCGCACCTGAAGCCAGCCTCGGACAGGATCTTGAACGCGTGCTGCTGTCGATGCCGCCGCTGCGCGCGATGGGCTGCCGCGTGGCCTGTGTCGAGCCCGAGCGCCTGGTGCTGGCCGCACCGCTCGCTGCCAACGTCAACGACAAGGGCAGCGCCTTCGGTGGCAGCCTGGCGGGGCTGATGACCGTGGCCTGCTGGGGATTGTTCAGCGCGCGACTCAAGCAGGCCGGCCTGATCGCCGAGGTCTACGTGCAGGACTCGCACCTGCAGTACTTCGTACCGGTGCTGGAAGACATCGAAGCCGAAGCCCGGCTGGCCGAAGGCGAAGACATTGATGCCGCGATCCGCAGCATGCGCAGCCGCCGCAAGGCGCGGCTCAAGCTGGTGGCGAGCGTGCGCCTGAAGGATGGGCGCGAGGCGGCGCGGCTGGAGGGGCGGTTCGTGGCCTTGGGGGCGGTGGGGTGAGTGCGCCACAGCGGCCGATGAGTCTCTGCAGGCTGCATCGGTGCACATAGGGTGGGCCCTGGCCCACCAAGAGGTCGACCCTCGCCCCGGTTCCATGGAATGCAGCGCTGGCGCGCTCTGTAGGGCTTGGAAACCGAGGCGGAGTGATGGCCACGGTGGGCCAGGGCCCACCCTATGGACGGACGCGCGGCTCGAATCTTCGCCAGCATTGACCATCCCGCGCGTGGTCTCCGCGCTCAGCAGACCCAACGCCCGCGGCACGCAGCGACGGCTCGACCTTTGGCAGCGTCGCGTTCGGCGATACCCGCAAGGGCGCTTCGCCCTGGCTGCGATCACTGCATGCTGAAGTCAGCGCCGCCTCTCGCCGCGCAGGCCATCTCGCCACTCCTACGCCCGTGCAAACCTCCGGACGCTCCGCCGTACCGGCTGCGAATCCCGAATCCCGAATCCCCAATCCCCGCTCTCAACGCTGACAGCGCGGACACCACACCGTCGCACGCTGGCCTAGCGCCATGTGCTTGAGCGGGGCGCCGCAGAGCTTGCAGGCCTCGCCCTCGCGCCCGTACACGAGCAGCTCCTGCTCGAAGTAGCCAGGCGCACCGTCCGGGGCGAGGAAGTCGCGGAGTGTGGTGCCGCCGCGGACGATGGCGTAGGCGAGGATCTCGCGCACGGCCTCGGCCAGCGCCTGGTAGCGCGCGAGACTGACCTTTCCCGCCGCGCGGCGTGGGTCGATGCCGGCGCGGAACAGGCTCTCCGCGGCGTAGATGTTGCCGACGCCAACGACGATGCCCTGGTCCATCAGGAAGGTCTTGACCGGCGCGGCGCGGCCGCGGCTCAGGCGGAACAGGTGTTCACCAGAGAATTCCGCCGACAGCGGCTCGGGCCCAAGCCCGGCCAGCAAAGGATGCACCTGCCCGCGCGCCTGCCAGAGCAGCGCGCCGAAGCGCCGCGGATCGTTGAAGCGCAGCAGTTGGCCGTCGTCGAGTTCGAGGTCGACGTGGTCATGCGTGCGCACCGGCACGCCCGCGGGCAGCACGCGCAGGCTGCCGGACATGCCGAGGTGCAGGATCGCATCGCCGGTTTCAGCGCGCAGGATCAGGTACTTGGCGCGGCGTTCCACCGCTTCGATGCGCTGGCCGGGCAGCTCGGACGCGATCTCGGGCGGGATCGGCCAGCGCAGGTCGGGCCGGCGCAGCACCGCACGTGCGATGCGCCGCTGGACGAGGTGCGGTTCGATGCCGCGGCGGGTGGTTTCGACCTCGGGCAGCTCAGGCATGGCTCGGAACTGTGCCGGCGTTCGTGAAAGCGGGGTGGAGGCGGGCTGCTAACATCTGTTCACTCAAAACGCAGGCGACGCAGGGCTTCATGGACAACGCATTCTTCAGCTGGGCCACGGACGGTCTGTTCGGCAACGCATGGTGGCTGGTGCTCGGCGCCTTCCTCGTGATGGCGCATTTCACCCTGATGTCGGTGACGATCTACCTGCACCGCTGCCAGGCCCACCGCGCGGTGGACCTGCATCCGCTGGTCAGCCATCCGATGCGCTTCTGGCTGTGGTTCACCACCGCCATGGTCACCCAGGACTGGGTCGCCATCCATCGCAAACACCACGCCCGCTGCGAGACCGCCGAGGACCCGCACAGCCCGCAGGTGCTGGGCATCAACAAGGTGCTGTTCCACGGCGTGACGCTGTACCAGAGCGCGCGCAAGGATCGCACGATCCACGCCCAGTTCGGCCACGGCACGCCGACCGACTGGGTCGAGCGCAAGGTCTATGCGCGCTTTCCCGGCCTGGGCCCGAGTCTGCTGCTGTTCGTCAACATCGGCGTGTTCGGCGTCATCGGCATCACCGTGTGGGCGGCGCAGATGCTGGTGATTCCGGTACTGGCCGCCGGCATCATCAACGGCCTTGGCCACTGGTGGGGCTATCGCAACTTCGAGACCGACGATCGCGCCACCAACATCAGCCCCTGGGGGCTGATCATCGCGGGCGAAGAGCTGCACAACAATCACCACGCCTTCCCGAGCTCGGCGCGCTTCGCGCTGCGCCGCTTCGAGTTCGACATCGGCTGGGTGGCGCTGCGCGTGATGTCTGCGCTGGGCCTGGCCAGGATCCTGCGCGTGGCGCCCAAGCTCGACATCCGCCCGAACATCCAGATGCCCGACACCGACACCGTGCGTGCGGTGCTGGCGCATCGCTTCCAGGTGATGACCGACTACTTCCGCATCGTCGTCGCGCCGCATCTCAAGGCCGACATGGCCGGCGCCCAGGCCAACCTGAAGGCGCTGCCCGGCCGCCTGCGCCGCGCGCTGCGCGACCACGGCCGCTGGCTCAAGCCCGAGCAGCAGGAAAAGCTCGACCGCTGGATCGCCGAGCACCCGCAGCTGGCGGCCGTGTACGACTACCGCCGCCGCCTGCGCGCGGTGTTCGAGCGGACCAGCCAAGGCTCGGAAGCGACGCTGGAGGCCCTGCGCCAGTGGTGCCATGAGGCCGAGCAGTCGGGCAATGCGGCGCTCCAGCAGTTCGCCCAGCGCCTGAAGGGCTACAGCCTGCAGCCCGTGCGCGCCTGAACCCTGCGGATCTACCTGCAGGGCCGATGCGCGCATCGGCCTATCATGCGGCGATGCGCGCCCTGACCCTGCTCCTGCTCTGTTCGCCCGCCCTCGCGTCGGCGTTTCCGAACGCGCCCGCCGAGCAGCTCGCGCGCGTCGATTCCGACGGCGACGGCAAGATCAGCCGCGCCGAGTACCGCGCCTGGATGAGCCGTGGCTTCCGCGCGATGGATGTGAACGGCGACGGCGTGCTGCAGCCGCAGGAGTTGCCGCCGGGCACGAGTTTCCGCCGCGGCCAGGCGCTGACGCTGGACGAGCACCACGCGCGCATCGATGCCCGCTTTGCGCTGCAGGATGTCGACAGCGACGGCTTTCTCGACGTGCGCGAGCTGACCGCACCGCCGCGACCGGCGCGCTGAGCGCGGCGTCCGCGGAAAGCGTCTCCAAGGAAACAGCGCGCCTGCCCGGCGCCCCGTCACCGTCGCCCCCGCGAAGGCGGGTGCCCCGAGTGTCTCGCCTCTGTCGCACAGTTCGTAGCTGCTGGTGCCGGCTTCGCGAGAGGAGGCTCTTCGCGGAGACGACGAGTCGCGAGCGTTCAAGCACACCGGATCAGCGATGCGGGGCGGGGCTGCGCTCGGACAACACCGATCCGGTCCAGCCTGGCCCAGGGCGGTGGCCGCATTCGCCGCGACAAGCCGTGACGCTCGATTCCCAGGCTGCTTCCTGGCACACCGCATTCCGTCAGTCGCTCGCGCAGGGCAAGCTCGCTCGCCGTGCGAGTCGATGCGGCGCTGCCCCCGCTCAGGACGCGCGCGGCCGCTCCAGCCACCACAGCAAGCCGAGCACTGCGAGCAGGGCCAGCAGCCAGGGCCGGAAGTCGCCGGCAGCGTACAGGGCGCCGGTGCTGTCCTCGCCAGTCGCTCGGGTGGAGACGACGGCGAAGGTGCGGGCGAGCAGATCGGCCGCGTGCAGTGCGGTCTCACGCCCGGGATCGCGCACCTCGATGTCCAGCGCGGTCGACTCGCCATCGGCCAGACGGTAGCGACCCGGCAGTCCCGGGAAGGTGGCGACGCAGCCCTGCGCATCCGGCGCCGCCAGCGTGAGCCGGGCACCGTCAGGCGCAAACAGCGATGGCGCGCCGCGCAGGCCGCAGAGCTCGATGCGCTCGCCGGCCCAGGCCTGGGTCTGCCCACGCGGCAGGCGCAGCATCGGCGCCGGCACTGCCGCCGGCTGCGCGCGCGAGAGATCGCTCGCGAGCCCGCTCCACAGGTCGGCATAGGCCTCGGCATGGCCAGCCGCCTGCAGGCGATAGCTGTCGGTCAGCCACAGCAGGCCCATGCGCCCCAGGCCGCGCGCGCGCCACAACGACAGCGGCTCGCCGGCACTGGAATGCACAGCGGCTACCGACTGAGCCGACGCCACCCGGATCGGCAGCTGGCGCAGGCGCGTCGGTGCCTCGGGCAGGCGCGCCTGCGCGCTGGTCTCGCCGGCGATGCGCTCGATGGCGAAGCCGGCTTCGCGCAGCTCGGCCAACAGGCCCGCATTGGGCAGTGCGGTGAGGCGCAGCAGCAGGCCCAAACCGTGTTCCACTTCGGCCAGCACGGTGGCGCGGCCGCCGGCACCCAGGGCGCCCCAGGCGCGCTCCTCGATGATCAGCAGATCCAGCGCGCCGAGCTCCTCGGCGCCGGGTGCAAGCGCGCGACCGCCCTGCACCAGACCGGGCGCGAACTGGATGCGGCTGTCGAAGTCGAGGCCGGCGTCCACCGCCCAGCGCCGCAAGGCGCGCGTCTCGGGCCCGGGTGCGCCGGCCAGCAGCAGGACCTTGGGTGCGCGCGGCGCCGTGACTTCGATGCGGAACTGATGGACGTCCAGCGTCTGTTCGTCGGCATCTAGCGCGCGCAGACGCAGCGCGAGCGCGCCGCTGGCGCGCGCGGGGGTGTGCAGATGGACGATGCCTGCTGGGATCGCCAGCGCCACATCCAGCGCGCCCTGCGATCTCGCCTGCTCCTGTCCCTCCGCGCCGGCAGCGAGCGCCGCGATGGCAGCGGAAGCCTCAGCGGACCCCGGCGCAAAGTCGCGAACACCGGACTCCGGCACGTCCAGATCTCCAGCTGTCGGCGCCGCTGCATCGCCCGCCGTGGGCGATGCAGTTGTCGCGCCGGACGACCCTTGAATGGCGGATGCAAACGCCGCCGCGGACGCGGAGCCCGGTGCTGCCTCCGAGTCGAACACCTGCTCCGCCAGCACTTCGCCCGCCGCATCCACCAGCTGCACGCGCGCGGGCGGCGCCCCGGTCCAGCGCGCAGCGACTTCGAGGCGGGCGCCCAGCGTCACCTGCGGCGCGTGCTCGACCTCGACAAAGCCGCGCGGCAGCGGTGCCGGGATGAACGCAAGGCCGCGACCGCGCGCGGCCTCCAGATCGCGCAGCGACAGGCCACGCCCGAACAGGCGCAGGCTGGAGAACTCCGGTCGCATCCGCAGCGCTGCGGCCAGATCCGGTGCGCGCTGCACGCCCAGCGGCAGCGGCTCTTCGGCGTCCGGCAGGGCGATGATCGCGGTAGGCGGGCCCAGCTCGGCGCTTGCGTTGAACGCGCGGCGCTGAGCGCTGCCGTCGCGTGGGGCCTCTGCAAGCTCCGAGCTCGCATAGGGTGGGCCCTGGCCCACCATGGCCTCGGCATTGCCCCGCGCATCCGCTGTGCCGATCGCTCCGACGTCTCCGCTTCCTGCGGTTGAGCGCGTCGTTGCCGAGGCTTGATCCTGATCGCGTTGATCGCCGTCGGCTGCCTCGCCGGTGTTCGAACCGAGGCGAGCGTGGAGCTCCGGTGGGCCAGGGCCCACCCTATGGGTGAGCGCGTCGCGCCATCCCGCACCAAGCAGGGTCAAGGTGCCGGCCTGCGGCAAGGGCTGCGGCGGCGGGCTCAGGACCAGATAGACCAGAGCCAGCGCACCGCTCTGCAGCAGCAGGCGCCACGGCCAGCGCTGCGGTCGCTTCCACAGCAGGCGCGCGGCGGCGAGCAGGCCGATGGCGACCAGCGCGATGGCGATGAAGTTCGTCGGCAGGCTCATCGGGCGTCCTCAAGTGCGCGCAGCCAGGCCTCGCCGGAGGCGTCCAGGCCCGCCCGCGAACGCGCGCCCTGCGGCGGTGGCGCAAGCCGCTGCCACAGGCTCGATGCCAGGGCCGCGCGACAGTCCCTGCAGGCCGGGTCACGCTGCACCCGGTCGAAGCGCTCGCGCAGATCCAGCGTCGATTCGATCGGCTGCTCGGAGAGCCAAGCTTCAAAGGCATCGAGCGCATCGGGACTCAGCGCGGCCTCGCCATCCGCCTCACCCCCAACCAATCCCGAATCCCCAATTCCCCATCCACGCCCCGCCAAGGCCGCATAGAGCTGCCCTACCGCCTCATCCCCGCGCTCCGCCGCACGCAGCGGATCCGCAGGCCGTACCGCCGTCGAACGATCGCCGGTCAGCCGCCGCGAGAACATGATCGGCGGCAGCTCCAGGCCCACGCGCGCGAGGTAGATGCGGCTGGCCTGCTGGATCTGCTTGATCAGATCCAGCGCGCGGTACTGGTAGGGCAGGGCCGCCACCGGATCGCCCATGCGCAGGTGCAGCTCGCTCTGCCACATCTCGCGCAGGGCCGAGCGCAGGCGCTCGCGGGTCACCGGGTCGAACAGGGTGGTGCCTTCCTCCTGGTCGTGCGCATGGCCGTAAGCGCGCAGCAGGGCGTTGGCGTCGCCGAAGTTGGCAGGATCAGCATGACCGTGGCCGTCGTCGAGGCTGTGGCCCTCGGGCAGCAGGGGGCCTTCGGTTTCGACCTCCTCGCCGAGGAATTCGCCGTAGCGCAGGCGCAGCAGGCGCTGGTCGACGCCGATGCTGTCGCTGCGCGCGAGCAGGCGTTCGCGCGCCAGCGCCGCGCGCTCGGCGATCAGGGCCTCGGTGTCGATGATGATCTGGCGCTGGCTGCGGAAGTAGGCCGGCAGGGTGCGCTGTACGAAGCCCTCCACGCCCTCGCCCTCGGTGTCGCGCAGCTTGGGCCAGCGCAGGATGTAGCTGGGGCTGCGTGCGCGCTGGCCGAGGCTGTCCAGCACCTCGACGCGCAGGATCAGGTCATTGCCGGTCTCGAAGCCGAGTGCTCCGAGATCCAGCCGACGCAGGTAGCGCCGGCTGCGCGCATCGCCGTCGCCGCGCAGGGCCAGGCGCTGCTCGCTGACCTCGACCAGTTCACCGTCGCCCTTGGCCAGGGTCAGCAGCAGCTCGGCGGCGCCGAGGCCGAAGTCGTCGCTGGCTTCGATGTCGAGCTCCATCGGCGCGGCTGAGTCGACGATGTTGAGGGTCTGACCCGGGCGACGCACGCGGATCTGCGGCGGCGCATCGGGCTTCAGCTCCAGCCGCGCGGCGGCTTCGTCGAGACCCTGCACCACGCCGTCGATCTCGATGCGGTAGCGGCTGCTCGCGACGGGCGTGTCGCTGCCGCGCCAGCGCTGATCCGCCAGTGCGAGTTCCATGCGGCGGCCATCGATAAAGACCAGCGCCGCTGATGTCGGCGCGGGCTCGATCTGCAGGGCCCAGTCGATGCGGCTGCCCGTAACGGCTTCGATATCCAGCGCGGCCTGCGTGGCCTCGGGCAGGCCGGTGTAGCGCGGTGGGGCGATGCGGACTTCGGTGGAGAGCAGCTGCGGCGGGCCGAGCGGCGCGTCGCTCACCGCCGTCGGCGCCGCCGCCGAGCGCGTCGGGTTCGATGCGTCCATGCGCTGTGCGGGCACCAGCAGCACGGCCGCGGCCAGCAGCACCGGCAGCAGCATCCATGGCGAGTGCGCGCGCAAATCCAGAGCGGCCAGCGTGACCCGCGGCAGGCGCTGCTCCAGCCGCTGCCGCTGTAGCGCGGCCAAGGCACTCGTTCCGGGCGTGAACAGCAGGCCGGCGCTGTCCTCGAAGCTCGGCAGTCGCCGGTTGAGCCGCTGCGCCAGCCAGCTCGCGCTGCGCTGCCGATGGCGCAGGCCGGCGATGCCGAGCAGCGCGAGCAGTGCCACGACATCCGTCCACAGCGCCGGCAAGGGCGCAGGGGCGAAGCGCAGCAGGGCCCAGGCCGGCAGCACCCACAGCGCGGCCTCGATCAGCCCCAGTCGACGCACGCGCCCCAGCAGGGCCAGCGCGGCAGCGCTGGGTGCGAAGCCTTGTTTCGAACGTGTTGAGGCCGGCGCCGTCATGCCGGCCTCCGCGTCGCCGCCAGCCAGCGCTCGGCCAGCAGCAGGAGCAGCAGCACGAGGATCAGCGCATCGCGCAGCGGCGTGCCCGCCGGCTGCGGCGGCTGACCCTCGGCGCGGGGCGCGATCAGGCTCGCGTCGATGCGCGAGGCCGACGCAGGCTCCGGCGCCAGCCAGGTTTGCACGACGTGCGGGAACGCGGGACCCAGCAGCTCGGGCAGGCAGCGCGCCTCCAGCGCGCAGTCGAGCAGGCGCAGTTCGGCGCCGTCGCGGTGCAGCGCGCTGAGGCGCGCCTGTTCGCCGCGCCAGAGCGTGCGGGCGCGGGCATCCAGAGCACCGTGCAGCTCCGCGTCAGTGCAGGTGTCGATTTCAACATCCATTGACCCGTCATCCCCGCGAAGGCGGGGATCCAGACGACCCGGCGAACGGGCCGGGCTCCCGTCTTCGCGGGGGCGATGACAATCGTTGCGCGAGAGACCTGCGGCTCCGGAAGCGGCCTGCCCTGACTGCAGCGTCTGCCGTGTTTGCGTGCCTTGCACAGGCGTCGTCCCCGACAAGGCCGAGGCTTCGTGCTCTTCGGGCCGAGGCGAGTGGCCCTGGGCCCCCGCCTGCGCGGGGGCGACGGCCTCCTGGTCTTGAGGGGCGGGCATCACGGCTGCCGCTGACTCCGCCGCCCACGTGGCCGAATGCGGTTCGCGCTCGCCCGCGCCGCTGACCAGCACCCGGCCGCCCTCGCGCAGCCACGCCCGCCAGGCCGGCGACAGCGACTGCAGTGCGCTCGCATAGGGTGGGCCCTGGCCCACCGTGGCCGCGGATCCACCCCGGTCGGCGTTCATGTTCGCCAGCGTTCGTGCGGCGCTCCCGGGCACGTCCGGATCCGTACGCACCGCGTCAGCGTTTCCATGTGCGTCGTCCTGCGCCTCAGCGTCGCTGGATCGCGACTGCTCAGGCGCATCGGTTTCGCGCGGCTCCGACGCCTGCATCGACGCCATCACCCACAGCGCATCCACGCCCTCAGCCGGCGGTGCCTCGCCTGCCTCGACGAACCGCAGGGGCGAGCCCTCGCCCAAGCCCTCGAAGTAGGCGCGCAGCGCGGTGAGCACTCTGCGCTGCTCAGGCTCGACGCCGTCCATCACCTGCACCGCAACGCGCTGCGCGCGGGGCTCTGACGGCAGCGCAGGCAGCTCCACCGGCAGCACCGTCCACTCAACTGCGCGCCCAAGCTGCAGGGGCACACCGTCCCAGCCATCCAGTTGGCGGGGCACGCGCACATCAATCTCCTGCTCGAGCGGACGCTCGAAGGCCAGTTGGCGCAGCAGGCTGAAGGGCTGGTTCGCCTCAACTGAGGACAGGGCATCGATCCGCGGGAAGCCCGGCGCCAGCCAGCGCAGCTCGGCGTCCTCATCCACTGCGCCAACCTGCGCCGGATCCAGCCCTGGCCACAGCAGCACCCAGGGCGCACCGGCGCGGCCATGCAGCAGCGGCTGTGCGAGCAGCAGGGCAAGGACCGCCAGCAGCAGCAGGCGCAGCAGCAGGAGCAGGCGATCGCGCAGACGCACCCGCTGCTTCGGTCGCGCCTGAGGATCGATGTAGGCGAGCGCGGCGAACAGCCGCGGCGGCGGCGTCTCGCGGCGCCTCTGCAGATGGATCAGCAGCGGCAGGGCCAGCGCCAGCAGCGCGAACAGGGCCGTGGGCAGCAGCAGGCTCATGCGCTGCGACCTTCGATGCGCCCGCCGCGGCCGAACAGGGCGCGCAGGGCAGTGTCTTCCGGCTGGTCCAGCCAGTGCTCGACGCAGGCCACGCCGCGCTGCTGCAGGTTTGCGATGAACTCCGCGCGCGCGGCGCCAAAGCGCTGCAGGAAGCCCGCGCGTACCGCCTCGCCGTCGACCTCGCGCACCGCGTTCGATTCGGGGTCGACCAGATGCAGGGCGCCGCGCAGCGGGAAGTCGCGCTCTTCGGCGGTGAGGATGCGAACGAAGGCCACGCTGCGCTGGGCGGCGGCAAGGCGCGTGGCGAATTCGGCGGCGGCGCCGTCGAAGCCATCGCTCAACACCAGAACCAATGCACCCGCAGGCATGCGCGCGGCGAAGGCATCGAGTGCGCGCGCTTCCGGCCAGGCCTGCGTCGGCGCAAGGCCCGCCAGCGCTGACAGCAGGCGATCGCGCTGGCCGCGGCCGCCGTTCGCAGCCGCCCACAGCGGCGCGCGCGCCTCGAAGGCCAGCAGGCCGAACAGCTCGTCCTCGCGCAGGGCCAGATCCAGCGCGCAGGCGGCCAGTCGACGCGCGGCATGCAGCCGCGTCCAGCCGGGATTTGCCAGATCGTCCTGCGCCATCGAGGGGCTGCAGTCGAGCACGAGGTAGACGCTGAGCGGCGCGTCGCGCTCGGACTCGCGCACGAACAGGCGATCGCTGCGGGCGAACAGCTTCCAGTCGACCTGGCGAGGCGCATCACCGGCGACATAGCCGCGGTACTGGGCGAATTCGAGGCCCTGTCCGCGCGAGCGGCTCTGCTGTCGACCCAAGGGCCCGATCGGCGCCTGCAGCGGCGTGCGCAGGCGCAGATCACGCAGCCGCGCGCGCAGTTCGGCGGGCAGGTCGAGGCCGGTGCCGGTGAGATTCATGTGCGAGATGCCCCGACGGCGCGCATCCCGTGGGCCCTGGCCCATCGGAGCTCGACGCTCGCCCCGATGTCGATTGCCCTCGCGCAGCGAGCCCAAGGTCCGCACCCCACACGACCGGGGCGAGGTTGGAGCTCATGGTGGGCCAGGGCCCACCCTATGCAGTGTCGTGATCGCGGGAACCGCGCGCGGTACACACAGCCGCGAGGGACGCCGACGCCCCGATTGTCACCACCCCCGATGCGCATAGGGTGGGCCCTGGCCCACCGAAGCTCGACACTCGCCTCAGTGTCGTTCGCACTACGGCAGCGCAAGATCAGCGCGCATGGAAGATGAGCGAGGCGAAGATGAAGCTCATGGTGGGCCAGGGCCCACCCTATGGAGTTTCGTGTGCGCGGCGCCCGCGCTCCGCACACGCTGGAGCGAGAGACGCCAATGCGCGGATCATCACCACCCCCGATGCGCATAGGGTGGGCCCCGGCCCACCGGAGCTCGATGCTCGCCCCAGTGTCGATCGCACGACGGCAGCGCAACAGCGGCGCGCACGGACGATGAGCGAGGCGAGGATGAAGCTCACGGTGGGCCAGGGCCCACCCTATGCGGGGGCGATGCATCGCGCGCGGCCTCGGCTTACACCGCCACCGCATCCAGCACGCCTTCCACCACCCAGTCGGTGCTGCGGCCTTCGGCTTCGGCCGCGAACGACAGCAGCAGGCGGTGGCGCAGCACCGGCTTGGCGAGCGCGCGGATGTCTTCGCGGGTGACGGCGAGACGGCCCTGCAGCAGCGCGCGCGCTTTTGACGCCAGCACCAGCGACTGCCCGGCGCGCGGGCCGGCGCCGAAGCGCAGGGCCTGGTTGACGCGCTCGGGCGCATCGCTGCCGGGGCGGGTGGCGCGCACCAGACGCGCGATCCATCGCGTCAGCTCGGGCTCGATATGCACCTCGCGGGTCAGCGCCTGCAGCTCGATCAGCTCGTTCGCCTCCATCACCGCCAGCGGTGTCTCGCCGCTGCGCCCGGTGGTGAGGTCGAGGATGGCGATCTCCTCGTCCAGGCTCGGATAGTCGACGCGGATGTAGAGCAGGAAGCGGTCGAGCTGGGCCTCGGGCAGCGGATAGGTGCCTGCCTGCTCCAGCGGGTTCTGCGTGGCCAGCACGAAGAAGGGTTTGGGCAATTCAAAGGTCTGGCCGGCGGTGCTGACCGTGCGCTCCTGCATCGCTTCCAGCAGTGCGGCCTGGGTCTTGGGCGGCGTACGGTTCAACTCGTCGGCCAGCAGCAGATGGGTGAACACCGGCCCCGGCTGGAACTTGAATACGCGCTTGCCGGTGCCGTGGTCCTCCTCCAGCACCTCGGTGCCGAGGATGTCGCTGGGCATGAGGTCCGGCGTGAACTGGATGCGGTGGAAGTCGAGCTTCAAGGCCTGACCCAGACTGCGGATCAGCAGGGTCTTGCCCAGGCCCGGCACGCCTTCGAGCAGGCAGTGGCCACCGGCCAGCAGCGCAATCAGCAGCTGCTCGACCACCTCGGCCTGGCCGACGACGGCGCGGGCGATGGCTTTCTTCAGCGCGTCGAGGCGCTCAAGGCGGGCGGCGAGGCTGGCTTCATCGAGGGCAATGGCGTTCATGGCTCATCCGTTGAGTGCGTACATCACGATGTTGACGGCGAAGCGGGTGTTGTCCTCGGCGAGCCAGCGCTTGTTGCGCCAGTCGTAGTCCCACTCGCAGCCGTAGTCCTTGTTGCTGTAGAGCACGCCGAGCCGACCCTCGTGCTCGATACCCTTGAGATAGTCGTGCACCAGGTCATCGCCCCAGCCGTTCAACTCGAAGCTGGTGGTCGGCGGGCCGTCGAACTTGAAGAAGCTCGAATACAGCGGGTGCGTGTTGGGCAGTTTGGCCAGGGCGCGCGGGCCGAAAATCGAGGCCATCTCGGCCTCGAAGCTGCGCGCGAACAGGCCGTCGATGTCGTGGTTGCAGTCATCCACGAAGACGAAGCCGCCGCGCCGCACATAGGCCTCGAAATTGCGCCGCTCGTCGGGATCGAACTCCACCAGCTTGTGTCCGGACAGGTAGCAGAACGGCGCCTCCAGCATCCGCGGATCGGCCAGCGGGATGACCCGCTCGACCGGATCGACGCGCAGGCCGGTGTAGTCGATCAGCGAGGTGATCAGGTTGGACGGCATGCGCTGGTCCACGTCCCAGTTGCCCGAGGCGTACATCAGCCGGGTGAACCAGAAGTCGTACTCGCCTTCGATCGGCTGGAACGCACGCGCCCGCGACGCTGCGAGGGCAGCGAGGCTGGTGGCGCTGAGCTTGAGGAAGTGGCGGCGGAGCATTGGAGAGCCGGGAATCGAGAATTGGGAATCGGGAATCGTTTGAAAGCTGGGATTCGGGATTTGGGATTTGGGATTCGCAAGAGCGGGGCTGCGGTGGTGTGGAGGGTGTAGCTCTTGGTCGAGCCCTTCAACCAAAGACGCCAGCACATCCAACTCGCTCACGCCATCGACGAAGCGCACTTCGCTTCTGCGGGCAGGAGCCCGCGCTCTTCCACGGGGCCCCTGGGGAGCGGCGAGGCTCGGACGATCAGCCCGCAGGGTCGCCGGCAGGGATGCCGGCGATGTTCGTGACAGTGCAGGGATGCACTGTCCACGAACACCGGCCGAGACTCGCGAACCCGGAGCGCAGGGATGCGCGTAGGGCGCGGACGAGGGGTGCCCTTTCTCTTGCCTACTTCTCTTTGGGCACGCAAAGAGAAGTAGGTCGGGCAGCCCGAAGGGCTGACCGAAAGCTCTTGATCTTGCCTTTGGCCAGCGCAGCCGAAACAAGAGCCGAGCAGCAACGCCTGGCAAAGTTCGGAGCGAGCGCCCCGCCCCGCCCTCACCCCAACCCCACCTTCGCTTCGCTCGGGCTCTCGGGGTCATCGGCTGCCACCGGCAGTCGATAAGCGACCCCGAACCGCTCCGCGGGGAGAGGGGCTAAAGGCGGTGATTGCTTGGACCGAGGCGAGGACGTTGCTCATGGTGGGCCAGGGCCCACCCTATGGGCTTGAAAGACCGAGGCCAGCGTCGAGCCCATGGTGGGCCAGGGCCCACCCTATGCGGTCGCGCGCCCGCGGCCCGGACTACACCGCATCCGACAGCGAGGTAAAGGTGAAATCCCGCACCTTCATCGCCGGCACCATCATCGCGATGCCCGGGCCGCCGCCGACGCCGGCACCGGCGTTGATGCGTTCGGGCCGACCCAGCTCCTCGATGTTGTTGAGCATGATGATCGGCGACTCGTTGAAGCGGAAGTTCTTGATCGGGTGCTTCACCTCGCCGTCTTCGATGTAGAAGGTGCCGTCGCGGGTCAGGCCGGTCAGCAGCACCGTCTGCGGATCCACCATGCGGATGTACCAGGTGCGGGTCACCAGGATGCCGCGCTTGGTCGACTTGACCATGTCCTCGGTGCTCTTGTCGCCGCCGGTCATGATGATGTTGCCGGGCATGGCGATCGGCTCGCGCTCCTGCTGCTTGGCCCAGTAGCGCGAATAGTTCAGGTGCTTGACGACGCCGTTCTCGATGATGGGGTGCTTGCCGCGGGGCAGGCCGTCCATGTCCCAGGGCAGCACCGGCACATCAGCGTGGGCCGGGTCGGCGAAGGCATTCACGCGCTCGTCGAACACCTTCTCGCCCAGGCGGTTGCCGCCGCCCTTCTTGGACAGGAAGCTGCGGCCCTCGTCGGCCTGGCGGGCGTCGAAGCCCATCAGCATGAACATCAGCAGGCCCGACACCGCGGCGGGCTCCAGCACCACCGTGTACTTGCCGGGCTCCAGCGCCTTGGCGTCGACCGAGCCCTTGGCCTTGCGGATCGCGGTCTGGATGTCCTTCGAGGCATCGAACTTCGAGGCATCGGCCAGGTTGGTGGCGACCCAGCCCGAGCCGGTCTCGTCCGCCGTGCGCACCGTGCAGGTGTAGTCGAGGTTGTTGAGCTGCTGGTAGCCGAAGTTGCCGCGGCTGTTGGATGTTGCGATGAAGCCGGTGTTGTCGGCAAGGTAGCCGGCGGCGACCAGATCATCGTCCTTGCAGGGCTTGATCGAATCCAGCGCGACCTTGGCGCGGAAGGCCGGGTCGATGTCGGCGGTGGCCTGCACATAGGTCGGCGTGGCGGTGTAGCTCTGCTTCTCCACCGCCGGCATGAACTCGGGGTTCTCCGGCGCCAGCTGGGCCAGCTCCTCGGCGCGGCGCACGACGCGCTCCAGCGAGGCGTCGTCGAAGCTGTTGGTGGTGGCGATGCCGCTGCGCTTGCCGAAGGCGACCTGCACGGCGAGGTTGACCTCGTTGACCACGCCCGAGGTCGAGACCGAATTGCGGGCGAAGCGGATGTTGCCCTCGCGGTTGCCGGTCAGGGTGGCGATGCACTCGTCGGCCTTCGACAGGGCGATGACCTTGTCGAGGATGGCTTTGGCTTCGGCTTCAGTGAACATGCTCATGGTGTCCTCCTTGGACCTCAGCCGATGTTGCGGGCGGTGTTGATGACGTTGATGCCGCGGAAGCGCGCCGTGCTCGAGCCATGCGACACCGCCGAGACCTGCGAGGGCTGGCCCTTGCCGTCGAAGAAGCTGCCGCCCAGTCGATAATCGCGCTCGTCGCAGACCGCGTCGCAGGCGTTCCAGAACTCCGGCGTACGGATCTGGTAGGCCACGTCTTCCAGCATCTGGGTGATCTTGCCGTCCTTGATCTCGTAGAACAGCTGGCCGCCGAACTGCGCGTTGTAGCGCTGCTGGTCGATCGAGAAGCTGCCGGCGCCGACGATGTAGATGCCGTTCTCGACGCCCTCGATCATCTTCTCGGGGCTGAGCTCGTCCTTGCCCGGCGCCAGCGACACGTTGGGCATGCGCTGGAACTGCACGGCGTTCCACGAATCCGCGTAGCAGCAGCCGTGCGACTCGCTCTCGCCGATGATGTGAGCCTGGTCACGGATGGCCTGGTAGTTGACCAGGATGCCGTCCTTGACGAGATCCCAGCGCTTGGTCGGCACGCCCTCGTCGTCGTAGCCCACCGCGCCGAGGCTGCCGACCTGGGTCTTGTCGGCGAACAGGGTGACCTTGTCGCTGCCGTACTGGAACTTCGACTCGCGCTTGTCGAGCGTGGCGAAGCTGGTGCCGGCGAAGTTGGCCTCGTAGCCGAGCACGCGGTCGAGCTCCAGCGGGTGGCCCACCGACTCGTGGATGGTCAGCCACAGGTGCTGCGGATCGAGCACCAGGTCGTACTTGCCGGGCTTCACGCTCGGCGCCTTCAGCTTCTCGACCGCGTGGCGGGCCGCGGCTGCGGCGTCTTCGACCAGGTTGTAGCTGTTGCGGTAGCCGATCACACCGCCGGGCATCTCGATGCGTTCCGACGCATCACCATCGAGGTATTCGTAGCCCATGCCGACCGGGGTCGACAGGCCGGCGCGGTTGCGGAACTTGCCGCTGCTCTTGTCGACCGCGGTGACCTGCAGCGGCACCCACAGGCGGTGCACGTCCTGGTCGATGTAGCTGCCGTCGGTGGAGGCGAAGTACTTCTGCTCGTTGATCTGGAACATCGTCGAGTTGACGAAGCTGGCGCCGGCCTTCATCGCCTCGGCATTGGCCGAGAGCAGCAGCTCGACCTTGTCCTTGATCGGCACCTCCATCGCATTCTTCTTGATCGGCGTGGCCCAGCTGACCTCGCCCACGCCCTTGACCGGGGCCAGCCGTACCGGTTCGCTCTGCACGGCGGAGTTGGCCTTGGCGATGGCCACGGCTTCCAGCGCTGCGGCGACGATGGCCTCGGCGGTCAGCGTGCTGGTGGCGGCGAAGCCCCAGGTGCCGTTGGCGATCACGCGGATGCCGGCGCCGATCGACTCGGTGCTGGCGACGTTCTGCACCTTGTCCTCGCGGGTGACGATGAACTGGTTCAGATACCGGCCGATGCGGATGTCGCAGTAGCTGGCGCCGGCTTCGGTCGCGGCGGTCAGCGCGCGGTCGGCCAGGGCCTTCTTGATGGCGAGGTCGATGCGGCCGTCGGTGAGCGCCTCGGCGGCGATCAGGCGGCCGGGGCGGGCCAGCAGCAGGCCGGCGGCACCGAGCCCGGTGAAGGTAAGGAAATCGCGTCTGTCCATGGCGCTCTCCGCGCAGGGGTGGAGGAAAGGCGCGCGGGCTGCTGCAGGCCTGCCGCGCGACCTCACGGACAGTGCGGCCGGGCGTGAAGCCGGGGCATGTGCCACAAGGCCGGGGCGCGGTAGCATTCGACCCCAACTCACGTCACGGCCGCCGCATGAGCACACCCAGCGCACACCGCGCCCGTCCCACGCCGATCGCCGACGATGGAGACAGCATGCACTTCTGCAGCACCTGCGCCTTCGCCGGCGCCTGCCAGGCCGAGGGCTACGACAAGGCGGCGCTGATGGAGCTGCACTGCCTGGTCGAGCACATCGGGCCGTTCCAGGCGGGCGAGTACATCTTCCGCGAGGGCGAGAGCTTCAACGCCATCGCCGCGGTGCGCGCCGGCACGGTCAAGACCTTCACCGTCGATGCGCAGGGCCGCGAGCAGGTGCTGGGCTTCTTCCTTCCCGGCGAGGTGATCGGGCTCAACGCCATCCACAGCGCCCGCTTTCCCTGCAACGTGATGGCGCTGGACACGGTGATGCTGTGCCGCTTCTCGTTCCCGATGATGGCGACTCTCGCCACCCGCATGCCGGGCCTGCAGGGCCAGCTGTTCCGCCTGCTCAGCCAGGACATCAACAAGGCCGCGCTGCTGGCCGGTGACTTCAGCGCCGACGAGCGCATGGCCGCCTTCCTGCTGAGCTTCTCGCGGCGCTTCGCCGCGCGCGGCTTCTCGGCCACCCGCTTCAACCTGGCGATGTCGCGTACCGATATCGCCAACTATCTGCGGCTGGCTGCCGAGACCGTCTCAAGGGTGGTGCGGCGCTTCCAGGACGAAGGCCTCATCCACGTCAACCGTCGCGAGTTCGAGCTGGTCGACCTGAATCGCCTGCAGGCCCTCGCGCAGCCCGTGCTGCGCGACTGAGGACGCGACGCAGCCCGTGCTGCGCGACTGAGGACGCGACGCAGCTCGTGCTGCGCGATTGAGGCCACGACGCAGCCCCTGCTGTGCGACTGCGTCATAGGGTGGGCCCTGGCCCACCATAAGCTGGACACCGCCCCGGTTGGCGCAGCGTGCAGGCGCGCGCTCGTCGAAGTCGGCACGCCCGCGGAGTCACCACAGCTCGGGGGCTGTGAAGGCCATGGTGGGCCAGGGCCCACCCTATGTGCCCAACATTTCTGGGGTGCGCCCGCGGCGGGCCACTCCGCGAACCCTCACTCTCGTCCTGCTCATTGGCGCCCATCGATCACGCGCCAGCGCAGGCAAGCCCGCGGCGGGCATCAAGCCCATGCTGGGCCAGGGCCCACCCTATGCGAGCCAGCTGCTCAAGAGGCCCCAGGGCTGGTGCGCCCTCGCCACCGTGTACATGAAGCCGAAAGTCGCCAGCGCCGCCAGGTAGTAGCCCCAACGTTGCGCAGTCGAGCGCGCGCGTTTGAGCGCCATCACCCCGAGCACGATGTAGAGCACCAGCAGCACCAGCTTGGTGGCGAGCCAGGGCGTGGTGAAAGGGTTGAGCTTCAGCACCACCAGCAGCATCAGCGCCGCGGTCAGCAGCGCGGTGTCGATGGTGTAGCTGAGATAGCGCACCGCCGCGGCATTGGCCCAGCGCTGGCCCAGCAGCACCAGCAGGCCGCGCAGGGCGAACAGGCCGCCGCTCAGAAGCACGAGGCCGATATGGGCGGCTTTGATCTGTGGATAGAGTTCGAGCATTGAGGGCCGGGATTGGGGATTGGGGATTCGGAGCGAACAGACTCGCGGATCATGGGGCCGCGTGTCGATGGGCGCCCATGGGCTAGGCCCGCGGGCCATGAATCGCGTTGCTGCGGCGACACCGCGCCTTGAGGGCGCTCGCAGGCTGGGGAATCGACGGGACGACGTGGAAGCGGAGGCCATGGTGGGCCGGGGCCCACCCTATCAGGGCGGATCGCCTCCGGCGATGCGGCTGCCTCAGCCCGGGCGGCCATCCGCGCGCGGCCGCAGGTAGATCCACAGGGATCGCGCCACCCAGGGCAGGAACACCAGCAGCCAGCCCAGCGCCGCCGCGCGGTACCAGTCCATCGGCGAGGCGACCAGCTCGCCGACCACCCGCAGCACGGCCACGCCCTGCATGCCGATGAAGGCGAACAGGGCGACCCTGCCCAACACCAGCGGCCGACCCGAATGGCCCTGCGTCACCCGCGTCACCATCGCCACCAGCAGGCTGCCGAACAGGCCGATCGACAGCGCATGCACCGGCGCGCGGCCGAGCGCGAACTCGCCGGTCCAGAACATCCACAGGCTCTGCGCTGCGTACAGCGCCATCGCGATGGGCAGCCAGGCATAGCCGACGAACAGCACCCGCAGCAGGACCGGCATCGGGCCGCGCGGCCACCAGCGCCAGACGCTCAAGGCCGCCAGCGCCAGCAGGGGCAGGTCGACCAGCCACAGCCAGGCGTGGCCATGCATCAGCTCCAGCGCCAGATGGGCCAGCCACAGCGGCCACTGCGCCGCCAGCAGCCACAGCGGCCGCCAGGGCGCATAGCCCGGGACCACGTTGGCGGCGAAGAAGGGGAACATCCGGTGTGCCACCGTGGCGTAGACCGGCAGCAGCAGGCCGAAGCTGCCGAGCTTGATCACCACATAGGCCAGCCGTGCATCGCCGGTGTGCAGGTAGACGGCGAAACACAGCAGGCCAGCGAAGCCGATCACCAGCGCGGCGAAACAGCTGATCGCATGCCAGGTGGTCTCACGGTCGCGCAGCAGCACGCTGCCCAGCACCGCGAGGCCCGCCGCCCAGCCGGCGAGCGTGTTGATCACGCCCAGGTGCAGCAGCAGGCCGCTGCCGCTGAACATCGAGCCGAGGCACAGCAGCTGCCCGCTGATCATGCCCAAGCCCACCGGCACGTAGTGCCAGCGGCTGAGCTCGGGCAGGCCCATCCAGCGCGGGAACACGGTGATCAGGAAGCCGAAGAAGAAGCTCGGCAGCACCTGGTACTGCAGGATGAAGGCGTGCATCCAGCCGGCCGGCACGCTGCCTGCGGGCAGGGCTGAAGGATTCATCAGCCACAGGGTCCACCAGGCCATGGCGGCCAGCACGTTGGCGGCACCGATGAAGAACAGCAGCCGATGCGGTGCCGCCGACAGGGTGCGGGCGAGATCGGCGGGGAGCTTGAGGGTGTCCATGGGCGCAGGATGCGCGTGGCGTGCGCATGTCGCGCTGATCTGGGTCAGCCGCCACGCGCGGGCCCCTCTTCCCGCGGGGGAGGGGTTGGGGAGGGGGCTGGGCGAAGCGTTCGCATCGGGCCTTGCCGTGCGTTGCGACTCGGCTCATGGCTGATTTGGGGCCTACGCTTTCGTCGCTCCGAGCGAGGAGCAGGATCAAGCGCTTTCGGTCAGCCCTGCGGGCTGCCGCGCCGCGGCTGTCATAGGGTGGGCCCTGGCCCACCATGAGCTGGACGCTTGCCTCGGTTTCGCTTGGTCGCTCCTTCGCTCCTTCGCCTGAAGCGAAGAGCAAGAGCTTTCGATCCGCCCTTCGGCCGGCCCGACCTCGCGGCTGTTATAGGGTGGGCCCTGGCCCACCATGAGCCCCGCACTCGCCTCGGTGTTTTTTCGTCGCTTTGTCGTTCGAAGCGAAGAGCAAGAGCTTTCGGTCAGCCCTTCGGGCTGCCCGACCTACTTCTCTTTGCGTGGCCAAAGAGAAGTAGGCAAGAGAAAGGCCACCCCGCGTCCGCGCCCCCTGCGCATCCCTGCGCAGAGGGTCCGCGTGAGTCCGCGGGTGTTCGTGGACAGTGCATCCCTGCACTGTCACGAACATCGCCGGCATCCCTGCCGGCGCCCCTTTGGGCTGATCCGCGGCCTCCCGCCGCTCCCGAGGGGCCCCGTGGAAAGCGCGGGCTCCTGCCCGCAAGAGCCAAAGCGAGAAGCGGGAAGCGAGAAGCGAGAAGCGAGAAGCGGGAAGCGGGAAGCGGGAAGCGGGAAGCGGGAAGCGGGAAGCGGGAAGCG
>VFQR01001066.1_pt1 | contig 24277 bp, 23 predicted proteins | sample 3512321 | NCBI WGS metagenome assembly VFQR01 (sample SAMN10412374, study PRJNA504923) | tailings metagenome | isolation source: Relicate 3 Philex TSF1 revegetated site | place: Philippines: Tuba, Benguet | collected 2017-08-29 | reverse complement strand
CATAGAGCAGCACGCGGCCGTCGACGTTGCGGGCGGCGCGGCCGATGGTCTGGATGAGCGAGGTCTCCGAGCGCAGGAAGCCCTCCTTGTCGGCATCGAGGATGGCGACGAGGGCGCATTCGGGAATGTCGAGGCCCTCGCGCAGCAGGTTGATGCCGACGAGGCAGTCGAAGGCGCCGAGGCGCAGGTCGCGCAGGATCTCGATGCGCTCGATGGTGTCGATGTCGGAGTGCATGTAGCGGACGCGGACGCCCTGCTCGTGCAGGTATTCGGTGAGGTCCTCGGCCATGCGCTTGGTGAGCACGGTGACGAGGGAGCGGTAGCCGGCGGCGGAGGTGGCCTTCACCTCGCCGATGAGGTCGTCGACCTGGGTGCGCGCCGGCCGGATGATGCAGGGCGGGTCGATGAGGCCGGTGGGGCGGATGACCTGCTCGGAGAAGGTGCCGCCGGTCTGGTTCAGCTCCCAGGGGCCGGGGGTGGCCGAGACGTGCACCGTCTGCGGCCGCATGGCCTCCCATTCCTCGAAGCGCAGCGGGCGGTTGTCCATGCAGGAGGGCAGGCGGAATCCATATTCCGCGAGGGTGGCCTTGCGGCGGAAGTCGCCGCGGTACATGGCGCCGATCTGCGGGATGGTGACGTGGCTCTCGTCGACGAAGACGAGGGCGTCGTCGGGAACGTATTCGAACAGGGTCGGCGGCGGCTCGCCGGGGCGGCGGCCGGTGAGCCAGCGCGAGTAGTTCTCGATGCCGGCGCAGGAGCCGGTGGCCTCCATCATCTCGAGGTCGAAGCGGGTGCGCTGCTCGAGGCGCTGCGCCTCCAGCAGGCGGCCGGCCTTGTTGAGCTCGTCCAGCCGCCAGTTCAGCTCCTCCTTGATGCCGGAGATCGCCTGCACCAGCGTCGGCCGCGGCGTGACGTAGTGGGAGTTGGCGTAGACCTTCACGAAGGCGAGGTCGGCGTTCTTCTGGCCGGTGAGCGGGTCGAACTCGTGGATGCTCTCCACCTCGTCGCCGAAGAGGTTGATGCGCCAGGCGCGGTCCTCGAGGTGGGCCGGGAAGAGCTCGATGGTGTCGCCCCTGACACGGAAGGTGCCGCGCGAGAAGTCCATCTGCGTGCGCTTGTACTGCAGCGCGATGAGGTCGGCGATGAGCTGGCGCTGGTCGAGCCGCTCGCCGACCTTCACGCCGAAGGTCATGGCCGTGTAGGTCTCGACCGAGCCGATGCCGTAGATGCAGGAGACGGAGGCGACGATGATGACGTCGTCGCGCTCGAGCAGGGCGCGCGTCGCCGAGTGGCGCATGCGGTCGATCTGCTCGTTGATGGAGCTTTCCTTCTCGATATAGGTGTCCGAGCGCGGGACATAGGCCTCCGGCTGGTAGTAGTCGTAGTAGGAGACGAAATACTCCACCGCGTTGTTCGGGAAGAAGCTCTTGAACTCGCCGTAGAGCTGGGCGGCGAGCGTCTTGTTCGGCGCCAGCACGATGGCCGGGCGCTGCGTCTCGTTGATGATCTGCGCGGCGGTGAAGGTCTTGCCCGAGCCGGTGACGCCGAGCAGCACCTGGTCGCGCTCGCCCGCCCCGATGCCGGCGACGAGCTCGGCGATGGCCTGCGGCTGGTCGCCGGCGGGCTGGAAGCCGGAGACGATCTCGAAGCGCTTGCCGCCCTCCCACTTCTCCGGGCGCGGCGGCTTGTGCGGCACCCAGGTGCGGCCGTTGACCTCCGGCCGGCCCTCCTGGATCAGCCGCTCCAGCGCCTTCACCGTGGCGGTGACGCCGGAGGCGCCGATCTCGCTTTCGATGTCCAGCGCCTGGGCCTGCTCGACGCCGATGCCGAGGCGGTGGGCGAGCGCCTTGTCGGCGAGGGTCGCCTCGCCGGCGAGGGCGGGCTGCGGCGCCTCGGCGAAACCGGGACCGGTGCCGGAGCCGAGGCCGGCCGTGCCGCGGTTGATGGCGGGGTTGAGCAGTTCGGCCAGCGCCGGCCCGAGCGGCTGCAGCTCGGGCTTGGAGGCTTTCGATTTCGGCGCGCGGGCCGGCTTCGCGGCCGGGGACTTCGGGGCTTTGGGCATGGCGCCAATATGGGCCTGCCGACCGCGAGGGGGAAGGGTTCTGCTGCCGCGCTGCTGACAGCTTCTGGCGGCAGCGACCGGCTTCCCTTCCGCCCCGCGACCGCTAGTCTGCGACGTCGCGAGGGGGGAACCGCATGGCGTCGGACACGAGCGCAATCCTGCAGGCGGCGGCGGAGTGTTTCACCGAGCAGGGCTATCACGCCACCAGCATCGACGACGTGGCGCGGCGGCTGAAGGCGACGAAGGGGCGCATCTACTATCACTACGCCTCGAAGATCGACCTGTTCTTCGAGGTCCACCGCGAGGGCATGCGGCGGCTGTTCGCGGCGGTCGAGCCGGCGGTGGAGACGCCCGGCGACGGGCTGGCGGTGCTCACCGCCATGCTGCGCGCCCATGCGCTGGCGATGATGGACAATCTCGTCTTCGAGACCGTCGTCGCGCAGGGCGTGCAGATGCACCGCTTCGGCGCCACCACGCCGGCACAGCGCGAGGTGCTGGACGAACTGATCGCCAGCCGCCACCGCTTCGAGGGCCTGTTCAAGACCGTGACGGCGCGCGGCGTGGCCGATGGCTCGCTCGGCACCCTCGACGTGTCGGTGGCGGTGAAGTGCATGCTCGGGGCGCTGCAATGGACCGTCATCTGGTACCGGCCCGAGGCCGATCGCGGCCCGAACGGGCGCGTCGCGCTGGCGGGCGAGATGGCCCGCACGCTGCTCGAGGGCCTGCGGGCGCGCTGACCGACAAGGCGCTTGCGCCCAGAAAATTATACTCGGTAGTATGTTTCCCATTGCCCGGTTCCTGGCCGGCCGACGGGGAGGCAAGACGACGATGCGCGTGCTGGTGACCGGCGCGGGAGGGTTTCTGGGGCGGCGGCTCGTCGCGGCGCTGCTGCGGCAGGGCACGTTGTCCGTCGACGGCGAGGCGCGGCCGATCAGCGAGCTGCTGCTGGCCGATCGCGGCCCGATGCCCGACGCCGGCCACGCGACGATCCCCGTGCGGACCGAGCCGGGCGACCTCGCCGACGCGGCCTTCTGCACCCGCCTCGCCGCGCAGAGGTTCGACGCGATCTTCCACCTCGCGGCCATGCTGACGCTCGATGCGGAGCGCAATCCGGAAGCCGCCTACGCCACCCACATCGCGCCGGTGCGCCGGCTCGTCGCAGGGCCAGGACGACCACGCCTCGTCTTCGCCAGTTCCATCGCCGTCTTCGGCGGGGCGCTGCCCGCCGTGGTGACGGAGGCGCTGCCTCCCGCGCCGCGGACCACCTACGGCACGCACAAGGCGATGGTCGAACTCCTGTTGGCGGATGCGAGCCGGCATGGCGCCGTGGATGCGCGGTCGCTGAGGCTGCCCATCGTGCTGGTGCGCGACGGCGCACCGACGCCGACGGTCTCGGACATGGTCGCTTCCCTCATCAGGGAACCGCTGGCCGGGCGGGACGCCACCTGCCCTTTCCTGCCGGACACGCTGCTGCCCGTCATCTCGGCCGGCGCGGTGGTCAGGTCGCTCGTCGCCCTGCACGAGGTCCCGGAAGCCGCCCTGCCGGCGACCCGCGCCATCAACCTGCCTGCCCTCGGCGTCACGCCGAAGGAGATGGTCGCCGCCGCCGCGCGGAGGGCGGGCGTGGACGCGGCGGCCAGGGTGCGATCAGCCCCGGACGCCGCGGTTCAGGCCATCGTCGATGGCTGGCCGCGGCACTTCCAGTCGCTCCACGCCGCCCGGCTCGGTCTCGCGCCCGATGCGGATCTCGACGCCGTCATCGCCGACCACCTCAACCACCGCAGGGAGGCTCCCGATGACCGCGCCTGAGACCGCACGGGCCGACATCTGCATCATCGGCGCGGGGTCGTCCGGCATGACGGTCGCGAAGGCGCTGAAGGCGCGCGGCCTCGCCTATGACTGCTTCGAGAAGGGCTCCGACATCGGCGGGATGTGGCGCTACCAGAACGACAACGGCCTGTCGTCGGCCTATGCGAGCCTGCACATCGACACCAGCCGCGACAATCTCGGCTACTCCGACTTCCCGATTCCCAGCGACAGGCCCGACTTCCTCTCCCATGCCGCGTTCCTGCAGCATCTGGAGGCCTATGCCGACCGCTTCGGGCTGCGCGAGGGCGTCAGGTTCCGCACGACCGTGACGGCGGTCGAGCCGGCAGCGGAGGGGCGCTGGCGGGTGCGGACCGACACGGGCGTCGACCGCACCTATCGTGCGGTGATCATCGCCAACGGGCATCTGTGGGATCCGCGCCTGCCTGAGTTCCCGGGACGCTTCGAGGGCACGCAGATCCACTCGCACCACTACCGCACCGCCGCGCCTTTCGAGGACCAGGACGTGCTGGTGGTCGGCCTCGGCAATTCGGCGGTGGACATCGCGGTGGACCTCTGCCGGCGCGCCCGCTCGGTGACGATCTCGACGCGGCGCGGCGCCTGGATCATGCCGAAATATCTGATGGGCATCCCGGTCGACCGCTGGTCGGGCTTCCTGTCGCGCAAGCTCCGCCTGCCGACGACCGTGGCCCGTTCGATCATGGCGCGGCTCATCCGCCTCGCCGTCGGCGACCAGCGGCGCTTCGGGCTGAAGCGGCCCGACCATCCGATGTGGCGCGAGCATGCAACGCTCAGCCAGGAACTGCTGCCCTATATCGGTCACGGCTGGATCACGGTGAAGCCCGACGTCGCACTGCTCGACCGCGAGGACGTGATCTTCCGGGACGGGTCGCGCCAACGCTTCGACGCCATCATCCACGCGACCGGCTACCGGACGACGTTTCCCTTTCTGTCGACGGAGATCTTCGACGGCGAGCGCCGGCCTGTGCGGCTGTTCCGCCGCATCCTGCCGCCAGAGCGGCCGGGATTGTTCTTCGCCGGGCTGGTGCAGCCGATCGGCCCGACCATCCCGCTGGTGGAGACGCAAGGGCTGTGGATCGCCGCGGTGCTGGCGGGCGCGGTGACGGTTCCCGATGGCGCGGGGATGGAACGCGAGATCGAGGCCCATGTCGCCTACCAGCGCAGCACCTATGTCGATGCGGAGCGCTATGCCCTCGAGGTCGACTACCGCCACTACTCCCATGCGCTGAAGGCGGACATCGCGGCGGGAACGGCCGGCCGCTGACAGGTGAAGCGGGTCTTCGGGCCGACACGCGTCGCATCACGAAAAAGGGGCGGAGCCGTCGGCTCCGCCCCAGTTCGTGGGAGGCACTGCACTGCGGGAGAGTGTCAGGCGCGCCTGGCGGAGGCGCGCTCGACGGCGACGAAGAGGGCCAGCGCCACCGCCGCGAGCGCGGCGAAGATGACCCAGGGGCTGACGCCGAACAGGGTGTGGAGCTGCACCCGGCCCATGGCGCCGACGGGCAGGATGGTGGCCTTCACCCAGTCGAAGGTGAGGGCATAGACGATGCCGCCGACCAGCATGCCGCCGGCCCCGACCAGGGCGTGCAGGCTGCCGCCGCCGATGGCCGCCAGTGCGGTGCCCGGGCAGTAGCCGTAGAGCACCATGCCGACGCCGAAGAGGGCGGCGCCGAGCGACACGGCCAGCAGGTCCGCCGGCTTGATGTGGAACTTGGCGTAGCCGAACTGGACCATGAGGAAGACGCCGACGCCGCCGACGATGATGGCGGTCATCATGATCTTCAGGACGGTGAAGTCCTTGAACAGGAACTGCCGGACGATGGTGTTGTAGTCGGCGACGCGGCCGCGATGCAGCAGGAACCCGAAGACGAAGCCGAAGACGACGGAGAGGACGAGAGCGGCGGTGCCGGTGACTGGAAGGGTCATGACAGTGTCCTCGATCAGCGGGCGGTGCGGAACATGGCGAAGGCGGTGGCCGTGCCGGTGGCGAACATGACGGCGAGGAAGACCCAGCCGCTCAGCGCCAGCTGCAGGCCGCCGGAGATGCCGTTGCCGCTGGTGCAGCCATTGGCGAGGCGGGCGCCGTACATGGCGACGATGCCGCCGATGAAGGCGACGGCGTAGCGCTTCATCGGCGAGGGGCCGAAGCGCTCGCTCCACACCTGCGGCACCTGCTCGATGCGGAAGGAGCCGGCGAGCACGGCCGAACCGAAGCCACCGAGCAGCGTGCCGACCAGGAACAGCGTGCCGTAGTCGAGGCTGAAGAGGTTCCTCGCCCAGTAGCTGTTCCTGGCCACCGCCTCGGCGCCGAGGATCGGCGTGGCCACCGCGCCGGACACCTGCGACAGCGCCGTGGTGATGCCGAGCGGATTGTTGACGACGAGGAAGACGACCCAGCTCAGCACGCCGATGCCGATGCCGACGAGATAGGGGGTCCATTCGATGTTCAGGCCCTCGCGGGCGGCCGCTGGCCTGTAGTCGAGCGTGTTCTGGAGTGACATGGCGATCTCTGGATGTCGTTGGCGCGGATCGGCCGGACTGGAGGCGGCCGGAGCCCGCATCGGTCGATCACAGAGATATATGCCAATCTATGAATATGTCAACGAAGGAAGCGGTCTCATCGATTGATCCAGAGCATGGCGAAGCCGGGTCCTCCGGGTGTCTTCTGGCGGGATTGACCCTGGGGAAGACAGCCATGACCCTCGACATCATTGACCTCGACACCAACGGAACCGTGCCGGCCGATGCGTCCATCGCGGCCCCGCAGGCGAGCGAGCCGGCGGGCGAACCTGAGGGTGCAGCGGCCATCGCCAATGCCGCGGGCGACGTCGGCGGCGCCGCCGTCAAGCCGGCGAAGACCCCGCGCGGGCGCCAGCAGCTCGCCCAGATGAAACGCGATCCGGCGACGATCCGCCGGCTCTTCGAGAGCGGCGAATACCCTTACGTGACGCGCATGCAGACCAAGCCCTATGAGGCCCACATGGTCGAGCTGCAGCGCGAACTCTTGAAGGCGCAGCGCTGGATCGAGGAAACCGGCGAGCGGATCGTCGTGCTGTTCGAAGGCCGCGACGCCGCCGGCAAGGGCGGCACGATCAAGCGCTACATGGAGCATCTCAACCCGCGCACGGCGCGCGTCGTGGCGCTCGCCAAGCCGAACGAGCGCGAGCGCACGCAGTGGTATTTCCAGCGCTATGTCGCCCACCTGCCCTCGGCCGGCGAGCTCGCCCTGTTCGACCGCTCCTGGTACAACCGCGCCGGCGTCGAGCGCGTCATGGGCTTCTGCTCGCCGACCGACTACCTCGAGTTCATGCGCCAGTGCCCGGAGCTGGAGCGCATGCTGACGCGCTCCGGCATCCGCCTCTTCAAGTACTGGTTCTCGGTGTCGCGTGAGGAGCAGCGCCGCCGCTTCGAGGCGCGCGAGACCGACCCGCTGAAGCAATGGAAGCTGTCGCCCATCGACCGCGCCTCGCTCGACAAGTGGGACGCCTATACCGAGGCGAAGGAGGCGATGTTCTTCTACACCGACACCGCCGACGCGCCCTGGACCATCGTCAAGTCGGACGACAAGAAGCGGGCCCGCCTCGCCTGCATGCAGCACTTCCTGTCGTCCCTGCCCTACCCCAACAAGGACCTGTCGGTGGCCGTCCAGCCCGACCCGCTGATCGTCGGCTCGACCAGCCACGTCATCGGCCGGGACGGCGGCATCCTCGGCAAGACGGTGCATCCGGAGCTGCGCCGCGGCAGCTGAGCGCGCCAGCGGCAAGAGGTGCCGGCGGGGGCCCGTTCCGCGCCGGATGGCCTTGACTTCGGACAGGGGCTCAGACCGCTATGTCGGCGACGGGCCTTCGCCCCGACCGAACGATCCGGAGCCTTGCATGACCACCCTCTCCCGCCGCACGACGCTCGGCCTCATCGCCTCGAGCCTCGCCGCTCCTGCCCTCGCCCAGGCCGACTACCCGAACCGTCCGGTCACCGTCATCGTGCCGCAGGCCGCGGGTGGCGCCAACGACATCATCGGCCGCCTGATCAGCGAGAAGCTGTCGGAGGTCATGGGCCAGCGCTTCGTGGTGGAGAACCGCGCCGGCGCCGGCGGCAATCTCGGCTCGCAGGCCGCCGCCCGCTCGACGCCGGACGGCTACACGCTGCTCGTCACCATCTCGGCGAGCCAGGCGATCAATCCGGCGCTCTACGCCCGCACCGGCTTCGACCCGGTGAAGGATTTCGCCCCGATCTCGATGCTCGGCACGGTGCCGAACGTGCTGGTCGTCCACCCCGCCTTCGAGGCGAAGTCGGTCGCCGACCTCATCCGCATGGCGAAGGAGAAGCCGGGCTTCTACCACTACGCCTCGGCCGGCAACGGCACGCTGAACCACCTCGTCGGCGAGATGCTGAAGTCACGGGCGGGGATCGACCTGAAGCACATCCCCTATCGCGGCATCGCGCCGGCCCTCTCCGATGTCATCGCCGGCCACGTGCCGATCAGCTTCGCCAATCTTCCCGCCGCCATCAGCCAGATCCAGGCCGGGACGGTGCGCGCCCTCGGCGTCTCGACGCTGAAGCGCAACAGCTTTGTCCCGCAGGTGCCGACCATCGCCGAGACGGTGCCGGGTTTCGACGCGGAACTCTGGATCGCCATCTATGCCATCGCCGGCACGCCGCAGCCGATCATCGACAAGCTGGTCGCCGCCACCCATCGCGCCCTGGCGGCGCCGGAGATCAAGGCGAAGTTCGCCCAGCAGGGCGCCGAGGTCGTCACCTCCACCCCGGCGGAACTCGCGGCCAAGCTGGATGCCGACCTGAAGGTGTGGGCGGAGATCGTGAAAGCGTCCGGCGCCCGCATCGAGTGAGGAGGCGCGGCGGCGTCGACAGCTGGTGCACGCGAAGGTAACCCGATGCGGCTAGCCTCGGGCCCGGGTCGACCTCGAGGCATGACGTCATGACGCATCCCCTCTTCCCCACGCGCCGCCTCGCCGTCTGCGGACTGCTGGCATCGGCCCTGCCTGCCGGAGCCCAGCCGACCCGGCGGCGCCTGCCCGACACCGAGACCACGCAGGCCGCCGGGCTCTCGGCCTGGCTGACGGAGCCGACCCGGCGCTACGCCCATGCGGTTCTCGGCGACGCCATCGAGGCCGGCGGCTTCGCCGTCGAACTGGGCGGGCGACCATTCCACCTCACCCTGCCGGAGGAGGCGGTGTTCGAGGATCGCCGCGTGAGGCTGGAGGACATCGACGGCGACGGCCGCCCCGAGGCGATCATCGTGAAGTCCTATCTCAGGCGCGGATCGGCGCTCGCCGCCTACCGCATCGGCGACGACGGCATCACCCCGCTGGCGGAGAGCGAGGCGATCGGCACGCCGAACCGCTGGCTCAACCCGGTGGGGGTCGCCGACTTCACCGGCGAGGGGCGGCCGCTCGTCGCCACCGTCATCACTCCGCATATCGCCGGATCGCTCAGGCTCTACCGGCTGCAGGGCAGCGCCCTCGTCGAGGTCGCCCGCCTCGACGGCGTCACCAACCACGTCATCGGCTCGCGCGACCTCGACCTCGCGCGGATCAGCGACATCGACGGCGACGGGCGGCCGGAGATCGTGATTCCGTCGCAGGACCGCATGGCTCTCACCGCTGTGAGCTTCACCGGAGGGCGCGGCCGGGTGGTGGCGAGGGTAGCCGTCCCCGGTCCGATCGTCCGGCTCGAGCCGATGAGCGGAAACCATGCCGTCATGCAGTTGCAGGACCGCAGCATCGCCGAAGTCGAGCTTCGCCGGCAGTGATGGGGCGCTTTTCCAAGCCGCCACGGGCACGGCCCGAGGGCCGTGAGACCCACGCGGTGGACCTGCGTCCGTGACGCCGCTCAGTTGGTGATGCGGATGCCGGCGCGCTCGATGACCGGCTTCCAGCGGTCGCGCTCGCGCGCCACCATGGCCCTCACCTCGTCCGGGCTCGACCCGACGGCCTCGAAGCCGGCACCCTTCAGCCGCTCGAGAGCGGCGGGGTCCTTCAGCGCCGTGGCCGCGACCCGATGGATCTCGGCAACCGTCGCCGCCGGCACCGCGGCCGGCACCATCAGGACGAACCACGAGGACATCGACAGATAGGGGAGGCCCGCCTCCGCCGCGGTCGGCACGCCGGGCAGCATGTCGGCGCGTGTGGAACCGGTCTGGACGAGGGCGCGCAGGCCGCCCGAACGGACCTGCGCGGCGGCCAGCGGGATGGAGAAGAAGGAGCCGGCCGTCTGGCCGCGGGCGATGTCGCCGACGCCGTCGGCCACCGCGCGGTAGTGGACCGGCTCGCCCTTGAAGCCGGCGCTCTGGGCGAAGAGTTCGGCGGCGATATGCCCGGGGCTGGTGACGCCGAAGGTGGCGAGCAGCGTGCGGTCGGCCTTCTTCGCGGCCTCGATGAAGGCGGCGATGGAGGCAGGTCCCCCCTGGTCCGGCACGACGAAGGCGAAATGGGTGCGCGCCACCTCGGAGACATAGGTGAAGTCGCGCAGGGGATCATAGGGGAGCGAGGCAAAGGCGAAGGGAGCGATGGCGACCGAGCCGACCTCGCCGAGGAGGACGGTGGCTCCGTCAGGCGCGGCGCGCGCCACGCGGGCCGAGGCCACCTGGCCACCCGCTCCCGGGACGTTCTCCACCACCACGTTCACATTGCCGGCGCGCTGCATGGCCTCGGCGAGGATGCGCGCCAGGGTGTCGGGGGCGGTGCCGCCGGCGAAGCCCGCGACCAGGGTGATGGTGCGGGGCGCCTGGGCGGCTGCCGGCATGATGCCGGCCACGATCAATGCTGCAGCAGCGGCGAGAGCCGCCCGGAAACCTGTCCTCACGCTATCCTCCCTGCGGCATTGTTGATGATGCGGCGGCCGCTCGCCGGAATTCGTGCTGGCGCTAGGCCAGTTCGTAGACGTCGAGCAGCACCCTGTCGGGCAGCCGCGTGCCGACGCAGACGAAGATCGACCGCATCAACCAGAGATGGTCGGCGGAGGCCGTCTCGAAGCGCGGCACGGTGCGGAAATAGATCTGCGAGGCATCGACCGTCTCGCCGCGGCGCAGCCGCGCGACGAGGTCGGGCGGGCCGCGGCGGATGCCGGTGTTCTCGACATAGATCCTCGCGCCCTCGCGGGTTTCGATCACGTAGCGGGCGTGGATGTCGGCAAGGCCGGGGTCGCGGATGGACTGGTAGTCGGTGCCGCCGGGCAGGACCTTGCCGGTCAGCTGCGGGCCGGTCACCTCGCCGCCGAGGATGGGGATGAGCCGACGCTCGCCGAGCGGGGTCTGGCCGACCTCGACGGCCGGCGCGACCTCGGCGGCAATCGAGAAGGCGGGGACGAGTGTCGGTGGGGGCATGGACATCTCCGGCGCTGGCCGAAACGAACCAATGCTGATGGTTATTGTCAATAACTATCAGGATGGTGCGACCGCCGCGGCACCTTTCCAAACTGTCACGTGAACGGCCCCTGACGCCGTGGTAGAAAGGCGCATGATCTCGGATTCCGCCTGACCATGCGCCGCTGGCCCCTTCTGCTCCTTCTCCTCGCCGTCCTCGGTGGCGCCGGCTGGTGGTTCGCCGGCCCGGGGACGCGCGCCGTCGCCGACCAGCCCGCCTGGCGCCTCGCCAAGGCCGACCGCGGCGATGTCATCGCGGCGGTCAACGCCACCGGCACGATCAACCCGATCTCGACGGTGGTGGTGGGGTCGCAGGTCTCCGGCCAGGTGCTGGAGATCACCGCTGACCACAATTCGCAGGTGGAGGCCGGCCAGGTTCTCGCCCGCCTCGACCCGACACAGGTGAAGGCCCGCCTCGACGGCGCCCGCGCCGACCTCGCCAATGTCCGCGCCGCGCGGCTGGTGCAGCTCGCGCAGATCGAGCAGGCCCGCTCCGAGATCGGCCGGGCCGAGGCCGTGCGCATGGACGCGACGGCGAAGCTCGCCCAGGTGGAGGCGCAGCTCGCCGAGGCCGAGCGTAACTTCGGCCGCCAGCGCGAACTCGGAGCCCGCGGCACGGTGGCCCAGGCGGTGATCGACACCGCCCGCACCAATGTCGACAGCCAGCGCGCCGCCCGCGATTCCGCCCGTGCCCAGATCGCCTCGGCGGAAGCCTCCAAGCGTTCCATCGAGGCGGCGCTGAAGGTCGCCGAGGCGCAGACCGGCACCATCGAGGCGCAGATCGCCCAGCGCGAGGCCATGGTGCGGCAGATCGAGGTCGACCTCGCCAATACCGAGATCCGCTCGCCGGTGAGGGGCACGGTGGTGCAGCGCTCGGTCGAGCTTGGCCAGACGGTGGCCGCCTCGCTGCAGGCGCCGACGCTCTTCCTGGTGGCGCAGGACCTGCGCTCCATGGAGATCTACGCCAATGTCGACGAGGCCGATGTCGGCCGCGTGCGTACCGGCCAGGCCGTGACCTTCACCGTCAACGCCTATCCCGGCCGCGACTTCCGCGGCGAGGTGAAGCTCGTCCGCCTCGGGTCGCAGACGGTGCAGAACGTCGTCATCTACACGGCGGTCATCTCCTTCCAGAACCCGCGGATGGAATTGCTGCCGGGCATGACCGCGACGCTGAGGATCATCACCGACCGGCGCGAAGGCGTGGTGCGGGTGCCCAATGCGGCGCTGCGCTGGCGGCCCGCCGGCACCCCGGCCGAAAGGCCCCAGGCGGCCGGCCCGGCGGCAAATCCCTTCGGTCCGCCGACCATGGGCCGGGGGCCGGGCGGCGGCGCGGGCGGCCAGCAGCAGGGCGGACGCCAGATCGGCGAATTCGTCGAGACGCTGAAGACCGAGCTCGCCCTCGAGCCGGCGCAGCGCGAGCAGATCGACGCCATCGTCGCCGACGCCCGGCCGCAGTTCCGCGCGCTGATGGACCCCTCCATCGACCGCACCCAGCGCATCGAGCGCATCCGCACCATCCGCACCGAGATGGGCCGCCGCATCGAGGCGGTGCTGACCGAGGACCAGCGCAAGAGCTTCGCCGACATCCGCGCCCGCTTCGACGGCTCGCGCGGCGCCGATGGCGGCCTCGCCGGCCGCGTCTTCGTCGTTGGGGCCGACGGCAAGCCGCAGCCGGTCGCGGTGCGCACCGGCGTGACCGACGGCGCGACGACCGAGGTCATCTCCGGCGAGATCGAGCCGGGCCGCGAGGTCATCATCGGCACGGGCCAGGCGCCCGGCGGCACGCCGGCCGGTCCGCGCGGCTTCCGGATGTTCTGATGCCGCTGATCGAGACGGCCGGCCTTGCCCGCCACTACACGCTCGGCGACCAGGTGGTCACGGCGCTGGCGGGCGTCTCCGTCGACGTGGCGGAGGGCGAGTTCGTCGCCGTCATGGGGCCGTCGGGCTCGGGCAAGTCGACCTTCATGAACCTCGTCGGCTGCCTCGACCGGCCGACTGCCGGCCGCTACGTGCTCGACGGCGAGGAGGTCTCGGCTATGTCGGCCGACGCCCTGGCCGACGTGCGCAACCGCAAGATCGGTTTCGTCTTCCAGCAGTTCAACCTGCTCGACCGCCAGGACGCCCTCGCCAATGTCGCCCTACCCATGGTCTATGCCGGCGTTGCGCGCCGCGAGCGGCGCAGGCGGGCGGAGGAGTCGCTGGCCAAGGTCGGCCTCGCCGAGCGGGTCCACCACCTGCCGACCCAGCTCTCGGGCGGCCAGCAGCAGCGCGTCGCCATCGCCCGGGCGCTGGTCAACAGCCCCAAGGTCCTGCTCGCCGACGAGCCGACCGGCGCCCTCGACAGCCGCACCTCGCTGGAGATCATGGCGCTGTTCCAGGATCTCAACCGGCAGGGCATGACGGTGCTGATCGTCACCCACGAGCCGGATGTCGCGACCTTCGCGAGCCGCGTCGTGCGGTTCAGGGACGGCAAGGTGCTGTCCGACACGCGCCAGGCGCCGATGGACGCGGCCAAGGCGCTGGGGGAACTGGTCGACGAGGTGGCGTGAGGGCCGGACATAAAGAAATCTTTATGTCTTTATTGCCTCTCGCCGCAGCCCATGCTACAGCCCCGCGCGACAAGCCGGACATTCCGCCGGCCCGCTTCCGCCTGCGCGCACTTTTGAGGACATCATGGCTCTCGACCAAGGCAAGGACTTCATCGTCAAGGACATCTCGCTCGCTCCCTTCGGCCGCAAGGAGATCGAGCTCGCCGAGACCGAAATGCCGGGCCTCATGTCCATCCGCGCCGAGTACGGCCCGTCGCAGCCGCTGAAGGGCGCGCGCATCGCCGGCTCGCTGCACATGACCATCCAGACCGCGGTGCTGATCGAGACGCTGAAGGCTCTCGGCGCCGACATCCGCTGGGTGTCCTGCAACATCTTCTCGACCCAGGACCACGCCGCCGCCGCCATCGCCGCCGCCGGCATCCCGGTCTTCGCCTACAAGGGCGAGAGCCTGGAAGAGTACTGGGACTACACCGCCAAGCTGTTCGACTGGCATGGCGGCGGCGTGCCGAACATGATCCTCGATGACGGCGGCGACGCCACCATGCTCGTCCACTACGGCCTGAAGGCCGAGCAGGGCGACGTGGCCTTCCTCGACAAGCCGGGCTCGGACGAGGAGGTCATCTTCTTCGCCCTCATCAAGCGCCTGCTCGGCGAGAAGCCGAAGGGCTGGTTCGCCGAGGTCGCCAAGGCGATCCGCGGCGTCTCCGAGGAGACCACCACGGGCGTGCATCGCCTCTACAAGCTGGCCGAGGAAGGCAAGCTGCTGTTCCCGGCGATCAACGTCAACGACAGCGTCACCAAGTCGAAGTTCGACAACCTCTACGGCTGCCGCGAGTCGCTGGTCGACGCCATCCGCCGCGGCACCGACGTGATGCTGGCCGGCAAGGTCGCCTTCGTCGCCGGCTTCGGCGATGTCGGCAAGGGCTCGGCCGCCTCGCTGCGCCAGGCCGGCGCCCGCGTCATCGTCTCCGAGATCGACCCGATCTGCGCCCTGCAGGCCTCCATGGAGGGCTACGAGGTCGCGACCATCGAGGACGCCTTCTCGCGCGCCGACATCTACGTCACGGCGACCGGCAACAAGGACATCATCACCGTCGAGCACATGCGGCAGATGAAGGACCGGGCCATCGTCTGCAACATCGGCCACTTCGACAACGAGATTCAGGTCGCGGGTCTCAAGAACTTCAAGTGGGTCAACATCAAGCCGCAGGTGGACGAGATCGAGTTCCCGGGCGGCAACCGCATCATCCTCCTCTCGGAGGGACGCCTCGTGAACCTCGGCAACGCCATGGGCCATCCGAGCTTCGTCATGTCGTCGTCGTTCTCGAACCAGACGCTCGCCCAGATCGAGCTCTGGCAGAACCGCGACAACGGCAAGTACGACAAGAAGGTCTACACGCTGCCGAAGCTGCTCGACGAGAAGGTCGCGGCCCTGCACCTCGAGAAGCTCGGCGTGAAGCTGACCAAGATGACCAAGGAGCAGGCCGACTATATCGGCGTGCCGGAGAAGGGCCCGTTCAAGCCGGACCACTACCGCTACTGAGCCGGCCTACGGACGGCCAGCGTGAGGAAAGGCCCGGCCATGTGCCGGGCCTTTTTCATGCGGATGGGCCGCCGATCCGATGCCCGCGCGGCGCCAGCCCCAACACCGCCGGATCGCGCGCCGGCATGGCGAGAGAACGCAACGTTAACCGATCCCACCCTAGTCATGCCGTTAGGGAAGGGAACAATCACATGACATCACTGAAAATGAGGTTTGCCGCGATCGCGGCCGGCTTCACCTGCCTTGTCGCGATCATGGGCGCTCTGGCGCTCTGGCTGAGTCTCGAACTCCACAGTGGCGCGGACTCGCTGAACGCGGCGCGCCGGACCGTCCAGAACCATCTGATGGCGACGTTTGCCAACGAGGAACTGAGGGCGCTCACCAACTATGCCGCCATCGCCGGCACGATGGACCGGGAATTCCGGGACGAGACGCTGAAGAAGCTCCGGACCTATGCGGACAATGCCCAGAGGCTGATGGCCGCCAACAAGGCGACGGACCTGCCCGCTGCGGCGAAGGCCGACATCGACCGGATGCTGGCGCTCTACAAGCAATATCACGACGGCGCCATCGCCATGGTCTCGACCATGCCGCGCGATGCCGCCTCCCGAACGGCGCAAGCCGATGAACTGCAGGAAATCCGCGCCCAGATCGGCCGGTTGCGCGGCGCCATCTCGCAGAAGATCGACGCCTACGTCGAGGCCAAGGTTGCCTCTGCCCTCGCCGAGGCCCGCATGTTCCAGTACGGCGTCGGCGGCGTCCTGCTGCTCGCCATCCTCGTCTCGGCAGCCCTGGCGCTCAACATGACCCGCCGCATCGCGCAACCGATCGCCGAGGTCGCCCGGACCATCGGCGAAGTGCAGCGGGGCAATCTCGACGTCACCCTGCCCGATGCCGGCCGGAAGGACGAGATCGGCATCCTCGCCGCCTCGGTGCGGGGCCTTGTCGAGCAGGCCCAGGCCCTCGAGGCCAGCCGCCAGCGCGAGGCCGCCTCCGCCAACCTCGCCGCGCATGTCGAGGAAGAGCGCCGCGCCATCGCCGAGTTCCGCCAGGCCGTCGGCCAGGTGCTGGCCGACCTCGCCGCCAAGGCCGGCCGCATGTCCACCGCCTCGTCGCGGCTGATGACGGTGACGGACCAGGCGGAGGAGGCGACGGCGGTCGTTCTCGATGCCGGCGCGCGGGTCGCGAGCGACCTCGCGGGCGTCACCGCGGAGAGTGAGGCGATGAGCACGCGGATGGAGGATTCCCTCCACTCGCTGGAAGCCTGCGCCAGCGAGGTGGCCGAGGCCGCCCGGGTGGCGCAGGAGGCCGACGGCAAGGTCGAGCAACTGGTCGAGGCGGCCGGGCGCATCGGCAACGTCGTCACCCTGATCGAGGCCATCGCATCGCAGACCAACCTGCTGGCGCTCAACGCCACCATCGAGGCGGCGCGCGCCGGCGAGGCCGGCAAGGGCTTCGCCGTCGTCGCCAGCGAGGTGAAGCAGCTCGCCGGCCAGACGGCCAAGGCGACCGCCGAGATCGAGGTGCAGATCGGCCGGATCCGCGGCAGCACGGACGAGGCGGTCGCCTCCATCCGTCACATCGCCGGACGCGTCGAGACCGTCGAGCGCGACACGCGGGCCGTCAATGTCATGGTGGGAGCGAATGTCGATGCGACCAACGCGGTGCGCGCCCAGACCATGGCGGCAACGGTGGCCACCGACGATCTCCGCCGCCAGGTCGACCAGGTGCGGAGCGCCATCGCCACCAGCAAGGCGACCTCCGAGGAGATCGGCGAGGTGTCGGGCGAACTCGGCGCGACCTCCGAGCGGCTGCGCCTCGCGGTCGATGCCTTTCTCGCGCGCGTCGCCGCCTGATCCTGTCCACCGAACCCGTTCCAGGAGCCCGGCCAAGCGCCGGGCTCTTGTCGTTTACGCTAGGTCATGCAAGCCTTTCCGGCGGGCGACTTCAGCAGTGAACGGAAGGGCGGCAGGCCATGGCCATTGTCTCCGCGATCATCGCTTCCTGGGTGGGCCGCATCGGCCTCCTTCTCATCCTCGCCGGCGGCGGACTCTTCGCCTACGGCAAGGCGAGCGAGCTTCCCGCCCGCTCCGCCCTGCAGACGGTCGAGGGCACCGTCACGGAAGCCAAGCAGATCACCCGCACCAGCCGTCGCCGCGGCCAGAGCGCCTCGGTGACGGGCGTCGACTTCCAGTTCACGGTGACCCCGGCCGGTGGCGCGCCACCGATCACGCTCACCATGCCGTCCGACGAGATCTCGCGCGACCAGGTGGTGTCGATCATCAACCGCCCGGTGAAGGCGGAGTTCGACGGCGACCGCGACGTCTATGCGCTGGCGAGCGGGGGCCGTGTCCTGGTCGCCTACGACACCGCCGTCAGGAAGCGCGCCGGGGCGCTCGCCCAGTGGGCCGAGCGCGGCACGATCGCGTGCGGGCTCGGCCTGCCGCTCCTCCTGCTCGGCTGGCCGCTGGGCGCGCGCAAGCTGCGCAAGCAGGCCGCGGCGGCGCAGGCGATGGCGGCTCCGGCGGCCTGACGCGCCCCGCCGCATCGGTGCCATTCCCCGGCAGGCTGTCGCAGCGGCCCGGCAGGCGATAGAAGCGACGTCCCTTCGTCGTTTCCGCCGAGCCGGCCATGCCCCTGACGCTCTCCACCTTCGCCGCAGGCATCGTCGCGCCGCTGGTCGGCACGGCCAGCACCGTGGCGCTGGTGATCGCGGCGGCGCAGGCCGTGGGGGCGACGCCGGGGCAGACCATCTCCTGGCTCGCTGCCCTCTCGCTCGCCAAGGCCCTCGGCGGCATGGCGCTCACCTGGCGCTATCGCATCCCCGTCGTGCTGGCCTGGTCGACACCGGGGGCGGCGCTGATCGGCGCCTCGTCGGGAGTGGCCTTTCCCGAGGCGGTGGGCGCCTTCGTCCTCGCCTCTGCGCTGATCCTCGCGACCGGTCTCGTCAGGCCGCTCGGCGACCTCGTGGCGCGGCTGCCAGCGTCGCTTGCCTCCGCCATGCTGGCCGGCATCCTCGTCAAGTTTGTCATGGACGTAGCTCTGGCGGTTCCCGCCGCGCCCTGGCTGGTGCTGCCGCTGGTGGCGATCTTCCTCGTCATGCGCCTCGTCCATGCGGCGAGCGCCATGCTGGTGGTGGTGGTGGCGGGCGTCGCCCTGACCTATCTCCTCGGCCTTGCGGGACCGCTGCCGAGCGATGCGGGGCTTGCCCGGCTCGAATGGGTGACGCCAGCCTTCTCGCCCTCCGTGCTGATCGGCCTCGGCCTGCCGCTCTACCTCGTCACCATGGCGGGCCAGAACCTGCCGGGCATCGCCGTGCTGCGCGCCTCCGGCTACGATCCGAAGGTCGGGCCGATCATCGCCACGACCGGCCTCGGCTCTCTCGTCTCGGCCTTCTTCGGCGCCCACCCCCACAATCTCGCGGCCATCACCGCGGCCATCGCGGCCGGGCCGGACTCCCACGCCGATCCGGCGAAGCGCTGGCCGGCGGGCATCGTCTACGGCATCGCCTTCATCGGCATCGCCGCCTTCGCCGGATTCTTCGTGGCGCTGTTCGCGGCAATGCCGAAGGCGCTGGTCGCGACCGTCGCGGGCCTGGCCCTGACGGGAGCGCTGGCGGGCTCCCTCGCCGTCGCCATGGGGGACGAGCGGACGCGCTTCCCCGCCCTCCTGACCTTCGCGGTGGCGGCCTCCGGGGTGACCATCGGCGGGGTCGGCGCCGCCTTCTGGGGCCTCCTCATCGGGCTCCTGGCACTGGCCGTGGAGCGGGCTTGGCGGACCCTGGCGCAGGGCTGAGGAGCGTCACGAGGCGGTGAACATCCTCCGGCCTCGCCTTGAACCCGGCTGCCGCGACGCCTACCTTACGCCCAACGATCCGATTCCTCCGGACCCTCTGGGAGAAGTGCCATGGGCGCTGTTGCCGCCACCACCGACGCATCCTTCGACACCGACGTCATCAAGTCGGACACGCCCGTCGTGGTCGATTTCTGGGCCCCCTGGTGCGGCCCCTGCCGCATGATCGCGCCGGCCCTCGACGCCATCTCGGCCGAGATGGGCGACAAGGTGAAGATCGTGAAGGTGAATGTCGACGAGAACCCCAAGATCGCGTCGAACTACGGCATCATGTCCATTCCGACGCTGATGATCTTCAAGGGCGGCCAGATGGTCGACCGCAAGACCGGTGCGGCTCCGCAGGCCGCGCTGAAGCAGTGGATCTCCGGCCACGCCTGACCGGCACTTGCCATCCACCGCTGGGGAAAGCCGCCGTTCGCGGCGGCTTTCTTCATTTCGGGGGCGTGTTTGTCCGACTGACGCCGGAGTGCGGCGGCCGCTAGGCTCGGCGGATGGACAGTCAGGATGAGATGCTGGCAACCCGGGAGCCGATCCGCCGGCGACTGTCGGCCGGGGCCGGGCGCATCCTCGACTGGCTGCTGCCGCCGCTGTGCCTCGCCTGCCGCAATCCGGTCGGCAGCCACCACGCCCTCTGCCCCGCCTGCTGGAAGGGCGTCGCCTTCATCACCGCGCCGGTCTGCGAGCGGCTGGGCACGCCGCTCGCCTTCGATCTCGGCCCGGGGGCGCTGTCGCCCGAAGCCATCGCCACCCCGCCGGCCTTCGACCGGGCCCGCGCCGCCTTCCGCTTCGACGATGTCGGACGCGCGCTCGTCCACGGCCTGAAGTATGGCGACCGGCTGGAGGTCGCGGTGGCGCTGTCCGCCTGGATGGCGGCGGCCGGGCGCGACCTGCTCGCCGATGCCGACGCGCTGGTGCCGGTGCCGCTGCACTGGACGCGGCTCGTCGCCCGGCGCTTCAACCAGGCGGCGGAGCTGACGCGTCACCTGTCGGCCCGCACCGGCATCGCCAACGAGCCGCTGCTGCTGAAGCGGGTGCGCCGGACCCGCCACCAGGTGGGCCTGACGCGGGCGCAGCGGCTGGAGAACGTCACCGGCGCCTTCCGCATCGCCGAGGACCGCAAGGGCTGGGTGCGCGGCAGGCGGCTGGTGCTTGTCGACGACGTGCTGACCACCGGCGCCACGATCGAGGCCTGCTGCCGCGTGCTCAGGCGGGCCGGCGCCGCACGCATCGACGTGCTGACGGCGGCAAGGGTTGTGGAGGGCCCCTTCGCGGTCCATATCTGAAGGCCTGCTGACACTTCCACGGACGCCGCGATGCCCGAGATCATCGTCTACACCAAGGACTATTGCCCCTACTGCCATGCGGCGAAGGACCTGCTGCGCAAGAAGGGCGCGGCCTTCATCGAGGTCGACATCCAGAAGCATCCCGAGCGCCGCGCCGAGATGATCCAGAAGGCCGGCGGACGCTCCACCGTGCCGCAGATCTTCATCGGCGGCACCCATGTGGGCGGCTGCGACGACATTCATGCGCTGGACAGCGCCGGCAAGCTCGATCCGATGCTTGGCGCCTGAGCCATGGCAGAGGCGGTCCCGGGTCCCTTCACGGCAGCCTGCGTGCAGATGCGGGCGGATGTCACGGTCAAGCCGAGCGTCGAGCAGGCCATCGCCCTGATCCGCGAGGCGGCCCGCTCCGGCGCGCACTACGTGCAGACGCCGGAGATGACCAACATCCTGCAGCCAGACCGGCCGAAATTCTTCGAGGAAATCCGCTCGGAGGCGGAGGACGCCTCCATCCCCCTGTTCCAGGCCGAGGCCATGACGCTCGGCATCTGGCTGCATGTGGGATCGCTCGCCATCCGGATCGGCGAGCGTCAGGCGGCCAACCGGGCCTATGTCATCTCGCCCGACGGGGAGGTGGTGGCCGCCTACGACAAGATCCACATGTTCGACGTGGATCTGCCGAACGGCCAGACCTATCGGGAATCGGCGGCCTACGCCCCCGGCGACGTGGCGGTGATGGCCGACCTGCCCTGGACGCGGCTCGGCGTCACCATCTGCTACGACCTGCGCTTTCCCCATCTCTACCGGACGCTGGCCGAGCAAGGGGCCGGCGTCATGGCCATCCCCTCCTCCTTCACCGTGCCGACGGGTGAGGCGCACTGGCACGTGCTGATGCGGGCGCGCGCCATCGAGAACGGCGCCTTCGTCGTCGCGGCGGCGCAGGGCGGCATGCATGCCTGCGGCCGGGCGACCTATGGCCACAGCCTCATCATCGATCCCTGGGGCCGCATCCTCGCCGAGGCCGACCATGACGAGCCGGGCGTGATCCTCGCCGAGATCGATCCGGCAAAGGTCGGCGAGACCCGCGGACGGATTCCCTCCCTGGCCAATGGCCGCGTCTTCAGCATCGCCGACATCCCATGATCAAGTACGCCCTCCACTGCGAGAAAGCGCACGAGTTCGAGAGCTGGTTTCCCTCCTCGGACAGCTACGAGGCCCAGCGCAGCCAGGGCTTCGTCTCCTGCCCGGTCTGCGGCTCGACCCGGATCGACAAGGCGCTGATGGCCCCGCAGGTGGCCCGCAAGGACCGCCGTGCCGAGCCCGTGGCGGTCGCCGGGCCGCCGGTTCCCGCGCCCCTCCCCGAGCCGGTCGCCATGGTCTCGCCGGTGGAACAGGAACTGCGGGCCAAGATCCGCGAGCTGCGCGAGCATCTGGTGAAGAACGCCGATCATGTCGGCGACCGCTTCGCCGAGGAAGCCCGCAAGATCCACTACGGCGAGACGGAGCACCGCTCCATCTACGGCCAGGCGACGCCGGACGAGGCGCGCGAGCTCGCCGAGGAAGGCATCGAGTTCCACGCCCTGCCGGTGCTTCCCGACGACCGCAACTGACCGCGGCAAGAAGCGGCTTTGCGCGGCGGCCGCGGCCTGCTAGGCGAAGGGGCGAGGAGCCCCTGAATGACCCGTCTGCTTGCACTTGCCGGCCTTGCAGCCCTTGCCGGATCGATCCTGTCCCCTGCCCTCCATGCCGCGCCCGCCAGCGTCCGGATCGCCAATGAGAGCGTGCCGACGCTCTGCGCCGAGGAGGACAATGTCGACCTGAGGCTGCACGGCGCGACGGTGAGGCGGTTCCGCGTCGAGGCGCTGCATCCGGCGGCCGTCGGCACCATCGTGCAGGACATCACGGCGCCGGACTTCACCGACTGCACCATCACCGACAAGGCGGACTTCCGCTTCAATCCCCGTGACGTCGTCATGTACGAGGACGAGCGGATCAAGGTGCTCGGCATCACCTTCGACAAGTTCTGGCGGCCGGACCGCGTGCCCTTCACGGTGGGCAACCGCACCGAGGACGACTTCCATCTGGTGCAGCTCTACCACAAGGAGCCCGGCAAGGCCCCCTACGAGTTCCTCGTCATCTATCCGGTCGATGGCTACTGGCGCCTGAAGCCGCAGCCGCCGGCCAATCTCACCGACATCGTCTACGGCACCTCCATGATCCTCGGGCCGATCGAGGTGATGCAGCGTCCGATCGTCAACATGCGGGCCATCCGCTTCGATCCGGCGACGCTGACCTTCCACCTCGACTTCAAGCTCGGCGGGTCCGCCGAGGTGAAGGTCGCCGGCCTCGACCGCACCCGCGTGTCGCTGGACGTCGTGCTGTCACAGCCGATCACCGGCCGCGCCTTCGCCACCCTCCGCTCCATGTATGTGACCGAGACCAATGCCGACGGCGCCCGCGTCGAATGGCGCGCGGCCGGCGCCAACCGCTGGCAGGAAGCCCCGGTGATGGACTTCCGCGGCGGCGAGGGCATCGAGATGAAGCTCACCCGCGCCGTGCCGAGCCGGCACAACACCTCGGCGCCGGACTATCGCTTCGTCGGCTTTGCCGACTGAACCAGGCATCGAACGAGACGGCTCCAGCCGCATCGGAGGAAGGCAGCATGAAGGCCATCGTCATCGAGGGGTTCGGCGATCCCGCCGCCACCATCCGCCTCAAGGACCTGCCCGAGCCGGAGGCGCCGGGACCGGGCGAGGTGACGGTGGAGATGCTGGTGCTCAACATCAACCCCTCCGACCTCCTGCAGATCCAGGGGCTCTACGGCACCTCGCGGCCGCCGCTGCCCTTCATCCCCGGCGGCGAGGCAGTGGGCCGCATCGCCGCGGTCGGCGAGGGCGTGAGCGGCCTTGCCGTCGGCGACATCGTCTCGCCGATGATCCTCAACTGCTGGGTGGAGCGGGTGACGATGAAGGCCTCGCTCGTCATGAAGCTCCCCGCCGATATCGACCTGAAGCAGGCGGCCATGCTGAAGGGCAACCCCGCCACCGCCGAGGCGCTGCTCTCCGATCAGGTGGCGCTGCAGCCCGGCGACTGGCTGATGCAGAACGCCGCCAATTCCGCCGTCGGCACCTTCCTCGTGAAGCTTGCGAAACAGCGCGGCATCAACACGCTGAACGTCGTACGGCGCGAGAGCGCGGTCGCGGGCGTCAGGGAGGCGGGCGGCACCGTCGTCATCGCCGACGCGCTGGAGGACCCCCGGGCCTTCCGCAAGCGCGTGCAGGAGGCGACCGGCGGCGCGCCGGTGAAGCTTGCCATCGACGCCATCGGCGGCGCGGCGACCGGCGTCATGGCGGGCGGCCTCGCCGAGGGCGGCACGGTGGTGAACTACGGGCTTCTCTCCGGCGAGCAATGCCGGATCGATGCCCAGCACCTGATCTTCCGCAAGATCACGCTGAAGGGCTTCTGGCTGATCCACTGGTTCCAGGACGCCGGGCGCGCCCGCATCGCGGAGACCTACGGGCGGGTGGCGAAGGGCATGGCCGACGGCACCCTGACGACGCCGGTGGCCGCCGTGGTGCCGATGGCCGAGGCCGTGCGGGCCATGACCCTCGCCGGTGAGGGCGGACGCGGCGGCAAGGTGCTGATGGTCACCGAGGCGGGTGTCGCGGCGGGGGTGTGAACCCCGCCAGCAGCCTCACGCGTAGAGGCGCCTGATCGCGTCGGCGTATTTCGCCTCGATCGCCTTGCGGCGCACCTTCATCG
>VFQR01001064.1_pt1 | contig 24284 bp, 26 predicted proteins | sample 3512321 | NCBI WGS metagenome assembly VFQR01 (sample SAMN10412374, study PRJNA504923) | tailings metagenome | isolation source: Relicate 3 Philex TSF1 revegetated site | place: Philippines: Tuba, Benguet | collected 2017-08-29 | reverse complement strand
GCTGCTGCTGACCAACGACGGCCGTCTGCAGGCGCGTATCGCCGACCCCAGGCACAAGCTGCCAAAGACCTACTGGGTGCAGGTCGAGGGCAAGCCGAGCGAGGAACAGCTGCAACAGCTACGTGGTGGCGTGACGCTCAATGACGGCCCGACCCTGCCGGCCGAGGCGCGTTTATTGGACGAGCCGCAGCTGTGGGACAGAAATCCGCCGGTACGTTTTCGCAAGAGCGTGCCGACCAGCTGGCTGGAACTGGTGATTCGCGAGGGCCGCAACCGCCAGGTACGGCGCATGACCGCTGCGGTGGGCCTGCCCACGCTACGCCTGGTGCGCGTGGCCATTGGTCCTTGGACGTTGAATGGTCTGCAACCTGGTCAATGGCGCGAGGTGCCGGCGTTATTGCCTTAGGGGGCGCCATTTCCGGAAGTTGGTGCGCACGGCGCACCCTACGCCGCCGTGTCCCTGTAGGGTGCGCCGCGCGCACCAGGGTTCCCGTGTCGCCGCTGGACGACGGGTGCAGGAGGAGAACGGCGACGGCCGCGGTGGTCATCGCGCAGCGGACGTTTTGTCGCAGAGGCCGACCCTGGCGGGATGACCTGAATCAATAACCGCCCTTGATCACGGCGATACCTTTGTTCAGCACTTCACGCCAGGCCTGGCGTATGTCCGCGTCGCACTCCTTGTCGTGTTCGCTGATGGTCAGCAGCAGCGCGTCGAGCCACAGGTCGTAGAGTTCGGGGCGGATATCCAGGCGCTGGCGCGAGTGCGATTCGCCAAGGGCGCGCAGCTTGCTGTCCGGCATGCCGCGGGCATGCATCACCAGATTCATGATGCCCTGGCGCAGCAGCTGCTTCTGCGCGCTCATGTCGGTGTCGACGAACTTCTCGCGGATCAGCGGCGAGCTGGCGAGAAAGTGGCGGTAGAAATCGTCGAAGAAGGCGGGGCTGGCGCAGCAGCGTCCATAGCTCTGCATCACCAGATTGGCGGCGCTCATGTGAAACTCCTTGGGTTGTCTGCTGGGCCGCCTTACCAAGGCGGCCCGGAAGCGGTCGGACGCGTGGTAGGCGCTGGGCGCTACCTCAGCCGTGGATGCCGCGCGCCGTCTCGATGATGTAGGTGATGATCGGCTTGGCCAGGAAGGCGAACAGGCACAGGCCCAGGCCGAGGAACAGGATGGCGGTGCCGAGACGGCCGGCCTTGGACTTCTTCGCCAGGTCCCAGATGATGAAGAACATGAACAGCATCAGCCCGCCCACCAGCACGTACATCATCAGGGCTTCGAATTGTTCGGTTTCCATGGGACCTCGGGATTCGGACGGAAAAAACAGGGCGGCAATTATACGCGCCCTGACTTGGACCGCGGCATGATCCGTTTCTCCCTGCGACTTTCAGTCGCGCAGGTGCTGCAGCGGCAACTGGGTGCTGGACAGGATCTGCTGCAGCACGAAGCTCGAGCGCACGCTGGAAACGCCGTCGATGCGAGTCAGGGTGCCGAGCAGCAGCTTCTGGTAATGATCCATGTCCGGTACCACCACCTTGAGCTGGTAGTCGGCGTCCATCCCAGTGACCAGACAGCACTCCAGCACCTCGGGGCATTTGCGTATTTCGTCCTGGAAATGCTCGAAGCGCTCCGGCGTGTGCCGGTCCATGCCGATCAGGACGTAGGCGGTCAGGCTCAGGCCGAGCTTCTTGCGGTCGAGCAGGGCGACCTGGCCGGTGATGTAGCCATCGTCTTCCAGTTGCTTGACCCGCCGCGAGCAGGGCGAGGGTGACAGGCCGATGCGTTCGGCCAGCTCCTGGTTGGACAGGGCGGCATTGCGCTGCAATTCGGCAAGGATGTTCAGGTCGTAACGATCGAGTTTGTCCATTTTTTCATCGGCCTGTCATTGGGTTGCGCTATATAGTGCTCCTTTAGCGATTAATTGCGCAATCGCTGGATTGAATAGCAATCTTCGCAATCTTATTTCGGTGCGGTAGGCGTAAGCTTTCTCTCAGTTTCACGGCCCGGACGACAAGTCCTACCGGTCTCGCCCAACCAGGTGAGCCGGCGCCGACGGTCCTACCGGACCGCACCGGCACCCGGGTCCGCACTGCCCAACCAGGCGTGCGACGAAAGCGGCGACAACATCGCCAGTACCGGACAGATTCCCCGAGGGGGCCGCAAGGCCCCTTTTTTCATGGCGACGCTTCCCTGTGGCCGTGCCCCTGATCATCCTGCCCGATTGCCCTTTACGCCTCATTTACACAGGGCTGACTGCGCCTGACGGCGGTGGCTGGATACTGCGAATCCGCTTGAGCCACTGGAGTCGCATCGATGCACAAACGCAATGTCTGGACCGAGATCACCGTGCTGCTTCTGCTGGGCCTGAGCCCTCTGGTGATCGCCGCACCGCCTGGCGGGCCGGGCATGCACGCGCCGCCGCCGGCTGCCATGCAGCAACGCATTCCCTATCAGGGAGAGGAATACGTGTTCTCCGAAGGGCGCTGGTATCGCCCGCATGGCACCCAGCTCAGGCCGATCGTAGCGCCGCCGGGGCTGCGCATTCGCACTCTGCCCGGCGATGCGCGGGAAATCTGGATCGGCAGCGTGCTCTACCACCTGGCCGCCGGTACCTATTACCTGTGGCGTGCCGAAAGCCGTGAGTACGAGGTGGTCAGTCCGCCGGTGGTTGCTGCCCAGGCCACGCGTTATGACGTGATCGCCTATCCGGCGCGCGGCCAGAACGAGGAGCAGCAAGGGCGAGATCGCTATGAATGCCACCGCTGGGCGGTCACTCAGTCCGGCTTCGACCCGGCAGCTGCCAGCACGGCGCCGAGCGCAGAGGTAGGCGGGCTTTACCAGCGGGCGCTGGGGGCGTGCCTGAGCGGACGCGGTTACAGCATCAACTGAGTCAGTGCGTGAGCACTTCCGGCGGGTCGGCGTGCACCAGCACCTCGGCCTGCGGGTAGTGTTGGCGAATCGCCTGCTCCACGGCCACGCAGTGCCGGTGCGCCTCGGACAGGCTCATCTCGCCCGGCAGCTCCAGATGCAACTGGACGAACCAGCGCGTGCCGGAAACCCGCGTGCGCAGGTCGTGCGCGCCGAGCACGCCAGGGACGGCGCACGCCAGCTCGTGCATCTGCGTGCTGACCTCGCCGGGCAGTTCCTCGTCCATCAGCACGCCGATCGCGCCGCGCACGATGCTGATGGCGCTCCAGAAGATGTAGAAGGCAATGCCGATGGCGAACAGCGCATCCATCTGTTGCCAGCCGAAGCGGGTCAGCAGCAGGGCGAGCAGAATGCTGCCGTTGAGCAGAATGTCGGAGCGGTAGTGCAGGGAATCGGCGTGGATGGCGGTGGAGCCGGTTTCGCGCACCACCTTGCGCTGGAACAGCAGCAGGGTGACGGTCAGCGCCAGCGACAGCAGCATCACGGCGATACCGAGGCCTTCGGCCTCCAGCGGTTGCGGCGCCTGCAGGCGCTCGATGCCCTGCAGGCCGATGAGAATGGCGCTGACGCCGATGAACAGGGCCTGGCCCAGCCCGGCCAGGGCTTCGGCCTTGCCGTGGCCGTAGCGGTGATCCTCGTCGGCCGGGCGCAGCGCGAAGTGCACGGCGATCAGATTGATCAGCGAGGCGGCACTATCTAGCAGCGAGTCGGTCAGACCTGCCAGCAGGCTGACCGAACCGCTCAGCCACCAGGCAATCGCCTTGGCCAGCACCAGGGTCAGCGCTACCGTCAGCGCTGCCCGGGTGGCCAGGCGCATCAGCCTGGCATGCTGCGGGTCGTGCACGGGGTCAGGCTGCCGGACGCAGGCCGTAGGCTGCCAGTTGCTCGGCGCTGCCGCTGTGCTGGATCAGCCGCGGATCGTCCAGCGGCAGCTGGTGGCCAGTGCTGGTTTCGATCAGCGTTTTCAGGGCGTACTGGTCGACCTTGCCGTCTGCACCGATCAGCTTCTGCAGCTGCTGCGGATCGACCTGAGCGGTCTGGCCCTGCGGCAGATAGATGGCGCCCGTGGCGAAGTCCACGGCGAAGGCGATCAGGCCGGGGATCACGTAGAACAGGATACCGATGGCGTTGGCCCCGGCGATTACCGGGTCGATCTTGCCTTCGATCTGGCCGCGACGATCCGGATAGAAGATCGAGCCGCAGGCGGTCAGCTGAGTGAACAGGGTTGCGGCGACAACGCCGGCGATAACTCGGGATTTCGTGCGCATCGAGCACCTCCATGGAGAAAAGTGGCGCAACTATAGCAAGGTGATGTTTGCAAAACTGCTGTCCGCTGCTTATGACCTGCAGGGCCTCTGGCAGTTCGCCGTTATAATCGCCGGCCTGTTGTGGAGATACCATGAACGACCTGCCGATCGACGTCCTGTTACCCGCCCTGCGCGATGCCCTGAGCGCCCGCCACGAAGCGGTGCTGGAGGCGCCGCCCGGTGCCGGCAAGACCACCCGCGTGCCGCTGGCGCTGCTCGATGCGCCCTGGCTGAGCGGGCAAAAGATCCTCATGCTCGAACCGCGCCGGCTGGCCGCCCGTGCCGCCGCCGAGCGCCTGGCCAGCGAGCTGGGCGAGCGGGTCGGGGAGACGGTCGGCTACCGCATTCGCCTGGACAGCAAGGTAGGGCCGAGCACACGTATCGAAGTTGTTACCGAGGGTATCCTCGCCCGTCGCCTGCAGGACGATCCGGCGCTGGAAGGCGTCGGTCTGGTGATCTTCGACGAGTTCCACGAGCGCAGCCTGGATGCCGATCTGGCGCTGGCGCTGACCCTCAACGGCCGCGCCATGTTCCGCGGCGAAGGCAGCGGCGAGGCGCCGCTCAAGGTGCTGCTGATGTCCGCCACCCTGGAGGGCGAGCGCCTGGCTGCGCTGCTCGGCGAGGCGCCGGTGCTGCGCAGCGAAGGGCGCATGTTCCCGGTGGATATCCGCTGGGGCGCGCCGTTCCAGGCGGGCGAGTGGGTCGAGCCGCGCGTATTGCAGACGGTGCAGCAGGCGCTGGCCGACGAGCCCGGCAGCCTGCTGGTGTTCCTGCCCGGGCAGGCCGAGATCCGCCGCGTGGCCGAGCAACTGGGCGAGGCGCTGGCCGGTCGCGAGGATATCCTGCTCTGCCCGCTGCATGGCGAACTCGATCTGGCCGCCCAGCGCGCTGCCATCGATCCGGCGCCGGCGGGCAAACGCAAGGTGGTGCTGGCCACCAATATCGCCGAGACCAGCCTGACCATCGACGGCGTGCGCGTGGTCATCGATGCCGGTCTGGCGCGGGTGCCGCGCTTCGACCCGGCCAGCGGCATGACCCGCCTCGATACCCAGCGCATTTCCCGGGCTTCCGCGACCCAGCGTGCCGGTCGTGCCGGGCGTCTCGAGCCTGGCGCCTGCTATCGGCTGTGGTCGCAGGCGCAGCATGAGCAGCTCAGCGCCTATTCCAGCGCGGAGATCCTTCAGGCCGATCTGGCCGGGCTGGCCCTGCAACTGCTGCGCTGGGGCGTGACGCCGCAGGAGCTGAGCTGGCTCGACGTGCCGCCGCCGGCTGCCTACGCGCAGGCGCTGGATCTGCTCGGCCGCCTCGGCGCACTGGACGAGCGTGGCGCGCTCAATGCCCATGGCCAGGCCATGGCCGAGCTGCCCAGCCATCCGCGCATCGCTCATCTGCTGCTGCGTGGCCAGGCGCTGGGCCTGGGCGCGCTGGCCTGCGATCTGGCCGCGCTGCTCTCCGAGCGCGACATCATGCGCGGTGGTGGCGCCGATCTGCACAGTCGCCTGGCCCTGCTCAGCGGCGAAAGCCGCGCCACGCGCAGCGCTCAAGGCGGCGTACAGCGCGCCCGCCAGCTGGCCAAACAGTTTCAGGGACTGCTCAAGGGGCGGCCGGTCAGTGCGGCGGTAAGCGACCCCGGACACCCGCGCTGGCTCGGCTGCCTGCTGGCCTTCGCCTACCCCGATCGCATCGCCCAGCAGCGCCGCGCCGGCGGTGCCGACTACCGCCTGGCCAACGGCCGCGCCGCGCAGTTCGCGGAAACCGATGCGCTGATGAAGCATGAGTGGCTGGTGGTGGCCGACCTGGGCAGCCGCCAGGGCCAGCGCGAGGAGCGCATCTATCTCGCCGCCGGTCTCGACCCGGCGCTGTTCGAGCGCGAGCTGGCCGAGCAGGTCGAGACGCTGGAGCTGCTAGACTGGGACGAGCGCGAAGGCGTGTTGCGCGCCGAGCGTCAGCGCAAGGTGGGCGAACTGGTGCTGGAGCGCCAGGCGCTGGCGGCGCTGGACGAAGACGCGCGCTGCCGTGCGCTGGTCGGCCTGGTACGGCGCAAGGGCCTGGAACTGCTGCCCTGGACGCCGGAGCTGCGTCAGTGGCAGGCGCGCGTGGCGCTGCTGCGCGAGCTGGATTTGCAGCAGCAGGGGCAGAGCGAATGGCCGGACCTGTCCGATGCCGCGCTATTGGCCAGCCTCGAGCAGTGGCTGACGCCCTTCCTGGGCAAGGTCAATCGCCTCAGCCACTTCGCCAATCTCGACCTGCCGGCGATCCTGCAGACGCTGCTGCCCTGGCCGCTGCCGCAACGCCTCGACGAGCTGGCGCCGCGCGCGTTGAACGTGCCGTCCGGCTCGCGCATCGCCATCGACTACACGGAGAATCCGCCGGTGCTCGCCGTGCGCCTGCAGGAGCTGTTCGGTCTGGCCGCCACGCCGCGCATCGCCGGCGGTCGCCTGGGCCTCAAGTTGCATCTGCTGTCGCCGGCGCGGCGACCAGTGCAGGTGACGCAGGACTTGGCCAGCTTCTGGGCCAACACCTACATCGATGTGAAGAAGGACCTGAAGGGGCGCTATCCCAAGCACTACTGGCCGGACGACCCCTTGATCGCCGAACCCACGGCGCGAGCCAAGCCGAGGAAGTGAGACGGCGATGCTGACCCTGAATCTCGGGCCGCTGGCCCTGGGTGTCACCCATGTGCTGCTGTTCGGCAGCCTGCTGCTGGCGACCCTGGTCGGCTGGCTGATCGGCCGTCGTCACGGCTGCAATCCGGAAAGCCAGTTGTTCCGCATGCTCATGGTCGGGCTGCTGGTGGCGCGGGTGGCCTTCGTGCTGGTGTATGCCGAGTATTACCGTGATGAGCCGTGGCGCGCGGTGGATATCCGCGATGGTGGTTTCATCGCCTGGCCGGGCGTGCTTGCCGGGCTGGCGCTGGGCGCCTGGTACCTCTGGCGCCAGGCGACCCTGCGGCGGCCGCTGGGCGTGGCGATGGGCGTCGGCCTGGCGCTGTGGCTCGGCGGCAACCTGAGGTTGCAGGCGCTGGAGCAGGGCACGCGCTTGCCTGACCTGCAGGTGCGCAACCTGCAGGGTGAAGCGGTGAACCTGCGCGATTACGCGGGCCGGCCACTGGTGGTCAACCTCTGGGCCACCTGGTGCCCGCCGTGTCGGCGCGAAATGCCGGTGCTGATGCAGGCCCAGCAGCGCGAAACCGGGATTACCATCCTCTTCGTCAATCAGGGGGAGAGCGCTGCGCTGGTGACCGAGTTCCTCGCCGCGCAGCAACTGAGCCTGGATCACCTGCTGCTCGACGAGCCGGTCAAGCTGGGGCAACTGGTGGGTTCGCGCGCGCTACCCACCACGCTGTTCTACGATGCCGCAGGGCGACAGGTCGGCAGTCACTTGGGCGAGCTGTCGCACGCCAGCCTGGAGCGAGCGCTGGCCAGGTTGCGTGGTGATTGACGGGTCAGTACAGCCACAGGTCCTCGCCGGCCTCCGTCAACTGCTCATAGGCCCGGTCCAGCTCGTCGCGCAGGCGCTCGGCGTCCGCTGCATGGCGTGAGTAGATCAGCCTCAGCGGCAGGCGCTGCACCTCGACGAAGGGTATTTCGTCCATGCCCAGCTCGCGCTTGGCCTGTTCCACGGGGGCCTGATAGTCCAGCAGGTAGTCGCCGCGTCGTCGCTGCAGCATCTGCAGTGCCGAGACATGGCTGGCGGTGCGGTGATGGATGATGCGGCGCGCCGGGTCTTCCAGCCACCGGTTGACGTCCTGCCAGTAGCTGTAGCCGGTGATCAGGATCACGCCGCGCTCCTCCAGGTCCTGCGGAATGCGCGGTACTGGTGTGTCGTGACGGAAGTACAGGTTGAGGGTGATTTCCCCCAGCAGATGCCGACCCTCCAGGGTGTGCTCGGCCAGCCCCGGTTTGCCCGAGGCGCCGGCCCAGAGGTGGATGCTGCCGTCGAGCAGGCCGCCGTAGAGGCGAGCGCCGGGGTAGGAGCGAAAGTCCGCCTGATAGCCCGCTACATCGAGCAGGCGCGCGGTCAGTTCGAGACCCGAACCGGCGGGCTGGCCCTGGGCGTCGGTATAGGAATAGGGCGGAAACTCGTAGTACCCGACGTGTATGCGCGGCCTGGTTTCGGCAGCGTGCGCCGCCTGCAGCCAGAACAGGGTGATGAGGATCAGGCAGAAGCGTCTTGGCATGTGCGTCGCGGCTAGTGGCCGTCTTGTCTTTTTTTTGTAATACCCGCCGAGCATGGACAAGACAGGGCGGGCTTGTCCAGCCCGCTATTCCTGGCTGGGCAGGAAAAAGCGGCCAATCACCGGCAGGTGGTCGGAAATGGCCTGGGTGTCGTGCTGCCGCACCTGGCTGGCGAACGGGGTCAGGCGTGGGCTGTAGAACAGGTAGTCGAGGGTGCGATCCGGGCCGCTGGCGGCCGGGTCGTTGGGGAAGTGGGTGTACCACTGCGCCTGCTGCGCACCGCTGGCCTGCTGCAGGCTGGGGATCATCGGGTAGCGGCTTGCCAGATCCAGCAGTTCGCTGTCGGCGGCGTACCAGCCTCGTTGATCTTCCGGCAGATGCTCGAACTGGCCGGGCGGCAGCAGGTTCAGGTCGCCGCCCAGCACCCAGCTCCTGCCCGCGCGCTGCAGCTGCTGGAGCAGCCCGTCGGTCATCTCCACCTGACGCTGCATGGTGTTCTGCCCCTGGGCGAAGGCATCGAAATGGGTGTTGATCGCCACCAGCTCGTCGCCGCCGCGAACGGGCAGATAGCTGACCAGCAACGCGCGCTTGAGCTGGAACTGGCGGCTCAGCAGATCGGCTTCCAGCATGGGCAGCTGCAGGCGCTCGGCGCGGGCGATCCGGAAGCGGCTGAGGGTGCCCAGCTTCATGCCGACGCTGCCGAGGATGCGCGGGTGCGGAACGAACGCGGCCTTCCAGTAGAAGGCCTGGCTGCTGCACGGATAGAGATCGGCCAGGCGCTCCTGCAACAGCGCCAACTGGTCCTGATAGTCAGTGGCCCTGGCGCCGTCGTGCAGCTCCTGCAGCAGTACCAGATCCGGCTGCTCGTCGCGCAGCACGCGCACCACCTCATCCAGGGTCATGGCCAGGTCGGCGCTGCTCGGACGCTCGTCCGGGCCGTCGCCGCCGGGCAGGTCGTACCAGAACACATGGCGCTTGCCGGCCAGGTACTGCAGGTTCCAGGTCATCACCTTGAGCGCCTGCCCCGGTTGCAGCTGCGCCACCTGGCCCGTGCAGGTCACGGGCGCGTCTTCGCGCGGCTGTGGGCGCCAGGTCAGGCTGTAGATCAGCGTGATCGCCACGGCGGCAACAACCAGTGCAATGAGCAGTAACAGGCGAAGCGGACGCGGCAGGGACATGACGAAGCGGGCGGCTATGCTGGAAGGAGGCGAGGATACCCGACTGTGGCCCGTCGGCCCAGGCTCGCGGGAACCTGCCGGGAGGTTGCGATGAACCAGTCGCTGATAGCCCAGCGCAGCCCCTTCGCGGTGGAGGTGGAGGCCGGGCGTGATTATTTCTGGTGCCGTTGCGGGCGCAGCGCCAGCCAGCCGTTCTGCGACGGCAGCCACAAGGACAGAGGGCTGACCCCGCTGCGTTATCATGCCGAGCGCAGTGAACGGGTGTTTTTCTGTGGCTGCAAGCACACGGCCACACCGCCCTGTTGCGATGGCAGCCACAACAGGTTGTAGTGTCGGCAAGGCCAGGGCTGCGGGAGCAACGCATGTATCGCAAGGTGTTCGCCAACAAGGTGTTCGATCGCAAGGTGGTGCTGATCACGGGCGGATGCGCCGGCATTGGCCGCGCGCTGGCCATGCGCCTGGCCCAGGCGGGGGCGCGCCTGGTGATTCTCGATCTGCAGCAGGCGGCGCTGGACAGCCTGGTGCAGCACCTGGCCGACCACCACAACGCCGAGGCCCTGGGGCTGGTCTGCGACGTCGCCGACGCCGAGGCGGTGCAGCGCGCCGTGGCCCTGGCGGTGGAGCGTTTCGGCGGCCTCGACGTGCTGGTCAACAACGCCGGCATCACCCATCGCAGCACCTTCGCCGAAACCAGCCTGGAGGTGTTCCAGCGGGTCATGGCGGTCAACTATTTCGGTGCCCTGCATTGCACCCAGGCGGCGCTGCCCAGCCTGATCGCGCGGCGCGGCCAGGTCATCGTGCTCAGCTCGCTGTCGGGCATCGCCCCCTTGCTCTATCGCAGCGCCTACAACGCCAGCAAGCATGCCCTGCATGGCCTGTTCGAGACGCTGCGCTACGAGCTCAAGGGCTCGGGGGTGAACGTAATGCTGGTGTGCCCCGGCTTCACCGCCACCGACCTGCGCAAGAACGCCCTGGTCGGCGATGGCTCGGTGGCCGCCCAGCCGCCGCTGGCGATGGGCAAGGTGGCTTCGCCGCAGGATGTCGCCGAGGCCATCTACCGTGGTGCGCTCAAGCGTCGGCGGCTGCTGGTGCTGTCGAACGTCGACTGGCGCGCGCGGGTGCTGGCGCGCTTCTTCCCCAGGCTGTTCGAGCGCGTGCTGCTGCCGCGGCTGTCCGGCCTGCGGCCGCATGGTCCGGAGCGACGCTGATGCGCCTTTGGCTGCTTGCACTGCTGATGCTGACAACGCTGTGCCGCGCCGACGACGCCGAGCCCCTGCGGGTGATGACCGACCTCTGGCCACCCTTTCGCATGGAGGGCGAGAACGGCCGGTTGCAGGGGCTGGATATCGATCTGCTCGATGAGCTGTCGCGTCGTACCGGGCTGCGTTTCGAGGTGCAGCGGGCGCCCTGGGCGCGTGGCCTGGCGGCGCTGGAGCAGGGCAGTGCGGACCTGATGACCGGCCTGGCCAGGACGCCGGAGCGCGAACGCTACATTCGTTATCTGGACGCGCCGTACTACGCCTGCTCGCCGCGCTTCTACGCCAGCCCGGCCCTGGCCATGCGCCTGAACGACTACGCATCGCTGCGCGGGCTGCGCATCGGCTACGTGCTGGAGTCGGTGTACTTCCAGCCATTCGACGATGACCAGGCGCTGGACAAGGTCGGTGTGAGCAACGAGAGCCAGCTGCTGGAGATGCTCGTGCGTGGCCGTATCGACGCCCTGGTCGGTACCGACTGTCAGGTCGACTACGCCCTGCTCGCCCCCGAACTGGCAGGCCGCATCGTCAAGGCGGCCTTCCGTCCCGAGGCGCGCACCGCGCTGTATATCGGCTTCTCGCGCAAGCGTCTGGCACGCATGCCGGCGCTGGCCGCTGCACTGGATCAATTGTTGCGCGAAGGCTGGATCGCCAATGCCGCACTGCGCTATCAGCCGGTGGTGGCGCGCCAGTAGCCGGGCGGCACTTCAGCCGTGCGAGTGATGCGCCGCGCCGGCCAGCATCAGGTCCATGTCCCAGAAGGCGGCCTCGATCTTGTGGCCATCGAGATCCCTGACGAAGCAGCCATAGTAGGGCTCGCCGTACTCCGGGCGCGGCCCGGGCCGGCCTTCGTCCTGGCCACCGGCGGCCAGCGCCGCCTCGTGAAAGGCATGCACCGAGGCCTTGTCCGCGGCGACGAAGCCGAAGTGGCTGCCGTTGCCGAGTGTCGCCGGCTGGCCGTCGATCGGCGTTTGCACCCAGAACTCCGGGTACTCGCGACCGAAGGCCACGGCGCCGGGGTGGCGCATGATCTCCTTGCAGCCCAGGGTGGCCAGTACCTTGGCGTAGAAGGCACTGGCGGCGTCGAAATCGTTGGTGCCGATGGACACGTGGGACAGGATGCTGGGGTTGGTTTCGCTCATGGTGCTCTCCTTGCTCTGACCAAAGCTGCAAGCCTAGCAGGTAGTTTTCGACAGCCTGCTAATCACTGTTATCGCTATTTGCCGCCTGCTGTGGCTCGAGCAGCATGAACAGGCGGAACAGCACCACGATGGCGAACAGTTGCAGGAACCCATTGCCGGCCTGATGCAGCACCCACAGCAGGGTGTCGCTGTGGTTCGGCTGCGTCCACCAGTCCAGCAGCCACAGCGGCACCAGTACGTTGGCCAGGCAGGCGAACACCGGCCAGAAACGTCCCTCGGTCAGCGCGAAGCTGGCCTGCAGGGCGCGCAGCGGCGGCTCCTGGCGCAGCACCAGGATCAGTTCGGAGAAGGCCAGGCGCATCATGATCCAGATGCCCGGCACGATGAACAGCGACAGGCCGAGCATGATCGCCAGGGTGCTCAGCCCGGCCATCAGGGCGAAGCTCGGCCACAGCTGCAGGCCGGCGGCGAACAGCTGCGCATTGCCGGGCGTCTGGCCGATGCTGCGGGCATGCAGGAAGAGAATCAGCGGCGCGGCGTACAGCGGGTAGAAGAGAATGCCGAGCAGCACGCCATAGGCCGGATTGGCGTCTTCGCCGAGCTGGGCGGCGAGAAGCGTCTGCGCAATGGCCTCGAGCAGCAACAACGGCAGGGTCAGGCGGGCAATGGCGGCGAGGTTGTGGCTGGAGAAGAACCAGGCGTCGCGCAAAACGGAAAGTGGGCTCATCGACAGGTTACCAGGTGTCAGGGCACCAGCACTGTGGCTGGTTGCCGCAAGGGGTTCAAGGGTACTCCAGCTGCGCATTGGGCAGTGTGGCGAGCAGGCGCGGCAGTTCGGCGCCGGGCACTTCCAGGGTCAACTGCGGCGGGCCGGGCGAATACAGCAGAAAGTCGCAGGTCAGCACTGCACGGTCGATCAGCAGGGTGATGGCGGCGTCGTGACCGAAGGGGCAGGCGCACATCGGCACGCAGCCGGTGTGCTCGATCAGCTCCGCGTCGCTGGCGATGCGCGGGCGCTTGCCGAGCAGCGCTTTGAGTCTGGCCCAGTCGGCGCGAGCGCCTTCGAGGGTGACCAGCATGGCGTAGCGCTGCGCATCGATGCGCAGAAACAGGCTCTTGCTCTCCACACCGCGCAGGCCGAAACGCTGGCGTACGGCGTGGGCGGTGGGGTAGTCGAGCACCGCTTCGTGCTCGACCAGGCGATGGCTGATGTGCAGGTGCTGGAGCAGGTCGAGGTTGCGCTGGCAGAGGCGTTCTAGAGGCGTCATGGCGGCTAGGATAGGGGCTGCGCCGCGCCCCGGCCAGCCCCGGACACGGGATGCCGGCTCTGGCATACTGGCGCCTTCGTCACCCCCGAGGACTCCCGGTGAAGAAGATCGCGGTATTCGCCGATGTGCAGAACCTCTACTACACGGTGCGCCAGGTGCATGGCTGCCATTTCGACTACAGCGTGCTGTGGGCCGAGGTCAGTCGCCGTGGCGTGATCGTCGAGGCCTACGCCTACGCCATCGACCGTGGTGACGCCAGGCAGCAGCAGTTCCAGCAGATCCTGCGCAAGCTGGGTTTCACCGTGAAGCTCAAACCCTATATCCAGCGTGCCGACGGCTCGGCCAAGGGCGACTGGGACGTGGGCATCACCATCGACGTGCTCGACGCCGCCGAGCGCGTCGACGAGATCGTCCTGGCCTCGGGCGATGGTGATTTCGACCTGTTGCTCGAACGCGTGCGCAGTCGTGGCCTGGAAGCCATCGCCTTCGGTGTGCCGGGGCTCACCGCGCAGTCGCTGATCCGCGCCGCCAGCCTGTACGTGCCCATCGAGGGCGAGTTGTTGCTGAGAAATCACTGAGAACTTGTCAGCAAGTCTACTGCGCTCGGCATCGCGCGTCGGCTGTGCTCGCAATGCTCATGTACTTCAATACACTCCGCTTGCCGCGCGCAGGCGAAACGCGACCTGCCATCGCTCGCGCCGACATCTTCACAAGCTCCGAGGTATTACGTGGAATCCATCGCCGTCATCGACTTCGAAACCACCGGCGTGTCGCCGACCAAGGCGCGTGCCACCGAGATCGGCGTGGCGATCATCGAGGACGGGCGCATCGTCGACCGCTACCAGAGTCTGATGAACAGTGGCGCCTGGGTGCCGCCGTTCATTGAGCAGCTGACCGGCATCAGCAACGCCATGCTGCGTAAGGCGCCGCCGTCGGAACAGGTGATGAACGAGGTGGCCGACTTCATCGGCGAGCGGCCGCTGCTGGCGCATAACGCGTCCTTCGACCAGAAGTTCTGGGACGCCGAGCTGGCGCGGGTGCGCCGGCGTCGCTTGCAGCCGTTCGCCTGTTCCCTGCTGCTGTCGCGGCGTTTGCTGCCGGAGGCGCCGAGCCACAAGCTGGGCAACCTCAACACCTGGGCCGGCCTGCCGGATACCGGCCGCGCTCACCGCGCCCTGGCCGATGCCGAGATGGCGGCGAACCTGACCCTGCATCTGTTCGGCCTGCTGCGCGAACGCCATGGCCGGCACCAGGCCGATCATGCCTTTCTCTGCCAGTTGCAGAGTCTGTCGGCGGCCAAGGTGCGGGCGTTGCTGGCCAGCGCTTGCTGAGCTAGCCCCGTCCTTGTAGGAGCGGCTTCAGCCGCGAGCTTTAATCGCGGCTAAAGCCCCTCCCGAGGTTTTTCTTGCGCGTTGGGGATTGCTACGGCTGAAGCTGCTGCGGGTTGGTAGCCCGGATGCAATCCGGGGAGAGTGGCGCATGTTCCCGGATTGCATCCGGGCTACAACGTCTTTCGTCTCTGTGGGAGGCGCTTCAGCGGCGAGCTTTTGTCGCGGTTAAAGCGCAATGCCGCCCAGCCGCTCCTACGGCGGTTTGCCGAGGATTTTCGCGGCTGAAGCCGCTCCTACCTATAGGGACAGGTTAAACTGCGCGCCTGTTTCCTTTCCGATCCGGTTGCCCCATGACCTTCGCCTCCCTCGGTTTGATCGAACCGCTGCTGCGCTCCCTCGCCGAACTCGACTACCAGACCCCGACCCCGGTACAGAGCCAGGCCATCCCCGCCGTGCTCAAGGGTCGCGACCTGATGGCCGCGGCGCAGACCGGCACCGGCAAGACCGCCGGTTTCGCCCTGCCGCTGCTGCAGCGCCTGACCCTGGAAGGCCCGCAGGTGGCCAGCAACTCGGTGCGTGCGCTGGTGCTGACGCCGACCCGTGAACTGGCCGAACAGGTGCTGCAGAGCTTCCAGGCCTACGGCCAGCACCTGCCACTGACCAGCTACGCGGTATATGGCGGGGTCAGCATCAACCCGCAGATGATGAAGCTGCGCAAGGGTGTCGATGTGCTGGTGGCCACGCCGGGGCGGCTGCTCGACCTGTACCGGCAGAACGCGGTGAAATTCGCCCAGTTGCAGACCCTGATCCTCGACGAAGCCGACCGCATGCTCGACCTGGGCTTCGCCCGCGAGCTGGACGAGCTGTTCAGCGCACTGCCGAAGAAGCGCCAGACCTTGCTGTTCTCCGCCACCTTTTCCGATGCCATCCGGCAGATGGCCGGCGAGCTGCTGCGCGACCCGCTGTCGGTGGAAGTCAGCCCGCGCAACGCGGCGGCCAAGACCGTCAGGCAATGGCTGATTCCGGTGGACAAGAAGCGCAAGAGCGAGCTGTTCCTGCACCTATTGCAGGAAAAACGCTGGGGCCAGGTGCTGGTGTTCGCCAAGACCCGCAAGGGTGTCGATCAGCTCGAACAGGAGCTGCTGGCCATGGGCGTGTCAGCCGATTCGATTCACGGCGACAAGCCACAGCCGAGCCGCCTGCGCGCACTGGAGCGCTTCAAGGCTGGCGAGGTGCAGATTCTGGTGGCCACCGATGTGGCTGCGCGTGGCCTGGATATCGATGACCTGCCGCTGGTGGTCAACCTCGACCTGCCGATCAACGCCGAAGATTACGTGCATCGCATCGGCCGTACCGGCCGCGCCGGCAGTACGGGCGAGGCGATCTCCCTGGTCTGCGCTGACGAAGTGGATCAACTGGCAGCGATCGAGAACCTGACTCAGCAGTTGATCAAGCGTGTCGACGAACCGGATTTCATTCCCGATCACCGCGTACCGCTGACTGCGGTCGGCGGCCAGGTGCTGAAGAAACCGAAGAAGCCCAAGCAGAAACTGATCCCCGGTGCGGGCAAGGCCGCTGGCAAAGGCAATATTCACCTCGGCCGCTGGTTCGAGGAAGAAGACGCCAAGCCCAAGGTCAAGGCGGTGCGCAAGGTACCGAGCTTCGGCGGCAAGTCCAAGGGCGGCAAGAAGTAGGGGCTCTTGCCATGTGGGAGGGGCTTTAGCCGCGACAGTGCGTAGGGCGGACAACGCGAAGCTTGTCCGCCAATAAGGCTCAGATGTTCTGCGCTATGCGCCAGAGCACGCCGCTGGGGTCGAACACCATGAACTCGCGCATGCTCCAGGGCTGGTCCTGCGGTGCGATCAGTCGCGTGCCGAAACGCTCGTCCAGGCGTGCTGCCTGAATCTGCGCCCACCAGGTATCGACTTCCTCCACCAGCAGGTGCATGACGAAGTTCTCCGCCTGCTCCTTGACGTAGAAATTCTGCAGCAGGAACGCACAGTGTTCGCCATGGCTGAAGTAAGCCATCTGTTCGTCCGACCAGCTGGGCTTGAAGCCCATCGCCTGGTAGAAGTCCTTGCTCAGTTCGAAGTCCCGCGCCGGGACGAAGGTTTTCAGTTCAACGCTGCGCAGCATGTAAATCCCTTTTTCGTCGGAACCGTAGCCCGGATGAAATCCGGGAGCATCTGGCATCGGCCCCGGATTGCATCCGGGCTACGAGCGCATCAGTTAGTCGATTGTGCCTGCGCCGCCACGGCCGCCGCCGTCATGTCGTAGATCACCAGGCACACGTGTTCCACCGGTTGGCCGGCCAGCGGTAGCAGGGTGACGTTCTGGTACATGAAGTCGGCCTGGCCGGTGATCGGTTGGTAGCTCTTGAAGCGCATCAGGTAGGGTCGCTGCTGCCACAGGCTGAAGGCGCGGGTGCCCAGTTGCACCACGCTTTCCACCTTGCGCTCCAGCCAGGGGCGGTCGATGTCGGGGAACAGCTCGAACAGCGAGCGACCCTGTACCTGGTCCGGCCCCAGCCCGGAGTGGTTTTCCATGAAGGCGTTCCACACCTCGACGCGGTACTGGCGGTCGAGCACCACCACACCGACGTCGATGCACTGCACGATGTCGAGTAGCCAGTGGACTTCCTTGATATCGATCTGCGCGGGCATGGCCTCACTCCATCAGGTAGCCGATCTTGGCGGTCAGGCGCTTGATCGAGTCTTCGGTGAACAACAGCAGCAGGTCGAAATGGATGGCGTGGCCCTCCAGGCTGTAGCTGATCTCCACGGCCAGGGTCTTGCGCCAGCGCTGGCGGTTGATCTGGATCAGCTGGTCGAGGCTGGCATGCTGGCCGAGCAGTTGCGGGTGCCCCTGGGAGAAGCGCAGGTCGAGCTGCTCGGCGATGCCGGCCAGGCAGGCACCGGTGAGGATGCTGGCCAGGTCCAGCAGCATCTCCGAGGTCTGCGCCTCGTCCTTGGGCTGCCAACCGAGCAGGCGCGCCATGTCGCTCACTTCCGAGTCGTGGAACAGCAGCAGCGCCTCGCCGGCGATGGCCTCGCCGATAAAGCCCTGGCAGATGGCGCTGAAGCGCTCGCCGCGCTGGGCATCGAGCAGGGTCATGTGCAGTTCGCTGACCTCGAAGATGTTCACCTGAGGCACCGGCAACTGCACGAACACCCCAAGCACCTTGGCCAGCAACGCGGCGGCGCGGCCCATGGCGACGTTGCTTACCTCGCGCAGGGCATCGCGGAAGCTGACCTTGAGCTCCGACAATGCCGCGGCCTGGGCCTGCGCCGCCGGTGTGCCCTGAGGGTCGAACAGCTTCAGCTCGATCAGCGTCTGGCGCAGGATATCCGGGTCGGCGGGTTTCTTGATGAAGGCCAGGGCGCCCAGTTCGCGCACGCGGCGTACGGCTTCGTCCTGTACGTCGCCGGAAACCACGATCACCTGGGTGCTCAGCCCTTCGGCGCGCAGCGCAGCCAGGGTCTGGTAGCCGTCGAGCACCGGCATGGTCAGGTCGAGCAGCATGACCTGGCCAAGGCCCTGGCGAATCAGGGCCAGCGCCTCCTCGCCGTTGCTCGCCTGGCTGAGGGAAACCGGCCATTCAGCCGGCAAGGCGCGGATCAATTGCTTGCGCGCCATATTGGAGTCGTCGCAGACCAGCAGAGGGATCACGGCGGGGGATTACCTGTGTGGGGGTGCGCTGAAACTGAGCATAGACGCAGCCCGTGCGGCGTCACAGTGGTTTCAGCGGTTTTTCAGGCGTAGGGTGGGCTTCAGCCCGCCAACCGGAGATGGCGGGTTGCACCCGCCCTACGGCCTTAGCCAGCCCACCGACAGCGGCCAGCCTTGGTGGGCTGAAACGGAGCGCCGCCCGGCCCACCTACAACTACACGGCATGCAACCAGTCGAGTACGCCCTGCGCCGCGATCCGGCCACTGGCGAAACACGCAGTGAGCAGATAGCCGCCGGTGGGCGCTTCCCAATCGAGCATTTCGCCGGCGCAGAACACGCCGGGCAGGGCCTTGAGCATCAGGCCGTCGTCCAATGCCGCGAAGGGCACGCCGCCGGCGCTGCTGATGGCCTCATCCAGCGGGCGGGTGCGCAGCAGGGTGATGGGCAGCGCCTTGATCCACGGAGCAAGCGCGGCCGGATCAGTGAAGGCCTCGGCGGGGGCTAGCTCGCGCAACAGGGCGGCTTTCACCCCATCGAGGCCGGCCTGGCGGTGCAGGTGCTTGGCCATTGAATGCTTGCCGCGCGGCTTGCCCAGCGCCTGCTGCAGTTTGCCCAGCGGCATCTGTGGCAGCAGGTCGAGGTGGATCACGGCCTGGCCGTCGGCCTCGATGGTGCGGCGGATATCGGCGGAAAAGGCATACACCAGGCTGCCTTCGATGCCGCCTGCGGTCAGCACGAATTCACCGACGCGAGCGGCCTGGCCGGGCAGGCTCAAGGCGACGTTCTTCAGCGGCGCCCCGGCGAATTTCTCCCTGAGATATTCACTCCAGCCAGCCACCTCGAAGCCGCAGTTGCTCGGTTTCAGCGCTGCCACCTCGATGCCGCGCGCCTGCAAAAGCGGCACCCAGGCGCCGTCGGAGCCCAGTCGCGCCCAGCTGCCGCCGCCCAGGGCCAGCAGGCAGGCATCGGCGGCCAGTGCGCGTTCGCCGTCCGTGCCGGCGATACGCAGGTTGCCGTCCTGGTTCCAGCCCAGCCAGCGACTGCGGGTGTGGATGGTCACGCCCAGCTCGCGCAGACGGCGCAGCCAGGCGCGCAGCAGCGGCGCAGCCTTCATGTCGGTGGGGAACACGCGGCCGGAGGTGCCGACGAAGGTGTTGATGCCCAGGCCATGAATCCAGGCGCGCAGGGCGTCGGCATCGAACTCGCGCAGCAGCCTTGCGACCTCGGCCTGGCGCTCGCCGTAGCGGCCGACAAAGGCATCCTTGGGCTCGGAATGGGTGATGTTCATGCCGCCGACGCCGGCCAGCAGGAACTTGCGCCCCACCGAGGGCATGGCGTCGAACAGCTCCACACGCACGCCGCCTTGCGCCAGCACCTCGGCAGCCATCAGCCCGGACGGGCCGCCGCCGATGATGGCGACATGATGAGCATTGGGCTGAGCGGCAGTAGTCATGGTGATGAGCAGACAGGAGAAAGGCTGCGCATTCTACCCGAGTGCTCCCCGGCCTTGTCATTTGCCCCGGGTTGGGGCAGGTTCAGCTCGAACCTTTTCGGCTGGAGTCCGCTATGTCCCAGATCTGCCCCGACATCGATCCCGATGGCCTGCTCGAATATTCGGTGGTCTACACCGACCGCTCGCTGAACCATATGTCGCAGTCGTTCCAGGGCGTGATGCGCGATATTTCCGCCACCCTGAAGCAGGTCTACAACGCCCATGCCGTGGCGGTGGTGCCGGGCAGCGGCACCTATGGCATGGAAGCGGTGGCGCGGCAGTTGGCGACCGATCAGAAGTGCCTGGTGCTGCGCAACGGCTGGTTCAGCTATCGCTGGACGCAGATCTTCGACATGGGCCGCATTCCCGCCGAGGCCCAAGTGCTCAAGGCGCGCCCTGTCGTCGAGGGCCATCAGGCCGCCTTCGCCCCCGCGCCGCTGGACGAGGTGCTGGCCACCATCGCCGAGCAGAAGCCACAGGTGGTATTCGCCCCGCACGTGGAAACCTCGTCGGGCATGATCCTGCCGGACGATTACCTGCGCACGGTGAGCGATGCGGTGCATGCGGTCGGCGGCCTGTTCGTGCTCGATTGCATCGCCTCCGGCACCCTCTGGGTGGACATGCAGGCCTGTGGCGTCGACGTGCTGATCAGCGCGCCGCAGAAGGGCTGGAGCGCCTCGCCCTGCTGCGCCCTGGTGATGCTCAGCGAAGCGGCGCAGGCGCGCGTCGAGGCGACCCAGAGCACCAGCTTCGCCTGTGACCTGAAGAAGTGGCTGCAGATCATGCAGGCCTACGAGCAGGGCGGCCACGCCTACCACGCCACCATGCCCAGCGATGCCCTGGCGCGCTTCCGCGACGCCATGTTCGAGGCCAAGGCCATCGGCTTTGCCAAGGTGCGTGAGCAGCAGCAGGAACTCGGCGACCGGGTGCGTGCGCTGCTGGCGGCGCGCGGCTTCAGGAGCGTCGCCGCCAAGGGCTTCGAGGCGCCTGGCGTGGTCGTCTGCTACACCGACGATGCGCAGATCAAGACCGGCGCCAAGTTCGCCGCCGTCGGCCTGCAGATCGCTGCCGGCGTGCCGCTGCAGTGCGACGAGCCGGCGGACTTCCAGACCTTCCGCCTCGGCCTGTTCGGGCTGGACAAGCTGGGCCATATCGAGCGTACGGTGAAGACGCTGGAGCAGGCGTTGGACAAGGTGCAGGCTGGCTGATCGTCAGGATCACGTAGGGCGGGTGCAACCCGCCATCGGCGAATTGGCGGGTTTCACCCGCCCTACGAGAGATAATCCAGTTCTCGGGCTGCCATACCTTGGCTGCTCTGTGATGGGGATGCTGTCGCAGAGGGTGAGGGAGGGTTGTAGGGCGGGTGCAACCCGCCACCGGCGAATTGGCGGGTTTCACCCGCCCTACGAGGGGCTAACCCAACCCTCGCGCCGCCCACACCTTTGCGGCGCTGTGATGCAGGATGCCGTGGCGGCGGGCGAGGGCGGCGTGATCCTTCGAGTAACCGCCGCCGATCACTCCGAGTACGGGAATGTCGCGGCCCAGGCAGTGTTGCAGCACGGCTTCGTCGCGGGCGGCCAGGCCGGCGTCGGTGAGTTGCAGGTAGCCCAGAGCATCGTCCTTGTGCACGTCGACGCCGGCGTCGTAGAGCACCAGGTCCGGCTGGTAGAGCGGCAGCAGGTAGTTCAGCGTGTCGTCCACCACCTTCAGATAATCGGCGTCGCCCATGCCGCGTGGCAGGGGAATGTCCCAGTCGCTTTCGGCCTTGCGCGCCGGGAAGTTCTGCTCGCAGTGCAGCGACACGGTGACGGCGTCCGGTTCGTCTTCCAGCAGCCGCGCGGTGCCGTCGCCCTGGTGCACGTCGCAATCGAAAATCAGCACGCGATGCACGCGACCGGCTTCCAGCAGGTAGCGGGCGATCACCGCCAGGTCGTTGAAGATGCAGAAGCCGGAAGGAAAATCGTAGTGCGCATGGTGCGTGCCGCCCGCCAGGTGGCAGGCCAGGCCGTGGCGCAGGGCCAGTTCGGCAGTCAGCAGCGAGCCGCCCACGGCGCGCACCGTACGCCGCGCCAGCGCTTCGCTCCAGGGCAGGCCGAGGCGACGCTGGTCCTCGTATGACAGCTCGCCCGCCATATAGCGGGCGATGTAGTCCGGGCAGTGAACCAGGGCGAGAATCTCCGCCGGGCACAGCTCCGGCCGTTGCAGTTCGGCATCGCTGGTCAGGCCGCTATCGACCAGGTGATCGCGCAGCAGGCGGAATTTCTCCATGGGGAAGCGATGCCCGGCCGGGAAGGGCGGGCTGTAATCCTCGTGGTAGACCAGCGGTAGCGGCATACAATGACGACTCAAGCGAATTGACGGCTTATGGTCGCAGCCAATCGAGACAACTGCCATGCCCCTGATCGAAACCTCCACCGAACGGCTGCTGCTGCGCGCCTGGCGCGACAGTGATCTGCCGGCGCTGGCCGCGCTGAATGCCGATGCCGAGGTGATGCGCCATTTCCCTGCGCCACTGGACGCCGAACAGAGTGCACAGCTGCTGGCGCGCCTGCGGGCGCATCATGAGCAACATGGTTTCACCTTCTGGGCACTGCAGCGGTGCGACAGCGGCGAGCTGATCGGTTTCACCGGCCTGGCGCAGGTCGGCTTCGAGGCGCCTTTCGTACCGGCCGTGGAAATCGGCTGGCGTCTGGCGCGGGCGCACTGGCGCCATGGCTATGCCGGCGAGGCGGCGCGCGCCGCGCTGGCCTTGGCCTTCGGGCAGCTTGGGCTGGACGAGGTGGTGAGCTTTACCGTGCCGGCCAATCTGCCGTCGCAGGCGGTGATGCGCAGCATCGGCATGCAGCGTGACCCGGCCGGCGATTTTCTCCACCCGCGACTGCCGGACGGTCATCCGCTGCAACTGCATGTGCTCCATCGCATTCGTCGCGAGCAGTGGGAGGCCGGACGATGAAGGATGTGCTCGCCTATCACCAGCTCAGCAAGCACGCGCCGCAACGCTTCGCGCCGGGACCGGGGCAGCTGGATTGGGCGACCCAGCCGGCGCCGTTTCGCCGCTATGAAGGCGCTCGGCTGATCGAGCTGTACCACCGCCCGCTGGAAGAAGGGCCGGCCTACGACACGGCATTCGCCGGGCCGCAGACGCCGTCTGCGCCGCTGGATCGCGCCAGCGTCTCGCAACTGCTGTACGACAGCCTGGCCATTTCTGCCTGGAAGGAAGCCGGCGGCAATCGCTGGGCGCTGCGGGTCAACCCGTCATCCGGCAACCTGCACCCGACCGAGGCCTATCTGCTGTTGCCGCCGGGTGCCGTGGATGAGGTCGCTGTGCTGGCCCACTATGCCCCGGATGTCCATGGGCTGGAGGTGCGCAGCGAGCTACCCGCGCCGCTTGGCCGGCAGCTGGCGGGCAGCCTGCCGCCCGGTGGTTTTCTCCTGGGGTTGAGCAGCATCGCCTGGCGCGAGGCCTGGAAGTACGGCGAGCGCGCCTACCGCTACTGCCAGCACGACCTGGGGCATGCCCTGGCGGCGCTGGCCATTGCCGCCAGCGTGCAGGGTTGGCAGGTGCGCATGCTGCACGGTGTGGCCGAAGCGCGTCTGGACGGCCTGCTGGGACTGGATGGAGACAACTTTCATGAGGCCGAACACGGCGACTGCCTGCTGTGGATCGGCCCGGCACAAGCGACGGAGTTCGCGCTGCCCGAAGCCCTGCTGAACGCGTTGGCGCAGCTCGAGCGGGTCGGGGCGCCCAATCGTCTGTCGCGCGAGTATCGCCACTGGCCGGAGCTGCAGCGGGTGCATGGGCTGTGTCGCGCGCCGGCACGTCCTCGCGCCGTCTGGAGCCTGGATGCGGCCGACGCACGGGCCGACAACCCCGGCCTGCCACTGCGGCCGATCCTGCATCGCCGCCGCAGTGCGCAGGCCATGGACGGCCGCAGCGGCATTCAGGCGTCACTGCTGCTGGCCTGGCTGCGCCGCCTGATGCCGCAGCAGTCGCCGGTGCCCTTCGCCGTGAGCTGTGAGCCGAGCGAGATCGACCTGCTGCTGTTCGTCCACCGCGTGCAGGGCCTGGCGCCGGGGCTGTACTGGCTGGATCGCACAGGCAGCGGCGTGCAGCCACTGCGCGAGGATTACCAATGGCTACGGGTCGATGACGAGCTGCCGCTATACCGTCTGCTCGAAGGCGACGCCCGTGGTCTGGCGGGCTTTCTCAGTTGCGGCCAGGACATCGCCGCCGATGGCTGCTTGGCCTTGGCCATGCTGGCGCGGGTGGAGCGCGCCCTGGCGGGTGGCGCCTGGCGCTATCCCAGGCTCTACTGGGAGTGTGGCCAGATCGGTCAGTTGCTCTATCTGGAAGCCGAAGCGGCGGGGCTTTCCGGTACGGGCATCGGTTGCTACTTCGACGACGCCTTGCGCGAGTTGCTCGGCGATGCCGACAGCGGGCTGCAAAGTCTTTACCATTTCACCCTTGGCCGCGCCGTTTGGGATGAACGCCTGACATCGCTGCCGGCCTACCCGCAACTGCGTATACCCCCGTGC
>VFQR01001063.1_pt1 | contig 24332 bp, 18 predicted proteins | sample 3512321 | NCBI WGS metagenome assembly VFQR01 (sample SAMN10412374, study PRJNA504923) | tailings metagenome | isolation source: Relicate 3 Philex TSF1 revegetated site | place: Philippines: Tuba, Benguet | collected 2017-08-29 | reverse complement strand
GTGAATCAAGGGACTTGCCGCACTGCAACAAGGAGTTTTTCAACACCATCGGCGGGACTCCGAACTTCGCCGCGCGCTGGCTAAAGGTCTGCTCTTCCGAACTCGCGAGGTCACGGTTGATGACGCGAGTCCAGGATGACGCCACAGCCTAAGACTCCGGATTGCGATCGCTTACTGTCGCGGAACGGTGTTGCCCCGCCCATCGAACAGGAGCTCAAGGTAGCCCTTGAATACCTCGACCGGATCCATCTTCTCGTCCGGGAACATGCGGTTCCAGATGGTGACGAGCATGCCCGGCGCCATCAGAAGCATCGGCATTCGCTCAAGTGCATCGCTGGTGATCTCCCCGCGCGCGCGGGCCCGCGCCCCTATCCGGCGCGCGGCCGCGAATATGGGGTCCAGCGCGACCTTGCGATAGGCAGCAAGGACCTCAGGGAACCTCTGGCCCTCCGTCAGGATGAGGCGAGAAAGGTCCTGACGCAGTTTCGCCTGCTCATCTTCGACCAGGGGCATCATCGCCCGCATCACGAAGTCGAGCGTCGACTCGTCGGAACCGGGCGGGTCCACCGCAAAACGTTGCACGGCTCCGCCGAGCATCTTAATCAGGATTCCTTCGAACAAGGCCTCCTTGGTCGGGAAGTAGAGGTAGAGCGTGTGAACCGGCGTGCAAGAAGGACCCCGTACAGGGGTGATCGGCGTCCAATAGGGACCCCCTGATATGGGTGGTCCATCGTGCTCCCGAGGCAATCGGGAGCAGAGTTCGGGATGCTGGTGGTGGAGACGATAGCGAAGATCCGTCCCGCCTACTTTCAGGACAAGAAGCCGATCAAGCAGATCTGCCGGGAGCTGCGGGTGTCGCGGAAGACGGTGCGGAAGGTGATCCGCTCGGGCGCGACCGAGTTCACCTATGAGCGCAGCGTCCAGCCGCAGCCGAAGATCGGGCCTTGGCGGGCGGAGCTCGACCAGATGCTGGCCGAGAACGCGCGGCGGCCGAAGCGAGAGCGCCTGACCCACATCCGGATCTTCGAGGAGTTGCGGGCCCTCGGTTATGTCGGCGGCTACGACGCCGTGCGCCGGTACGCGGCCGCCTGGTCGACGGCGGAGAGCGAGGCCTCGGCGGCGGCCTACGTGCCCCTGAGCTTCGATCCGGGTGATGCCTACCAGTTCGACTGGAGCCACGAGGTCGTCCTGATCGACGGCGTGACGACGATCGTGAAGGTTGCGCACATCCGGCTTTGCCACAGCCGGATGCCGTTCCTCCGCGCCTATCCGCGCGAGACGCAGGAGATGGTCTTCGACGCCCACGACAAGGCGTTCGCCTTCTTCGGCGGCGCCTGTGCCCGCGGGATCTACGACAACATGAAGACGGCGGTAGACGCGATCTTCATCGGCCGCGACCGCGCTTACAACCGGCGCTTCCAGCAGATGTGCGGGCACTACCTCGTCGAGCCGATCGCCTGCACACCCGCCTCTGGGTGGGAGAAGGGCCAGGTCGAGAACCAGGTGGGTGTCATGCGACGGCGGTTCTTCGTGCCGCGGCCGCGCTTCAAGACCTATGCCGAGCTCAACGCCTGGCTCAAGGACCGCTGCATCGCCTGGGCCAAGGCGAACCCGCATCCGGAGTTGCGCGACAAGACGATCTGGGAGGTCTTCGAGGCCGAGCGCGCGAGCCTCGTGCCCTACGTCGGGCCGTTCGACGGCTTCCATGCCGTGCCGGCGCTCGACCATTGTTCTCGAACCAATGGCGAACAAGGTCTCGCTGTCGAAGACCTGCCTCGTCCGCTTCGACAAGAACCGCTACTCGGTGGAAGCCCGTGCCGTCGGTCGGCCGGTCGAGATCCGTGCGTACGCCGAGCGCGTGGAGTTCTGGCAGGACGGCCAGGTCGTGGGCCGGCACCCGCGGGCCTTCGGAAGCAACAAGGCGATCTACGACCCCCTGCATTACATCCCCTTGCTCGCCCGCAAGCCCGGCGCGCTCCGGAACGGCGCCCCCTTCAAGGAATGGGACCTGCCGCCCTCGATGCGACGGGTCCAGCGCAAGCTCGGCCGCGTACCGAACTGCGATCGCCAGATGGTCGACATCCTCGGCGCCATGCTGACCAACGGGCTCGATGCCGTGGAAGCCGCCTGCGCCGAAGCCCTGGCCGAAGGCGTCCACTCCGCCGACGTCATTCTCAACATCCTTGCGCGTCGTCGCGAGCCGGCACCGCCGCTGACCATCGCGACGCCGGAGGCGCTGCGCCTCACCTTTGAGCCCGCCGCCGACTGTGCCCGCTATGACAGCCTCAGGAGACACCCCCATGGAAAGATCGCAGGTGCTGGACGTGATGGGCCAGCTGAAGCTCTACGGCATGAAGGCGGCCTACGACGAGATCATCTCCACCGCGGTCAAGCGCCAGCACGAGCCGCGGAAGATCGTCGGTGACCTGCTCACTGCGGAGACCCGCGAGAAGCAGGCGCGCTCGATCAAGTACCAGATGACCATCGCGAGGCTGCCCCTGGCCAAGGAGATCGACGAGTTCGACTTCGACGAGACGCCGGTCAACGAGACGCTGGTGCGCGATCTGGCCGGCGGTGACTTCCTCGATCATCAGCGCAACGTCGTGCTGATCGGCGGGACCGGAACCGGCAAGTCGCACCTCGCCGTCGCGATCGCCCGGGCCTGCCTCCGCAACGGCGCCCGCGGCCGGTTCTTCAACGTCGTCGACCTGGTCAACAAGCTCGACGCCGAAGCCCGTGCCGACCGCCAGGGCCGCACCGCCGATCTCCTCTGCCGCCTCGACTTCCTGATCCTCGACGAGCTCGGCTACCTTCCCTTCGCCCAGACCGGCGGGCAATTGCTCTTCCACCTCATCAGCCGCCTCTACGAGCGCACCTCGATCATCGTCACCACCAACCTCGCCTTCGGCGAATGGCCGAGCGTCTTCGGTGATGCCAAGATGACCACCGCGCTCCTCGACCGCCTCACCCACCACTGCGACATCGTCGAGACCGGCAACGAGAGCTGGCGCATCAAGACACGCGCCTGAGACCCGGATCCCCGCCGGCCCGAGCCGTCTGCGCCACCTGAAAGCTACGTCGCCTCGGGCCGGCTACCGGCGAGACAGTGGGGTCCCTTTTGCGCGCCGATCGGGGGTCCCCATTCCGAGCCGATTGACAGCGAGGACGTCTCCGAGCGTCTCGACATCGTCCCGGCGCAGCTCCGGGTGCTGGTCACGCGGCGGCCGCGATACGCCTGCCGCCGCTGCTCCGGCGCCGTGGTCTAGGCGCATGCGCCCGAGCACGTGGTGCCCGGCGGCCTGCCGACTGAGGCGCTCATCGCCCAGGTCATCGTCTCGAAGTTCGGAGACCACCTGCCATTCTACCGTCAGGCCGAGATCTACAGGCGGCAGGGGATCGCGCTCGACCGGGCGACCTTGGGCAACTGGGTCGGGCGCGCCTGCTTCCACCTCAAGCCGGTCGTCGAGCAGATGCGGTCCCACCTGAAGGCTGCCGACCGGATCTTCATGGACGAGACCAGAGCGCCGGTGCTGGACCCGGGGCGCAGGACGACGAAGACCGGCTGGTTCTGGGCGATCGCCTCCGACGACCGCGGGCACGGTGGGACCGGACCACCGATCGTGATGTTCCACTACGCCCCCGGCCGCGGCGGCGTGCATGCCGTCCGCCTCCTCGACGGCTATCGCGGTCGGTTCCTCCAATGCGACGGGTACCAAGCCTATGACGCCCTGGCGGCTCAGGCTCGTCCGGAAGGGTCATGGGAGCTCGTGCACTGCTGGACACATGTCCGCCGGCGCTTCGTGAAGCGCCTGGAGACCGACGCCTCGCCGATCGCCGAAGAGGCCCTGCGCCAGATCGCCCAGCTCTACGCCATCGAAGCGACGGTCCGGGGCCGCGCGCCGGAGATCCGTCTGGCCGCCCGCGCCGAACTGGCAGCCCCCATCGTCACCGCCTTCCGACCCTGGCTCGAGGCGCAGCTCTCACGCATCCCGAGGTCATCGAAGCTGGCCGAGGACATCCGGTACACCCTCGGCATCTGGCCAGGGCTTACCCGCTTCCTCGAGGATGGGCGGCTCGAGCTCGACACCAATCCGGTCGAGAACCAGATCCGCCCGATCGCCCTAACACGGAAGAACGCCCTCTTCGCGGGCCACGAGGTCGGCGCCGAGAACTGGGCAATGCTCGCCTCGCTCGTCGCCACCTGCAAGATGAGCGACGTAAACCCGATCGACTACATCGCCCAGACCCTGTGCGCGATCCTCGATGGTCATCCGAGGAGCCGGATCGAGACCCTCATGCCCTGGTGCTTCGACCGGCCGACAAGCCTCGCCGCGTAGGGGATCGGCGAGGCGCTTACCCCTGAGGATGGAGGGCATGCCATTGAGATCGTGGGAGATCTTGCAGGCATCCTGTCGCTGTGTGAGCCCAAAACGAAAAAACCCCGGCGCGAGAACGCCAGGGTGTCGGATTCGGTGGTTGCGGGGGCTCGCAACCGCCGAAACCTACCGCAGCCAAGATGCCTTCTTCCAGCGTAACCTCGCCTTCAAACGCCCAGCATAAAGTCCGAGACTAAGCGGGAGGTTTTGCTTTCCGTGAAGGGGGTAGAGCGCTACCCTCCCGATCGTACAACGAACACGGCGGGCATGGACAAGCACCTACTCTCCGAACGGGATATTTGCACCAAGTTCATTACGCCCGCGCTCGTTCAGGCGGGATGGGATCTCCAGACCCAGATCGCGGAAGAGAAGACGCTTACCGACGGGCGGATCATTGTCCGTGGTCGGATGGTCGCCCGTGGGCGGCAGAAGAGGGCGGACTACGTCCTCTACCTGAGGCCAAACATACCGGTCGCCGTGATCGAGGCCAAGGACAACACCCGCTCGGTGGCCGACGGCATTCAGCAGGCGCTCGCCTATGCCGACATGCTGCGCGTCCCCTTCGCCTTCTCCTCCAACGGCGACGGCTTCGTGTTTCACGATCGATCTGGACATGCCGTGCAGGTCGAGAGTGAGCTGAAGCTCGAGGAATTCCCTTCACCCGACGAACTTCGGCGGCGTTACGAGAGATGGAAGGGGTTGGACGGCAAATCCGCGAGTGTCGCCCTGCAGGATTACTACGACATCGGGAAGGCGCCCCGATACTACCAGGTCGGAGCTGTGAATGCCGCTGTCGAGGCGATCGCAAAAGGGCAGGACCGGCTCCTCCTCGTCATGGCGACCGGGACGGGCAAGACCTTCACGGCCTTCCAGATCATCTGGCGCCTCTGGAAAGCGGGCGCGAAGAAGCGGATCCTGTTCCTCGCCGATCGGAACGTCCTGATCGACCAGACGATGGTCAACGACTTCCGGCCCTTCATCGGAGCCATGGCCAAGCTCTCGACGAACTCGAAGACCATCGAACGGGCCGATGGCACGACGGAGGACCTGACCCTCGCTATCGATCGCCGGCGCAGGATCAACACCGCCTTTGAGATCTACCTGGGCCTCTATCAGGCCCTGACCGGACCGACCGACGCCCAGAAGATCTACCGCGAGCTCTCGCCCGACTTCTTCGACCTGATCATCGTCGACGAGTGTCACCGGGGAAGCGCCGCCGAGGACTCTGCCTGGCGGGAAATCCTTGAGTACTACTCGAGCGCCACCCAGATCGGCATGACCGCGACGCCCAAGGAGACGGAGTACGCCTCCAATATCCACTACTTTGGTGAGCCAATCTACACCTACAGCCTTCGCCAAGGCATCGAGGACGGCTTCCTCGCGCCGTACAAGGTCATCAAGGTCCACATCGACAAGGACGTTGAAGGGTACCGGCCCGAACCGGGGCAGCTCGATCGCGATGGCAACGAAGTCGAGGACCGCCTCTACAACACCAAGGACTTCGACCGGACCCTCGTCATCGACGACCGGACGAAGCTCGTCGCCCAGCGGGTCACCCAGTTCTTGAAAGAGAGCGGGGACCGGATGCAGAAGACCATCGTCTTCTGCATCGACCAGGAACACGCCGCACGGATGCGGCAGGCACTCATCAACGAGAACCGGGACCTGGTGGAAAAGGACGCCCGCTACGTCATGCGGATCACCGGGAGCGACACGGCCGGCCTGAATGAGCTCAGCAACTTCATCGACCCCGAGTCCCCTTACCCCGTGATTGTTACCACCTCGCGCCTCCTCAGCACCGGCGTCGACGCCCAGACCTGCCGGCTGATCGTCCTCGATCGTGAGGTCGGCTCGATGACGGAGTTCAAGCAGATCGTCGGTCGGGGCACCCGGGTCCATGCCGATACGGGCAAGTACTACTTCACCCTCATGGACTTCCGCGGCGCGACCAACCACTTTGCCGACCCGACCTTCGATGGTGATCCGGTCCAGATCTATCAGCCGGGACCAGATGAACCGATGGTTCCGCCTGACGATCCGACGCCGGCGCCCGGAGACGACGGCGAGGATCCCGTGGTGGTCATGGTCGACCCGATCCACCCGGGCTTCGATGGACAAGACCCCGACATCGATGGCGGAGACCGCAGCGGCCCTCCGCGACGGAAGATCTACGTCGACGGCATCGGCGCCACGATCCTCAAGGAACGGGTAGAGTACCTCGACGCCGACGGGCGCCTCGTGACCGAGAGCCTCAAGGACTTCACCCGCCGCGCCCTTCACAAGCGGTTCGCCACGCTCGACGACTTCCTGCGCCGCTGGAAGGACGAGGACCGCAAGCAAGCCATCATCGACGAGATGGCCGAGGAAGGGCTCAACCTCGAGACTATCCGGGACGAACTCGGGAAGGACCTAGATCCCTTCGATCTGGTCTGTCACGTGGCCTTCGACGCCAAACCCCTCACACGGAAGGAACGCGCCAACAACGTCCGCAAGCGCGACGTCTTCGGCCGGTATGGCGACACTGCCCGAGCGGTCCTGGAAGCCCTCCTCGAGAAATACGCCGACGAGGGCATCCTGAACCTCGACGACACGAACGTGCTCAGCATCGACCCGTTCTCCCACATGGGCACACCGCTTGAACTCGTCCGGGCTTTCGGGGGAAGACCAGCCTACAAGCAGGCCGTCAGAGACCTGCAGAACGCCCTGTACGAGGAGAGCGCCTGACCATGTCCATGAGAACCCTCGTCAAATCCGTCCAGGACACCATGCGCAAGGACGTGGGCGTGGACGGCGACGCGCAGCGCCTGTCGCAGCTCGTCTGGATGTTCTTCCTGAAGATCATCGACGACCAGGACGAGGCGCTGGAACTCTTGCGCGACGACTACCGCTCGCCGATCCCCGCCCACCTCCAGTGGCGGTCCTGGGCGGCCGACCCGGAAGGCATCACCGGCGACGCCCTCCTCGACTTCGTCAACGACGACCTCTTCCCGGCGCTCAAGACGCTTGCCGCCACGACACCCCGTGCCCGCGTCGTCCGCTCGGTCTTCGAGGATGCCTACAACTACATGAAGTCGGGCCAGCTCATGCGGCAGGTGATCAACAAGATCAACGAGGTCGACTTCAACAACCTCAAGGAGCGCCAGCACTTCGGCGACATCTACGAACAGCTCCTGAACGACCTCCAGAACGCCGGCAACGCGGGTGAGTACTACACCCCCCGCGCAGTCACCTCCTTTATGGTCCAACAGATAGACCCGCGCCCGGGCGAGATCCTCATGGACCCCGCCTGCGGCACCGGCGGTTTTCTGACCTGCGCCATGCGCCACATGCGCGACCGCTACGTGAAGCGCCCTGAGGACGAGGCGCTGATGCAGGCCTCCCTCCGCGCGGTCGAGAAGAAGCCGCTCCCCCACATGCTCTGCACGACCAACATGCTCCTCCACAACGTCGAAGAGCCGAGCTGGGTCAGGCACGACGACAACACCCTCGCGCGTCCCCTCATCAGCTGGACGAAGGACGAGCGCGTGGACATCGTCCTCACCAACCCGCCCTTCGGCGGCAAGGAAGAGGACGGGATCGAGAACAACTTCCCGCAGTTCAAGACGCGCGAGACCGCGGACCTCTTCCTCGCCCTGATCATCCGCCTCCTGAAGCCGCAGGGCCGAGCCGCCGTCGTCCTGCCGGACGGCTCGCTCTTCGGCGAGGGGATCAAGACCCGGCTGAAGGAGCACCTCCTGACGGAGTGCAACCTCCATACCATCGTCCGGCTGCCGAACTCGGTCTTCAAGCCCTACGCCTCGATTGGGACGAACCTCCTCTTCTTCGAGAAGGGCAGCCCGACGAAGGAGGTCTGGTACTGGGAGCATCGGGTGCCCGAGGGGCAGAAGGCCTATTCGATGACGAAACCCATCCAGCTCGACCACCTCGACGACTGCGCCGCCTGGTGGGGCGGGGCCGCGCGCGAGGGGCGGGAGGAAGGCGAGCGCGCCTGGAAGGTCGGGATCGAGGAGATCCGCGCGCGCGGCTTCAACCTCGACATCAAGAACCCGCACCAGGTCGCCGACGATCACGGCGACCCCGAGGTCCTGCTCGACGAGCTGATGGCGGCCGAGGCCACCGTGTCGGGCCTCAGGGCCGAGTTAAAGGCGATCCTGTCCGAGGCGCTCGCCCGATGAACGCCGACCGGCTTCTGGAACTCCACGAGCGGATCAGTGAGGCGCCGGGCGCCATCGCGCGGCTGCGGCGTTTCGTGCTGGACCTCGCGGTGCGGGGGAAGCTGGTGGCGCAGCTTCCGGAGGACGAGCCTGCGCCGGCACTCCTCAAGCGGATCTTCGAGGAGAAGACTCGGCTGGCCAAGAATGGAGAGATGCGTAAGCCGAAGCCATTGCCACCGGTGAGTTTGGCTCCTTTTGGCCTGCCCGCAAGCTGGCTCTGGACCCGCATCCGTGAGGTTACGACCGATCGCGGGCAAATGATCCCCGACCGTTCATTCACTTATCTCGATGTCTCCGCCATCAACAAGGAGGTCGGCATCATCGCATCGCCGACAGTTCTCGAGGCAGCCGATGCACCAAGTAGGGCACGGAAGATCACCCGGAAAGGCGACGTGATCTATTCGTGTGTCCGCCCTTATCTGTTGAACGTCGCGGTCGTGGAGGAGGATTTCGAACCTGCCCCGATAGCGAGCACCGCATTCGCAATAATGAACGGGATGGGCCTCGTCGTTCCGAGGTACATTTGGATCGTGATGCGTTCGCCGTTCATGTTGAACTGCGTTGAAGAAACTCAGAGAGGTCAGGCATACCCAGCAATCAACGACGCAGATTTCGCCCTTCTTCCTTTTCCCCTCCCACCCCTCGCCGAACAACACCGCATCGTGGCGAAGGTCAACGAGCTCATGGCGCTCTGCGACCGGCTGGAGGAGGCCCGCAAGACCCGGGAGGACACGCGCGACAGGCTCACCGCCGCCAGCCTCGCCCGCCTCACCGCGCCCGAGACGACCGATCAGGACTTCCCCACCCACGCCCGCTTCGCCCTCACCGCCTTCCCCGCCCTCACGCACCGCCCCGACCAGATCAAGGCGCTCCGCCAGACGATCCTGAACCTCGCCGTGCGGGGGAAACTGGTGGAGCAGGACCCGGCGGACGAGCCGGCGTCGGAGATGTTGAAGCGGATCGCACGGCGCAGACAGAACCTTGCCGCTCAGGGAGGCGTGCGAAAGAAGAAACCAGTCGAGCCGCTGGCCGACGAGGATGTACTTAACCTTCCCGCCGGATGGTGCGCGGATGCGTTCGCGAATCTGATCGATCCGAGAGCAACCATTTCTTACGGCGTTCTGGTCCCGGGATCGGACGTTGAGGATGGCGTTCCCTTTGTTCGCGCCCAAGACTTGATGCTCAAGGATCATCCAGAAAGACCAAGCAAGACCATCGCACCAGAGATCGAAGCACCCTACTCGCGTACTCGGCTTACTGGAGGCGAGCTACTCCTCTGCGTCGTCGGAAGCATCGGGAAACTCGGTGTTGCACCCCAGCATTGGGCCGGCGCGAACATCGCGCGAGCGGTCGTACGCATCTCGCCTATCGACTTGCTCGACCGCGATTATGTGCTTCTGTTCCTCAGGTCAGATCGTGCTCAGGATTACTTCGAAGAAGCGACGAGGACTCTTGCTCAGCCCACTCTAAACGTCGGGCTCATTGAGACGCTTCCGGTCCCCCTTCCTCCTCTCGCGGAACAACACCGTATCGTGGCCAAAGTCGACGCGCTCATGGCCCTCTGCGACCGGCTGGAGGCAGCCCTCGCCACCGCCGACACCACCCGCGCCCGCCTCCTCGAAGCCCTCCTCCACGAGGCCCTCGAGCCGGCAGACGACGTCCTGGAGGCGGCGGAGTGAGTGTGCGAGGGACCGCACGAACGGACCAGGTGTGAGTCCCGTTATTGCTTAGCCTAAAGGCCTAAGAGGTAATCCCTACCCGACATGCAATGCGCACCAAGTGCTACGGACTCGTTGAAGTATTCCACGGAGTGACATCGCTGGTCACTGGCCTCGTTCAGGGCGTCGGGCTTAGCCTCACTGCCGGAAATTGAGGACGACTGCCAGCTTACCTGACTGATCGTCCCAATGCTAGAAGCATCAGATCGACGCGCCTTCCCCTTGCTGGTACGTTTTGCCGAAATGCGGCCCCAGAACATTATTCAGATACAAGACGCTGACGTGGTCGAACTGCTTGCCGGCAGACGGCCAGAACTAGAGGTCGGCACGCTTCCGCACGAAGTGCGACGGCTATTGGGCTGCTCTCGAGACACCGTCTTCCTGTCTCAGGAGTCAGCTCGACATATTCTCCAGAAGCATGGCGATCACATCGGCGCTGAAGACCTGAAACTGCTCCCAGCTATAATGATCATGGGGGTTTGGCTGGCGGACAGCAGACCCACCCACGCGGTCATCAGTTCTACGGTGGACGGCATCAGCTACAAGTCAGTCATTAAGGTGACTGAAGATCGACGTCGCACCTACGTAAAGACACTTCACCGGACATCACCGCGCCAAAAGAAGACGCTGTTCCGAAACGGAAGCATAATCCGGGATGGCTGGGATTAGTGCGGCTATGCGGTGGGGCCTGCCCTGAACCCCACAAAGCGCTCCCACCCGCGAGTGGTGCTACGGCCGGCAGAATTTCACCGTGTCACGCATAGCCTATGCATTGGTCAGCGGCCTGAATGCACGCCTCAAACCTACAACGCTTTCGCTGCTGTCGTCAACGGTCACGTCGGGAATCTTGTTGATATTTCAGCAGGTTACGTAAGCCATTGAAAGAATCCAACTTTTCTCAGTTATCCACCCTCGCACACACGAAAGGGCTCAGTTGCGCACAAGGTTATACACACTGCACCACGTTGTGTTCGCACCGGACTAACTTAGGTCGTTTCCGGATGCCGTAAGCTGTCGGGGCTCGCTATGCGCTGCTTTTCTCGTCCAGTCCGCTATGCGATATGCCCTTTCGAACCGCCTCCCGACGCTTTCTTGACTGCTCCTTCGGCACGCAGCGCAGCGCATCAGCCGGCCGGAGCGCCTCGACCTCTCCCAGCCCCCTACAGGCTTCGGGAATAATCCGCTTCCAGCGCTGGCTGGCCCTCGCGTTGGCCGAACACTAGGTCATCAAGTCGACCGAGAACGTAGGCGACATCCATGGATCAACCAGAGTACTCAACAGAGAACGTCTCGGATCCAGCGAAGTCGACGAGGTCCTCTGGTTTGGCGCCAACCTTCACCATCATCATTAGGATGCTCTTTTTGCAATCCATGATCAGGCTGTCGTCCAGGTCGTTGCACTCGGAGAAGGCAGCTAGCCAGCTATTAAGGTAGTGGCAGCTATCCGCAATGGCCTGTAGAACCTTGTGCTTGTGCTCCAGCGTGACCTTCTCCCCGATTACGCCTGTTGAGAACGCGCCGCAGGCTTTCTCGATGGCTTCGAGCCGGCTCGTGAGCCGGATGTAGTTTTGATCGCTCGGAGCTATGCGGAGCACTCCGTCGACGAGCTGGATATGGTGCCCGAGGAAGGTGCACCCTTCCGAAAGGTGTCCGATCCCCCTCTGCTCTAGGGAAAAGTTCCCGCCGGGGAGGTCCCCCACGGCATCCTGCAGTTCTTCGGCAGCCGACACTGCCTCCTCCGCCGTCTTGAACAGCGACAGGAAATCATCGGCGTAGTTGAAGAGTGCACTCTCGAGCTCATGGGAAAGCTTGAGCTTCGCGCACTCGATCATCGCGATGATCGAAGATGTCGAGGAGCCTTGGGGGAGTCCCCGGCGGGCCTGTTGAATGAGCATGGTATAGGGGACGCATATAGACAGAGAGAGCTGCGCTCCCTCCCCTGCCCACACTGTCTGTCGTCCCATGACGACATGCTCCACCGCCCATGTCGGGAGCGGGAGAGCCATCTTCAGAGCGTCTTCCTCGAAGTGAAAGTAGAAGCCTGAGATGTCTTGTTGCACGAAGTGGTGGTGTCCCGCTTCAGCCCGCGCCCGAACGCGGGCAATAGCTTTCGGCACACCTCGGTGCGTGAATTGGAACTTACGCGACTTCAACACGATGCTCAGGATGGCCCTGATCATCTCTTGCGCGGCACGGTGCTGTATCCCGAAGACTGCGATGGGGCGCCAGCCGTCCTTGTCGACTTTCTTCTTGGCATAGACCCGCGCCTTCTCCTTCAGGGGCTTCTGCAGATCGAGCCTCTGAATACATTCGACGCACAGATCGAGTGTCGCGCGATCCTTTGCGTTCTGCTTCAGTGCATATCGGATGACGGCAGCCGCCTTGGACTTCTTCGACGTGAGCAGGTCGAGAACGAGAAGCTCCGCCTTCTCGCAGTCGTTGGTCATCCAGGCCTTCCGAAGCAGGTCGAGCTTCTTGTCGGTCACGTTGAGGGCCTTCTCGATCCCCTTGGCGTACTGCTTCGCCTTCCACGCCGGCATGCTGTGGATGAACTTACGACCCCTGATCGTGCAGGTGCTCGGCTTCTCTTTCGAGAAAAAGCCCACTCCGGCCTCCGCGATTCGACGGCTGCCACATGTAGTGCAATTAGTTGCTTGCCTGTCAATAACTGACCCAATCTCCTTGCCCCATGGCGGCTTTCCCAGACGCTCAAGTCACCTAGAGCAAGGAGTGCCCACCATGACGAACAAGACCAATGACCCGGATGACTGGGTCGCAGCCGCGAGGTTGCTGAGACAACTCCTCGACGAGGATCCGAGCGAGTTCTTGGCCACTGCCAAGACGATGGGGATCCAGACCCGGAAGGCCTACTACCTCGTGCAGATCGACCGTGCCCTTGACGGGCTGTTCGTCCCACGGGAGCGCCTGCTCCGGATCGGCTGGACGAAAATGCAGATCATCGCCCGCCACATTACGGCCGAGAACGCCGAGGCGCTCCTCGCCCAGGCCGAGCGTCACCCCGTGCATGTGCTCCGCGACGTCATCGACGGCGATGCCCCGGAGTCGGCCAAGCACTGTGTCATCCTCTACCTGTTCGACGACGAGTACGAAATCTTCGCCGAGGTCCTGCAGGCCCATGGTGCGTCTCTGGTTGGGCGTGGGATCAAGTGGAAGGAGGAGGCGCTGATCACCGCCCTCGAGAAGCTCCGGCCGACCTAATCTTCCATGGCTGGAAAATCTGGTCATTTGGGGTAGCCTCAGAGCCTGAAACGGAGCGAGAGCCTCGCGGGGTCGCCGCGCGTCGAACGGCTAGATTGGAGCATCTGGGTGGCCAAGGCGAAAAGGACGGACGATGACTTCTTGGCGCAGGCTGCAAAGCTGAGGGCAGTCCGTGACCAGGCACCAGGAGCGTTCTTGGCAGCCGCCAAGTCGATGGGAATCGAGAAGCGGAAGGCCTACTACCTCGTCGACATCCATGATGCCTTTCACGGCTTGCCGGTCGACAGGGAGCGCCTACTGAAGATCAAGTGGACCAAGCTCAAGGTCCTCGCTCCCCACGTGACAGAAGAAAACCTCGACGAGCTGTTGAGCATGGCGGAGAGCCTTTCCACCCACCTTCTTGAAGATGCCGTCAGTGGCGAGATACCGGCCGGCAAGAAGCGTTGTGTCCTGCTCTACCTCTCGGAAGACGAGTATGATCTGCTGGCGAAGGTGCTCAAGTCCCACGGCGCTAGCGAGATCGGGCGCGGTCTTCAGAAGAAGGAGGAGGCCTTAGTTCAGGCGCTCAAGAAGCTCGTGTCATGAACTGGCGCAAAATGGGCTTGCCAACGGCAAGCAATTATGCAATTAATTGCTGACGGCGCCGAGTCAAGGAGGAGCAACGCTGTGGTCGGGACCACCCGATCATGTTGCGGGGTTCATCTTGGAGGCTCGATGTGGTGGCAAGATACCAGAACCAGGCTCCGGACAGGCCCAATCCCCGGAAGCACGCGGTACGCCTGCGCCTGGAGCGCTCATCTGCCGCTCATTGTCTCCCCCACATCCTCATAGGTGAGCGCCTCGGTTCTCTAGGCGGGGAGGCATCGGCATGACTGAACGGAACCCCACCTCTCGCCTCCCACGCAAGTTCCGGCCTGCCATTGATTTGCAATTAATGTCAATCGTGCAGCTCTTGGCGAGGCAGGCCGCGCGGGAGGCTCTTGCCGAACAGCAGAACGAACCCACCGAGGAAGGAGACGACCATGCCCCATGAGACTTCGGGATCCCGACTGATGAGCATAAGAGAGGTTGCGGCCGTTCTGCATGTCAGCAAGCGGACCATCCGCCGCCTGATCCATAGCAGGGAGCTGCCGGCATTTCAGCTCGGTCGACAGTGGCGGATCGCTAAGCTCGACCTCGAAAGCTACCTGCGTCGCCGCCGCAGCGGGGGCGACCCTGATGTCCTATAAAGGACTGACTTGTCCCAAGTTTTCCGCACATCGGGAGAACTCCACGAACCCTATTGCCCAAGTAGGAAGCGTGGAGTTCTCCCGAATGTCCCATCCAGACACCTACTGGCCCGTGCCGGTCCGCGCTGCCCGCTTCGACGCTGCAGACGGAGGGAAGCATGTCTGAAGACTATCGCGATCACGCCGGAAATCCAACCGCGACGCTGGCCGCCGTGCTCGAGCGCCTCAGCATGCTCGACGGGATGCCCGCCTCCCGCCTCCGTGACCTGAGGTCATCGGTCACCACTGCCGCCCGCCTCCTCGGACGGTCACCGCAGGACATCGTGCTGGACATCCCGGCCCTTCGGCAAGGACTGCGGCGGGTGCACCCTGTCCAGGCCAGGATCAGCAAGAAGCGCCTGTCGAACGTGCTGTCTGACCTCCGGGCTGCCCTTGAGGCCGTTGGCGCCCTCCCGCCCGATCTGCCGCCCATGCCGCTCTCCGAGGCATGGCTCGCGTTTCTGGCGCGCGGAAAGACACCCCAGCAGGTGCCCTTCCTGGGGCGACTGTCGCGCTACTGCGCAGCGACCGGTCGCAATCCCGAAGATGTCAATGACGCGACCGTGGCGGAGTTCCGGGACTACCTCGAGGCTCGCCTCGTCACATCGGACCCCCACCAGATCTGTCGGCAGAGCTGCTACAAGTTCAATGCCATCGTGCGGGCCAACGCCCTCGCGATCCCCCTGCTCACCACCAGCAAGAATGTTCGACGCAGTCGGCCGCTCGCGTCGTACCCCGAGACGTTCCAGGACGATCTGGCGCGGTATCTCGCGTGGCGCGTCGCCGCCCCCGGATGGGAGGAGGATGCGCCTGCCCGAGCTGCGGCCCCGGCTACCATAGCGAGCATCAAGGATCGGGTGAAACAGGCACTCGATGCCGCGATCACGGCAGGCCGACCGGTTGAAGATTTCCAGTCTCTTGCTGACCTCGCGAATCCCGACACGGTGAAGATGGTGATGCAGACACGCCGCGCGTGGAACGCAGGACAGTTCAAACCCTCCGATCACGACCTTGCGGCCACGCTTCTCTCCATCGCCCGCCACCTTCCTGACACGCCGGACACAGAGGTCGACCGGATGATCCGTCTGACGACCCGCATCAGGCAAGCCTCCGGGGCGAAAGGTCGGGCCATGGGGGAACGATCCCGAAAACAGCTCGACCAGTTCCTCTATAACCCGGAGAACGTCGAGCGGCTCCTCTTGCTGCCTGAGCGCCTGATGGCCAGCGTTGCCGCCCAACCGGTTACCCGGCAGGCAGCGCTGCGCGTCATGCACGCCACAGCAATTGCCATCCTGCTCGCTTGCCCGATCCGCCGCAAGAACCTGTGCCACCTGAAGATCGGGAGCAGCATCTCCCCCACCGATGCGTCGGCATCCCCGCGGTTTATGCTCGAACTGACGGAAGCGGAGGTGAAGAACCGTGTGGAGATCAAGGCCCGCCTTGGCAGCAGCACGTCAAGGATCATCCATCGCTACATTACGAAGTATCGGAAGGAGATTTCCCCTACCCCTAACTCATATCTGTTCCCCGCCGTGAGCGGAGGCGCAAGGAACATGGGGCATTTCGCGAACTCGATCGCAAGAACGATCCGGGACGCGACAGGCCTTGATCTCTCGCCGCATGGCTTTCGTCACTTTGCAGCGTTTCTCTATCTGCAGGCGCATCCCGGTGAGTACGCCACGGTGCAGAAGATCCTGGGTCACAGGACACTGGAGACAACGTTGAAGTTCTACGCGCCTCTCACGACGGCCTCGGCACTCGAGCGGTACGGGGATCTTCTAGAGGCGCATTGGGGAACATCGACATGACACCGCCGAAGCACCGCCTCTATTTGCCCTTCGACGCGTGGCCCAAGCCAGATCGGACCTTATGGCGAGCCGTCACCTCCACGGATGACCCCCTTGAGGACACGGCAACCTGCGGGCACTGGTCTGAAGCAACACGCGCGATGCGCATGCGATGTTACGGCGAGTGGCTGTCCTACCTTGCTCGGAACCACCCGGAGACTCTCGCCAGGCCGTGCGGGGAAAGAGTCACAAGAGAGCGGGTTCGCGGTTACCTCGACGAGATGTCGGGTAGGCCCTCAACCCTCTTGCATCCGCATTCGTACGCATTGTCGCCGACCTCGACGGCCATCCACATTGTTTCCCTTCTCGTGGTCATCCGGGCGTTCGAGCCAGACTCCGACTGGAGATGGCTCAGCCGCATCTCTCGGCTCCTCCAGACCCGCGCGGCAGCGGAACTCAGGAAGCCCTACCTCGGCGTGTCAGCCTCTCGGCTCTTCCAATGGGCCCTCAGTAACCTCGACGTCGTGCAGGCCACAGACTCTCCGCAGGACCTCGCCTCGGCGATCAGCTTCCGGAACTATCTCGCCATCGGCCTTCTCGTAGCATGTCCTGTCAGGAGGCGCGCCTTCTGTCGTCTGGATGTGAACCAGCGCGTTGAGCGCCGTGCGTCCGGCTTCCTCCTTCACTTCCCAATCGATGACATGAAGGACCGCAAGCCGCGCACCGTCCCGCTTCATGGGCGGCTTGTCGGACCTATGGACCACTACCTGCGCAACTACCGTGCCAGACTGCTCAGTGGATCACACTCTTCGGCCTTGTGGATCACCCAAAGCGGAGAGCCGATGGCGGAGCACTCGATCTATGGGATGATCGTCAGGACCACCGAAGTCGAGTTCGGCGCGCGCCTGACAATGCATGATTTCCGCAAGATCGCGGCGACCAGCATCGCAGAGTACGATCCGGCGCATGCCGGGATCATCCGCGAGATCCTTGGTCACTCCACAATGACCATGGCAGATTACCACTACAATCAGGCCGGGAGCTTGAAGGCAATCAAAAGGTATCAAGAGGTGGTCGCGGGTATCAGGAAGGGCGCAGCAGATAGGAGAGGGACCAAACGCCGTGGAAGTAGCCGCTCGCTGACTACCGCGTAAACAACCTGTAGCAGTCTGCTTGCGAGGCGCTCACCGTCCTTACCTCCGCTTGCCCCATGGCGAACGCATTCTCATACGGCCGACCGTTCGCTAGTCCTTGGTAGAAGGCATACGTGAACTTCGGAGCGGTCTCGTCATCAACTTCATCGGTGGAGCCGACCACGATTCGAACATGCTTTGCACAGGCTCGCGCGACCTTCTCGGAGTAGCAGGCGTGGAGTACAAGGCATTCGAGACCACCATAAGCTTCCAGAATGTCGGCAAGAACGTCTCCATCAAGCTCCGCTGTCGTGCCGTCGTCCTTCTCGAACAGAAGCACACCTTCGTCACCGTGGCCGCTGAAATGCAGTATCCGTGGCCGGTTGTTCAGAAGTTCCTTTTGGATGTCCTGAAGACGGACCGCGAACTTCTGAACGACATTGAGGTCTCGTTCGCGGTTCTTCACCACTTCAAGTTGTCGCTCTAGCATCGCGGCTTCCTTGTCGGCACGTATGCGACCTTGATCATCTGGCGTCGCATTAAGGACGAGCACCGTTTCTCTGTTCATGAGCTGAACCGCCTTTGCCAATTTTTCCATCTGGTCGTCACCGCTGATCCCAAAGAGTCCAAACGACATCTGCCTCTCGGACTTCTTGATTTCTCCGTAGAGAGACGTGCCCTCTGCGCCCAGCAGAACCCGCTCGCGAATGGCTCCTTCACTCTCTGCCAAATCGAGCGCCTTCTCTCGATAACTTGGACTACGGTCTGAATGACGCGCGATGTGTTCTGCTAAGAGGAACCGAACACGATCGCTCCCCTCGGTCTCAAACCAGTCCAACGTCACAGTCTCGAGACCGTCATAATAGACGTGAGTTAAGCCTTTGGCGAGGCCTTCACGTGAATCTACGGAGGGGAGGTTTGTCCCCCTCACGATCAGCTCTTGGCGCCTTTTAAGGTCTTCGATACCAGACGCGCCGAGCTGCAAGAGCTTCGACTGCACATTCGCTGGTTCGTCCTCGATGCGGTCGAGATCGAGCCCAAGATGCTCAATGGTTAGCCGACGATTCTCAATAACGGCCCACACACTGTATTGCCGTACGATTGAGTCGTCGTGCTGGCCAAGCTCCCGGACGATTACGCCGTTTTCGTGGCGAGGGTGAAGCAGGTGCTGCACATCTCGGTCCAGTCCGACCACAATCAGGGCTAGTTTCAAGATCTCTGGATCGGCCTTGGCCAAATCGATCTGCAGGCCCGTGACGGCAAGCTGCGCAGGCGAGACTGTTTGCATAGCCGCGAGCATCTGGACCTCAGGTGGCACGCCGGACAAGGCATCAATGTCCTCCAAGCGTCCCATGCGGAGGCGTGCCACGGCTGAAACCGCCGCCGCTACAATTTCCGGAACGCTTTCGTACCGCTTGATCGCACGCTCGACGGTGTCAACGGAGTCCTTTGTGCCCAAGCGCGCGATAGCGTTAAGTCCCCACCGCACGACCTTCTCGTCGCGGCTCATGTTTGTTAAGCCAACGATTTGCTGTTCTATCCGAGCTCTAGCCTCGGGGGCGAGATAGTGACCGGTCCGATACAAACGACTGATGTCTTGCAGTGCAACTTTCTGGCGGCGGGGGTCCCCGCTACTCGCCATCTCGGCTGTGAGATAGGCGATTTGCTGATCTGTGATCCGTTTGGGCGTCACCCGTTCTCCATCCCGTGTCCGCTGCCCATTCCGACATGATAGTCGAACTCCAGGGCTCAAAATCATCCAAATCATTATGTCGGACGGACGAGCAGAGCCAGTGCGGATCGTTGAGCGACATACGCCGAGTCGTCGGCTCAAACCATGTGGGACACTGCCATGTGAGAACGATCACGACGTCAAGTGCCTCGCCTACTTCGACGACCATTACGTGGTCAATCTTCGGACGTCGTCCGCCGGGACCTTGGAACGAGGCGTAGGAGAGATCGAGGTCTTGCGTCAGTACGTTCGTGGCACAGTCCTCGGCTCCAAAGTAATCATGCGAGAACAGGTTGGCGTCCTCAATCGTCAGCGCCCCTGCGAAGCCGATTGAGCGCCGCTTGGCGAAGTTATCGCGATCATCGCGGTAGCGGCCGATCCGGTAGGCGAGTGTACAGTCATCTTTAACGACCATCGAGAAGGTCCAAGTCGAACAGTAACCTCGGTCCAGCATCTCGTTGGGATGCATGTACGCAATTGCACCATCTGCTTCTGCCGCCTTGAAGAACGCGTGAGCATCCGCCCGGCGGCGGTGCCACCCCGCGAGGAACGTGCGGCTGAACGCGAGGGTATAGTCATGCGAAAGGTCCCGCGTGCGGCGTCGAGCGGGAAAGGGGACCTTCCACTCTGCGGGAATGTCATCCGCGTCGAGGAACTCTGTCAGAAAGAACTGGCCCGGTTCGGTGCGATAGAATGGGGAGGTCTCCCGGTGATGCAAAATGTCTTCGCTGAGTCGCGCTTGCAGCGTCTTCTGCTGTGTCTTCCCGTACAAATGCTTGGGTACGACACCGGCTTGATAGGCAACGTCAAGGATGGCTTTCGCGCCCATGGGTCGACGCGCCGATCTCAGCACCGTCTGCGCGATCTGCAGGTAAGCATCCATATGCAAGCCTCCGACAAAACCATGTAGGTTTGCATCTTGTGAGGCAATAGTAGCGTCGACCGAGGGTGAGCGTAAGCGGGTTTGGGGAGATCCAATGAGACGCTTGCCGGGTCGTCGCGTCGCCGAGCTATCAGCCCAACCCTGCGAACAGGATAGCCAGGTGCTGCTTCCACACGCAGCATTCGTCGGTTCGAGGAACGATGCCCTTCCGCGGGCGCGGTGAAGTTTTGTAGACTCAAGTAACTCGCAGGAGGAGCAGATGCGCGCAGCGATCTATGCAAGGTACTCGACAGAGCTACAGCGGGCAGCATCTATTGAGGATCAGGTCCGAGTTTGCCGTCGTCTGATCGAGGGGAAGGGGTGGACGGAGTTAGCGGTGTACTCGGACATGGCGATCTCCGGCGCCAGCCACCTCCGACCCGGTTACCAGCAGCTCCTCCAGGACTTGCGCCTTGGCGAGATCGACGTGATCGTCGCCGAAGCCTTGGACCGCATTAGCCGCGATCAGGAGCATGTCGCCGCTTTCTATAAGCAAGCGACCTACGCAGGTGCCGTCATCGTGACCGTTGCTGAGGGCGAGATTGCCGAGTTGCAGATCGGGTTCAAGAGCACCATGGCGGCGCTCTTTCTAAAGGACCTCGCCCAGAAGACGCACCGCGGGCTAGAGGGCCGGATACGACAAGGCCGCTCGGCCGGCGGCATCTGCTACGGGTATCGTGTGAGGCGTCAGCTCATGGCTGACGGAAGCATGAGCACCGGAGAGCGCGAGATCGATCCGACGGAGGCCGCGGTCGTGCGGCGTATCTTCCGAGACTATGCTAGCGGCCTCAGCGCACGCCAGATCGCCATCGACCTGAACCGCGAGGGCGTACCCGCTCCCCGGTCAGGCAGGAACTCGGGGACATGGTCCTTCTCCACGATCAGCGGGAACTGGAAACGCGGGACCGGAATCCTCAATAACGAGCTCTACGTCGGCCGGCTTGTGTGGAACCGCCAGCGGTACGTGAAAGACCCTGACACTGGTCGTCGTCAGGCTCGGCCGAACTCCTCTGACGCCCTGGTCACGGAAGAGGTTCCGGAGCTGCGCATCATCGAGGATGAGCTCTGGCAAGCCGTCAAGGCGCGGCAGGGCGGCATCCGTGCCGACATCCTGACCGACGAGCGTCCGAACGGCTTCGGCCGCGCGCGCAGGGCCACCTACCTCTTCTCGGGGCTCCTGAAGTGCGGTTGCTGCGGCTCCGGCTACACGCTCATGAACAGCACCAAGTATGGGTGCTCGGCCTCCCGGAACCGCGGCACCTGTTCAAATCGCGCCCTGATCGGACGTGAGGAGATCGAGCAGCGAGTCCTCGACGGCCTGCGTGACCGCCTTCTGCACCCGGATCTCATCGCGGAGTTCGTGGCGGAGTATCAGCGGGAGTGGAACCGGCTACAGCAGGATGAGACCGCGGCACGTGTCTCGGTCGAGCGCGAACTGGAGGACGTGAAGCGCAAGATCAATCAGATCATCGACGCCATCGAGAACGGCATGTTCCGTCCAACGATGAAGGACCGCATGACCGACCTCGAGGATCGAAAGGCTGTCCTCCAGCGTCGCCTTGAGGAGCTGAAGCCCAAGGAGAACCTCGTGCGGCTTCATCCCGGCCTCGCCGATGTCTACCGCCGCAAGGTCACAGATCTGGCGGCTGCCCTGAATGCCGAGGGCACGCGGGTGGAAGCCGGAGAGATCCTCCGAAGCCTCATCGACGAGATCCGACTGCACCCGGACGACGGAGGTCATGCCATTGAGATCGTAGGGGATCTCGCCGGCATCTTGTCGTTCTGTGAGGCGGAAACGAAAACACCCCGGCGAGGGAACGCCGGGGTGTCGGATTCGGTGGTTGCGGGGGTAGGATTTGAACCTACGACCTTCAGGTTATGAGCCTGACGAGCTACCGGGCTGCTCCACCCCGCGCCAATGGCGCCTCAGGTCTTGAAACAAGGGTCCGAGGCAACATCGCAGAGAGATACGCGGTTCCTTTCTAGGTTTGGCGATGACCTACTCTCCCACGTCTTAAGACGCAGTACCATCGGCGCTACGGCACTTAACGACCGAGTTCGGGATGGGATCGGGTGTTTTGCTCGCGCTATGATCACCAAACCGAGAAAGAAACCGTCCAAGTCAAGAGTATGCTCTTGATCGCAGTCACCAGATGCGCGCTTGCGACGCGCCGACCTGACTTCTACTGGATCAAATCAAGCCTATCGGGCAATTAGTACCGGTCAACTGAACGCATTGCTGCGCTTACATCTCCGGCCTATCGACGTGGTCGTCTTCCACGGCCCTCAGGGATACCTGGTTTTGAGGGGGGCTTCCCGCTTAGATGCCTTCAGCGGTTATCCTGTCCGTTCATAGCTACCCTGCACTACCGCTGGCGCGATAACAGGTCCACCAGTGGAACGTTCACCCCGGTCCTCTCGTACTAGGGGCAACTCCTCTCAAGTATCCTACACCCACGGCAGATAGGGACCGAACTGTCTCACGACGTTCTAAACCCAGCTCACGTACCTCTTTAAATGGCGAACAGCCATACCCTTGGGACCTGCTCCAGCCCCAGGATGAGATGAGCCGACATCGAGGTGCCAAACGATTCCGTCGATATGGACTCTTGGGAATCATCAGCCTGTTATCCCCGGCGTACCTTTTATCCGTTGAGCGATGGCCCTTCCACTCGGGACCACCGGATCACTATGGCCGTCTTTCGACTCTGCTCGACTTGTCAGTCTCGCAGTCAGGCGGGCTTATGCCATTGCACTCGACGACCGATTTCCGACCGGTCTGAGCCCACCATCGCGCGCCTCCGTTACTCTTTGGGAGGCGACCGCCCCAGTCAAACTACCCACCATGCGCTGTCCCGGACACTGTTATGCCGCGGTTAGACACCTATGACGATAAGGGTGGTATCTCATCTTGCGGCTCCACCAAGGCTGGCGCCCTGGCTTCAAAGCCTACCACCTATCCTGCACATGCCGACACAAGTGCCAGCGCAAAGCTATAGTAAAGGTTCATGGGGTCTTTCCGTCTGACCGCAGGAACCCCGCATCTTCACGGGGAATTCAATTTCACTGAGCTGATGCTGGAGACAGCGGGGAAGTCGTTACGCCATTCGTGCAGGTCGGAACTTACCCGACAAGGAATTTCGCTACCTTAGGACCGTTATAGTTACGGCCGCCGTTTACCGGGGCTTCAATTCGGAGCTTGCACCCCTCCTTTTAACCTTCCGGCACCGGGCAGGCGTCAGACCCTATACGTCGTCTTGCGACTTCGCAGAGCCCTGTGTTTTTAGTAAACAGTCGCCACCCCCTGGTTTGTGTCCCCAGCTCCAAGTTGCCTTGGAACCGGGCCTCCTTCTCGCGAACTTACGGAGGTATTTTGCCGAGTTCCTTCAACATCGTTCTCTCAAGCGCCTTGGTATTCTCTACCAGTCCACCTGTGTCGGTTTAGGGTACGGTCTGATGGAGGGCTATTTCCAGGAACCTCTGAACGGCCCGCCCAATCCGATAAGGGCGAACAATCTTCGAGATCCGTCACTTCCTCCTGGCCCAGGAATATTAACCTGGTTCCCATCGACTACGCCTTTCGGCCTCGCCTTAGGGGCCGGCTTACCCTGCTCAGATTAGCTTTAAGCAGGAACCCTTGGACTTTCGGCGACAGGGTCTCTCACCCTGTTTGTCGCTACTCATGTCATCATTCTCGCTCGTGATCTCTCCACCGGATGGCTCACGCCCCGGCTTCACAGAAAACCCCGCGCCTCCGATGCACCCGAGGGTGCAGAAGAGGCCTGGAGTTATGTCACACGACGCTCCGCTACCACTGCATACGCAGTCCTAAGCTTCGGCTCGTGGCTTGAGCCCCGTTACATCTTCGCCGCAGGACAACTTATCTAGACCAGTGAGCTGTTACGCTATCTTTAAAGGATGGCTGCTTCTAAGCCAACCTCCTGGTTGTTTTGGCCGTCCCAC
>VFQR01001060.1_pt1 | contig 24356 bp, 19 predicted proteins | sample 3512321 | NCBI WGS metagenome assembly VFQR01 (sample SAMN10412374, study PRJNA504923) | tailings metagenome | isolation source: Relicate 3 Philex TSF1 revegetated site | place: Philippines: Tuba, Benguet | collected 2017-08-29 | reverse complement strand
CAAGCGCGGCATCAACTCGCCACACCTCTCGAACGCGCTCCACCGGCGTGTCGCCCACCAATGGGATGCCATCTACCCGTGGTTGCTGGTGGGGCTGGGTCATGGAGCCCTCGACGCCACCGTCACAGCTGGCCGCACCGTGGGGAGACGCCTCGCAGGTCGGCGCCGTACGCGTCGCTGATCCGACTCAGGCTCCGCTGCCGTGACGACGGGCTCGACCGGCGTACGTTCAGACGCCATGAGCCCAGCTCCTGCGTCGACCGCGCGCGCCGTGCTGCGCCGGGTGCGCGACGGCCTGCCCGTGCCGAACCGCTGGCTGCGGCCGTGGCGGATGGTGCGCGCCCGGCGCATCGCGTGGACGAGCACGCTGCCCGTGAGCGAGCACTTCGGGTTCGACCGCGGCACGCCGATCGACCGCTACTACATCGAGCGGTTCCTCGAGCGCTGCTCGGCCGATGTGCGCGGCCGGGTGCTGGAGGTGGGCGACGCCAGCTACTCGCAGCGCTTCGGCGCCGAGCGGATCACGCACCAGGACGTGCTCCACGTAAACCCGGACGCACCAGGGGCCACGATCATCGGCGACCTCGCCACCGCGGGCGTGCTGCCGGCGGACGCGTTCGACTGCATCGTCCTCACCCAGACGCTCCACCTGCTCTACGACATGCCCGCCGCCGTGGAGCAGTTGCACGCGGCGCTGAAGCCCGGGGGCGTGCTGCTGCTGACCACACCGGGCATCAGCCAGATCGACCGCGCCGAGTGGGGCAGCACGTGGTACTGGAGCCTGACGCAGCATTCCCTCGGGCGGTTGCTCGGCGAGCGCTTCGGCGCGGAGCGGGTGGAGGTGGGCGTGCACGGCAACGTGTTCGCGGCCACGGCGTTCCTGCACGGCCTCGCCCACGAGGAGGTGCGGCGCGGGAAGCTGGACGTGGTGGACCCCGTCTATCCGGTGATCGTCACCGGCCGCGCCGTCAAGGGGCCCTGAACGACCCCCGAGGGCACCCTTCGCCCGAGCACCGCCTTGCGCAGCCAGATCTCGAAGCTCGGACGTTCGGAGTCGACGGGGGTGTGCCGCGGGAGCTCCAGCGGCGCATCTCGCAAGCCGACCGTGCGCGGCTCGGTGGTCACCGCCGTCGGGATGCCGAGCGTGCGGGCCACATCGACGGCCGCGCGGTGGTACGCGCCGTAGGGATAGGCGAACGGGCGCGGGTCGCGGGTGGGCACGAGCTCGTCGAGCGCCGCCATCCCCTCGCGCACCTCCGCTCGAACCCGCTCCACACCCATGCCGGGCAGCCACGCATGGCTCACCGTGTGACCACCGATCTGGATGAGCGGGTGCGCGGCGAGCGTGCGCAGCTCGTCGGTCGTGAGCGGCCGGTCGGCCGGATCGGCCGCGACCCCCACCTCCTCGGCGACGCTCGCCACCACCTCCTCGATCTCTGAGAGCGGCCGGCCCTTCAGCCGGGTGTGCACCACCACGTGGAGCTCTGGGACGACGTCCTCGAGCTCTGCCTGGTCGATCAGCTGGCGGTCGAGACACGCGGCGACCACGCGATCCGGGTCGACGTCCGGGCCCTCCATCACCTGCGCCAGCAGGTCCCACCAGAACCACGGCTTGTCGAGCATGCCCGTGGCGATGAACACCGTGGCCGGCGCGTCGTGGCGCTCGAGGATGGGGAGCGCGGTGTGGAGGTTGTCGGCGTAGCCGTCGTCGAAGGTGAGGGCGAACAGCGCCCGGCGGTGCCGGAGCCGGCCGAGGCCGTTGGCCTGCGGGATGCGGGCCAGCGGGACGATCTGCCCGTGGGCCTCCAGCACCTGGAGCTGGGCGTCGAACCGCTCGGGGGCGACCGCCAGCTCCCACGGGTCGCAGGCCGGTTCGGCGACGCGGTGGTAGCCGAAGATGGCGATCGGCGCCATGACGCGGCGGCTCGCCGCGCGGATGGCCCGCCGGGCCACCCGCCCGCCGCGGCGGACGGCGCGGCCGACCGGCAACGCCAGGTGCTCCGTGCGGCTGGGCATCGCCTCGATGGTAACGATCACCGCCCGGGAGGCACGGCGGCGCCCGGGACGAGGGGCCGTTCGCCCCAACCGCTGCGAAGATGGCCGGGATGTCGTCGCGGCTGGCCCACGCCCTCGTGTTCATCTCGTCGGCCTCGGTGCTGGTGCTGGAGATCCTGGCCGGCCGGCTGCTCGCCCCGTACGTGGGCGTCACCCTCGAGACCTTCACCGGGATCATCGGCGTGGTGCTGGCCGGCATCGCCGTGGGCACGTGGCAGGGCGGCCGCCTCGCCGACCGGCGCGACCCGCGCCCGCTGCTCCCGCTGGTGATCGCCGCGGGTGGCGCGCTGGCGATCCTCTCGGTGCCGCTCGTGCGGCTGTTCGGCGGCGCCGAGATCGGTCGTGGTCCGGAGGCCGTGGTGCTGCTCGCCCTCGGCGCGTTCTTCCTGCCGTCGGCGGTGCTGAGCGCGGTGAGCCCGATGGTGGTGAAGGTGCGCCTGCACTCGATCGCCCACACCGGCGAAGTGGTCGGCCGCCTGAGCGCCGTCGGCACCGCGGGCTCGCTGGTGGGCGTGTTCCTCACCGGCTTCGTGTTCGTCGCCCGGTTCCCGATCACACCGGTCGTCATCGGTCTCGGCGTCGCTCTGGTGGCGCTGGGGGCGGCGCTCGTGGTGGTGTGGCGAGCACCGCACACCGGCGAGCGGCTAGCCGGCTGCGTGGTACTGGCCGCGGCCTCCACCGCGCTCACCTTCGCCACGCCGGCGGCGTGCGACGAGGACACCACCTACTACTGCGCCAGGGTGGTGGTGGACGACGAGCGGCCCACCGGGCGGATCCTCTACCTCGACGACCAGCGCCACTCGTACGTCGACCTCGAGGACCCCACCTACCTCGGGTTCAGCTACGTGCGCATGCTCGCCGACGTGGCCGACGCGATGGCGCCCGCGGGTGAGCCGCTCGACGTGGTGCACGTGGGGGGCGGTGGGTTCACCATGCCGCGGTACCTCACCGCCACCCGGCCAGGGAGCACGAACCTGGTGCTGGAGATCGACCCCGGCGTGGTGGAGATCGCCGAGCGGGAGCTGGGCCTCGAGCCCCTGCCCGGGTTGGCGACGCGCACCGGCGACGGGAGGATGCGCCTGCGCGAGCTGTCGGACGGCTCGGCCGACCTGGTGATCGGCGACGCGTTCGGCGGCGAGACGGTGCCGTGGCACCTCACCACGGTGGAGGTGGTGCGCGACGTGGCGCGGGTGCTGCGCCCGAGCGGGATCTACGCCATCAACGTGATCGACCGCCCGCCGCTCGCGTTCGCGCGGGCGGAGCTGGCGACCCTGCGGGCGGTGTTCGCGCACGTCACGCTCATCGCCGCGCCCCGGGTGATCGCTGGTGAGGTGGGCGGGAACATGGTGCTGGTGGCGAGCGACGCTCCCCTGCCCGTGGCCGGCATCGAGGCGTTGATCAGCGTGCGCGGCGACGCCCACGCCGTGGCCACGCCGGAGCAGGTGGAGCGGTTGGTGGGCGACGCCCGCGTGCTCACCGACGAGTTCGCACCGGTGGACCGCCTGCAGCGGTAGGCGTGGGGACGCCGTAGCCCGCGCGCCCTTCATTCCCGGCGTCGTCGTACGTGTGTGCTCCCGCCGGCGGCGGCAGCGTGCGACTGTTGTGGTGGGTGAGGAGAGACGAGGGAAGCGCAGGACCGATGCTCGAGCAACGAGACCAACGCGATCCACCAGCTCTCGATGACGTGGAGGGGGCGGCATCGAGGGTCGGCCCTCCAGCGGCGGTGTGGGTGCTGTCGTGTGTGGCGGGTGTGCTGGCGTTGGCGGCCTCGGCGCGCGGCCCGGGCCTGTCGCCCGACTCGGTGACGTACTTGACCTCGGGCCTGCAGCTCGCGAACGGCCACGGCCTCACCGACGTGAGTGGGGAGCCGCTCACGGTCTTCCCGCCCGGAATGCCGTTGATCGTGGCCGCGGCGGAGATCCTCGGCAGAGATCCGCAGCAGGCACTCCGGTGGCTTTCGGCGTCGTGTGCCGTCCTGGCGGTCGTGCTCACCCATGTCCTCGTGCGACGGTTGCCGATCCGAGCGAGCGTGGCGTGGACGATGACCGCACTGGTTGCCGTCTCTCCGGCACTGCTCGGCGTGACGAAGATGGCCTGGTCCGAAGCCCCGTTCGTCGCGGTCACACTCGTCACGCTCATCGTGCTGGGCGACGTGTGGGCGAGGCGCCGGCTGACACCAGGCGCGGTGGTGGGACTGGCGTCCCTGTGCTGGACAGCCTTCCTCCTTCGCTATGCCGGTGTCGCCCTCATCCTGGCCGTTTGCCTCACCCTGCTGTGTGCGCTGCGTCCCCGCTCGGTGCGCACGCTGACGCCGGTTGCCGCCTGCGTCGGGCTGGCAATGACCCTGCCGGTGCTCTGGATGGCACGGAATCGCAGCGCCGACGGCACGCTGATGGGCTACCGCACGGCGTCGTCGGACTCGCCCCTCGCGGTGGCCAAACGGATCTTGGCCACCATCGGCGCCTGGGGTGCGCCGTTCGAGGTTCCTCGCGGCCTGGTCGTGCTCGGTGGGATGCTGGTCCTGGCGGTCGCGACGGGAGTCGTCGCCGCGGTGGCTCGACGTCGCCGTGATCCCGTCGAGGTTGCCCGGACGGCGGCGGGCGTCGGTCCCTCACTCGTGTTCGTGGCCGTGTACATCACCTACCTCAGCACGGCGCAGCTCAGCGCGGCGTTCGACCCCATCGACAATCGTCTTCTCATCCCAGCGTTCGCCCCCCTCGTGGTGACCGCCGCACTCGCGGTGGACGAGGCTGTCGTGCGGGTCTCGAAGCTGGGGATGACGCGCAACGCCTCGACGATCATCGGTGCAGCGGTGGTAGCGGTCGTGCTGCTCGCCCAGGTGGGGCCCGCGGTGCGTGACATCCGCCGCGACGCACAGGACGGAATCGGCTACAACGCCCGGTCCTGGAGCGAGTCCGAACTGGCTGCCCTGGCAGCCGACGCGGCTCGGACCGCCAACTCTCCCCTGTTCACCAACGAGACGTACGGGCTGTGGGCGGCCACCGGCCACCGGCCGATCTTCAGGCTGCCGGTTCTCGCCAGCGCGACGACGGAAGCAGACGTCGACAGCGAGCTGGCCCAGTTCGCGACCTTGATCGGCCGCGATGGGCCTGTGCTGATCGCGCTGTACGCCGTTGGCGAACCCGGCGCCCTCCGTCCCGAGGAGCTCCATCGCGTGGTCGATCTCGAACGACTGGCGACCACCGGCGACGGTGCGCTGTACCGGGCAACGGCGCGGCCTGCGACACGCTGAACCGAGCCTCGGTCGCAGCCGCGGCCCTGAGCGGGATTCGTCGTCCGCCGGCCGCAACGAAGAACCGCCGATCACTCCCAGTAGCGGGGGTTGCTGAAGTCCCAGGTGTGGGGGGAGACGTTGCCGTTCGGGGTCTCGAAGCTGTGGCGCACGGTCGTGCCGCGGATGGAGACGACGCCGAGGTTGTGCGCCTCGAGGTACTCGGAGTTGAACTCGTCGTTGATCCGCTGGCGGAACATCGACACGGGTCGCACCTCCGCCGGCAGCCGCACCTCCTGCTCGAAGCCGGTGCCGTCGTCGGACTGCTTCAGGACCACGAACACGCCGTCCACGTATCGCCCGTACAGCTCGTCGCCGTCGTCGGTGAGGATCGTCGCCGGCGCGGTGGAGCTGAGCCTCGACACCCACTTCGTCAGCCTGCTGGCGTAGTTCTTCAGCGAGCTGCTGTTCAGCTGCAGGAACCGGGCCTCCGCAGTGGGTCGGTACGTGGCCGCCGCACCGACCGGGGCGCGCACCAGCGTGCCGGTGGGCGTCGGCCGGCGTGCTCCCCGCCGCGCGGTGTCGCTGTCGAAGACCGTGTACCGCACCGTCGAGGTGAAGCCGTAGTGCACGTCGCCCGACAGCACCACCACGTTGCGCCCGGCCATCAGGCCGAGGAAGTGGGCGAAGTGCTCCTCGTTCGCGCTCCAGCTCTCGAGGTCGTACTTGTAGTCGCCGAAGATCTTCGACGCGATCTCCTGCAGCGTCTCGATGGCGCCGAACCCGAACACCGGCGCCGCCGTCACCAGCACCACCGGCTTCCCCGGGTCCTGCCCCTGCAGGAGCGCCCGCAGCCGGTCGACGGTGCGCTCCCACGCCGGCAGCGTCCGCAGGAACGCCGGCGCCGTGGGGTCGCGCGTGCTCGGGTGGTCCTGGTGGCCGCGCTGCGTGCGGGTGTCGACGAAGTAGATGAACGGGTCGGTCGGCGTGGCGAACTCCCAGCGGTCGAGCGACCAGAACACGTCCTCGGCCTGGCGGTAGGAGAGTAGGCGCTGCTCGATCAGGCCGCCCAGCGCCACGTCGACGCCGTCGCCGTAGCGGTCGGGGTCGTTGCCGTAGTCCTGGCACAGCCAGTAGGCCATCAGCGCGTTGGCCACCACCCGCCGCCCGAGCTCCGTCTTGTACACCTCCGTGCGCCACCGCACGCTCAGGTTCCAGTCGTCGGTCACGTCGTGGTCGTCGAAGATCATGTACGTGGGCACGTTGGCGAGCAGCCGGCGCACGGCCGGCAGGCCGTCGAGGAAGTGGTCGAGCTTCGTCGGCAGGTTGGTCCAGTTCCGCCGGTTCCACATCAACCCGTAGAGGGCGAGGAACTCGGTGAAGCGCACGAGGTGCCGGTCGAGGTCGTCGGAAGTGAACTTCGCGTAGCGGCGGAGCATCGCCGAACGGCCGCCGCGGCCGATGGTGCGTGCCGGGCCGGGGATCACCTCGTCCGGGCGCTCGAGCTTGTCGGCCAGCTTCAGCACCTCCGCCCAGACGAGCTCGTGCACGTCGTCGGCGTAGATCTGGTCGCCGCCCAGGCACAGCGCCGCCGGCCGCCTCGACACGTCCGCCGGCCGTGCGGCGATGAGCTTGTCGCCGAGCGCCAGCGCGTCGCGCTTGCCGCCGTGGTCGTCGTGCACCTTGCGGCACGACCCGTACCAGGCGATCAGCTCGCCGCCGCGCCGCTGGATCACGAACGTCGGCAGCGTGAACGTGCCGTACGCGAGGCCGTCCTCGGCGACGAGGCGCTCGAACGGCGCGAGGTCCCACCCGCCCGGCCCGGCCACCTCGATCCCGTAGGCGAGCATCCGCCCGGCGGGCAGCTCCGGGCGGGCCCGCACGCGGCCGACGTGGAACCACAGCCGCTTCGTCGCCCGCACCACGAGCGGCTGGTCGTCGTGCGCGAGCCACGTGGGAGCGCCCGCCTCCTTCACCGAGAAGCGCAGCGCCATCGGGCTGGTGGTGGCCAGGCAGACCACCACGAGCTCCGGCGACACCCGCCGCAGGATCGGGCCGATGAACACGTCAGCGGGCGTCACGCCGCCACCTCCGCGCCGCGCTCACACGGTCAGAGCTGGCGGCCGGTCTTCGGGTCGTAGCGCACCTCCACGGGCACCACCTGGTCGGTGGGCAGGATCTCCAGCCACTGGTCGAAGATCTCGTAGTTGCCGGTCACGTTGGCGCGGAAGCTGCCCTCGAGCGGGAAGAAGCCGTGCTCGTACACGCGGTCGAGCGGCGTCGCTGTGACCACGTTGTCCTGGTCGACGAGCTGTGGGTCGGCCACCTCCGACGCCTTCGGGAACGTGCCCATGGCGACACCCTCGGCGTGCTTGCGCTGCACCTTCTTGGCCAGGTCCATGATCACATCGACCATCTTCTGCCCGTCGAGCGGGTTGCCGTCGATGTCGACCTCGTCGGGGTTGTCGGTGCGGTAGATGTCGGAGTCGGTGATCCCGTTGAACCCCTCCACGCCCTGCAGCCAGTTGATCGCCGCCTCCTCCTTGCCCGGCCGGATCGGGATCACCGCCTTCACCCACGGGGCGTTGAGGAACGCGTTGCGCATGTTGTCGCCGTCGAGCTGCATCAGCCAGCCGAGCGAGCTGCCGAAGCGGGCCGGCTCCGAATCGGACGTGATGTAGTAGTTGTCGCGGTCCGGGTCGGTGACCCCGCCCCAGCCGACGGTGTGCGCGGTCAGCGGCGACGCCGCCGACGCGCCGACCGTCGCCCCGTACACCTTCTTCGCCAGGCCGACCAGCGCCGCCGACGGCACCGCCGTCGTCACCGCCGTGGACACCCCGGTGACCGGTGGCCTCGTGGTGGGGCCGAGCTGCTGGGTCTGGCGGCGCAGCCGCGGCCGCCACCACTCCGGGGCCACGAAGTAGAGCATCTTGTCGACGTCGAAGATGGAGTTGAGGAGCTCGGCCACCACGTGGCGGGTGCGGTCGTCGGGCATCGGCACGCCGGCGGTGAGCATGTCGTGGATGAGCTTGCGGTAGACGACGATCCGCTCCTCCTCGCGGAGCTCCTCGCTCGGCCGGCGGCGGATCTCGTGGGTGAGCTTGATCCGCTCCTTCGCGTTCTCGAGGAACGCCTTCTCGTACTCGGCCGCCTCCTTGGCGCGGAACGCGGCGATGTTCGCCTTGTTCTGCGCGATGGCCGCGTCGTTGGCGCCCGGCTCGGGCCTCCAGTGCAGCGTGAGCTTCACCTCCACGCTGTTCTGACCCTGGAAGTCGGCGCTGTCGAGGTGGAGCGTGAACTGCGCCCGGTCGGCGGTGTTGACGATGTCGCCGCGGCGTGAGGCGACGATCGGCTTGCCCATCGCGTCGAACTCCACCTCCGCGAGGTCGTAGCCGCTGCGCGAGCAGACCACGTCGACCGGGTGGTCGGCCTGGATCTTCTCCAGGTTGCCGAACCACTCGGAGTCGTCCACCTCCACCCCGTGGGCGTAGACCTCGCCCTCGTTGTCGGCATCGGTGCCGTCGACGGAGATGAAGGGCACCGTCACCGTCTTGGTCTCGGCGAACGGCTGGAGCATCGGGATCTCGTCCGGCGCGTGCAGGCCGTCGAGCTCGGGCGGCTTGCCGATGTGCACGAGCTTGGCGAGGCCGAGCTGCTCGCCGGGGTCGTCGACGTAGGTCTGCCAGCACAGGTACGTACCGATGTCCTGCACCTGCACGGCCACCTGGCGCATCTTGCGGCGCAGCTCGTAGTTGACGAGGTCGGTGGAGGTGTTGGTGAGGAGGTAGCGCTTGCTCGAGGTGTCGGTGGTCTCGGTCACCGTGCGGAAGGTGGACTTGTAGCTCTTGCGGATCTCGGTGGACAGGCGCTCGGTCTGCTGGCGCATCCGCTTGTGCACCTCCTCGCGGGAGCGCTGCTGGCCGGTGCTGTAGTCGAAGCTGCTGTTCGCCACGATCGAGGCGTAGGAGGCCGACACGCTGGCGCCGAACTTCACCTCCTGGCGGTTGTCCTCCTTCACCGCGTCGCTGATCTCCTCGCGATCGGTGGTCTCGGTCTCCGCCCGCTGCACCGTCTCGGTGGCCTGCTCGATGAGCTTCTCCACGAGCGTGCGCCGGGTCTGCACCTCGATCAGCTCCACGGTCGAGCCGGGGCTGAGCCACACGTGCCCCACCGGTGTGCCGAGGAACGAGTCGAGCTCGAAGAAGTACTGCCGGAACAGGTGGACGACGCTGATCGGTGACAGCGCCACCGCGGCGAGGTCGGCCTTGTCGCGCGGGTTCAGGGTGTCGAGGTCGACGTAGCCCTCGATCGGCCCGGCGGCACGGAGCAGCGTGGTCAGCATCTCTGCCGCGGCGGTGTTGTCCTTCGCGCTGTAGAAGAGCTGGCCGAGGGCGTCGAAGCGGCGCTCCCGCACGAGGTGCAGCAGCGTGCCGGCCACCGCCGACTCGTAGCGCACCTGTGCCTCGAAGCCGGCCCGCAGCGACTGGGCGTCGGTGCCGCGGCTGCGCATCTCCGCCACCCTCGCGCCGGCGCCGCTGGCGATGCTGCGGCAGGCCGCCTCGTAGGCCTCCGCGTACTGCGGCACCGCCCGCTCGAGCGCCCGGTGGACGCGGTCTTGGTTGAGCAGGTCCCGCCACCGGTCCTCGGACATGTCCTCGAGCGGCGGCAACTCTTCCGCCAGGTGCTCCATCACGGCGCTGTCGAAGCGGCGGACGGAGCCGCCGGCGAGGACGCCGGGCTCGACCTCGATGCGCACGCCGCAGCCCTCGTCGTAGTCGAACGACGCCACGCCGGCGAACTGCGAGCGCAGGGAGACCTGGAGCTGGAGGCGATCGCGGTCGAAGCCCTGCTGGAAGCGGCGCTCGATCCGCTTCGACTTCCAGCCGAGCAGCGGCTGGTAGACGCCGAACATCTCGCTGGCGTACGGCAGGATCGCCGTGTAGTCGATCAGGTCCGTCAGGCGCTTCGGTGCAGGCATCGTCGCCTCCCCTTCGCTATGTGCGGGCGGGTCCCCACGCACAGTGAACGCCTGTCCGCCCGCCGTGGCAAGAGTGATTTCCGGGGTGCGCCTCACCGCCTTCTGTGGCGGGCGCCGACGCGATTTCTCCCCAAGCTCGTGCCGTCGGCGCCCCAGGTCGGGACGATCTCCGGGGTCCGTCCGTCGCTCGAGCAGGCGGGGCAACTCTGCACGAGCTGCGAAGCGGGCTGAGGAGAGGGCCTATGGAGCATCGACGGCGCGACCGTGCGTTCCGCATCTTCGGTCTTTGCGTGATCAAGAACGAGGCGGACATCATCGAGCAGACGCTGCGGGCGGCGTCGGCGTGGTGCGACACCGCCTACGTGCTCGACAACGGCAGCACGGACGGGAGCTGGGAGATCGTCCAGGACCTCGCGCGTGAGCTGCCGTGCGTCGTGCCGTTCCGGCAGGACCCCAGCGGGTTCACCGACGACATCCGCAACACCATCTTCGGAGCTGTCAGATCCAGCGCCGGCCGGAGGGACTGGTGGGCGATCCTCGATGCGGACGAGATGTACGTCGATGATCCACGCGCCTTCCTGGCACGGGTGCCGCGCAGGTTCGACCGGGTGTGGCACCAGCAGTACAACTACCTCTTCACCGATGCCGACCTGGCGGCCTACGAGGCCGACCGGTCCCGCTTCGCTGCGGGAGCGCCGATCGAAGCGCGGGCTCGGTACTTCGTGCTGGGCGACCACTCGGAGTTGCGGTTCTTCCGGCACTCCCGACTGCTCACGCACATCCCCGGACCCGGGTCGGGGCGCGTGTTCCCGACGCCGATCCGGGTCCGCCACTACATGTACCGGTCGCCCGAGCAGATCCAGCAGCGCCTCGACACGCGGCGCGAACCCATGGAGCGGGGGGAGTTCCTGCACGAACTGCCTGCGGCGTGGACCTCCGGTGGTGGTGCGCTGGCCCACGGGGCGGAGCTGCCGCTGTCGTGGAAGGAGCGGGTCGTGCCCACGAGCGAGTGCCACCTCGACGTCGGCGACGACAGCCTGCCGCCGAGCCCGTGGACCCCGCCGCGCCCCAAGAGCTCCCTGGCGAGGCTGCGGGAGCGTTGCACGTCGCTCGCGCGGAAGGCGGCTGGTCCGCGTCGGGCAGCCTGACGAAGCCTGCGGCCCAGCTGGCGTCGACTTCGGGTAGCAGCGCACGACTGTCGTGCACGGCTACCCGATCTCGCTGGCGCAGGGCCTCGAGTCACCTCCGGGCGCGAGCGGGAATGGCAAGTACGATCACATGACGGCATGGTCCCGACGAACGCTCGCGTCTCGGTGGTGATGATCTTCCTCGACGCGGCCACCTACATCGACGATGCGATCCGCAGCGTGGTGGACCAGCGCGACGTGCGCGACTGGGAGCTGCTGCTCGTGGACGACGGCTCCACCGACGCGAGCACCGACATCGCCCGCCAGTGGGCGGCGAAGGACGAGCGGATCCGCTACCTCGAGCACGAGGGGCACGCGAACCGGGGGATGAGCGCGTCGCGGAACCTGGGTGTGGCGGAGGCCCGTGCCGAGTGGGTGGCGTTCCTCGACAGCGACGACATCTGGCTGCCGATGCTGCTGCGCGAGCGACTGGACGTGATCGCCCGGTTCCCGGACGTGGACGGCGTGATGGGCGGGACGTGGCAGTGGTGGACGTGGGAGTACGAGGATCCCGACGACGGCGCCGCCGACCACCGCCGCCCCGACCCGCCGGTGCCGTTCCTCACCCCACTCGAGCCGCCGGAGCTCTTCGTGGCCAGCTACCGCCGCCCGTTCCACTGGCGCTCGCCGGGGATGTGCTCGATCCTGCTGCGCCGCTCGGCTCTGCAGGGGATCGGCGGGGCCGACGAGTCGTTCCGCACGATGTACGAGGACCAGGTGCTGTACTGCAAGCTCGCGCTGCACCTGCGCCTGGTGGTCGATCCCCGCCCCTACGCCCTCTACCGGCAGCACCCGGACTCCACCTGCGCCAAGGCCGAGGTGGCGGGCGAGTACCACCCCTACCGGCCGAGCATCGACGCCGAGCGGTTCGTCCAGTGGCTGCGGCGCTACGTGGCCGAGTGCGGGCTCGACCAACACCCCGAGGTGCGCCACGTGGTGCGGCGCAACCTGCGCGTGTACGGCCCGCTCGGGCGGCGCTGGTGGATGGCCCGCCACCGGGTGGTCGTCAGCCTGCCCGAGCCGGTGAAGCGCCCGCTGCGCAGGGTGAGGGACAAGGTCGAGGCCCGGCGCTGAGCCGCGGCCGGTCGTCATCCCGTCCCGAGTCCGGCCCTGCCGGCCCCGCGGGTAGCCTTTTCCACGTGCTGCAGACCGCCCCGCCGACGATCCTCCCGCAGGCCAACGACCCCTGCTGGTGCGGCAGCGGGCGCAAGTACAAGCGCTGCCACAAGCCGCTCGAGGGACGGGTCCTGCAGGGCGTGGTCAGCCCCCGCCTGGAGGTGCCTGCCCACATCGAGCGCCCGCCGTACGCCGAGACCGGCCGGGTGCAGCGCTGGGACGAGCCGCGGGTGAAGTCGCCCGAGGTGATCGAGCGGATGCGTCACGCCGGCGCCACGGCCGCCGAGGTGCTCCGCCTGGCCGGCGAGATGGTCCGCCCGGGGATCACCACCGACGAGATCGACAAGTACGTGCACCAGCTGTGCATCGACCGCAACGCCTATCCGAGCCCGCTCAACTACAGCGGCTACCCGAAGAGCGTGTGCACCAGCGTGAACGAGGTGATCTGCCACGGCATCCCCGACTCGCGCGAGCTGCAGGACGGCGACATCATCAACATCGACGTCACCTGCTACCTGGGCGGCGTGCACGGCGACACGAACGCCACGTTCTTCGTGGGCGACGTGGACGACACCAGCCGCCAGCTCGTGCAGGTGACCGAGGAGTGCATGTGGCACGGCATCGAGGCCGTGGTGCCGGGCCGCCCGCTCAGCGACATCGGCCGGGCCATCGAGGCGCACGCCAAGAAGCACGGCTACGGAGTGGTGCGGGCCTTCATCGGCCACGGCATCGGCGAGCAGTTCCACACCGACGTGCAGGTGCTCCACTACTACGACCCGCGCTCCACGATGGTGATGCGCCCGGGGATGACCTTCACGATCGAACCGATGATCACCCTCGGCGCGTGGCAGCACAAGATGGTCTTCGACGACGGCTGGACCGCGGTGACCGCCGACGGCAAGCGCACTGCGCAGTTCGAGCACACCTGCCTCGTCACCGACGACGGCGTGGAGGTGCTCACCGCCCCCGGCGCCGCGTCGCCAAGCGCTCCCTGGCGCCGCTGACCCACGTGCGCGACCAGCGCCTCTGGCTCGTCGGCGCGCTCGTGCCGCTGGCCGTGCTCGCCGCCTGGTTCGCGAGCGACCGCCGCGGGCCCGACACGCTCATGCTGTGGCGGGGCCACCAGGTGTCGACGGCGCTGGTGCTGGTGATGGCGGCGGTGGGCCTCAGCGGCGCCATGGTGGTGGCCGCCTGGCGCCCCCCGCTCGGGCTGGCGCTGATGGCCGTGGTGCTGCTGGTGATGGCCGCGTTCTGGCCGGCGGTGCAGGAGAACCCGTTCAGCGGCCGGACCGTGGTGTCGTTCGGGCGCCGCGGCCTGCACGAGAACGACCTGCTGGCGCTGATCCCCGGCATCGCCGGCCTGGGCGCCGCCGCGATGGCGTGGCGGCTGCACACGCGCGGGCGCGCCTGAGCAGCCTCACGGCGCAGGCGGCGCCTGCGAACCTCCGACCACGGCTCGGCGCTCAGCCCATCTCTACCGAAGCTCGGGTTGCAACCTCCGCCTCGTCGAGCACGGCGCCGACCGCCGCAGCGAGATCAGCCAGCTGCTGATCGCCCATGTCGCTCTCGTCCCAGGAGCCTGGGTCATCCTCGCCGAGGAGCGTCAACCAAAGGTCGAGCTCGTCGAGCTCGGCCCATCCGTTGGCGTCGAGGCGCTCGAGCACCCGTAGCCCAGCCGCCCGCCGTCGTCAGATCAGTTCGAGCGACGACTCCACCTCACCGTTCGTCGCCACCACGTCGCGCCGGATGCTCCACAGCAGCGACGCGAACGAGGGCACCGGGTGGAGACGGGCTTCGGGCCCTGCCATGTTCGCCATCACACGAGCGGCGAGGAGCGTCCGGTCGACCAGCGGCCAGATCGCGCCGTGCGTCGCCGTCCCCTCGGCATCGGGCGTGGCTGCGGCGACGATCTCGCAGGTCTCGGACACCATCGGGTACCACGCCAGGACGCGCAGCACCTCCTCCTGTCCGTCGACCAGCTCCACCATGCTCCATCGTTCTGTCCATGAGAACGTCCGCGCCACCGCACGGCGCTCTGCGGTGTCCGCCCACTCCACCACCAACTCGTGCTCCGGGGCGAGCGCGGTCCCGGGTCGGAGGCCGCTGGCCAGGGCCTCGAACAGCGACGCGGCGGCCGGGTGTGTCCGGGCTGCGGCGACGGCTCGGAGCACCTCGGCCGGCACCAGGAACGGCTGGGCGAACGACGGGCCGCTCATGGCACCACCAGGTCGACGGCATCGATCGTCGCCACGCCCGCGCTGATGGTCGCGCCCGCGAACCGATCGATGAAGCCCAGCGCCTCGTGGAAGTCGACCCCCGGCACGGCACGGGCGATCGCATGTGCGGAGTTGGCGATGGCGGCGCCGATCCCACCCATCGCACCGAACAGCGCGACCACGCCCTTGGCCGCGTGCTCGGCGCGCACCCCCGACTTCGGATCGACGCGGTCCTTGTCGAACAGGGGATCGGCGAACACGCCGGCCGCGCAGTTGGCCATCGCGAGGTTGGTGGCCGCCGACTTGGCGAGCCCCTTCACCGAGAACTGCGACTCTGCGCCGATGCCGAGCTCGCCGTACCTCGCGTCGTGCTTGGCGGCGCACAGGTCGAGCGGGTCGACGGCCCGGTGCTCGAAGCCCCACTCGATCCGCTTCGTCTTCCCGCCCGGCAGATACGTGTCCACCTCGATCGACCGGAACGTCAGCCGGGCCTCGCGGCGGCCGTAGGCGTCACCCTGCAGGTCGCGGTTCTCCTTGCCGGCGAAGTTGCCGTAGAACACACCCTTCTTCGCCTTGGCGGCGATGTCCCTGTACGGCCGTGCCGCCTTCTTCGCTTCGGCGATCAACGTCTCGATGCGGCGCCGGAGGCGGTCCACGGCTCGCTCGATCATCTCCCGTGCCGGGTTGGGCAGCCGGAACCGTGGAGCGGTCATCGGAACGAGGCGATGGTGACGGGCGATGGCCACGTCCGCCTCGGCGAACAGCATCGCCCTGGCGAGGAGCAGCTGGCGCATGGCGCGCAGCTCGGCGACCTCCTGGACGAGACGGGCGGACGCCTGCGGCGCGGGTGGTGTCTCCACAGCCTCGAGGTGGCGGATGGCCGCCTCGAGGCGGCCCGCCGAGGTGTCCAGGCTGCTCGCGAGGTGCCGCAGCGCGAGGGGATCGGCGCCGACGTGCACGGATCACCTCCTCTCGACCGCGGCGTCACGCAGCTGAGACACCACGCGCTGGATCCGCTGCTCGCTCGCGCGGAGCCGCTCGGACACCCTGCGTGCGAACGGCCCACTCGCGTGGGCCGCGAGCTGCGCCTGGTCGCTCCGGAGGCGTCGAGGCACGTCGTCGACGAGATCGACCACGCGGGTCAGCACCCGTCGTTCGTGGTCGGCGCCGCCGGCCATCACGCCGCCGCCTTCGTCCGGAGATCACTCTCCATCGAGGCACCCATCGACCGGAACAGGTTCTCCGCCGACATGTCGTCGGCCATCCCCCCGCCGCCGATGGGCGGCGCTCCGCGGCCGTTGCGGTAGAACCAGTCGATCCACGCCTGCATGTTCCGGTAGGCGGCGTCGGTGAGCTGGTTCTTGTACTTCAACAGCTCGACCGACACCTTGCCGTGCAGCGACTCGGCGGTCTCCATCGTCGAGTTCGCGGCGAGGTAGATGTTGCCGGCGCCCATCATGAGGTTCGTCGCGGTCGTCTGCCGAGCCGAGTGCACGCTGCTCGAGAACGAGGCGAACAGGACCTTCTCCTGGACGTCGGGCAGCGCGGCCCTGCGCCCCGCGACGCTCACGTTGCGCAGGCTGAGGAGGCCGAACAGCGTCATCGTGATGTCGCCCGAGGAGAGGTGGCTGATGGTGCTCGTGACGGCGTTGGCCGTGGCGCTCTTCATCGCCAGCACGTCGTCCGGCGACAACCCGTCGGCGTTGCGCCTGGCGAGGATGTCGTCGAGCTTCTTCATCGATTGGCGGTTGCGCACCATCACGCCCAACTGCCGCTGGGCGAGGATGCGCCGGCCCTCGACGGTCAGAGCGAGGCCCTTGGCCGACTTCAGCACCTTCTCCAGGCCATCCTTGATGGCCTTGACGGCTGCGCTGGCCTTCCCGTCGTCAAGGAGCTTGATCGCCTTCTGGAAGCCGGTCTTGAACACCTTGATCAATGACTCGACCAGCGCCTTGCCGGCCTTGCCGATGAGCCGGCCGCCGGGGATGGGGATCGCCCACGCGGCGAGGATGGCCACCTTCGTCGTGAGGCTGACGTCCTTGCGGCGGACCACCCACCGCCCGTTGACGTAGGCGTACTCTCGATCGACGAGCGACATCAGGTCGTCGAGGATGACGAACTTGAACCCGCGCGTCCCCAGGTTCCGGATCCAGTTCCAGAGCTTCTCGCCGAGGTTCTTGATCGTCCCCCAGATGGACGAGTCCCGCTTCGACGGACGGAGGAACTCGCGCTTCGCCTGGCGGATGTCGTCCTCCACCACTTGGGCGCGCCGGTCGAACTCCGTCGCGTCGGCCCGCAGCTCCCGGTTCATGGTCGCCAAGTCGGCGCGCGTGCGCTCGAACACGTCGCGCAGGTACTCGAGGATCGCGGGTGGCAGCTCGCCGTTGTCCCCCGGGAGGAGGTGGCGGACGTAGAGGCCGTCGTCGAGCGCTCCAGCCGTCGTGGAGATCCGACGTAGCGACCGTGACGCCTGGCGGACGCTCGCGGGCGTCATGTAGACGCGGTTCACGCCCGACTCCTGATCGCCTGCTCCAGAGCCTCGACCACGCTGTCGAGCTGGCGCTGCCGATGCTCGATGGTCCGGGTCATCCGCCGCGCCTTGTCCTTCCAGCGCTTCGCGTACTTCGAGTCCCAGTCCACGGTGGAGGCCACCTGGTCCAGCTGGTTCCGCAGCGACGCCAGCTCAGCACGCTTCCTGGCGACGGCGTTGGCGTAGCGCCTGAGCTCCTGGACGGTGGCCGGGTCGGTGTTGGCCATCACGCGCCGCCCAGCATCCGCTCGAGCCGTCGCACCACGTCCACGGGCGGGCAGGCCGCAACGACGAGCGCTTCCGAGGCGTGCTCGTCGCCGTCGTCGGCGGCTTCCACGGTGGCGACGAGCGAGCGCGTGACCAGCACGCGGAGCTCGTCGGAGGCGATGTGCTCATCGCTGATCACCGTCACGTCGAGCGAGGCGTAGGTCTCCAGCCCGGCGAGCACGCCCATCAGCGGCGAGGGGCCGTCCTCGTCCGGGCTCGCGATCAGGGACTCGAGCTCCACGGCGTGGACGGTGAGGGGCTGCACCTGGGTCACCGCCCGGGGATCGGTCATCGGCGGCAGCCCGAGGTGCTCGACGATCCGCACCGCCATCTCGTCGAGCGGCCAGGTGTTGACCCAGGTCGCTCCGTCGGCGCGCAGCCACAGCTCGAGGCCCACCTCCTCGTCGGCGCGCAGCGGGGAGATGAAGAAGACGAAGATCGTCGCCTCGCTCGGCGTGGCTCGCCGCAGCGTCACCTGGACCGCCGGTTGACGAGCTGCGGCGAGGATGAGGTCGTGGGGCGGGCGGATGACCACGCGGTCGTCCGCGACGTGCGTCTCGATCTTGCCGCTCTCCTCGAGCTCGAGGAACCCCAACGCGGCCGCCTCCTGCTCCGAGAGGTCGGGGGTGACGGGCTCACGCTCGGGGTCGGCCTGGTCGAGCAGCCACCGCAACGCCGCCATCTCCTCCGCGGAGTAGCGGATCGGCCAGAGCTGGTCGTCGGCCAGCTCCACGGCCGGGTCCGTGTCCGTGTCCGTGTGCTGTGGCACCTGCGATCCCTTCCGTCCTCCGGCCTCGCTCGGTCGGCCGGGGAGGATCATGCGCCCGCTGCCCGACAGCGAACTGTGCGCCAGCTGACACAAGGTCGAGATGCCGGCCGACAGGCCGCGCTCCTCGGATCTGCCGCAGCGCGCCGCTCGCCCTCAGGTCCAGCGGCGCCGGCGGGCCCACTGCACCACCGTCGCCGCCCAGGCCTTCGACTGCGGCCCACCCCAGTTGCCGGGCATGATCCGGTGGAGGTGGCGGGTGACGCCGCGCCGGCCGATCCGGGCCCACTCCGTGAACGCCCGCTCCACGTCGCTCGTCACCACCTGCTGCGAGAGCGCCGTGTCGGGGATCGAGAAGTAGTCGGGGCAGGTGGGGAAGTTCCGCGCCAGGTCCACGTCGTAGCCGGAGGTGCGCTGGGCGAGGTAGTCGGTGAAGAAGTCGTTGGTGAGGGTGTCGACCACGTCGTCGGCGAGGATGCCACCGGTGGCCCGGTAGAGCTGCGGCGCCGTGACACGCCCCTCGGCATACTCGGCGAGCTCCCGGTGGTGCGCCGCCGCCCAGTCCGGGTGGAGGTGGCCGCGGTCGATCGCCCAGCCGAGCAGCAGCCCGGTCGGCACGTACCAGGCGGAGCGGTCGTGGTGGGCGGGCACGTCGGCCCACGTGTTGGAGTCGTCCCAGATGAACGGCACGGGCCGCCGGGTGGACACGGCGGTGAACGCCGCTGCCGCAGCGAGCGCGACGACGGCGACCACCGCGCCGGGGATGCTGCGGGTGACGAGGCCGACGGCACCGATGAGAGCGAGGAGGGCCACGCCCGACCCGCGAGCGATGGTGAGCACCTTGACCCACGCCGCCGAGGCCGCCGGCAGGACGGGCGGTCCGTACCGGGAGCCGACGGTGACCGACCGGGCTTCGTCCACGTGGGCGTCGAAGGCCGCTGCCGCCTCCCGGCCGCGCTGATAGCGGGAGGGCTCGACGAGCACGCCCTCGCCGCGGTGGTCGACGGCGAGGCGTGTGCCGTCGTGCCAGCGCATGACCACGGCGGCCTGGTCCCACCTCACCGTCACGGTGCGGTGCACCGAGGCCGAGCTGACGCCCTGTTCGCCCACGTGGAGCCCGAACTTCGCGTCGTCCCGCCGGTAGAACACCTGCGCCCCGTGCCAGCGCCCCGCCACCGGCCTGTCGTTGGTCGGCTCGACCCGCGGGCACCGCCCGGCGGGTGGGGCGACCCGCTCCGGCAGTCCGAGGAGCATGTCGTCGCGCAGCACGCGGCACGCGGCGGCGGCCTCATCGGGCGTGACGGCGAGCTCCGCTGCGGTCTCCTCCGCCACCGAGCCGCGGCGCATCCCGAGCAGCAGGTCGAGCGCCCAGGCATCGAGGCGCTGGCGGGTGACGTCGGCCGGGTCGGCCTGCGCCATCGCCGCCCGGCGGTCGTGGAAGATGCGCTCGGGCACGGCCACGGCCAGCTCGTCGAGGACGTCGAGCACGACCTGGACGTGCTCGAGCTCGCGCCGTTCGGCCACGTCGGCCACCATCGACATCGCGCCGCGGGTGGCGGTGAGACGGTGCCACGCGCCCTGCACCGCGTAGCCGAGGCCACGCTCGCGCACCACCCGGTGCACCTCGGACAGGATCGCCCCGCAGGCCATGGCCGAGGCGTAGCTGCGCTCGCCGCGGGCGAGCAGCACCAGCTGGCCACCGTTGTGGTGGACCCAGCCGCGCCCCGTCACGAGGTCCGGCGGGTCGGCTGGTGGCACCATCCGCGAGCCGTTCGGCAGGTCGATGCGCAGCTCCTGGGTGGGATGGGCGCTCATCCACACCACGGCGTTCTCACGGGTGAACCAGCGCTGCTGCCACTCCTCCACCGCCTCGGGCCGGGCGCCGGGGATGGCCATCTCCCACCAGGCCGACGTGCCCCACTGCCGGGCGCCGTAGCGGCGCGAGAGCAGTTCGCCGACGAGGGAGGGAGCCATCGTGCGGGCCTCGGCGGCGAGCACGTCGCACTCCCGGCGCAGCGTCGCCGGGTCGAGGTGGGAGAGGCGGGCGGCCACGTGCATGAGGAACCGCTCGACGTTGGCCTGCGGCCCGGTGGCGTGGAAGACCGTGCGGTTGAGGTCGACGAAGCCGTTCCACTGCAGCGTCGGGTCGTGGAAGCCGGACAGCGCCATGTGCTCCACGAGGTGCGTGAAGCCACGCCGAGGCAGCGGCTCATCGCCGGAGCCGACCCTGAACATCAGCGCACCGGTGACCGGCCCCTCGAGCGGCGCCGACCAGAGCGGCAGGCCCCACCGGTCGTGCTGCAGCCTGGGCTCGGGCTGTGCGAGCGCGCCGACGCCGGAAGCCGGAGCCGTTGCGCTGGTGGTGGTCACGGTGCCCCCTCGATCCGTCGGACCGCAAGGGATCGGCACCCGTTCCCGCTGGCTTGAGTGCCGGCCCGCCGTCGCGTCGCTCGCGCCCTCAGCCGCAGGGGGCGGTGTAGCGGCGGGTCGGGATGCCGGCTTCCCATTCGTCGCGGGTGATGCCGTCGCCGGCGGCGCGGCAGAGGTCGTCGCGGGCGGCGGACGGGTCGAGCGTCCAGAAGCGCAGTGAAGATCGAGCCGCGAGGGCTGCGGATCGGTGCGCCGAGCTGGCGGGGGCGCTGCGGGTCGGACACGTCCCACCGGAGCACGAACTCGTCGTCGGAGCCGGCGGCGAGCTGGCGGCCGTCGGGACTGAAGGCCACGCCGTTGGTGTGCGAGTCGAAGCCGTCGAGCACGGCCACCTCGCGCGGTTGCGCCAGGTCGGTGATGTCGATGAGGCGGACCTTCTCGTCCGAGCCGCTCGTGGCCCCGCCGAGACCGGGTAGGAGCGCACCACGCTCGTGCGCAGCTACCCGATCTCGGGCCCTGCGGAGCGGTCGGGGAGCGACGGCCGGGACGGCTGGTCGTCGTCGGACGTGGCGGGAGACGGGGGGCGACGCTGGAGGGCGATCTGCGTGATGGCCCGCCCTCGGACGGCACGCACCACCAGCCGGTAGCCGTCGATGTCCACCTCCTCACCGACCGCTGGGATCCGGCCCAACCTCTCGAGCACGAGCCCGGCGACCGTGGTGTAGTCACCACTCGGGAGCTCGACGCCGATGTCGGGGAGATCGTGCATCGGGAACCGCCCCGGCAGGAGGATCGTGTGGTCGCCCTCGTGCACCACGGTCGCGAGGTCCGGGTCGGTCTCGTCGTAGATCTCGCCGACCAGTTCCTCCACGAGGTCCTCGATCGTCACGACGCCGGCCATACCTCCGTGCTCGTTGACCACCAGTGCCATCTGGGCACGCTCCGCCTGCATGGCCCGGAGCGCGTGCAACGCCTTCACCGAGTCCGGGAAGACGATGATCTCCCGGCTGACGCTCGACACCGGTTGATCGCCGCCCTCGAGCAGCTGGCGCAGGTGCACGACGCCCGTCACCTGATCCGGGTCACCGCCATCGGCGACGGGCGCCCTGCTGTGCCCCGAGTCCAACAGGCGCGGGACGGCGTCGCGGCACGACCACGACCCGTTCACCACGAACACGTCACCTCTCGGCACGAGGATCTCGTCGAGCGTCCGGTGGGCGATCTCGAACGCGCCGTCGATGATCTGGCGCTGCTCGGGGGTGAAGGTCGCCTGCGCGGCGACCAGGTCGCGCAGCTCCTCCTGCGTGACCTCCTCGCGCTGCACCGTGGGATCGCCGCCCATCAGCCGCACCGCCACGTCGGTCGAGCGCGACAGCAGCCACACGACCGGCCGCACGAGCTTGGACATCATCGCGAGCGGCCGCGCCATCAGCAGCCCCCACCGCTCCGCCCGCTGCATCGCCACCCGCTTCGGCGCGAGCTCCCCGAACACCAGGGTGACGTACGACAGCGCCAACGTCACAACGACCACCGACGCGGGAGCGGCCGCCCTGCCCAGGAAGCCAAGAGGCTCCTCCAGCGGCGCCGCCAGCGAGACGGCCGCAGCAGCGGACGCGAGGAAGCCGGCGAGCGTGATCCCGATCTGGATCGTGGCGAGGAACTGGTTGGGTTGGCGGACGAGTCGAGCCAGCACCGCACCAGCGCGCGTGCGCCGCTCCAGGCGCTGCAATTGACCCTCGCGCAGCGACACGAGCGCCAGCTCCGTCCCGGCGAACGCCGCGTTCACCACCACGAGGAGGGCGACGAGCCCGAGCTGCCACCAGACCTCAGACATGGCGCCGCCTCCACCCGCCGGCACGGGCACCGCACCGTCTCCACATCGTCGTCCACATCGTCGTCCACATCGTCGACCTCCATCTGTCCGTCCTCATCGATCACGTCGCCCACCACGCACGGGGGCTCGTCGGCTCGGGCGCGCTGCGCGACCGGGCCCGCGGAGGACGATCAGATGAGCAGGACCGGCGAGAGGTGCTCGGTCGGCGGCTCGGGTCGGCTGCCGGCGGTGGCACGTGAGGCTCCAGCAGTCGGCAGCGGGGAGAGATCACGCTGCGGCGACGCATCGTCGCCGCAGTGGATCGGCACGGGCGGCGAGCGGCGTGACGCCTCCGATGCCGCGGCCGCGTCCCCTCGGTGGGAGTCGGCGAGGGGCGACGCCGGAGCATCGGCGGACCAGGCGGTGTCGGCGGACGAGCTGACCGTGATCGCCGAGACTGCCGTCGCCATCGCGAGGACGAGGCAAGCGAGCAGCCTGATGGAGGCTGCTCGCCACGTACTGGGAGGGTCCTGTGCGCTCGTCACGGCAGACGATGGAGGGTATCCGATCCGGGCCACCGCGGCGACGCCCTCATGGCCGGTCGACGCCACGGCGAGCATCGGGCGCCGGGTCCTGGTTGAGCCCGACGAGGACGACGTCAGCGGCGCCGGCGGAGCGCGAGCTGCCCAGGATGGCGCGCAGGTGGGTGCTCGAGGTGTGGGCGGTGTAGGGCAGGTACTCGACGACGGCGCCCACGTCGGCCATGGCCGCCTCCAGCAGGGTGCCGGCGGGGGTGCCGCGCCAGTCGTCGCCCTTGTAGAGCACGCCGAATCGGTGCCGGTGCCACGCGGCGCGCTTGTCGGGCGAGTCGTCGGGGACGGCCTCGTCCACCACCCGCAGCGCGGCCACGATCTGGAGCCGCTCCTCGAACGGCACGATCGGCGGGCGGCCCTTCATCCGCTCCACCACGTCGTCGGTGACCACCCCGGCGATCAGCCACCCGCAGCGCTCACGGGCGCGGCGGAGGAGGTGGAGGTGGCCGATGTGGAACAGGTCGAACACCCCGGGCGCGTAGCCGACGATGGCGCCCGCGGTGGGCCTCCCCCGGGACGCCGACAGCTCGGCGGCCATGTGCTTCCTCTCCGTGCCACGGCCGCCACGGGCGGCGGTGCCGCGGCACCAGATCTTGACGGAGCGTCCGTCCTCGCCTCGGGGGAGACGCCGGTACGGTACCGACCTGATGGCGCATCGTGGCGGGTCGCCCCCGCGGCGGGTCGCGCTCGTCGGCACACGGGGCGTGCCGGCACGCTACGGGGGCTTCGAGACGGCGGTCGAGGAGGTGGGGCGGCGGCTGGTGGCGCGCGGCCACGAGGTGACCGTCTACTGCCGCTCGGCCGGTGACGGTGCCGGCCCAGGCCCGGCGCAGCACCTCGGGATGGCGCTCGTCCACCTCCCGGCGCTGCGCGCGAAGGCGCTGGAGACGCTGTCGCACACGGCGCTGTCGGCCGGGCACGCCCTCGGCCACCGCCGCCACGACGCGGTGATCGTGTTCAACGCCGCCAACGCGCCGTTCGTGCCGCTGCTGCGCGCCGGCGGGATGCCGGTGGCCGTGCACGTGGACGGGCTCGAGTGGCGGCGGGGCAAGTGGGGCCGCACCGGACGGGCCTTCTACCGGCACGCCGAGGCCCTCGCCGTGCGCCTCCAGTCGGACGAGTTCGTGCTCTCCGGCCACACCTTCCGCCGCCCGGGACTCGTCGGCTCGTTCGCCTTCCGCATCCGGTTCGTCGGCCCGGCCGACACCCTGCGCGCCTGCGTCAACCTCATCC
>VFQR01001059.1_pt1 | contig 24381 bp, 16 predicted proteins | sample 3512321 | NCBI WGS metagenome assembly VFQR01 (sample SAMN10412374, study PRJNA504923) | tailings metagenome | isolation source: Relicate 3 Philex TSF1 revegetated site | place: Philippines: Tuba, Benguet | collected 2017-08-29 | reverse complement strand
TGGCTTCGTCACGCCGCAGGCGTGCTGCCCGCACGACGCACTTGCGGCGGCGCCCGTTCGGGCGCTCGGCCGCCTGACGGCGGCCGCAGGTCGGAACTTCGTGCGCTTGGTATCAGGCCGCCTCGCTCTCCTGCCGGCGCGCGTGCTTCTTGCGCTCATGCGGGTCGAGGTGGCGCTTGCGCAGGCGGATGGCGCTCGGCGTCACCTCCACCAGCTCGTCATCCTCGATGTAGCTGATCGCCTGTTCCAGGCTCATCCGGCGCGGCGGGACCAGCAGCAGCGCCTCATCCTTGCCGGCGGCGCGGATGTTCGTGAGCTTCTTTTCCTTGATCGGGTTCACCTCGAGATCGTTGTCCCTGGAGTGTTCCCCCAGGATCATGCCGACATAGACCTTCACGCCGGGGTCCACGAACAGCGCGCCGCGCTCCTGCAGGTAAAACAGCGCGTATTGCACCGCCTCCCCATCCGAGTTGCTGATCAGCGATCCGTTGCGGCGGCCCTCGATGGGGCCGGCCCAGGGCAGGTAGCCGTGGAACAGCCGGTTCATGATGCCGGTGCCGCGCGTGTCGGTCAGGAACTCGCCATGGTAGCCAATCAGGCCGCGGCTCGGGATCAGGAAGGTCAGCCGCACCTTGCCGCCGCCCGAGGGCCGCATGTCCTGCATCTGCCCCTTGCGGAGCGAGAGCTTCTGCACGACGACGCCGGAATACTCCTCGTCCACGTCCACGAGGCATTCCTCGTAGGGCTCCTCGCGCTCGCCGGTTTCCGGGTTGTCGCGGGTCAGCACGCGCGGGCGGCCGATGGTCAGCTCGAAGCCCTCGCGGCGCATCTGCTCGATCAGCACGCCGAGCTGCAGTTCGCCGCGGCCGGCGACCTCGAAACTGTCGGCCTCCTGGCTGTCGGTGACCTTGATGGCGACGTTGCCCTCCGCCTCCTTGAACAGCCGGTCGCGGATCTGGCGCGACGTGACCTTCTTCCCTTCGCGACCACCGAGGGGGCCGTCATTGATCCGGAAGGTCATGGCGAGCGTCGGCGGGTCCACCGGGATGGCCGGCAGCGGCGCGGCGATAGAGGGGTCGCAGATCGTGTCGGGGATGGTGCCGTTCTCGAGGCCTGCGATGGCGATGATGTCGCCGGCCTCGGCCTGGTCCACCGGCACCCTCTCCAGCCCGCGGAAGGTCAGCAGTTTCGTGAGTCGCCCGGTCTCCACCACGGAACCGTCCTGGCGCAGCACCTTCACGGGCATGTTGACCCGGGCGGTGCCCTGCTCGATCCGGCCGGTCAGGATGCGGCCGAGGAAATTGTCCGCCTCCAGGATCGCGGCGTTCATCGCAAATGGCTTGGTCGCATCCAGGCCCGGCGCCGGAACATGCGACAGGATCAGGTCGAACAGCGCCGAGAGGTCCTTCTTCGGGCCGTCCATGGTGGGATCAGCCCAGCCCTGGCGGCCGGAGGCGAAGAGCATCGGGAAATCGAGCTGGTCGTCGTCCGCGCCGAGGGCGGCGAAGAGGTCGAACATCTCGGTATGGACCTCGTCGGGGCGGGCGTCCTGCCGGTCCACCTTGTTGACCACCACCATCGGGCGGATGCCGCGCGCCAGCGCCTTGGTCAGCACGAATTTCGTTTGCGGCAGCACGCCTTCCGCCGCGTCCACCAGCACCACGGCACCATCCACCATGGAGAGGATGCGCTCCACCTCGCCGCCGAAATCGGCGTGGCCGGGCGTGTCCACGATGTTGATCTTCACGCCCTTCCACTCGACGGCGGTGGACTTGGCGAGGATGGTGATGCCGCGCTCGCGCTCCAGGTCGTTGCGGTCCATGGCGCGCTCGGCCACCTGCTGGTTGGCGCGGAAGGCGCCGGCCTGCTTCAGCAGGTTGTCCACCAGCGTGGTCTTGCCGTGGTCGACATGGGCGATGATCGCGACGTTGCGGATATCCATGGGTGCTCGGTCCAACTCGGCGTAAGGCCCGACCCCGCCACCCCCCGGCCGACCGTCATGCAGCGGTCATCCAGGGCGAAATGCCAGGCCTTTGGCTTGATGCGGCGCACACATAGGGGCTCGCGCCCCGCATGGCGAGGGTTTTTCGCCCGGCCGCGCTGCGTCGCAGCCCCGCGATTCGCTCACGGCAGCCGAATCGCGGCCGGCGCGGTGGCAGGGTGGCTGGCGTCGCGATGAACCAATTGCCCACTATGTTCCATCCCGCCCCCCGGCCACATTGGCCGGGATGAGCCAACCCCGCGCCGCCATCCCCGCATGATCGCCCCGCGCGCCTCCGGCGCGACGCAGCCGCGCCTGCTCCTCCCCGAAGCGCCGGCGCTGGTCGCCGGATTCGGGCGCGGCGCGCTGCTCACCGCCGATGGCGAACTCCTCACCCTTCCCGCCGCCGAGATCGCGCATCGCCTGCGGGACCAGGCCCCGCCGCTGCTGGTCCATGCCCCGGCCAGTTGGAAGCGGCTTGGCATCGCGCCCATGCCGGCCTGCGACCTGCTGGAGCTGTTCGCCTTCTGCCGCCCCGCGCATCCGGCCGCGCCGACCCCGCGCGGGCTCGCCATCGCGCTGGATCGCAACCCGCCGGACACCGACGAAGACGCGGCCGCGCTGTTGCCGGAACTGGCGACGGACCTGCTCCGCCATCTCGCCGCCGGCCGCCTCCATCCGCTGAACCGCGACGCGGCGATGCTCGCCCAGAAGCTGGCGGCGGATACCGGCTGGCCCTGGGCCGCCTCGGTGCTCGCCGCCCTCGGCCAGCCCGATGCCCGCGCCTCGATCGATCCCCTGAAGGTCTGGCGCCGCCTGCCGGAATGGGAGGATGACGCGCCGCCGCCGCCGCCCGCCCACCAGCCCGTCACCCCCGCCGAGTCCCGCAAGCGGCTGGCCGACATCCTCGGGGAGGGCGCGGAACAACGCCCGCAGCAATCCGACTACGCCTCCGCCGCCGCGGCCGCGTTTCAGGCGCGCGAGGCTCGCGGCGTGCCGAACCTCGTGCTCGCCGAGGCCGGCACCGGCACCGGCAAGACGCTCGGCTATGTCGCGCCGGCCTCGCTCTGGGCGGAACGCAACCACGCGCCGGTGTGGATCTCCACCTTCACCCGCAACCTCCAGCGCCAGATCGATCAGGAGACCGCGCGCCTCTACCCCGACCCGGCCGACCGCCGACGCCGCGTGGTCGTGCGCAAGGGGCGGGAGAACTACCTCTGTCTCCTCAACATGGAGGAGCAGATCGGCGGCGCGATGCTGGCGGGGATGCTGCTGCCGCTTGCCCTCGTCTCGCGCTGGGCGCTGTTCACGCGCGATGGCGACCTCCAGGGCGGGGATTTCCCGGGCTGGCTCGCGGAGCTGTTCGGCGTGCACGCCGTCTGGCCGCTCGCCGACCGGCGCGGCGAGTGCATCCACTCCGCCTGCGGCCATTATCGGAGCTGCTTCGTCGAGCATTCGATCCGCCGCGCCAAGACGGCCACGCTGGTGATCGCGAACCACGCGCTGGTGATGGTGCAGGCGGCACTCGGCGGCGGGGAGGATGGCAAGCCGCTGAGGCTCGTCTTCGACGAGGGCCATCATCTCTTCGATGCCGCCGATGCCGCCTTCAGCGCCGACCTCACCGGCGGCGAGACGGCGGAGCTGCGGCGCTGGCTGCTCGGCGCGGAGGGCGGCCGCTCCCGCGCGCGCGGGCTCGCGCGCAGGCTGGAGGAGCTGGTCGGCGACCGCCCCGACCTGCTGATGCCGCTCGAGGAAGCCTTGCAGGCCGCCCGCGCCCTGCCCGCGCCCGGCTGGCCCACGCGGCTTTCGGAGGGCGAGGCGCGCGGCGCGACAGAGGCCTTCCTCCAGCTCGTCCGCGCCCAGGTGCATGCGCGCATCGGCGAGCATGACACCGGCTATGGTCTGGAATGCGATGTCCACCCGCTCAATCCCGGCGTCGCCGAGGCGGCTGCGACGCTCGCGGAGGCGTTCAAGCGCCTGCACGCGCCGTTGCAGATGCTGCGCGACCGGCTCCATGCGCGGCTGGAGGAGGAGGCGGAGGAGCTGGAAGTCGGCGACCGCATCCGCATCGAGGCCGCGGTGCGCGGCATCGAACGCCGCGCGCTGATGCCGCTCGGCGCCTGGGGCGGCATGCTGAACGCGCTGCGCGATCCGCCGCGCGCGCCGGGCGAGCGGCCGGATTTCGTGGACTGGTTCGCGCTGGAGCGGCGCGATGGGCGGGAGCTGGATGCGGGCATGTTCCGCCATCACCTCGACCCGACCCAGCCCTTCGCGACCGTGGTCGCGGCCCCGGCCCACGGCGTGCTGATCACCTCCGCCACGCTGCGCGATTCCTCCGAGAGCGATCTCGACGACCCCGACGCCGCCTGGCGCGAGGCGGAGGCGCGGACGGGCGTGCAGCACCTCGCCGCGCCGGCGATCCGCGCCGCCGTCCCCTCCCCCTTCGACTACGGCGCGCGCACGCGGGCGCTGGTCGTCACCGATGTGGCGCGGGAGGCGTTCGGCCAGATCGCCGCCGCCTATCGCGCGCTGTTCCTCGCGGCGGGCGGTGGCGGGCTCGGCCTGTTCACCGCGGTGCGCCGGCTGCGCGAGGTGCATGCGCGCATCGCCGAGCCGCTGGCCGAGGCCGGCATCCCGCTCTACGCCCAGCACATGGACGCGATGGACAACGCGACGCTGGTGGACGTGTTCCGCGCGGAAGAATCCTCCTGCCTGCTGGGCACGGATGCGATGCGCGATGGCGTGGACGTGCCGGGCCGGTCGCTGCGGCTGCTGGTGTTCGACCGCGTGCCCTGGCCGCGCCCCACCATCCTGCATCGCGAGCGCCGCCTGCATCTGAGCGAGGGCCGCCCGAAGGCGCATGACGACGCGATCGCGCGGCACCGCCTGCGCCAGGCCTTCGGCCGGCTGATCCGCCGCGCCGACGACAAGGGCGTCTTCGTGATCCTGGATTCCCGCACGCCATCGCGCCTTCTGGCGGGCCTGCCGGACGGGGTGATCGTCCACCGCTGCGGCTTGCGCCAGGCGGTGGAGATCACGCGGGATTTCCTGGCGGAGGGTGCGTAGGCCGGGATTACGGCGTGGCGAAGCGCAGCGGGTCCTTGAGGTATTCGATCACCGCCAGCCGCTCGGCCGGCGTCAGCGGCGTCGCGGGGAAGGCGTGGCCGATGTTGCGGTTGCCCGGCAGCGCGGTGTCGAAGCGGAACCGGCCCGGCGCCTCCTCGGACCGGAAGCCAAGTTTTTGCGTGTCCAGCTCGCGCCCGCCGGTCCAGAACACCGCGGGGCGTTCCGCCGGGGGCGAGAGCAGGTCGTACACGGTCGGGACCGAGCCGTTGTGCAGGAAGGGCCCGGTCGCCCAGAGGCCCAGCAGCGGCCCCGCCTTGAGCGACGCGAACTGCTCCGGCGCCGCCGCCCAGGGACGCGGCGGCTGGCCTTCCGGCCCGGGCGTGAAGCGGAAGCCGCCCCAGGCGATCTGCTCCTGCGGCGAGAGCCCGAGCTCGCGCAGGCCGCGCGCGCTGACCTGGCCGACCACGCCGCCGAAGAACTCCGCCAGCGGCACCTCCGCGCGGCCGCCAAACAGGGCGGCGAGCGGGCCGGTGCGGATCTGCCGCTGCACGAGGGAGGCGACATAGGTCGGGTCGGTCCCCACGCGCTGCATCGGCACGATGCCTGGGCGGATGAATTGCCGCCCGCCCACCGCCAGCGCGGGATCCGTCAGGCGCCAATCAGGCGGAACGGTATGGCAGCCGAGGCAGTTGCGCCCGACGATCTCGCGCCCCTCACGCCAGCGCGGCTCCTCGATCGCGCCGAGGAGATGCTCGGGCCAGCGCGGCGGCTCCAGCGTCTGCAACCAGGTCTCCATCGCGTGGATCTCGCGGAAGCGGATGGTGGAGCTGAAGCGCCGCGCCGGGTCGCGCAGCTCCGCCGCGCCGAACACGCCGAGCACCTGGCCGGCATTGCGCGCCAGCGGATTGGCCGCGATCGGAACCCATTGCACCCAGGCCTGCCGCGAGGTGGTCCAGAGGAAGGGGTAGCTCGTCGGCGCCGAGGGCGCGCGCTGGTTCGCGGGCTCGCCGAGCTGCAGCACCGAGAGCGCGTTGATGATCTGCCCGAGCGCATCCACCCGACCGAAGCCGGAGACCACCGCCGGGTGCTGCACGCGCCAAAGCTCCGCCGAGCGCTCGGCATAGCCGGCGAAGCGCGGCGCGAGCGCCTCGGCCGGCTCGCCGCTGCGCGCGGCCAGCCGCGCAAGCCGCGCCGGGTCGCGCGCCGTCGCCTGCACGGCAGCATCCAGCTCCGCGCCGAAGCGGTCGAGGTCGAAATGCGCCGGCGCGCCCTCGATGCGCAGCCGCTGGCCGCGCGGCGTGACGAGTTCGGCGGTGTGGCAGGCGGCGCAGGTCATGCCGAGCCAGCCTTCCTCCTCCACCGCGAAGCCGATCGGCAGGCCATCGGGGTTGAGCCCGGTGCCGGCGTCGCTGGCGGCGTAGATCAGGCCGTAGCGGCGGAGATTGGTCGGCGCCGCGAAGCGCTCGCCCTCCGCATCGGCGCGTTCCAGCGCGAGGAACCAGGCGCGCGGGATCAGGCGCGAGCCCTGCGGCGTGAAGTGGAAGCGCGCGCGCAGTTCGGCATCCCAGGCCGCACCCTGCGGCAGCTCGGCGACATCGGTCGCGGGCAGGCCGCCGACGCAGCCGGTGCCGAGAAGCAGCGCGGCCAGCAACGCGGCCAGGCGGGCATGGCGGTGATGACGCGGCATGGAAGCGGCCCTCCCCGTTTCGCGGCGTGCAGCGAACTCCGCCGGAAGGGCGCTGGCAAGGCGATGCCATGGCCTTCGCGGCCAAGCCAGGCGGCCTGGCCTGGCGGACACGCCTGGCACGCGGCGCACAGCGGGGGCCGGACAAAGAAAAGGCCGCCGATCCTTGCGGATGGCGGCCAAGTCAAACAGGGAGGCTTCACGTCTGGGAGACGAAGGGGTTCGGGGCGTGCCCGAATGACCCTGTACCGACGTCGCCGCCGGAACACCGTCAACATACGGCGGAATCGGTCGCACGGGAGTGGCGAAATCCTTCGATCCGCCATGCGCGAATGGCATGGGTGCTGACGAACCCGTCAACCAAGCGGTTGATTAGAGCGTGTCTGAGAAGGCGCCGGCGATGACGCGGTGATGGATTTTTCGGGCCGGGCAGGAAGGGCGCGCAGCCGATGCTTGTCGCATCGGCAAGCGTCCTGTCGCACCCGGCGCGGAAAAGACACGCCGCGGCACGCCGCAACCCTTCCCAGACACGCTCTTAGGACCGGGCGGCTACTGCGCCGCCGCCATGCGCCCCGGCGCCGCCAGCTCCGCCACCAGGAAATCGCGGAACACCGCCACCCGCTTCGAGTGCCGCAGTTCCTCGGGATAGACGAAATAGGCCTCGATGCGCGGCGCCTTGATCTCCGGCAGCACCTGCACGAGCCCGTCCAGCGCATCGCCCATGTAGTCCGGCAGCGCGGCGAGCCCGAGCCCGCTCTGCACCGCGGCCAGGATCCCGGGCAGCGAATTCATCTCGAGGGCGGCGCGCCTTGCCGCGCCGGGCCGGCGGCCGGCCTCGGCCAGCCAGTTCACGCTCTCGACCGGCGGGCGGTAGTCGCCGTAGACGATCATCCGGTGCTGATCGAGGTCCTCCGCCCGCAGCGGCATGCCGTGCCGCTTGAGGTAGTCCGGCGCGCCGCAGACCTTCCAGGCGAAGCTGCCGAGGTTGCGCTGGATCAGGTCCGGCTGGCGCGGCGGGTGCATGCGGATCGCCACATCGGCCTCCCGCATCGCGAGGTCGAGATCGGCATCGTCGAGCAGCACGGTCAGCGAAACATCCGGGTGCGCGGCGAGGAAGCGATGCAGCCGCGGCGCCAGCCAGACGCTGCCGAAGCCGGTGGTCGTCGTCACCTTCAGCCGCCCGGTCGGCTTCTCCCGGCTTTCGGTCAGCAGCGCCTCGGTCATCGCGAGCTTGGCGAAGACCTCCCGCACGGCGCGGTTCAACGTCTCGCCCTGCTCGGTCAGGATCAGGCCGCGGGCATGGCGGTGGAAGAGCGGGACGGCAAGCGCCTCCTCCAGCGCCTGAATCTGGCGGGACACGGCGGACTGGCTGAGGTTCAGCGTCTCGCCGGCATGCGTGAAGGACCCTGCCTCCGCGACCGCGTGGAACACGCGCAGCTTGTCCCAGTCCAGCGGCATAACCGCGGCGTCTCCCGTCTCCCGAGTCGCAAGGCTGCCAGAAGGTGATGCAACCCGGAATAGGGTTTATCGCTCAGGCGGTTGCGACGTCCGGATGGTGAGCAAGGAATTTCTCAGCCTCGAGCGCCGCCATGCAGCCGGTTCCCGCCGCCGTGACCGCCTGGCGATAGACCTTGTCCTGCACGTCGCCGGCGGCGAAGACGCCCTCGATGGAGGTCCGGGTCGTGCCCGGCTCCGTCAGGATGTAGCCCCCCTCGTCCATGGCGAGCTGCCCCCGGAACAGGGCCGTCGCCGGGTCGTGGCCGATCGCGACGAAGACGCCATGCACCGGCAGCTCGCTCCGCTCCCCGGTGCGCAGGTTGCGCAGCGCCAGGCCGCGCGCCACCGGCACGCGGCCGGCGGTGTCGGCCAGGATCGCCTCGGCGGCGGTATCCCACAGCACCGAGACATTGGCCTTCGCGAACAGCCGCTGCTGCAGGATGCGCTCGCTGCGCAGGCTGTCGCGGCGATGGATCAGCGTGACATGGCGCGCCAGATTGGACAGGTAGAGCGCCTCCTCCGTCGCGGAATTGCCGCCGCCGATCACCGCGACATCCTTGCCGCGGAAGAAGAACCCGTCGCAGGTCGCGCAGGCGGAGACGCCGAAGCCGGACAACTCCTTCTCGCCAGGGATGCCGAGCCAGCGGGCCTGGGCCCCGGTCGCGATCACGATGGCGTCAGCAATGTAAGCGTTGCCTCCATCGCCCTCGGCACGAAAGGGTCGTGAGGCCAGATCAACATGCGTGATGACGTCGCTGATGACCCTCGCCCCGACATGCTCGGCCTGCGCCTGCATCTGCTCCATGAGCCAGGGCCCCTGGATCGCCTCGGCGAAACCGGGATAATTCTCGACATCCGTCGTGATGGTGAGCTGTCCGCCCGGCTGGAGCCCCGCGACGACCAGCGGCGCCAGCCCCGCCCGCGCCGCATAGATCGCGGCGGTGTAGCCGGCCGGGCCGGCACCGATGATCAGAAGCTTGGTCCGGAGCGTCTCTTGCACGGTTCTTTGACTTCCCGATCAGGTGAGGCGCTGCATATCGGACGACCAGACCCGCGGCTCAACCGATTCGACGAATGGCGTTGTCATCGGCCACGAAAATCTTGCAAAATTTTAATGTCAGGCGCTAAGCCAGACCAAAAGCCGGTGGAGACAAGCCATGCCTGAAGGATTTGCCATGCGGCGCACGGCCGAGCCCGACCTCGACGCGGTGGATCGCCACATCCTCAGCGAATTGCAGGCGGATGGTCGAATGACCAACGTGGAACTGGCGCGGCGCGTCGGCCTTTCGGCGCCGCCCTGCCTGCGGCGCGTCCGACGCCTGGAGGAACAAGGAATCATCCGCGGCTACCATGCCGATCTGGACCCGCAGGTCCTTGGATGGCAGATCACCTTCTTCGCCCTGGTGGGCCTGGAGACACAGAAGGAGGCGGTGCTCACCGCCTTCGAACGCATGGTCACGTCGTGGCCGGAGGTTCGTGAGTGCCACATGATCCGCGGCGGGGGCGACTTCATGCTCCGCCTCGTCGCGCGCGACACACAGCACGAGAACGAATTGACCTCGCGCCTGACCGAGGCACCCCACGTGCTGCGCGTCCAGACCATGCCGACCATCCGCACCGCCCGCGACCTGTCCGGCGTGCCGATCTCGCGCGAAGGGGCGCTGGGGTAGCGCGGTCCTTGAGGGAGGGCGCTGCCCTCCCTCAAACTCCCTCCCGCCAAGGGGCAGCGGCCCCTTGTAACCCATGAGTTCACTGGCTGACCTGGGAGGGGGCCTCAAGGGCGCTCCCTTCGGCGGATGCGTGACTGGCCCCCTCCCAGGTCAGCCAAGTAACGCCGGGTCCAGGGGCGGCTGCGCCCCTGGCGGGTGGGGTTTGGGGAGGGCAGCGCCCTCCCCAACGGCCATCGCAACCACCCTGCTCCTCCTCGCCGCGAGCCCGGCCGCCGCGCAGCCGATGCCGGCGGCGTGTCCGCCGGGGCTGGCGGAGGGCATCACCTGTTGGCGCGGGCAGGATGCGCAGGGCGCGCATCTGCTGATCGCCAGGCCGCGCGAGTGGAACGGCCGCCTGCTGGTGCATGTGCATGGCGGCCCACGGATGAGTGCGCCAAACCCGCACACCTCGGATGAGGACCTGTTGCGCCATGCGGAGTTCCTGGCCGAAGGCTGGGCCTTCGCCGCGACCAGCCGCCGGCGCGCGGGCTTCGGCGTGCGCCGCGCGGGGGAGGATGCGCTCTCGGCGCGGCAGGAGGCGGTGGCCCTGCTGGGGCCGGTGCAGCTCGTCGTGCTGCATGGCCAGTCCTGGGGCGGGGCCGTCGCCGCCAAGGCGATCGAGACGCTCAACGATCCGGGCCCCGATGGCCGCGTGCCCTTCGATGCCGCGCTGCTGACCAACGCCGTGCTGGCCGGGCCGAGCCGGGCCTATGACATGCGGGTGGACCTCCGCGCCGCCTACCAGGCGGTGTGCGGCACGCTGCCCGCGCCGCATGAGGCGCCCTATCCGGTCACGCTCGGCCAGCCGCCTGGCCAGCGGCTTTCGCGCGAGGAGGTGATCGGCCGCTTCCTCGCCTGCACGGGCGCCGACCTGGCGCCGGAGGCGCGCAGCGAGGGGCAGCGCCGGGCGCTGGCCGATCTCGCCGCCGCCAGCCGCATCCCGGATTGGGCGATCGCCGGGCATCTCTGGTGGGCCACGCAGGTCTTCGCCGACATCGCCTACACGATGACGGAGGGGCGCAGCGCCTTCGGCAACGCCGAGGTGCGCTACCGCGGGACCTCCGACGATGCCGCCTTCAACGCCCGCGTGCCGCGCATCCTCCCCGATCCGGAGGCGCGGGCGAGCATCGTGGCGGATGGCGATCCGGTCGGCCGCGTCGCGATCCCGGTGCTCACCCTGCATGGCATCGGCGACGCCACCGTTTTCGTCGAGCACGAGGCCGCCTATCGCGCCACGCTGGAAAGCGCCGGCAACGCGCATCTCCTGGCGCAGGTCTTCGTGGACGAAGGCGACCACCAGAAGCTCTCGCCGGTGCTCTATCCCACCGCGCTGCGCCTGCTGGCCGACTGGGCGGAAGGCGGCGCGCGCCCGACGCCCGAGGTCTTCCGCGCCCGCTGCGAGACGCTCCAGGCGCGATATGCCGGCGATTGCCGCGTGCTGGTGGATTACGTGCCGCAGCCCTGGGAGCAGCGGGTCAATCCGCGCCGCCCGCAGGAGACCGTGGCGGGGCGGTAACGGCGGCTAGATTCGCTTCGCGGCCTCGACCGCGGCGGAGGAGCCGGCGCCCACGATGCGCCCCCAGAGGCCAAGCAGCCATCCGCTCGCTCCGCCATGCAGTTCGCGCGCCTCGTCGCGGTGGTGCACCTCCTCCTGCTGGCAATGGGCAAGGAGGGCGCGGATCTCCGGGTGGATGCCCTCGGCGTCCAGCCGGTCGAGCTGCTGCTGGTAGTGGTGGTCCACGAAGCTCTCGACGGCATCAATCGTGACATGCACCGCGCGCGGGCCGAACAGCGCCGGGAGGAAGCCGGTGAGGAAGCCCGCCACCTTCCAGATCGGCAGCAGCTTCGAACGCTGGGCTGGCGGCAGCAGCTCGTTCAGAAGGTCGAGATGGCCCTGCTCCGTCGCGCCATGCCGCGCGGCGAAGTCGCGCAGGCCCGGATCACGCGTCACGGCCAGGATGCCGCGATAGATCATCACCGCCCCTGTCTCCCCCGCATGGTCGGAGCGGAGTTCCTGCACCAGCCAATGCGGCAGCGGGGGGAGGGAGGCGAGCGGGGGCGCGATGCGAGGCTTGCGGTCATGCGTCATGGCGCCGCGCATGTGGCGCGGCGGCCATGGCGTGCAAGCCCTACAGCAGTTCGAACTCGCTGGTCAGGCGGAAGCCGTTGTTGCCGCTGAAGGTCGGCCCCGCTCCAGTGCCGACGGCCAGCAGCCGCAGTATATCGAGGCTGTCGACCGTGGCGTTGTGGTCCCGGTCCTCGAAGTAATAGACGCCGAAGCGCGTGTTGGACGCGCCGGTGATGACCAGGATGAGCTTCTCGAAGGTTTCCGGATCGTTGTTGGTGAACCGCGACCCCACCGCGTTGCGGACGGCGGTGAGGGAGCCGAAGCTGTCGCCGGCAATGGTCACGCCCTCCAGCCGCGCGGCGGAGTAGTTCAGGCTGATGTTCTGCGCCGCGCCGACGAACCAGGTGGTCGAATCCGGCAGGCCGAAGCCGAAGCGGTCCACCATGATGAAGTTGCCCTCGAACTCCGTGCCGCTCACGCTGTCGGCGCCGGCGGTGCTGACGGAGGTGTTGATGTCCGACGTGCCGTCCGAGACCGCGCGCAGCAGTGCGATGTCAGTCGTGCTGGCGGAGGTGCCGAGGAAGATGCGGTCGCCGCCCGGTCCGCCGACATGCACGTCGTTGCCGCCATTGCCGACCAGCGTGTCCGCACCGCTGCCGCCGAACAGCGTGTCGTTGCCGCTGCCGCCATCCAGGCGGAAGGCGCTTGCGAGCGCACGGCCATCCACCGCCATGCTGCCGCCGGTGGCGTTCACGTTCACGCTGGACTGGCCGCTCTGCGAGACCAGCGTGGCCGGCAGGCGCGCGGCGGACCCTTCGCCACCGTCGAAGTTGAAGGTGTCGAAGCCCGCGACGCCGGCGAAGGCGCCCTGCGAGACGGTCTGCCCGGCCGCGACGCCGACCACCAGCGTGTCGAAGGCGGTTGTGGTGGTGGCGGTGACGATGTCGAGCGCGGTCAGCTCGCCGGCGGCGAAGGTCACGCGGTTGATGCCGGTGCCGACATGGATCTCGTCCACGCCCGGGCCGGCAAAGACCGTGTCGTTGCCGGCGCCGCCGAACAGCGTGTCATTGCCGGCGCCAAGCTCCACCGTGACGCGCCGGGTCAGGCCGAAGCCGCTGACGTCGATCAGGTCGTCGCCATCGCCGCCGCGGATCGTGGACATGGTGAAGCCGAGCGCATCGGCGAAGGCGCCGGGGATCGTCACGGCCTGGCCGCCCGGGGACAGCTCGACGATCTCGATGCCGCTCACATTGGCGAAGGCCGCGGCCCCGACCGGGTCGTTGCCGAGCAGCCGCAGGGTGTCGGTGCTGGTTCCGCCGTCCAGCGTGTCGGCGCCGGTGAAATCGGCGGCATCCATCAGGAGCAGGTCGTTGCCGAGGCCGCCCTCCAGGCGGTCATTGCCGGTGCCGGCGATCAGCGTGTCGGCGCCGCGGCCGCCGACGAGCGTATCGGCCCCGTCGCCGCCCTCCATCCGGAAGGCCAGCGGGGCGGTCAGCCGCGCCACCTGGGACCCGTCCAGCCGGTCGTTGCCGTCGCCGCCGATGACGGTCATCACATCGGCGCCGGCGCTGTCGCCGATGATGTTGGTCGGCAGGAAGACATCGTTGCCGGAACCCAGCTCGAAGCGCTCGACCCCCTGGATCCGCCCGGCGAGCGAGCCGCTGATGCTGATCCCCTGGAAGGTCATGAAGAACGGGTTGATGAAGTCCAGGAGCCGCAGCGTGTCGGCGCTGCCGCCCTCATCGGCGATGAGGTCGGCCGAACTCAGCTCGTGCACCGGCACCAGGTAAAGGTCGTTGCCGCTGCCGCCATCGGCGCGGTCCACGCCGCCGCCGAGATCGAGCGTGTCCGCCCCCGCGCCACCGAGCAGCGTGTCGTTGCCGGCGCCGCCGATCAGCAGGTCGTTGCCGGCATCGCCGACCAGCCGGTCATGGCCCTCGCCGCCCTCCAGCACGTCGTTGCCGCCGAGGCCCGCGAGCGTGTCGTTGCCCGCGCCGCCGAGCAGCGTGTCGGAGAAGGCGCCGCCGACCAGGCGGTCATTCCCGTCCTGGCCGTCGAACAGCACGCGCAGCGTTGCCTGCTGGGCGGAGAGCGTATCGTCGAAGGCGCCGCCGACGATGGTGAGCGGCGCGAAGCCGCTCGTCGCGTAGGCGGGCGCGACATTCACCACCAGCCCGCTCGCAGCGGGGCCCGACTGCACGATGCGCTCGAAGCCCGCGAGATTCGCGAACAGCGCCTGGCCGATGCTCCCGCCGCCCTGGAGCAGCAGGACATCCTCGCCCTCGCCGCCATCAAGCCGGTCCTCCAGGCCGAACTGGCCGAAGGCGATCTCCACCGTATCGGCGCCGGCGCCGCCGACCAGCGTGTCCGCCCCGCCGCCGGCGCGCAGGATGTCGTTGCCGCCGCCGCCGACCAGCAGGTCGTTGCCGTCGGCGCCGGTGAGTTGCAGGGGTGTGGCCACGACCTCCGCCCCCTGCACGGTGATGCCCGCGCCGAGCGACATGACCCAGAAATCCGGCAGGTTGGTGCTGGCCACCATCGCGTCGTTCAGGGTGATGTCGGCGCCGCCCGTGCTGGTCACGAGGATTCGCTCGATCTCGCGCACATTGGCGAAGTCGCCGGCGGCGAGCGTGATGGTGGTGGCGCCGGTCAGCCGGATCTGGTCCGGGAAATTGCCGGCCCCGCCGCGCACCGTATCGGTCCCGACGAGCCGGCCATTCGCGGCGACGCCGAACACGTCGGTCTCCGTCGCCGCGCCGATGAGGGAATCATTGGTAGCGTTGGTCAGCGTAAAGGTGGCCACGGCACTGCTCCCGACTTTTGGGTGGCAGAGTGTCGCGCTGCGGTGGCAATCGCAACTTCGCCTGTTTCGCGAGGGTGTTGCGCGCCACGCGCTGCGCCGGGCGGGCCGATGACGCAAGGAAATGCCAGCGCGACGCATCCCGTGCGGCGCGCTCGTTGCGCTTGGCCCGGCCTACCCGATGTCGAGCGTCGTCATCGTGAAGCCGCGGCCGGGGCCGAGGCCGATCGGCACGGTCGTATCGCCGATCGCGAGCAGGTAGAGCCCGTCGGCGCTGTCCACCGTGGCATTGTCGTCGCGGTCCTCGAACAGATAGACGGCGAAGCGCTCATCCTGGTCGTCAGGAATCCCCGGCGTGCCGGCGCCGCCGATCACCAGGATGAGGCGCTCGTCCACGTCCGCCTGGCCGTTGGTGATGCGGGCGCCGACGGTGTTGCGCACGGCGGTGAGTGAGCCGAAGGCATTGTTCGCGATGGTCTCGGTGGCGCCGAAGCGCACCGCGCCCCAGCCCAGCTCGACATCCTGCCCGGCGCTGATCACCAGCGTGGTGCTGTTCGGCAGGCCAAGCCGCTGCCAGTCCACCGCGATGAAGTTGCCCTCGAAAGCGAGGCCGGTCACCTGGTCGGCGGTGGCGACACTGGCGCTGGTGTTGATGTCGGAGGAGCCGTCGAACTGGCCGAGGATCAGCGCGAGGTCGCGGTCGGTGCCGCCCGAGCCCAGGCTGATGAGGTCGCCGCCATCGCCCCCGGCCAGCGTATCCTCGCCGGTGCTGCCGGACATCGTGTCGGCCCCGCTGCCGGCCAGCAGCACGTCGTTGCCGTTGCCGCCGGAATAGGTGATGCCGCCGGCCACGGCACGTCCGTCCACCACCACGGCATCGTCGGCGATGACGTCGGCCAGCACCGTGGTCTGCCCGCTCTGCGTCAGGAGGGTGCCGGGCAGCCGCACGCCCGCCGGGCCGCCAGCGGTGTCGAGCAGGAAGCTGTCCATGCCCGTGACGCCGGCAAAGGCGTTGGCGCCGAGCACGCGGTTCGGCGCCAGAGTGACGAGCATCGTGTCGCCGGGCAGCGTGTCGGCGCCGACGACATCCGCCGCGCTGAGTTCGCTGGCGCCGAACACCACCCGGTCGGAGCCGACGCCGAGCGCGATGCTGTCCATGCCAGTGCCGGCCGTCACGGTCTCGTCGCCGGGCCCGCCGACGAACAGGTCGTCGCCCCCGCCGAGCGTCACCGCCAGGTCCGTGCCGGGCAGCAGCCCGCTCCCGCTCACCGTGTCGTCGCCGGCGCTGCCCCGGACCGCGAAATCGAGCGAGATGGAGGACATTGCGGCGACCAGGGACGCCGGGACGGCAAGGCTCACCGCCGCGCCGAACTCGACAACCTCGATGCCGCTCATGTTCGCCGTCTCGGCGGCGCCGACGACACCCTCGGCGGTGATGCGGAGCACGTCCTCGAAGCCGTCGCCGCCCTCGATGGTCGGCGCCGAGGCGAGGTCATCCGGCGCGACGAGGACGAGGTCGTTGCCGAGCCCACCCTGGATCCACCCGGCGCCCGGGCCGCCATCCAGCGTGTCGGCGCCGTCATCCCCGATCAGCGTATCGGCGCCCTCGCCGCCCGCCAGGTGGAACCGGTTCGGCGCGAGCAACCAGCCCGTGCCCGACACGCTCAGCCGATCGTTCCCGGCGCCGCCATCCACCGTCATCGCGCCGAGTGCCACGCCATCCGTCAGCGCGCTGGTCGGCGAGAAGACGTCGTTGCCGCCGCCGAGCAGGATGCGTTCGATCCCCGAGACGCGGCCGCTCGCCGTGCTGGCGAAGGTGATGGGCGAGGCGCCGAGGAATTCCAGGATGTCGAGGTTGCCGCTCTCGTCGGCGATCAGGTCGGCGTTGTCGAAGGTCAGGGCGTCGAAGAGGTAGAGATCGTTGCCGGCGCCGCCATCCATGCGGTCGGTGCCCGCGCCGGGATTGATCGTGTCGTTGCCGGCGCCACCCGAGATCGTGTCGTTGCCGGGCCCGCCCGCCAGCGAATCATTGCCGCCCATGCCGGAAAGCCGGTCGCTGCCGTCGCCGGCATCCAGCACATCGTTGCCGGCCTCGCCGATGAGCGTGTCGTTGCCGGTGCCGCCGAGCAGCGTGTCGGCGACGGCGCCGCCCGTCAGGCGGTCATGGCCGGCGAAGCCATCCAGCAGCAGGGCGAGGCTCGCCTCGCTGCCGCGCAGCGTGTCGTTGCCCTGCGCCGCGACGAACTCCAGCCGCCCATCCGCCGCATAGGTGACGGGGATGTTGACCAGCGCCGCGGCGATGGCGAAGGGGTCCATGGTGATGCGCTCGAAGCCCGCGAGCGCCGCGAACTGCGCCGCCGAGAGCGATCCAGCGCCATCCGTGAGCGCGAGCGTGTCATGGCCGGCGCCGCCTTCGAAGCGGTCGGCCGCGGTGAACTCGCCGAACAGCACCTGCACCACGTCGTCGCCGCCGCTGCCGTAGAGCGTGTCGGCGCCGGTGCCGGCCTGGATCGTGTCGGCGGTGCCGCCGCCCTCGAACAGGTCGTCGCCGCCGGGATCGTTGAAGAAGAGCGTCGTGCCGAGCACCGCGCCGCCGAGGATCGTCTCGGCGCCCGCGCCGGCGAGGATCGTGAACTCGGACGCATGGGTCGAGGCGACCATCGCGTCGTCGAGGGTCACGGAGACGGGGTTGGCTGTGAGGATCTGCAGCCGCTCCAGCCCGCGCGTGTTCGCGAAGGCCGCGGCCGCCAGCGTCACGCCGCCGGTGATGCGCAGGATGTCCACCTGCGCCCCGCTGCCGCCCTCGACCGTGTCGGTGCCGACCAGGCGCCCATTTGCCGCGACGAAGAAGACGTCAACCTGCGCGTCGCCGCCGATCAGGCTGTCGGCCGGCGAACCCGTGAGGGTGAAGTTGGCCATGGCTGGCCTCCATCCGCGGCGCATTGACGCGCCAGGCCGGAAGCTTGCGGCCGACGGCCGCACCACGCAATGGTTATACGACGAAGCTGTGTTTCACGCAGCGCGGTTGCGGACCGCCATGTGGGACTCAACGCGCGCGATAGTCCCGGTGGCAGGCGATGCAGGTGCCGCCCGTGCTGCGGATCGCGTCGGCCCCGACGCTGCCGGTGGCCGCCGCGGCCTTAAGGGCGTTGAGCGCGACGATCATGTTCTGCGAGCGGGTCGCGAAATCGGCGCGGTTCGCCTCGATGGCGGCCAGCGCGCGGGTCTGGCCCGCGCCGGTGCCCTGGGCCAGCGGCGGGGTGAGGCTGGCGGCGGGCACCCGGTTCGGGAGGCCCTGGTAGAACGGGATCATCTGGTCCACCCGCGCGACGATCTGCGCCTGGTCGCCACGCGCCTGCACGATGGCGGCGATGGCGTCCAGATGGTCCTGCATCTGGCGCAGCCCGGCGCGTCGTTCCGCCACGACATCCGCCTGCGCCAGCGCGGCACCGGCCAGCCCGAACGAAACCGCGGCGACGACCGCGACCAACCAAGACTTCATATGCTCATCTCCCGGCAGCAGAACGCGCTGGCAGATTTGCCGCGCGGCGGGCGCCGGACAAGCGGGGCTGGCGGTCACGAAGCGTAACGCAGCCGGCCCGGCCCCGAGTTTCCCCCGCGGGCTTGCCGCCCCCCGCCCCCTTCGCTATACGGCCCGCCTCGCCCTGGCCCAGCGCCAGCGGCAGACCGCGCGCCCCGCCGGAGTGTAGCTCAGCCTGGTAGAGCACTGTGTTCGGGACGCAGGGGCCGGAGGTTCGAATCCTCTCACTCCGACCATGTCTCGCGCGGCCCGGAAGCCCCGCCAGGACCTCTCCTGGCGGGGCTTTTCGCAACCGCAGCAGTTCGCATGAAATCAAGGTCATACGGCCGAAATCTGGCCCATGCCTTGCTCTTTCCGGGGGCGTATCCGACGACCTCCGAGGAGAGACCATGCGTATTGCACCATTCCTGGGCGGCGCCGCCCTGCTCGCCGCGGCCCTGCTCGGTGCCGCGCCAGCCGCCGCGCAGCAGACGATCGAAAGCGCCGGCCTGACCATCAGCACCACGCCCGCCGTCACCAGCGACTACGTGTTCCGCGGCATCAGCCAGACCCGGTCGCGCCCCGCCATCCAGCTCACACTCGATGTCGAGCATGAAAGCGGCCTCTACATCGGCACCTTCATCTCCAACGCCAATTTCGTGGGCACCAACATCCGCCAGGAGGTGGATTTCAACATCGGCTACCGCTTCACCCTCGCCGGCGTGAAGTTCGACGTCGGCGCCACCTATTTCGGCTATCCCGGCTACGACAAGCCCGCTGGCGGATTCGAGGCGGCCTGGTGGGAAGGCGCGCTGCGTGCCAGCTATGAGATCGCGCCAGTGAAATTCCTCGGCCAGGTCTCCTACTCGCCCAACTTCAACTTCGAATCCGGCCAGGCCTGGTATGTCGAGGGCGGCTTCGACATGGCGCTCGACTTCGGCTTCACCATCGGCTTCCGCGCCGGCTACCAGTGGATCGAGCGAAACTTCGCCGACCCCGGCCGCCCCAACCGCGGCAGCTTCGGCGCCGAGGATTACGGTGTGCTTTCGCTCACCGTCTCGCGCGAAGTCGCCTTCGGGATCATGGGCGCGCTGCAGGTCACGCATGCGACCATTGACGACAATGACTGCTTCGGCGGCCTGAAGATCTGCGGCACGCGCTACCTCGCCACGCTGAGCCGCCCCTTCTGACCGCGCCTAGCCGGCGCGGGCCGCCCAGACCATGAGCGCCCGCGCCGGCCATGCCCAGGCGAGGCCCGCCACCAGGAAATAGGCGAGCTCCAGAATCCAGTGCCGGCCCAGCACATGGTCGGCCAAGACGACCGCCGCGCCCACATAGAGCGCGAAGCCGACCAGGCCGAGGAGAAGGGCGACCATCCAGCGTGACATGGGGCCGATGTGGCCTGCCCCGGCTGGGACGCCAAGGGCCCGCGCGCGGCTGCCGCGCCCCGCGCGCGGCTGCCGCGCGACCACTCCGCGCGCGGCTGCCGCGCGACCACTCCGCGCGCGGTTGCCGCGCGACCTATCCGCGCGCGGTTGCCGCGCGACGCAGGCCCGCGTTAGGGTCCGCGCGCAATCAGGGCAGACAGCACCCCGCATGACCGATCCCGCGAAGCGGCTCGACGCCGATCCGAACCTCGACCTGCGCGACCACATCCGCGGCATCCCGGATTTCCCGAAGCCGGGGATCCTGTTCTACGACATCTCCACGCTGCTGCGGCACGCGAGCGCCTGGCGCACCGCGATGGCGCGGCTCGCGGAGATCATCGCGCCCCACAAGCCCGACATGCTCGCCGGCATCGAAAGCCGCGGCTTCCTCGTCGCGGCGCCGCTCGCGTTGGAACTGGGCCTCGGCTTCATCATGCTCCGCAAGCCGCGCAAGCTGCCGGGGCTCACCATCGGGCTGAACTACGCGCTCGAATACGGCACCGACCGCATCGAGATGCAGGCGGATGCGGTGAAGCCGGGGATGCGCGTCGTGGTGCTCGACGACCTGCTCGCCACCGGCGGCACGATGTCGGCCGGCATCTCGCTGCTGCGCCAGGCGGGCGCCACGGTGCCGGCGGCCGCCTGCCTGATCGAACTGACCTTCCTCAAGGGCCGCGAGCGCCTCGACGTGCCGTTCGAGGCGCTGCTCCGCTACGACAGCTAGAGGCGTTTTCCGGATCGATTTGCGTACCCGCGTGGCTAGGACCGATAGGCCCCGTTGATGTCGATGTAGCCATGCGTCAGGTCGCAGGTCCACACCGTCGCCTTGCCGCGGCCGAGGCCGAGATCCACGCTGATCGCGACCTCGCGGCCCTTCATGTGCGCGACGACCGGCGCCTCGTCGTAGCCCGGCACGATCTCGCCCTCGCGCGCCATCCAGACGCCACCGACGCCGACCGAGAGTTTGTCGCGATCCGCGGGCTCGCCGGACTTGCCGACGGCCATGACGATGCGGCCCCAATTCGCGTCCTCGCCGGCGATCGCGGTCTTCACGAGTGGGGAGTTTGCGATGCTCATGCCGATGCGGTGCGCGCTTTTGGCGCTGACCGCGCCGGTCACGTCGATGCGGATCAGCTTCTGGGCGCCCTCGCCGTCGCGCGCGACCATCAGGGCGAGGTCCATCAGCACCTCATGCACGGCGCGCCGAAAGTCCTTGAGGATGGCGCCGCCTTCGGCGGGCACGCGCGGGTGCTTCGTGGCGCCGGTCGCGAACAGCAAAACGGTGTCCGAGGTGGAGGTGTCGCTGTCCACCGTGACGCAGTTGAAGCTGCGGTCGGAGCCCGAGCGCAGGATCGCCTGCAGGGCGCCGGCGGGGATCTTCGCGTCGGTGGCGAGGAAGCACAGCATCGTCGCCATGTCGGGCGCGATCATGCCGCTGCCCTTGGCGATGCCGCTGACCGTCACCGTCGCCTCGCCGATCCGCGCCGTGCGCGTCGCGCCCTTGGGGAAGGTGTCGGTGGTCATGATGGCGCGGGCGGCATGCTGCCAGCCATCGTCGCCGAGAGCGGCGAAGACGCCGGGCAGGGCGGCGGTGAGCTTCTCGGTCGGCAGCTTCTCGCCGATCACGCCGGTCGAGGCGAGGAAGACCTCGCCCGGCTTGCAGCCGGCCAGCTCCGCCATCGCGGCGGCCGTCGCCTTGCACGTCTCGCGCCCGGCCTTGCCAGTGAAGACGTTGGAATTGCCGGCCGTGACCACCAGCGCGCGGGCCTTGCCGCCCTTCAGCGCCGCGCGGCACCAATCCACCGGGGCGCCGGGGCATTTGTTGCGGGTAAAAACGCCCGCGACGGTGGTGCCGGCCGGGAAGGCCATCATCGTCACATCCTCGCGCGCCTTGTAGCGGATGCCGGCGACGCCGGTGGCGATGCGCACGCCGGGGACGGGCGGCATCGCCGGGAGCGGCAGCATCAGGGGGGAGACGGGGAGGTCTTTGCCGGAGGCCATGGCGGAGGCGGGTCCGTGTTGGTGGCGAGTGAGGTTGCGTGGAGTGAGGCACCCCCACCCCGGCCTTCGCCCGCTTGCGGGTGAGGGAGAAGCGGAGGGGAGGGAGAGGGTCAGCGGCGCTGCGGCTGGGCCGGGGCGGGCGGGGCGGCGCCGTCGAGCAGGCTCGGCGGGCGCGGGCCGCCGCCGTCCAGGCGCTCGATGCGGGCGGCGTTGCGGATGCGCTCGACGGCGGCGTTCACGCCTTCCTCGAAGACAGTCTGGCGGAGCTGGTCGCGCATCTCCTCGAAGCTCTGCGCCGGGACGCTGCGGCGCTCCTCCAGGCGGATCACATGCCAGCCGAACTGGGTCCGCACGGGGTTGGCGCTGATCTGGCCGGGCTGCAGGGCGAAGGCCGCCTGCTCGAACTCGGCGATCATGTCGCCGCGCTTGAAGAAGCCGAGATCGCCGCCGTTGCGCGCGCCCGGATCGGTGGAGCGGCGCCGCGCGACCTCGGCGAAATCGGCGCCGGGGCGGCGCACCTCGGCCAGCGCGGTGCGCGCCTCGGCCTCGGTCGGCAGCAGGATGTGGCTGGCGCGGATCTCCTCCTCCTGCGGGCGGTTGGCGCTCTCGCGCTGGTAGCGCGCGCGCAGCGCCTCCTCGGTCAGGAGCGGCTGGACCTCGCGCAGCAGCAGCGCCTGCTGGAGCGTCTCCTCCTCGGCGCGGCGGAGACGCGCGGCGACCTCGGGGTCGCGCGCCACGCCGGCGGCGCGGGCCGCGGCGACCAGCGCCTTCTGGGTGATGATCTGGTCGAGCAGCAGCGGCTGGAGCACGGGCGGCGGCACGGCGCGCAGCTCTGGCGGCAGACGCTGCATCTCCGCCTCGACGTCCGATTGGCGGATCTCGACCCCATCCACCCGGGCCAGCACCGGGTCGGCGCCAGCGGCTGCGGCGGGGGCGGGGGCTGGCGCCTGGGCCAGGGCGGGGCCTGCCAGCAGAAGAGCGGCAAGCAGCAGGGCCAGGGGCATCAAGGCCTGGGGGCGCGTCGTGCGGCGCATGCGGAAACTCCGGGAGGGCGGCGGAAGATGCCCCGGCCAATCCCCTGCCACAAGGCGGGTCGGCGGCTGCTCGCGTTGACGCGCCGGGGGGCCGCGCCTATCTCTGCGCGGCTCAGCCCGCCCCGGCCGCCACCGGTGCGCGGCCACCCGCGCCCCTTGTTCGGCCGCTCCGCCGCCTGTCCCCGACCCCTGGGCGCGCGCCGGCCGGAGACGACAGGACACGATGTTCCAACGCCTCGCCGCCGCCATCTTCGGTTCCGCCAACGACCGCGCGCTGAAGCGCTTCCAGTCGAAGGTGCCGGCCATCAACGCCTTCGAGGCGAAGCTCGCCAACCTTCCCGACGAGGCGCTGCGCGGCAAGACCGACGAGTTCCGCGCCCAGCTCGATGCCGGCAAGTCGCTCGACGACATCCTGCCGGAAGCCTTCGCGGTGGTGCGGGAGGCGTCGAAGCGCGTGCTCGGCCTGCGGCATTTCGACGTGCAGATGATCGGCGGGATGGTGCTGCATGAGGGCAAGATCGCCGAGATGAAGACCGGCGAGGGCAAGACGCTGGTCGCCACCCTGCCCGTCTATCTCAACGCCATCGCGGGCAAGGGCGTGCATGTCGTCACCGTGAACGACTACCTGGCGAAGCGCGACGCGGAATGGATGGGCCGGCTCTACCGCTTCCTCGGCCTCACCGTGGGCGTGATCGTGCATGGGCTGACCGACGATCAGCGGCGCGAGGCCTATGCCTGCGACGTGACCTACGGCACCAACAACGAGTTCGGCTTCGACTATCTTCGCGACAACATGAAGTACCGGCTGGAGGAGATGGTCCAGCGCGACTTCAACTACGCCATCGTGGACGAGGTGGACAGCATCCTCGTGGACGAGGCCCGCACGCCGCTGATCATCTCAGGCCCCACCGACGACACCAGCGATCTCTACAACCGCGTCAACGCGGTGATGAAGGAGCTGGTGAAGGACAAGTCCATCTACGAAAAGGACGAAAAATTCCGCACCGTCCACCTGACCGACGAGGGCACCGAAAAGCTCGAACAGGCGCTCACCGAGGCGGGGCTGCTGACCGAGGGCGGACTCTATGACATCCAGAACGTCACCCTTGTGCACCACGCCAACCAGTCGCTGCGCGCGCATGCGCTGTTCACGCGGGACGTGGACTACATCGTCAAGAAGGTCACGGAATTCGGGATCACCCAGGACAAGGTGATCATCATCGACGAGTTCACCGGCCGCATGATGGAAGGCCGGCGCTACTCCGACGGTCTGCACCAGGCGCTGGAGGCGAAGGAAGGCGTGCCGGTGCAGCCGGAAAACCAGACGCTCGCCTCCATCACCTTCCAGAACTACTTTCGCCTGTATCCCAAGCTGGCCGGCATGACCGGCACGGCGGCGACGGAAGCGGACGAATTCGCCGAGATCTACAAGCTCGAAGTCGTGGAAATCCCGACCAACGTGCCGGTGGCGCGCGCGGATTCCGACGATGAGGTCTATCGCTCCGCGCAGGACAAGTACGAGGCGGTGATCGCGCTGATCGACGAGGCGCGCACCAGGGGCCAGCCCATCCTGGTCGGCACGACCAGCATCGAG
>VFQR01001058.1_pt1 | contig 24414 bp, 17 predicted proteins | sample 3512321 | NCBI WGS metagenome assembly VFQR01 (sample SAMN10412374, study PRJNA504923) | tailings metagenome | isolation source: Relicate 3 Philex TSF1 revegetated site | place: Philippines: Tuba, Benguet | collected 2017-08-29 | reverse complement strand
GAGGCTGACTTCCAGCTACGCGGGCATGGCGATGTTCTGGGAACCCGGCAGCATGGCCAGACCCCACTCAAAAGAGCCAATCTCATCCGTGATGCACAACTCGTCGAAACCGCCCGGGCACTGGCCACGTCACTGATCGATTCCGGGCAGTTCGATACCCCCGAATTCCTGACGCTCAGGCGACTGGTTCACGAACGCTTCAATAAACTTGAAGAAACCACTCAGTCTGGTTAAGCGTGCCCTCTGGAACCCTCGCCCGCGTCCGCGTGGGAGAGGGCAGGGTGAGGGTCTTCGCCCTGTCTCAATATGCCAACGTGTGGCATGCCCTGAAGGCCCCAAAATCAGAAGACTGCGAAAGGGCTTGGTCTTTACCCGCGTGGTCGAGGGCGGATGACTTCATTCGCCCCAGACCCTTCATTTTACTCGACCGCACACGTTAGATGGAACACACATGTCGCGGCTTCTTGTGGTCGTGCCATGGCACGACCACCCGGCCACGAGTTGGCCGGGCCACCCGTCAATCGACGCATGGTCAATCAATCGACCTTACGATTGGGATTCTCGCGAGCATCCGATGGCAGAATGGCATCGTAGGTTCTCGCCTTACGTTCTTCAGCGGTGGGAGGCGTGAGCGGCCGCACAACGCGGAAGCCGACCTGCAGTGCATCCGTCATGTACCAGACCGACTTGGGCAGGTTCGGATCCTGAATTTTCCATTCATCCGAAGAAGGAATGCGCGAGGCACTGCGGAGCACTTCGGGATCATCATCCCATGAACCACCACGAGCCACGCGGGGATATTCGGTTGTAGGGATGTTCACCGGATTGACAGGGATCTCCCCCTTCTTGAAGGTGGTGTAGAATTCGGGATCATACTTGTCGATGCACCATTCCGAGACGTTGCCGTGCATATCGAACAGGCCCCAGGGATTGGGTTTCTTCTGACCTACCTGCTGGTACTTTTCGCTGGAGTTTTCGAAGTACCAGGCGTAATCCCCTAACTTCGAGGCATCGTCGCCAAAGGAATAAGGAGTGGTTGTTCCTGCGCGGCAGGCATACTCCCACTCAGCTTCTGTCGGCAAGCGGTAGTAATGTCCGGTCTTGGCCGAGAGCCATTCGCAATACTTTTTGGCAGCATGCTGAGTCATGCAGATGGCGGGGTAGCCTTTCTGGCCCATACCAAAGGTCATATCGGTGTAGGGCTTGGTCGGTCGGGCAATCAGGTCGGCCACTTTATCACGGGCCGTGGGTGCCTCACCGGTAAACTGTCGGCGCTGAATATCGAGGTTGTACGACCAGATATCGTATTCATCCCAGGTGACTTCCGTTGCACCCATCCAGAAGGGTTCGATCTTCACTGTATGCTGCGGACCTTCATCCGGCTTGCGGCCTTCTTCCGAATCCGGGCTCCCCATCACGAATTCCCCACCGGGAATGGGGATCATCTTGAAGGTGATGTCGGTATTGCCAATCGTTTCGGTATAAGGCTTCATGCTCGGTGGCAATGGGTCAGCGGCAACCGCTGTGGCTGCCGACGCACCGACGGCCATCGCGACCGCCAGTTGAAGCACTGAACGAAGCCTGACGAGATCGATCATGAATGTTCTCAAACGCATTCGCTGTTCCTGAAAATCAATGGGTTTACCAACTGCTGGTAAACTTCGAGAATCTACGTTCGCACACACCTTGACTCATTGAAAAATCTTTCGTCAACGTATGACTGGATCCAGAGATGCATCCAGCTTCATCCATTAACCAAAAGAGGCAGAACAACAGGGGCAGGTATCAAGGTGAGATTGTCAGCAGGCATGCCAGTCTAACCTCTCTGGAGACCTCCGGCAAATCTGATATGACCTGGAAACGGTCTAAATCGGGTGGAAATCGTCGTCACGATTGAGTTTTTCGGTGACCAGCCACAAAGCCTCGTTACTTTGCATTTTCTGTCAAAACCTTTCTGCCATAGGAATAGAACCTGAGAATCGACCCCGAGAATTGTATCCGAAATAACTTCTTCTCAAGGCTGCTGGTGATACCCAACAGCGTGACAAAGCATCGGAGAACATCAGTGATTGTCGCCTTAACTTCAGTTTTTACTCTGCGATCTCGTCAGAAACCGGGGAATACCTGGCAGGTTCTGGCAGCTCTTGCATGGCTTCTGCCAGTTTGCTTCACCTGCCTGGACGACCGCACAAGTGATGCCGAGGAAAAACCGGCCTCGCCCCCTTTGAAGTTGTTTTCCGACCAGGCGATTCGGATGGGGGTTGATGTTGTGCTGCAGACTTACGCTCCTGACGAAACTCGTGCGAAAGCGGCGTTTGCCAAGGTCTGGCCCCGGATTGATGAACTCAACGGCATTTTGAGTGATTACGATCCCCAGAGCGAAGTCATGCGTCTCTGTGCCAGTGCCCCTCACGCCGAGTTTGTGCCCATCTCGAAAGATCTCTCAACGTGCCTGCAGGCTTCTGTCCGTTTGGCCCGTGAATCAGACGGAGCCTTCGATGTCACGATAGGTCAACTGGTGAAACAGTGGCGACGGGCACGCCGCAAACAAAGTTTGCCGACACCCACGCAGATTGCCTCAGCCCGCGAGTCGATGGGCTGGCAGAACATTTGCCTCTCGCCGGACGGGAAGATGGTGCGGCTGCTCAAGCCCGGGATGCAGATTGACTTTGGCGGGATCGCCAAGGGATATGTGGCCGAAGAAGCCCTGAAGATCCTGCAACACGAAGGGCTTCCAGTCTCTGCCGTCGCCGTCAGTGGAGATATGGCGCTCGGGGATGCTCCTCCATCACCAGACGCTGCGTCATCGAGTCCTCAAAAATCATCGGGCTGGAAAGTTCTCATGCCAATCCCGAAGTTTCGCTCGCCCTCGACAGAAGTTGTCGAGAGTTCAACGCCCCTCAAGAACCCGGGCACAGCCAACACAGCAGAACCAGATTCTCCCGTGGTATATCTGTCAAACTGTTGTGTCTCGACAGCGGGGGACGAATTCCAGTTTCTGGAGATCGAGGGCATCCGCTACTCCCATATTCTCGACCCTGCCACTGGAATGGGTCTCACGCGGCAGATTCAAGCGACTGTGATGGCTCCCCATGGCATCGATGCCGATGGTCTGGACACCACCTTATGTATTCTCGGCCACGAAAATGGAGCCCGCCTCATGCAACATCACCCAGCGGCCGCCTGGATCGTGCATGAGCTGACACCCGAAGGAAAAGTCATCAGCACGCCAAACGCTGGGTTTAAGAAACTGATGGACCGATAGTTTTTTACTTGCCATAGCATTAACAATCCAATTCGGGCGCAACTTTGTGAGGTGAGATTCAGATCTCTATCGCGTTGCCGAAGCCGCATGGGCCTTCACCGCTTAATTATCGGAGTTTTGCATCAGGTTCGTAAAAAATGTGCACAACAGTGATGAAGTGTTGTCAAATCTCCACACTTCATTGGCTTTCGTATCACTTCTATACTCACACCGGCCTTCCCTCTTCCCTTTGAGACCACCTCATTGGGCCTTGTATTCAATACCAAAACTGAAAGCCAACAGATTCCATGCTGTGTCCATCTCCTCGATAGAGTCAGAGCTTGCCCGCTGCATGTACAAAGGTCGGACTTCGTTCCAATACCGACTGTGTAGCGACTCGTCAAAGCCAGTTCCATGGACGCAATACAATAGATAACGACCTAGCAGTGTTGATACAAATGCGAGATGGTCAGCCTCGCAGGCTATTTTAGAAAAGTCCGACGCAACAGTAAGACGTCGTATATTGCGCACTCCCGCCTCGATGATGTCACAGTAACAAGCGTCAGTCGGATGTGGGGGCATATATGTTGGTCTCCTTGATTGACCTAACGTTGGAATTCACCGAAAAATAATTAGAGCAGGGTAGCCCCGGTTGAAATTCTGATTTACTGGGGGCAAACCCAAGAGAGGTCTCTGGCAATGGCGAAAACCCAACAGAGTTCTAGCTAATCGCCTCTTATGGCCGTTCATGCGACGACGAAGCTATACTACCTGAGGCACACAAGGAACTCGAATACAAGCCACCCTGCGAACCAAATCATCGCTAATCACCAGTCGCTCCCTCGCGACACTATAACTCTTCAGAGAATGGCGACTTTAAGTCACTACAAAGGACCTCGTTTGCATCGAAGCCAGATGTGTCATCAATATCTATGAAAACACCATGCTCTTTCGCAAACGAACCACCTTCTCTAAAAAAGAGCAACAGGGGAGCATAAGGGGCCAGTTCATTGTTAATGCGAGTTGCGGCATCCTGATGCTCAATCGCCTTGAACCAACGCAGCATAAACAGGCAACACTTATGCTCCGCTGTAGATGATGCGAAAGACGCAATTATGTTTTGCGTCAGCGAATCGTCGCTGGACATGCCCATTGAAACAATGCCAGACAAATCAATAAACGGTGTGTCGGAGGAGATTCCTAGTCTTCGAGAGGCCATGGCTTCTCTTCTAATGAACTCTTTCATAAGTCGAGTGTGGCGATCTACCAGCGACGGATTGAAATATCTATCTGCCAACAAGAAGTTTACGGCCTCATCAAATGAATTCATTCATAGACCTTCGGTAACAGCGCTGCCACGTAGCCATGTTGGGTGATCAATCCTGACTCCCACTCGATAAGCGCCGCAAAAGTGTCACCTATCGTCCTTCATCCTTAATGCCTCTCTTCGAGGCAGTCATCATACTCAGTGAATACCACTGCTGGGCAAGCCAGCAGTGCCACCCCCGCCAACGCATTTCACCACGTTTTACCCAGTGTTGTGAGACACTGCTCAAGATAAATCATTCATCCCCTTCAAGAAGAAACTGACGGCAATCGTGGCGGAAGCGCAGATACCCGGCGCTGATGGTAAGTGCACAGTAAGTGCCGACAATGATTGGTGAACTTCCAGCCGCGAAGAGTCTTGCGGTGTCGAGGTGGTTGTCTCCCGTGTACCACGAAACGGCCAGATAAAGCCCGTTGCTGAGGATACAGAAATGCGCGATCATCCAGGCAAGGCGATGCCGCACGATCATTGCAAGCAGCACGGGAATGGCAATACCTAGCACTGGGCCACCCCAGAGCGTGATCAGGGGGTTAGGGTTGGGCTCAAAATGGCTTTGTGGAAGGTGCCAGGGCAGAAGATCTGCCGAGTGCAAATGCCCGCCAGCGGCCCAGCCTGCCAGAATGTGACCAACCTCATGTGTGAACGTCATGACCATCCAGCATACGATGAGTAAAAGTAGAAACTGCAACCAGCGAATGATCAAACCGGACTGGCGCAGTGATTTCATGAAAGCTGCTCTCAAGCAAGGTAGCCCCGGTTGAAATTCTGATTTCTACCGGGGTGGTGATACCACAGGAGGGTGTTGGCTGAGCTATTCTTCGGGAAACGAACCTCGTCTACTTCCGACATGCAGGTCGCTGGGGGATAGGGGATGGGTGGCAAAGAGTCCTTATCATTTTGGGGGGCTTTTGAGTGTCCGTCGCTGACGCTTCCGGCTCGTTGGTGGGGGGCGACAGGCACCACGATTTCATGAAAGCTGCTCTCAAGCCCGGGTGATGCCCCCATTCGCGACATCGATCGCAGGTGATGTTCGCTGCGGGTGCATTGAGTCCGCCACTCGATCGGTTGCGCTGGGGAGGCGCGATGGTTCATCGAAACGGTGAGCCTGGGCATTTTCCGAGAGTGAAGTCAGTGTCGAACCCAGTCGCAGTGCCAGAGCTTTCAGTGCACCGACTGCAAAGACCTGCGGATAAAGTTTTTCGTAGTACCAGAGTTTTGCAAAGTAAAAACCAATCGGCGTCGGTTCGCACCAGGTCTCGTTTTCAACCTTCTCGATAAGCCAGGAGGCTCCGCGATGCAAAACGTTATGGGTGGCGTCGAAGCGACAGAGCGCAATCAAGGCGAGAGCCGTTTCTTCGATACTGGCCGGTTCTCCCTCGACATCAGACTCTGCGTCGGAAGTATCAGCAGTTTCTATCGATGTACCGGGCCCCCAGGCACCATCCGCATGTTGATGTCTTACCAGCCAGTCACAGCCTCGCAATGCGGCTGAGCTTCCTGCGAGACCGGCATCCGCATAGGCCAGGAGCACTCGTGATGTCCCGTACAAGGGGTTTTCATCATCGGGGCTGTGCTGATTGCCAAACCATAATGGCAGCCACGACCCATCTTCCCGCTGCGTCTTTTCGAGATATTCAAAGCCTTGCTGGATACTTCGCCGCATTGGCTCTCGAAACTCAGGGGCAGGAACTTCAACTGCAGGTGGTCTGGAAGTGGCATCGCCAGTGGCATCAACAGTGGCGTCGTTGAGCCTGCGTTCATATTGAATCAGCGCCCGCAGGCAATGAGCGGTAATATCGTTCGAGCTGCGGTCAAAAGGGAGTGCTCCCCAACCTCGGCAGAAGGTCGGCCAGCCACCATCGCGATTCTGCAGCTTGATCAACCACAGCGCAGCGTGATGAAGGGCCTTTTCGATCGAATGATTTTCTAAAGACACACCAGAGACCCGGTCGAGTTCCATCAGAGCCAGCATGGCTCCGGGAGTATCGTCGGCATCGGGAACACCGCCCGAGAGATTCGTCCAGGCCCAGCCGCCGGGAGCGGCATTGGTATAAGGATGTGTCGTTCGATACTGCTGAATTAACAGCCAGGTGATTAGAGCATCGCGTTCGTCCGGCGAAAAAGCCTCAGCCCCCAGATGATTGATCGAAAGCGTGGTGACCCACGTTGCCAGATTGGTATCGATTGGCCAGCTTCCATCGGGCCGGACCGAATCACGAATAAATTTAAGCCCCGCCTGTGTGACGGGATGATCCACACGTCCGACACTTGCGAGGCACATGGTCACAAAACTCGTCAGTGGGGTCGCTTCGAGAAAACCACCACTTTCGGGCTGTATGCTCTGCAATTTCTGCAAAGTGCCCGGAATGGCGGCCCGCCGCACCCACCACCAGGGGTTCCACGTTCGCTGCCTTAAATGCAGCGTCTGCCCAATCGCAATCAGAGCGGGTAAGGCATACGAAACGACAGGAAGCTGAATGACCTCGAAAAAGCGATGCGGCAAGAGTGCCAGTTCATAAGGGAGTGCGGGGATCTCATTCCACGACACCAGACCTGCCAGTGCCGCATGGGTCAGGATAGGAACTGAAAACGTGTGATCTTTCCCGTATCGATCACGAATCGCCTGAATGCCTCCTAAATCTTCGATCAAGCGGCCACTTCGCTCAATGGCGGCGTCGATATCGCTGGCGTTCAGCACCAGACTTTGTTGTCCAACAGCTTCCCGGCAAGCGACCAGCGTGGCATGAGCGAGCATGGTGGTGCTGATGTTCGAGAGACTTTTGTCAGTATCGCCCCAGCCGCCGTCGGCCAGTTGATGCTGAAGGAGCCACGCCAGGCCTTGTTCAATCAGTCGCCAGTCGCCTTCGGACTTCTCATCGAAAACCTTTTGCAGACGCCCCCTGGCCTGTTGGCTTCTGGCGTACTGAAACAGGGCCATAACGGCTGTGGCTGTTGATAATGCCGAGGTCGAGAGTTCGCCTTCCCAGTGGGCCAGGCCAGGTCGCACACGTTCATTCAGCAGTGCTCGAGAGGCGAGCTGCAGAGCTTGCTGAAGTTTTTGAGTGAGATCTTCCATATTCGTATTGTGGAAAGTTCATACCGCCTGCAACAGGCTGGGAAATCGCAGTCTCGCAATTTTGCTCGTTTTCTCATCACGTTTACTGGAAAAGTCTCGTACAGAAGGAAATGTTAATTGATTCAGGGAGGCAATTGTCAGAAGGGGCGTCGGAAAATCCGGCCTTGATCCATCAGACTTTCAAACATTCGTGATTGCTTTCGCACAGGCTCATCTGGCAAACTATCACATGAAAGTTTCTTGATATCAACCCGCCCGACTTTTCCTCCCCAGCCGCCTACCTCGATAGTCAGAGATGGTCAGTCGTCATGCGCTTTCCATGAAGTCAGAGTGCAGAGTGCTCTGTGTGCCATGCTTGCAGCTCTGGGCAAGCATGTTTTCACAACTCACAAGGCGACGCTGCTTTCTGGAAAACGTAAAACAATCCGTGATTCGTTCATGAAGTTGGAATCTTTTGCTATGAAAATGGCAACTTCTGATTTTTTATGACAGAATCTTTGAGCAGAATTGATGGTTAATGAAGAGTTGATGCTCTCTACCCAGAATGTTTCTGTGTGCAGAGTGGATTCGAGTGATGTCGCCACGATGAGAAATCACCTTTCGTGAATTGCAGGACACTACGCATGATCTTGAAATCGATGATGACTTGGAATTTCTGGCAGAACCGCAGGGCCATCACTTCGCTGGCGGTACTCGCTGCTGCCGGCCTGGGCGGGGCCATCCTCACGGAGAGCATTTCGCTCGAATCGCTCACTGGCATGCCTCAGGTTCTGGCGCAGGCTCCCGATAAAGCCCTGGCCGAGAAACTTCTGGCGACGCCTCCGCGTCCCAAGCGGCCAGCTCTTCCTGCCAGCCAGTTGCCACTGGAATTTATCGAAGGTGAGCGTATTGCCTTTCTAGGGAACAGCTTTGCCGAACGCATGAATCTGTTTGGCAATTTCGAAACGCTGTTGCACAGCAAGTTTCCTGAAAAGAAACTGGTGATTCGTAACTTTGGCCGCCCTGCGGAAGAAGTTTCCATTCATCAGCGCTCGAGCGATTACACCAATCTCGATGATCCTCAGAAGGCCTTCGGCGCAGATACCTACATCTGCTTCTTTGGTTTCAATGAATCGTATGCCGGCCCGGAAGGGGTCGAAAAGTTCAAGCAGGATTACGAGAAGTTCATTAAGGAAACCACTCAGCGATATCCTCGCGACGACGCCAAGTCGCCGCCTCGATTTGTGCTGGTGACTCCCCTGGCTTTCGAAGTATCCGGCGAGCCGCTGCTTCCCAAGGGTGACACCGAAAACACGAACCTCGCCCTCTATGACCAGGCGGTTCGCGATGTCGCTGCCCAGAACAAGCTCGCCTGCATCGATGTCTTTGCTGGTTCCAAGGCCTTGTTTGATGCTCAAACAGGCCTGCAGCACACCATCAATGGCTGCCATTTGAACGAAGAGGGTGACCTGGCAGTTGCCAAACTGCTGTTCGCCAGTGCGTTCGGCCAGTCGGCACTGGGTCAAGTCAGCTCGATCAATCAGGAGCTGCGCAGTGCTGTTAACGATAAGTCGTGGATCCACCTGCAAGACTACCGCATGCTCAATGGCTGGTATGTTTACGGTGGCCGCAGGACCTGGGATACAGAAACATTCCCGCGCGAATATGTGAAGATTCGCAACATGGCCGCGGTGCGTGATCAGTACATCTGGGATCTGGCCAGTGGCAAACCCGCCTCGAAGCCCAACGACGACAACACAGGGGAACTGATTGTTCCACCCACCCGGTTTGGCAATCCCCGGCAAGCCTACTCCGAAGCCACCGAGTTGCGGTATCTGACACCGGAGCAATTGATCGCACAGACCAAGGTTCCCGAAGGCTTTGAGATCAAGGCTTTTGCTGATGAAACGATGTTCCCGGAACTCGCCAAGCCTGTGCAGCTCAACTTCGATAACAAAGGCCGGCTGTGGGTCTCCTGCATGCCCACTTATCCCCAGTGGCAGCCTGGCGACGCCAAGCCCAATGACCGCCTGATCATTCTTGAAGATGCTAATCAGGATGGCAAAGCCGATAAATGCACAGTTTTCTACGACAAACTCCATTGCCCCACAGGTTTCGAGTTCTGGAATGGTGGCGTGCTGGTTGTCGATCAGCCGCGACTGTTGTGGCTCAAGGATACCGATGGTGACGACAAGGCCGATGTGGTTGTCCATCTCATCGATGGCTGGGCCACTGACGATACTCACCACACCTGCAGTGCCTTCGAGTGGTCGAATAGCGGCCTGCTCCACATGCTCGAAGGGATTGCCACCAGCACCACGTTGGAAACCCCCTGGGGCCCGCATCGCAGTCAAGGGAATGGTGGCGCCTATGTCTTTGATCCGAGATCGCAAAAGATTCGCCAGTTTGCTCTCCCCGGCCAGTACAACATGTGGTGCTATGTCTTTGATGAGTGGGGCCAGGGGATTGTGGGCGATGGCACAACCGCCAATCATGCCTGGGATACTCCCCTTTCCGGTGCTCAGTTCCGGGGTCGAACCGGCCTCAATATGGTCTTCAATCAGGAAGGGATGCGACCGGCTCTGGGTTGTGAATGGCTCGTCAGCCGACATTTCCCGGAAAGCGTCCAGAAGCAGTTCACCTACGCCTGCGTGATCAACATGAACGGTATGCCCCGTTTCACCATCAACGATGATGGCGGTGGATTTGCCGGCAAGAGAATGAAGCTGACCGATGGGAAACCCGACGACCTGATTGCCTCCACCGATAAGCACTTCCGTCCGGCAGATCCTCAGATTGGCCCGGATGGTGCCTTGTGGTTTGGCGACTGGGCCAATGCGCTGATTGGTCACATGCAGTATTCGCAACGCGATCCGAATCGCGATCATACCCGCGGTCGCATTTATCGCCTGGTGGCGAAGGATCGTCCCCTGCTGACTCCCATCACCCAGCATGGCAAGTCGATTGAAGAACTCCTTGATCAGACCAAAGTTTACGAGTGGCGGACCCGGTACCGGGCCCGTAATGAACTTAACAGCCGACCAACCCAGCAGGTGGTTGACGGCGTGAAGGCCTGGCTCGCCAAGCTCGACCCGAAGTCTGAGGATTATCCTCGCCTGCAATGCGAAGCCATGTGGGTGCTGGCCAGTCATCATCAGCATGATCAAGCCTTGATTCAGGCACTGTTGGCTTCACCCAGCCCGAACGCGCGGGCGGCCGCCGTACACGTTGTGGCTGATTACCGCGACGAGCTTCCCGATGCGATGTCTCTGCTGATTACCGCTTCCCGCGATGAACATCCTCGCGTTCGCACGGAAGCGGCTCGTGGTTTGAGCTATTACGATAATCCTGCTGCCGCTCAGGCCGTGCTGGCAATGACGGAAAAGCCTGCCGATTACTGGGCTGACTACACCATCCGCCATGCACTCGCTGCCCACGAACCACTGTGGCGTGCGGATTACCTGACAGGGAAGATTCCTGCACCACCTCGCTCGAAAGAGATTGTGACACAGATTCTTTCTGCATCGAAATCAGGGGCAGCCGCTTTGCCGTTCATCACGACATTGCTCAGTGCGGAACCAAAGCCCGAAGAAGAGCGAAATAAAGCGATGACGGGGCTGGCTGATCTTTCGGGAGATACCAACCGCGGCCGCGAGATTTTCGTTCGCAACTGCACTTCGTGTCACAAAGTGGGCAATGGTGAGGGTCGTGAGTACGGTCCTAACCTCGCGGGTGTGGCCAAACGGATGAAGCCCATTAAGATCGTCGAATCGATTATCGATCCGAATGCAGAAGTTGATCCCAAGTACCGGGCCACGCTGCTGATTACTGCCGACGGTGTGGCGGTTTCGGGCCTGCTGGTGAAGGAAGACGACACGACAATCGAGATTTTCGATGGCAAGATTGTTCGCAAGATTGCGAAAGCCGATGTCGAAGAGCGGGCTGTCCAGAAGATGAGCAGCATGCCGGAAGGGACGGCTTCGTCAATTGCTCCTTCGGAGCTGGTGGACCTGCTGACCTACCTGAAGGCCCAGAATCAGGATGTGAAGCCCGCCACCAACTGATCCGGGTCTGAACTGTGATCCGTCGAGAACGATCCCCAGTGACGAGCACGTCGCTGGGGATTTTTCGTTGAACCCGTAGAGATGTTCCGAAATACACATTCGGTCGGGTGGCCGGAGTCAAACGTCCTCGTTTGCCCCACGGATCGATAGATTCTCATCGTTGACGGCGAACAGCGTTGAAAGTCATGAAAACACGTTTCAGATGCATTCGTGCTCTACAACGATGGCATGGGCGAGGGTTTTTCTCCTTCTCCCGTTCTGACGGGAGAAGGTTGGGTTGAGGGTGAGCTCGAACGTATCAGGTGAGCGATTAATGAGCGGCTTCATCGTGGGATGCTCTGGATCTCTGGCGACCTGCAAAAAATTGCCACCACTGCTGGCGCCTCAGTGACTGTTGCAAATCAATCAGAAAAGACCCTCACCCTGCCCTTTCCCACGCAGACGCGGGTGAGGGTTTGAGCAGGGCATGTTATTGGTTCACCACGAAGGGCACGAAGAACACGAAGGTTCGAGGAGCGTCAGGAAGGCAGGTGGGAGTCAGCCCTTGCTCTGGAAGAAGCGCAACATGTGGATCTTCTTGGTGAACTTCGCGGCTTCGCGTGAGGATGATTTCAAATTCGAAGGTCTCTCGCGAAGGCGCGAAGACAGCGAAGGGAATTCAACACAGTCGCTCTCCCATGCAGACGCGGGTGAGGGTTCCAGAGGCACGCGCATGGCGCGGCTTCTTGTTGTCGTGAAGAGTCACGACAACCCGACCACGAGCTGGCCGGGCCACCCTTGTATGAAGTCAAAGACCAAAATGTGTGTAATCGATCGCTCGGAGCCGCAAGCATGGCACATCGTGGCCCCAAACATGGCGTTTTCTTTGCCGAAGATCACCTGCCATCAAAGCTGGTTCTTGCGGGAATGTCTGGCAATTCGACTGGTCTTGGACATGATCGAACGGATGAGGCTGAGATCGTGTTGACCGAATGATCGGCCCAGATACCGCTTGAGAAAACGGAGCCGCTTGAGCCCGGAGATCTGCGATGCACTGTAATTGAGTTGGGCAAGATCTTTCACAATCCAGCGACGGGCCAGTTTTCGGCAATGGCGGACTCGCCCCAGATCGATGATCCAGGGGGTGGCCGTTAAATCGGCTTCAGGAACCATTAAATGGCCCAGATAGTAATCCTGATGATGAAATCCGTGGCCATGCATCCGGGCTGTGAGACGGGCCACATTTTCAAGCAGAACCTGCTCCTGGGGTGCCGAAAGCTTCTGCTGTTTACAAAGTTCCGAGAGTTTGACGGCTCCTTCGAGACTGCGCGTGATGAGGCCGCTGTAACGACCATGCCGAAAAATAGCCACAGGCTGCATGGTTGGCAGTTGATGTTCCAGAAAGAGCCATAAGGCTTCCCACTCATGCCGGGCCCCTAGCTGTGGCCATTGGCCTCGCAGAAGGGGTTTGATCCACTCCTTGAGTGAGCTGGGAGAATGCCGCTTGATATAAAACCTGCGGAGAGTTCCATCGGCTTGTTTGAGTTCGAAGCGGCTGGTGACGCGTTCGGCCCGCAGATTCTTGGCCGTCTCACTGGAGAGATGCCACAACGATGCTGCTGAAAGCAGGCCATGTTCTCGAAAGAGTGGGGCATCTTCCGTGAAAATCTCGACTCGACCGGCATCGTGAACTTCAAGCGGCCGCTTTTTCACTGAGCACCTCTTGAAAGACTGCCAATGTCTGTTCGGCGTTCGCTTCGGGTGTGTAACGCAGGGCTGTCGAGCGGGCGGCGGCTGACATCAGACGTAACTGTGTCTCTCCGCGACCGAAATGAAAATCAATGCGATCAGCCAGACACTCAACATCGTCTGGTGAGGCAATGACATAGCCATTGATCGCTGGTTCAATCGCATCCGCCCCGCCAGCAGTGGCTGTGGTGATAACTGGAATACCACAGGCCATCGCTTCGAGATTGACGTTAGGAAAGGGTTCATAAATTGTGGGAAGGACAAACAGGTCGCTGGCGGCATAGAGCCTGGCAATGGCCTGCTGTCGACCAGTGAAAACCAGTCGATCAGCCAGATTCATTGAAGCCGCCAGAGCCTTGAATCGGGCAATGTCGCCGTCACCAATGACCATCAGCCACATTCCGCTCGTTCGAGCAATGGCCATGGCCTGGAGTAATCGCGAAAGACCTTTGCGACGGAAATCCATCGAGGCGAACGTCAGGAGCGGTGCATCGGCAGGAATCTTCCACTCAGCCCGCACTGCCAGCCGTTCATGCTGATAATCGGGATGAAAGTTCTTTGTATCAACCCCATTGGTGACCCGGCAAAGACGCTTGGGATCGACGTCAAAATACTCCTTGAGCAGCCGCTCATCGAGCTTTGACTGGACGATGATTCGTCGGGGACCATCTGGCCCGAAGAGCTGCTTTTCAATTCTTAGAATCGTGCGATGCCTCGGGTTCAATCTTTGCAGGAACTGCTGCATTTTCCCGCGATAAAAGACTTTAAGCCAGTGCGTCTGGAGCGGGTCGGTGAGCCGATAAGTATCGAGGCCATAGACACGCGAAAGTCCATGCACGATATCGAAGCCCTGATTAGCAAAGACCTTCCTTGCATTGCGGGCGAGGCTCAGGTTTTTGGTCCAGGAAGTCCACTTCGAGACGGGCACTTTAAGATGTTTGGCTTCAGCCTTGAGAGAGTCATCCATCGATTCTCCTACGATGGTGACCTCGTGGCCTTTGGCCCTGAGTTGCCGCATGAGGTTGATGCAGTACCTTTCGGCCCCTGCTTTTTTCAGCGAGCAAACGCGACGGACGAGTGCAATCCGCATTTTGCCTCTCCTTCTAAGCAGCATTCCGCTGAGATAATTGCCGCTGGATTTCTCGCCAGACGAAATCGACCTTGAGCAGACGCATACAATCATGATGCCCGAGTGGGCAAACCCGCTGCTGGCAGGGGCCGCAGGGCATGGTGAGTTGAATCGAAGTCGACAGGGACGACCAGGTTTCACTCCAGGCCTGATGTGTGGGGCCAAAGAGGACCACATGGGGCACATGCAAGGCGGCGGCAAAATGCCGGGGGCCTGAATCGGTCGTGATCAGCATCTTTGAACCGGCAATGGCCGATTTCGTCAGCGACAGCGAGAGTGACTCGCGCCCTAAAGACCGCACGCGAGGATCATTCACTCGCGACTCAATCTCGAGGCTTTTCTCTTTCTCAGCCGGGCCACAAAGCACAACGACTGCGTTCTCTGTCGAGTTGATGATTTTTCGGGCCAGCTCGACAAAGGATTCCGTAGGCCAGTCTTTCGCAGCACCAAAGGCACCACCTGTGTTGAAGGCCACAATCCCCGGCGCAGTGGAAATCGCGGATTCCTTCGCGAGAAAACCTTTCCACGCGAACTGGCCTGGTTCCGTTAATGCCAGTTCCATCTGTGCCTGTCGAGGCGCTGGCACTACGGCACCGGCCGCGGCGACAATCTGCAGATAATCCTCCATCGCCGGGTGAGGAATTTTCTTATTGTTGGAAGGGATGCGCTGCGTGAGCAATAGTCCCCTGCCATCCCGGTTCAAGCCAATTCGCTTTCTGGCACCACTGGCCCAGCCCAGCCACGCAGAATGCAAGGAGTTGGGAAACAAAATCGCTTCGTCGAAACGTTCTTTTCTTAACTGAGAAATCAGTGACCAACCCGAGAAAACTGGTGGCGAGCTTTCTGATAAAGGCTTCGATGTTTTGCTACGCAGAATCAGACGATCCACCAGACCCGTTCCGGCGAGAACCTCAGCCACGTAAGGTTGCAGAATGGCGACCGCTTCATCGCCAGGAAACGTCGATCTCAAGGCACGCAGAGCCGGTGTGGCCATCAATGCATCACCGACCCAATTGGGCATGAAAATGGCCCGTTTCATGCCGCTTTCCGATCCACATGACCAGCCGATGCTGGTGCAGTGACTGCCTGAGTATGTGCGGCCAGCGAAAGCACAGTGGCGTCCTGCTCGCGAAGTCGGCGAACGATCTGAGTGGTCGAAAGACCTTCAACCATCCCCATCGGCTTCACAGTTCCACCGTAAGCCAGCACAACCTCCCGGCCCACAATTTCTTCGGCTGAGTAAGTACCACCCTTCACCAGGACATCAGGCTTTAAGGCATGCAGCAAGGCGTGAGGGGTATCTTCATCGAAGACGACGACATAATCGACGACTTCCAGTGCTGCCAACATGCGGGCGCGATACTCCTGATCGAAAATTGGTCGATCGGGAGCTTTTCCCAGTCGGCGGACACTGTCATCACTATTGATCGCCACAATCAGACATTGGCCTTCGCAGGCCGCTTCGGTCAGGTAACTGACATGGCCGGCGTGGAGCAGATCAAAACAGCCATTGGTGAAAACAACTTTCTGGCCCGTCTTCTGCCGGGCACTGACATGCCGTTGCAATGCGGGCACGTTCAGAATTTTTCCTTCGGCATGTCGATGGGTCCGCATGAGATCGGTGAGGATCTCTTCCCGCGAAATGGCGACCACACCAATTTGCTCGACTTCGAGCCCGCCCGCGACATTCGCGAGCCGCCCCAGATCGGCAGGTGCCAATCCAGCTCCCAGGCCCACGCCAATCATGGCCATGACCATGTCGCCAGCACCGGTAATGTCACAGACTTCGCGAGGCCGGGTTGGAAGATGCTCGGAAGTTCCATCATTGTGAACCAGCGCAATTCCGTCGCGATCCATCGTCACAAATGCATAATCGAGCGACATCAGTTCGCAGAGCTTTTTACCGGCAACGAAGGCATCCTCTACTGTGCGGACTTCAACTCCCGTGGCACGCGTGGTTTCCAGGCGATTGGGCGTCACGGATGTGGCACCGCGATAAGCGGCGCATTTGCCATGACTGGCGGGATCGACGACAACGGGAATTCCCGCCTTGCGAGCAGCCGCAATTAAAGGTTCCAGCAACTCTTGGGTACACAGGCCTTTGCCGTAATCCGAAACCAGAATGGCCTGAAAGTCTTTTAAATGCGGCAGAATCTGATTGAGCAATCGGGTGGCCAATTGAGAATCGATGGCATTGCGGACTTCCCGATCGACACGCAGCATCTGATGAGGATGCCGGTACTGTGCACTCCCCATATAGCGAGTTTTCAACGTGGTTGGCCGGGAGGGATCGATGCAGACAGAGCCAGAATCAATATCGAGTCGTTCCAGTTCGCGGCAGGCCTGCCGCCCTTCTTCATCGGCTCCAATGATACTCAGCAGCGTGACTTCGGCATCGAGCCCTTTGACCATCTGGGCTACATTTGCAGCACCACCCAGTCGAAGTTCCTGACGCTGTTCGTGCAGCAGAATGACCGGAGCTTCCTGGGAGATCCGCTCGGCATCACCCCAGACGTAACGATCCAGAATGAGATCGCCAACGACCAGTAACCGTGGGCAACCCAGACGCTCGACTGCGTCAATGAGGTGATAGGACATCCTTGGCAATCCCTGCCTTAAGTAAATCGCTGCTGGCAATCTGTTGCCACAGCGAAAAGTGTCTTCCTGACATTTGCCAGCTTGTCTGAATGCCCGATTTGAACCGACGAAGGGCTCCCATCACAGGACTTCCCGACTCAAGTTGGGTCACGCAATCCGGGATAATCCCTGTAAAACCAGACTTCGTCAATCCCGATTCTCCCTGGATGAGGAACAATCGACTGGCAACGTAACATTCATGCCTATCTCAAGTTAAGCCCTGGAATCTCCAGCAGCTCGGCATGCAGAAGACTCAGGCGGCACAACAGCCAGTCCAATCGCATCGCGATCATCTGCCACCGCTGCCAATTCTGTGATTGGTGATCTCCGGTGTTTTTACCGATCAACGATTCAATCTAGAACATCCCCGCCATCAGCAAGCCGACGCGCTCGAGGACGCGGGCAAGACGAATCTCGAGTTCAGAGAGTGGACGAACACCACGATAAACCTCAAAGCCAAGCTCCCGGGTGGAAGGCTGAACGGCATGAAAACTTCCCAGAAACCTTGCGAGGTCAATGGCGACGGAATCTGTCCGAGCTGCCGTCGCATCGAGTAACCCGGAAACCTGGTGATTCTCGAAAAGAATATGCTGACACCAGAAATCACCCCAGCACGGCGTGAGCGGAATTTTCTGGTAGGCCCAGGGGGCTAAATCTCGAATGATGGGTGGAATCAAATCATCGACAAGTTGAGCCAGTTTACGAAGCTTAGCTAAACACCCAAAGTTGTCGAGAGTGGTGAGGTCAGTTCCCCCAAGGTCACGTTCCACCGCATCACGATGGACAAGCTCAGCCCCTTGGCGGGTCAGCCTGGCCAGGCATTTGAGAACTGTTGGAGAGACGCCCTGGTGGCTCGGAGCAAACCATGCGTGGCACGCTGGAGGTGATGCAAAAGCACAGGCAGCCGTATGCCAGCGGGCCAGCATGGCCATGGCTTTCGTCGCACCGGATTCATCGAGATGACTGGAGTCGAGTGGTTGTCCCTTCAGCCACGGTTCCAACTGGCAGAGGAATTCTTCCTCTCGTCCCACCGTATGCATGCCCGACGAGTTTATGGCTAGGGAGTTCATGTTCGCTGAACTCGAGCCAGCCCATCGCGGCGACGGGGCCATGATCCGAAACCAGCTCATGGTTTCTTGACTGGCCTTAGGCTTTGAAACAGGCACGGGAGCAGCTACGGGTAAGCCGAGTTGCTGTGTATGCCGCAACAATCCGTGCAGCCCCGTCAATCGCTCGGGCGGCATGGCGTCAGTCGGCCAGAGCCTCAGTGCAAACTGACCGAGCTGTCGTGAATTCAACTGAAAAACCTGAGCACCACTGAAGGCGACACTATGAACTCGTTGAATTTCCGGCTCAGATACTTGAGTTAACCAGTCAAAATTCTGGCGGCACATTTCGATCAAATACTGTTGCCAGGGAGCAGGAATGGGCTCCAGGCTCGTTGCCACATTTACTGCCGACTCCACCATCATCGCCAGCCTTACGGGATATGCTCGCCAGACGAAACTTCGCTGGGCAGGGAAGGTATGGATTGTTGATTGGCAACTCTCCATTCGAGGAGACCCATCCCACCGACAATCAGCGCTTCACCGACAAAATGCCCGGCTCCCAGAAAACTCGCGGTGCCCCACCAGACAAAGAACATCGCGAGACAGACGATGGCCCATAAAATGTTCGCTGCGGCGATCATCTGCAACCCGGGGACATAATCCTGGCGACTCAGCAGCCAGAGGATGAACGAAAAGCTCGCATAGGCGAGATTCACCATCCCGAACGTCAGCATCAGTTCCGCAGGCAACCGATAAAGTTCGGCAAGCCAAAATCGCAGGAGAATCATGAGCACTCCTGCACCAGCCCCAGCCATCCAGTCGAGAAGAATCAGCAGCCTGGCAGAGGTCATGCTTTTGGCCTTACCAGGCTACTTTGGCCTTGCTCTAGCGCGACTTAGTCCCTGCGGGGAAAAACTCGATCTCTCCGGCAGGGGCTAAACCTGTCAGCAATCGACGCCGTTATCGCTGGCTCACGGGAACGTAATGACGCTCTGGTGCACCGATGTAGTTCGAAGAGGGCCGGATGATCTTGTTATCTGCAAGCTGTTCGAGCACATGGGCACACCAACCGACAATCCGGCTGGTGGCGAAAACACAGGTGAACAGATCGCCGGGAATTCCCATGTAGTGCTGCAGACTGGCTGAGTAGAAATCGACGTTGCAATATCGATTGATCGACTCCCGCACCAGCCGCTCCATCAGGATCGACATGTCGTACCACTTGGGATCTCCCGTTTCTTTCCCCAGTCGCTCGGAGAGTGCTTTCAGATGGCGAGCCCGTGGGTCTTCCACTTTATAGACCGCGTGGCCAAAGCCCATGAACTTACCCTTGTTGGCCCGGGTGGTTTCCACATAGCTGGCCACGTTGTCCACGCTGCCAATTTCCATGAGGACCTTCAGTACTTCGGTATTCGCACCACCGTGCAGTGGTCCCTTAAGAGCACCAATCGCACCTGTCACCGCCGAGTAAAGATCGGCCAGAGTGGCAGCGATCACGCGGGCGGCGAAAGTACTGGCATTCAGCCCATGCTCAGCATGCAGAATCAGAATCAGATCCATCGCTCGGGTGGCATCTTCGGAGGGAACGGTCCCATTGAGCATGTACATGAAATTGCCCGCATGGCTGAGATCCTTGCGGGGGGCAATCGGTTCGAGGCCTTCTCGTAAGCGGCGGAAGGCGGCAGTAATCGTTGCCATTTCGGCTGTGAGGCGAACAGATTTCTCCAGATTCGCAGCACGCGAGTTGTCTTCGGCCAGCGGGTCGTAGCAACCAGAGATCGATACCGCAGTCCGCAAAGCGGTCATCGGCGGGGTACTGGGTGGCAAAGATTTCAGACAGTCAAGAACAGGCGCATCAATCTCACGATGGTGAATCAGAAGTTCAGTAAACTCCTTCAGTTGTGTTGCCGTGGGGAGTTCGCCGTGCAGGAGCAGGTAAGACGTTTCTTCGAAAGTGCTCGATTCCGCCAGTTCGTGAATGTTAAAGCCGCGATAAATCAGTTTGCCCAGATCGCCATCCACATCACAGACTTGAGAATCAGCAGCCACGATCCCTTTGAGACCTTTGGCAGCGATTTTTTCCTTGTCGAGCGTAGCGTCGGACATTGGGTGGGCTTTCTCGTGTTCAGGCAAAGGCTGGTGATGTTGGCGGATTGATCCGGTGGTAGCAGTGATTGACACAAAAGTCGTCACCACATGAGTATAGCAGTGGCGAATTTGTTGAATCAACGCTCGATAGAGCCGAATCAGCATTCGAGACGAATTGACGTCCTGACAATCTCGTCAACTAGAAAATCTTTCAGCAAACGAAGGGAGTGAAGGTGCACAACTGGACAGAAAAAATCGAGCGTTTTGATCGCGAGATGAATCGAAGTCAGTTGTGCAAGAAAATTTTTGGAAAAAAATTATCGAATGCGGCAGATTTCGCAGAAGTTTTCTTCTCTCGACGTTAGCATTTCGCAAGCAATTGATCGCAGAGAGAGAATGGAAGCTGTCGACGCGACGGTCGTTGCCTTGGTTTGCAGGCTTTGTTCTGCCTGAGCCATGGAGGCCGATCCTGCTAAGCAGACTGGACTGACCAATAAGATCTGAAGGCATGATGCCGTAAGATTTGATTGATGATCAGCCAGATTCGTTCTTTCCCTGTGGTACGTTTGCGACGTGGATCGCCGGCCCGGGGGTTACGAGCAGTTTTTTTGCATGCTCGTCGGGCGGCTCCATGCCAAAGTGATACGGTCAAGGTACCGCTATCGCTCTGGTTAATGCGATCGGAAGCTGTCTCGACAAGGAGGTTTGACACTTATGGATCAATCACAACTCGCACTTCGTGAACTGCTGAATCAGGGCGCCTCACGCGGCTTTCTGACCTACGCAGAAATTGACAGGTACATCCCTGATGAAGGGGGTGATCCTGCCCTCGTTGACGAACTCATCATGGCCCTTGAGGCTGCCGGTCTCGATGCCGTTGAGCCTGAGGGTGGTATTGATCCACTGCAGTCGTTGCCTCCGCTGGAAATGCTTGAGCCGGAGTCCAACTCCAGCTCGCGTGATCCGATTCGCATGTACTTGAGCCAGATGGGCCACATTCCCCTGCTGACACGCGAGCGGGAAATCTACCTGGCCAAACAGATCGAAATGACTCGCCGCTGGTTCCGCCGGCGAATGCTTGAATCCGATTTCGCGATTCGCATTGTGGTCGATACGGTGCACAAAGTCCGGCTTGGGGAACTCCCCTTTGAGCGCACGCTGCGGACATCAGATACCGAAAGCGTTCAGAAGGATCAGATTCTGGCTCGTATGCCTCACAATCTGCCGACCATTGAGCGCATGCTGGACGAGAACAAACAGGATTTTACACTCCTTCGAGCCGCCATCGGGACTCCCGAAGAAGCGGTCATTCGCGAACGCATGGCCATTCGTCGCAGCAAGCTGGCGACTCTCTGTGAAGAACTCAGCGTCCGCACCCAAAGGCTCCAGCCTGTCATGCGGCGTATGGAACAGATCTCGCTCCGGATGACAGAACTCCAGAAGCAGATTTCTGCCCGCCAGATCCGCAAGATGCCAATGACAGCCGCCGATGTGGCTGCCGCTGAAGCCGAACTGGAAGGTCTGATTCAGGATGTGCAGGAACTGCCAGCCGATTTTCAGAAGCGCATTCGCCGTGTCCTCGAAAAATTTGGCGGCTGGACACGTTCCAAGCAGCAACTCTCCGGCGGCAACCTGCGGCTGGTGGTCTCGATTGCTAAGAAGTATCGCAACCGGGGCCTGAGCTTTCTCGACCTGATTCAGGAAGGGAATGCCGGTCTGATGCGTGGTGTCGAGAAGTACGAATTCCGCCGTGGCTATAAGTTCTCGACTTACGCCACTTGGTGGATTCGTCAGGCGATCACCCGCGCCGTGGCCGATCATGCCCGAACGATTCGTATCCCGGTCCACATGTTCCAAAGCATCTCGACGCTAAAGAACAAGAGTGAACAGATCCGCCAGGAAACTGGTCGCGAGCCAACCATTGAAGAACTGGCACTGGCTGTCGATATGTCGGTCGAAGATACTGAACGGATTATGAAGACCTGGAAGCACCCGATGAGTCTCGATACACCGATTGGTGAAAGCGAAGACTCCAGCTTTGGTGATTTTCTGGAAGACAGTCACGAATCGACACCTGCCGACAACGCCCTGCGTGAAATGCTGCGGGATAAGATCGATATCGTGCTTCGCAGCCTGACGTATCGTGAACGGGAAATCATTCGTCTGCGTTACGGCCTGGGCGACGGCTACAGCTACACTCTCGAAGAAACCGGCCGAATTTTTAAGGTCACTCGCGAGCGTATCCGCCAGATTGAATCGAAGGCTCTTAAGAAGTTGCAGCACCACACGCGTGCTCATCACCTGCAAGGCTTCGTGGAAGATCTTCTTCCGAACCCTGCTGCCCCAGGCACACTGCTCAACTCGGACACGATTCTTTCGGAAGAATCAAAGAGTTCACCATCGGCTCGTCGGCGGAAAGACTCCATGACACTCGCTGCCGCCAACTGATGACCTGATTCGAGTCGAGAAATCTCTCGATCTGCTTTGATAAAGAGACCTCACTTTGTTTCGACAGGGTGAGGTCTCTTTTTTGATCGGAAGGGTGGCACGACCCTGAAGGCCCTGCGAAAGGGCGTGGTCTCTAAGCCTTTCAACATCAGATTGGCTTTAACACCGGCAAACTTCTGCCGAACAATCCATTCATGACCTCCGGGCATCGCACTTGACTGCGAATCACCAGAATTGCCCGAAAACCGTCAACAACTTTGCCGGTTATGACGATGACTCTGAGAGCGTAGGATTTTCCATGGACTCAGAGGAGCCATCGTGCCCTTGCCGACCCGATGTCGAGTGCTGGTATTGGCAATTTCTGCCACTCTGGGAATCTCAGGGTTCGCACAGGAGAGCTCCTTGCCTCCCGGTCCATCCGCTGTGACCGAGGGTAAGGTTCGTCTCGATGATCAGGAAACAGATTCTGCACTTCCTGCCAATCCAGCGCCAGGTTCCTATGACGAATTGCTGAAGCGTCTGGAAAAAAATGAGCAGGAAATTGCCCGGCTGAACAACGAGTTAAGTACCAACGTTGATAATGACCGCTCGTTTCGCGATGTCTTTGAGGAACGCTGGAGCAAGGTTCAAGACCCTTCGATTACCACTGTCGATGAGCAGACCTATACTCCTGGCGGTTCAAAACCCAAGCAATGGTATGACCGGCTGAGTCTTCGAGGGTACGCCCAGTTTCGATACAACTTCGTGGTCGATGAAGACGGAGCACCGGCTCAACTCATTGGAGATCGCTCCGTCAGTGATGATCAGTCATTTCTTATTCGACGGGCACGTCTGATCGTATCAGGCGATGTCTCCGAGAATTTGTATGTCTATCTTCAATCCGACTTCGCCTCCACGGTGCCGGATAGTGACGATTCGACCTACTATGCACAGATCCGTGACTGGTATGGCGACCTGTACTTCGATGAGGACAAAGTTCACCGTGTTCGTATCGGACAGTCCAAGGTCCCTTACGGCTGGGAAGACCTCCAATCCAGTTCCAACCGGGCTCCCCTGGATCGCAGTGACAGCATTAACTCAGCGACCAGAAACGAACGCGATCTGGGTGTCGTCTACTACTGGACCCCTGAAGGCGCTCAGGACCTTTTCAAAGAAGTTCTCGATCGAGGTCTCAAAGGTTCCGGGAACTACGGTGTCTTCGGCATTGGAGCTTTTAACGGTCAAGGGGGCTCGACTCTCGAAGAAAATGACAACCTCCACCTTTACACACGACTCGCTGTCCCTCATAAGCTCGAAAACGGCCAGATTCTCGAAATGGGCGTACAGGCCTACACCGGAAAGTATGTCGTGGGCTCCGCTCCCATTCGGCCACTGGGTGTGCCCCCGGCCATTATTCCTGCGGGGACAATTGGAGCCGGAGATGATGGTGGTATTGTCGATCAACGCCTGGCGGGGACATTCGTCTGGTATCCTCAACCCTGGGGCTTGCAGGCCGAGTGGAATATCGGCAATGGCCCGGGCCTTAATGACGAGCAGACGGCTGTTGTTAAACGTTCGTTGACGGGTGGCTATGTCATGGCCATATACCGTCTGGAGACTGAATCACACGGCATCATCTTCCCGTTTGGTCGCTACACTTATTATC
>VFQR01001057.1_pt1 | contig 24441 bp, 24 predicted proteins | sample 3512321 | NCBI WGS metagenome assembly VFQR01 (sample SAMN10412374, study PRJNA504923) | tailings metagenome | isolation source: Relicate 3 Philex TSF1 revegetated site | place: Philippines: Tuba, Benguet | collected 2017-08-29 | reverse complement strand
TTGTACAGGCACCAGATACTTGGACTTTTCGGGCCTATTTTGCCCAGTCAGGAAGCCGCCGCCTTGCCCGGCAGAAGCGGCACAAACCTTACCGACATCAGCTCTTCCCGGTCGAATTCGGTCTTCGATTTCTTCCGGATGCGGACGAGGGTCTGGACGCCGCCGGCGGGACCGAGTGGCGCCACGAGGTAACCGCCCTCCTTCAACTGGTCGAGCAGCGGTTGCGGGATTTCGCCCGCGGCAGCGGTCAGCACGATCCGGTCGAACGGCGCGTCCTCGGGAGACCCGAGCATCCCGTCACCCGCAATCAATTTCACATGCTCAAGGCCAAGCAGCCTCAGGCGCTCCGCCGCCTTCTCCGACAAGGTGCGGTAGCGCTCGATCGTCACCACACGATCGGCAAGATGTCCGAGGATCGCCGCCTGATAGCCGGAGCCGGTACCGACCTCCAGCACCTTGTGTTGCGGCTCAACCGACAGGGCTTCGGTCATGAATGCGACCACGAACGGCTGGCTGATGGTCTGTCCGCATTCGATCGGCAGCGCCTGATCCGCGAAGGCAAGTTCGTCGTGGGCAGGTTCGACAAAGCGTTCACGCGGAACCAGTTCGAGTGCGCGCAGCACGCGCAGGTCGCGGATGCCGCGCGTGCGCATCGAAAGCAGGAATTTCATGCGGTCTTCGGCGCGCGGGTCCATAGGTCCGGATACAAAATTTGCCGGTACTTGGGAACCAACAGCCCGATTGGCCCGTTAGCAGCGCCGGTAAGGCATATCGTATTGCGGGTTTTGAGGTTCTTTCGTGGCTTTTGGCGCACGGCAATTCCGGATGAAGGAAGGCAGCCGCATCTTCATCGCGGAAGACGAGGATCTTGTCCGCAATCTGCTGGAAGAGATGCTGGCTGGCCTTGGCCACGATGTGCGGGTGAGCGCCATCAGTGTCGAGGAAGCGGTGGAGGTTGCCGGTTCAAGCGATTTCGATGCCGCGATCCTCGACATCAACCTGAGGGGCCAGCCGATCTATCCGGCAGCGGACATCCTGATGGAACGGAAAATCCCGTTCATCTTCGCCACCGGCCTCGCGAGTGACGACATGCCGGACCGTTTCAAGGCCGCACCGCGCGTGCAGAAGCCGTTTGTCGAACATCAGTTGCAGGAAGCCCTCGACCGCGTGCTGACCGGCTAATCAACCGGTGAGCTTGCTCTTGTCGAAGATCGCCGCGAGGCGGGTCATGAACGGCTCGTCGGTGAGATCGATGCGGAGCGGTGTCACGGAAATGAATTTGTTCTCCACCGCGCCAAGATCGGTACCCTCAGGAGAAGTCCATTTCCGGCGGTGGAAAGCGATCCAGTAATACGGGTTGCCGCGGCCATCATGGCGCGGGTCGATCTTCAGCAATTCCTGATCGCGGCGGCCCTGCACGGTGACCTGCAGGCCCGCGACCTCATCCGCATCGACGGCCGGAAAATTGATGTTCACGAGACGGCCCGCCGGAATCCCCTCTTTCAGGATTTTCCTGATGATCCCCGGCGCGTGCGCTTCCGCCGTGGAGAAGGCGTCGTCGCCCCGGCGCTCGGGGCCGAGGCACTGCGACAGTGCAACGGAAGGAATGCCGAGCACCGTGCCTTCCATCGCGGCGGCGACCGTGCCGGAATAGGTTACGTCCTCGGCGAGGTTCATGCCGCGATTGACGCCGGACAGGATCAGATCGGGTTTCTGTTCTGCGAGCAGGTGCCGGACCGCCATGATCACGCAATCGGTCGGCGTGCCCTTCACCGCGAAACGCTTGCCTTCAATGGCGCGAAGCCGCAGCGGATCGTTCAATGAGAGCGAATGCGATACGCCGGACTGGTCGGACTCCGGCGCGACGATCCAGACGTCTTTTGACAGCGCGCGCGCGATGTTGGCGCAGGCCTCAAGGCCCGGCGCGTGAATGCCGTCGTCGTTCGTGACGAGAATACGCAAGTCAGTTCGCTTTCGTGATTTTGGTGAGCCCGCCCATATAGGGCTTCAAAGCATCCGGCACGGTGATCGAGCCGTCCTCGTTCTGATAGTTCTCCATCACCGCGATCAGCGCGCGGCCGACGGCGACACCGGAGCCGTTCAGCGTATGCACATGACCCGCGACCTTGCCGCCACGGCGGAAGCGCGCGTTCATGCGGCGGGCCTGAAACTCGCCGCAGTTCGAGCAGGAGGAAATCTCGCGATAGGTGTTCTGGCCGGGCACCCAGACCTCGATGTCGTAGGTTTTCTGCGAGGCAAATCCCATGTCACCGGTGCAAAGCACCATCACGCGATAATGCAGGCCGAGTTTTTTGAGCACTTCCTCGGCGCAGGCGAGCATGCGTTCGTGTTCTTCCTTGCTCTGTTCCGGCTTGGTGATCGAGACCAGCTCGACCTTGGTGAACTGGTGCTGGCGCAGCATGCCGCGCGTGTCCTTTCCCGCCGCTCCTGCTTCCGCCCGGAAGCATGGTGTGTTCGCGGTCATCCGCATCGGAAGCTTGGCTTCGTCGGTGATATCGTCGCGCACGAGATTGGTAAGAGGGACTTCGGCGGTTGGAATGAGCCAAAGCGGGTCTCGCAGAGCCACGTCAATGGTTCCCCCCCAATCAAGTGCGCCAAGTTTATGAGAAGTAACAAATTGATCTTCTTGAAACTTCGGCAACTGCGCCGTCCCGAACATCACATCATCCCGCACCAGCAGCGGCGGATTCACTTCCGTGTATCCGTGCTTTGCGTCGGTATGCGTGTCGAGAAATAGCTGCGACAGCGCGCGCTCCATGCGTGCGAGCGCGCCTTTCAGCACCACGAAACGCGCACCCGAAAGTTTCGCCGCCGCCTCAAAATCCATCAGGCCGAGCGCCTCGCCCAGCTCGAAATGCTGCTTCGGCGTGAAGCCCAGCGAAGGCTTCTCTCCGTGACGCCGGTATTCCTTGTTGCCCGTTTCGTCCTTGCCATCGGGCACATCGTCGGCGGGCGTATTGGGAATGTTCGCGAGCGCATCGTTCAGCGCCTTCTCGGCGTCCGCTAGCTGTGCCTCCAGCGCGGGAGTTTCGTCTTTCAGCCTGGCGATTTCGGCTTTCAGGGTGGAAGCCTTTGCCTCGTCCTTGGCCTTCATGGCCGCGCCGATCTCCTGCGAGGCTTTGTTCCGGCGCTCTTGAATCGCCTGCAATTTGCCGATCAGGTCGCGGCGCGTTTCGTCGAGTCCGATGAGTCGCTTGGACAGAGGCTCTAAACCGCGGCGTGAAAGACCGCGATCAAACGCCTCTGCATTCTCCCGCACCCACTTCGGATCGAACATGGATTGAGCCTTCTAAGCCATTGGCGAGGAATCAAATTCGCCACCCGGAATCGGGTACCGCGAAACAAGTGGAAAAGCTATTCGGCGGGGGTGCTGGCCGGGGTATCGGATGCGTCCCGTGCTGCCTCGGCTTCCGCCTTCTTCCGCTCCACCATTTTCACGAGGTAGATGGAGATTTCGTAGAGAAGCAGCGTCGGGATCGCAAGCGCGAACTGGCTGATGACATCCGGCGGCGTCAGCACGGCCGCCACCACGAACACACCCACGATGGCGTAGCGCCGTTTCTCCCGCAGCCATTCGGCCGTGACAATGCCGACACGGGCGAGCAGCGTCAGCACCACGGGCAGCTGGAAGCAGATACCGAACGCGAAGATAAGCGCCATGATGAGGGACAGATATTCGGACACTCGCGGCAGCAGCGTGATCTCCGCTGTCCCCTCACCCGGTCCCTGCTGCATGCCAAGGAAAAACTTCATCGCGAGCGGCATTGCGATGAAATAAACGAATGAAGCTCCCAGAAAGAAGCAGAACGGCGTCGCCGCCAGATAGGGAACGAAGAGTTTGCGCTCGTGCTTGTACAGTCCGGGCGCCACGAACATGTAGATTTGCGACGCCACTACCGGAAACGAAAAGAACGCCGCCCCGAACAGCGCGATCTTGATCTGCGTGAACAGGAATTCCTGCGGCGCGGTGAAGATCAGTTTCAGTTCAGTGGTGCTGCCCGCTGCAAGATAATACGGATAGAGGAGCACGTTGTAGATCTGCTTTGCGAAGGCGAAGCAGAGAAAAAACATGATGAAGAAGGCGATCAGCGCCTTGATCAGCCGCGAGCGCAGCTCGATCAGATGCTCCATCAAGGGGGCGCGGGATGCGTCGATTTCTTCCTGCCCGTCGGGATTGGTCATGAACGTCCCTCGGAGCGGCCTTCGGGCTTTTGCTCAACCTGCACCGGATCGGCCGGCTTGATTTCGGGAAGTGCGGGCGTGGCTTCCGTCTTCACCGGCGCTTCGAGGGATGCCTGCACTTCGCTGTTCAGCTGTTCGATCGGCTTGGTGATTTCGTCCTTCACGCTTTCGAGCGGATTGACGTTCATGTTCAACTTCTCGGCCTGCTTGCGCAGGTCATCAAGCTCCGCCTCGCGCATGGCTTCGTTGAACTGGCCCTGAAATTCCGACGCCATGCGCCGGACCTTGGACATCATCTGGCCGATCGAGCGCAATACGCCCGGCAGCTCTTTCGGCCCGATGACCACCAGAGCCACGATGCCGATGATGAGAAGCTCGCTCCAGGCGATATCGAACATGGCCTACACGGCCGCCGGACGTTCCGCCGGTCCTACAAGCGAGGTCCGGTCGGCGCCGGGATCAGCCGACCTTTTTCTCGGTTTCAGGCCGCACCTGCGGCTGCGAATTCGGAGGGGTGATCGACTTGGGATCGGCCGGGGCCGCAGCCTGTTCGTCCTCGGACATGCCCTTCTTGAAGGCCTTGATGCCCTTGGCGGCGTCGCCCATGAGCTCGGAAATCTTGCCGCGCCCGAACAGCAGCATGACCACGACCAGAACGACGATCCAGTGCCAGATACTCAAACCACCCATGCGCCTCACTCCGCTAGTCCGTCCGCCCTGTTGACCGCGTTAAGGATTTGCGGCGGCGCGGACACTGATTTGGACCGAACCTAGGGCTCGGAGGCGGCAAAAACAAGAACTTCAGCCGGGTCGACCTCGACGCCGATATCGTCGCCCGGCTCGATTTGGCCCGGATCACGCACTCTTGCGAACACCGGGGCATCGAGGCCGGAAACCACGATTTCAAGAAGTTCGACCACGCCCAGAAACCTGCGCCCCACAAGGCGTCCGGGCAGGCAATGGCCCGCCGGTTTCACGCTGAAGGCCTGCGGACGGACGCAAACGACTGCCCGGGTTCCTTCCGCCAGATTTGCTGCCGGGAATGTACCCAGTGGCGTTTCGACCCTCCCCCCGCGCACGGTAGCTGGAAGCTCATTCATCTCGCAGAAGAAGCGCGCGGCGAACAGGCTGCCCGGCTGGCGATACAGCTCTCCGGGCTCACCGATTTCCAGCAGACGCCCGCCCCGCATCAGCGCGATGCGGTCGGCCATGCGCATGGCCTCCTCCGGATCGTGGGTGACGATCAGACAAGTGGCGCGCGCCTCGCGCATGATCGCCAGCGTGTCGTCGCGCACGCGGTCGCGCAGGCGGCGGTCGAGGCCGGAGAACGGCTCGTCCATCAGGATCACGGCCGGGCGCGGCGCGATCGCGCGGGCAAGCGCCACCCGTTGTTGTTCGCCGCCCGAAAGCAGATGCGGATAGTCGTTCGCATGTACGCCCAAGCCCACCCGCTCGAGCGCATTGCGCGCCTGCCGTTCGGCTTCACGGGTGGAAAAGCCGCGCAGGCCGAACATCACGTTTTCCAGATTCGAAAGATGCGGAAACAACGCGTAGTCCTGAAACATCAGGCCGATGCCGCGCTTCTCCGGCGGCACAAAATTGTTCGGTCCGGCGATCTCCAGCCCGTCAAGCAGGACGCGGCCCTCGGTGGGGCGCTCCAGTCCCGCCGCGAGGCGAAGCAGCGTCGTCTTCCCGCAACCCGAATGGCCGATCAGGGCCACGACTTCGCCGGGCTGAATATCGAGTGTCACGCCACGAACGGATTCCACCGGGCCGTAAGCGTGGCGTACGGCATCGAAGGAGATGCTGGCTGCAATGGATGCGGGGGTTCTTGTCCCCGGCTTACGCGATACGACCGGGTTGTGCACGTTCAATCCCTGCGGCGCGGCGGAGAAGCGGAAGGCTCGGGTGCTTCCTCGTCGGGAGCCGGTGCCAGCGACAGATCGAGATCGCCCGGATCGAGCGGATCCTCGTCGTCGCGAAGCGTTGAAGCGTCGTTCGGCATCGGAACGCTGAAGCCTGCCGGCAGGCGGCCTTCGAGGAAGCCCGCACCTTTCAGTTCATCGAGGCCCGGAAGGTCATCAATGGATTCCAGACCGAAATGAACGAGGAATTCTTCCGTGGTGCCATAGGTAACGGGACGGCCCGGCGCGCGGCGGCGGCCGCGCAGGCGCACCCAGCCTGTCTCGATCAGCACGTCGAGCGTGCCCTTGGAGATGGTGACACCGCGGATTTCCTCAACCTCGGCGCGCGTCACCGGCTGGTGATACGCGACGATGGCGAGGGTCTCGACGGCGGCGCGGGACAGCTTGCGCGGCTCGGACACTTCGGCCTTCATCAGGTGACCGAGATCGGCCGCCGTCCGCAACGCCCACTTGCCCGCGACCTTCACGATATTGACGCCGCGCGGCGCGTAGAAATCGATCAGTTCGCCCAGCAGCGACTTGATGTCGGAGCCTTCCGGCATCCGCGCCTGCAAGGTCTTTTCGTCCAGCGGCTCGCCGGCAGCGAACAGTATCGCCTCCAGCAGGCGCAGCTTCTCCTCGTTCTCGGCCGGATTTTTACCCGGCGTCGAATGCGCAGACTGAAACTTTTCAGCGCGGAGTGCGGTCAATTCTTTGTCTCCCCGTCTTGCACGATGCGGGCTACGGCACGGCGCCGCAACCACAGCGGCTCGAAGGCCGCTTTCTGTTGAATCTCGATCATCCCCTCGCGGACTATCTCTAGGCTGGCGGTGAAACTGGACGCAAATACGGTGGCCCGCATTTTAGGTTCGACCAGATATTTGATCAAATACTGGTCGAGCCGCGTCCAATCGGTCGCCTTGCCGATGAGCCGTTCGAGGGCGTCGCGCGCTTCCTTCAGCGACCAGACCGTCCGGACCGGAAGCCGCACGGTCTGCAACGCGTGACGCTGGCGCTGCATCGCATAGGCGGAGAGAAGATCATAGATCGACGCGGTGAATTTCCCCGGCGCGGATTCGAGCTTTTCCGGCATGCCCCGGTCGAAGAAATCCACTCCCAGACGATGCCGCGTGATCAGACGCGCACCGGCCTGCCGGATCGCTTCAAGGTGTTGCAGCCGGGCCTGAAGATCGGCGGCGAGATCGGCAGCCGTGGGCTGCTGCTCATCGGTGGGCGGCTCCGGCAGCAGCAGGCGCGATTTCAGGTAAGCCAGCCATGCGGCCATCACCAGATAGTCCGCCGCGATCTCGATCTTCAGGCCGCGTGCGGTCTCGATGAACTCCAGATACTGGTCCGCAAGGGCAAGGATTGAAATCTTGGCGAGATCCACCTGCTGGTTGCGGGCAAGCGCCAGCAACAGGTCGAGCGGGCCCTCAAAGCCCGCCACGTCGACCATGAGTGCGGGGCCTTCGGGCTGGACGCGCTCGCCTTCCGGCCGCTCGAAATCGCTGGTTTCCAACTACTTGTTCCCTGCCCGCTGATTCTGATCAGGCCACGGCCAGCATAGCCGAAAAGCGCTGCCGCGCCTCCGCCACGTCGAAGCTCTCCAAAGGCCGTTTGAGGAGTTCCAGCGCGGTTTCAGCCCTGTCGGCCGCTATCCCGGACAGTTCGGGGCTGCCTGCAACCACCTCCAGCATTTCATCCATCTTCCCGTTGCAGTGGAGGTTGATGTCGCAGCCGGCGGCGATGGCGGCTTCCGCGCGGGAACGCAGCGAACCCTTGAGCGCCTTCATCGAAAGGTCGTCGCTCATGAGCAACCCTTCAAACCCGATTTGCCCGCGGATGACGCTTTCGATCACGGTTGGAGACACGGTCGCCGCCCGTTCGGCATCGATCGCGGAATAGACGACGTGCGCAGTCATGCCGAGCGGTAAATCGTTCAGGAGCCAGAACGGCTCGAAATCCGTCCGCGCAAGTTCTTCGAGCGATGTGTCGACCACCGGCAATTCCTCGTGGCTGTCGGAACGCGCGCGCCCATGTCCGGGGATGTGCTTGAGCACCGGCAGCACGCCGCTTTGCAGCAAGCCTTCCGCCGCGACGCGCGCCAGTGCGGCTACCTGTTCCGGGTCTTTGCCGTAGGCGCGGTCGCCGATGATGTCATGCGCATCGGGAAGACGAAGATCCGCTACCGGCAGGCAATCGACGTTGATGCCGAGATCGAGCAGGTCCGTTGCGATCAGCGCGGCACCGAGGCCGATCGCTTCGACGCCCTTCATCGGGTCGTTCTTGTAGATTCCAGCGAGCGAGCCGGCGGACGGATAGTTGGGCCAGTGCGGCGGCTTCAGCCGCTGCACCCGGCCGCCTTCCTGATCGATCAGGACCGGCGCATCCCCGCGCCCGACAATTTCACGAAATTCCTTCGTCAGTGCGCGAACCTGATCGGGCGTATCGATGTTGCGCGCGAACAGGATAAATCCCCATGGCTGCGCATCTGCATAAAGCGCGCGCTCTTCCGGTGAGAATTTTGTTCCGGAGATTCCTAGAATACAGGCAGTCGTCATGGCTCGCGCGTAGAGGTGCGGCGGTGAAGCGTCAAGCGAAGCAACGAATGAACGGTGGAGAAATTTCTGGCGCGATCAGTTGCGCTGGATGATGCACTCGCCGCCGGCGGCCTTCAGGTTTTCGCAAATCTCGCTGGCGCGGGCGCGGTCGCTGAACGGGCCAAGCTGCGCGCGGTAAAACGTACCCCGCTCGCCGAGATTGACGCGGCGGATGGTGGCGTTCTGGCCGCCGAGCACGCTGCCATAGCGGCTCTGGGCCTGCTGCCAGGCGCTCTGGGCTTCCTGCTCGGTCTTCTGCGACGCGACCTGAACCACGTAGGAACCTGCAGGCGGTGGCGTGTTCACGGCAATCGCCGGGGCCGGCGCACGCTGTACCGGCGGCGGGCCGGACGGAGGCAGCGCAGCCTGCTGTTGCGGTGCTGCGCGCTGCTGAGCCGGAATATCGGCCCACGGATTGCCGCTGGCGGGTGCCGGGGCCGACGACTGCTGGGTCGGAGCACGGCCCTGCTGCTGGGCGGGCTGCGACGGAATCGGATCGCGCGACGCGGCGTTGTCACGTTCGGCGTAGCTGTTGATGCTCATGGGAGCGTTGGAAACCTGACGGGCGCTGCCCGTGGCGCGCTGGTCGCCGACCACGCTGCCGTCCGCGCGAACGCTGTACGTACGTACACGCTTCGGCTCGCCTTCGGCAGCCATGGGTGCCGGAGCCTGCGCCTGCTGACGCGGAGGCGGACCGGACTGCGGCACAGGAGCAAAGGGGCTTCCGCCCGGTGCGGGCGCGCGACCAACCGGCTCTTCCTGACGCGATACGATGCGCTCGCCAGCGGAAGGCGGTGCGTCGAAACCTACCCGGTCATTGTTCTTTCCCGGCTCAGCCTGGGTATTGGCGACCGGCGTAACCTTCGTCGGCGCGGTCTCTGCCTTGATGGTTTTCGGAGCGCCGCTCGTACCGAAGATAGTGCGGTAGGCGAAAACGCCGGTGCCGGTGAGTACCACCAGGCATGCGGCGGCTGTGCCGATCACCAGCCAGTTCTTACCACTCTTCTTGGGCGTTTCTTCGTAATAGTCGTCGGTGTGCGCAGGCAGATGCGCATCGTCGGCATAATCGTCGTACCCGTTGTTGCGTCCTGGCTTCGGCGCGCGGGCGTCCTGTGCTTTCGGCGCGGACGGAGCACGCTTCGGCTGCGGCTGCTCGGCATACGCTTCCTGCTCGTAGCGATCGTCTTCGTAGTAGCGCTGATCCTGCGCGTAGCCATTTTGACGATCGTACGAATTGTCATAGGCGGCCTGATCGCGGGCACCCTGATCGCGTCCACGCCAGTTCTGGACGGGAGTCTGCGAAGCTTTCCGCGGCTGCGGATCAAGGACCGGAAATTCGTAGTCTTCTTCCTGCGTGCGCGAAAAACGGCTGCGCTGCTGCTGGGGATGAAGCTGATCGGCGAACTCGCGCTCGAACTCTTCGTCGTAGCGCGGCTGCGGACGGAAATTCTGGGCAGGCGCGGCCTGTTCAGTCTGGCGCTGGGGCTGACGGGGCGCAGGAGAAGGGACGGGCTTGGCGTATGTCTGGGGAGGCTCGTCGGCGAATTGTTCGGCGCCCTGCTTCAGGTCGCTATCGTCAAAGCCAACTTCGCTGTAGCGATTGCCGTTGCCGTTCGAAGGGAGCGGCTCGGCCGGCTCCTCGTGATGGTCGTGGTCCGGCGCATCGAATTCCTGTTTTGGCGCGCGGGCAAGTTCCTGCTCGCGCTCATAGTAGTCCCGCTCCTCATGATGAGGCTGCGCGGGACGCGCGGTACGCATGGTATTGCCCGCCGGAAGGCGGCGCTTTTCGACTGGAGCCTTGTGAGGAGCAAAATCGGCGAACGGATCGTCCTGCCCGATCAGGCGGGCAAGCTCGGCAAGCGGATCCTCAAAACGGCGCACGGCCCCGCCCGTCCTCGGCGGGACAGGTTGTGGCTGCGCGATGGCCCGCGGGGCCCTGAACCTGGTCTCGTCGGTCATTTAGTCCAACAACTCCCCGACGATCGCTGCCCTTGGAACTGGGTTCGGATACAGAAACACTAACGCATCTCCTCGAGAGCCCCCACTCCGAGGATCGCAAGACCGGAGGCTAACACCGTTGCCAACCCAAGAACCAGAGTCAGTCGGGCCGAGGTCAATTCTGGATCATCCCGGATAATGAAGCGTAAATGAGGCATTTCATTCCCCCGGTTCCAGTGGGAATGGAACTCGCTGGCCAGCTCATGGACGAAAAAAGCGACCCGGTGCGGCTCGTGGGCGGCTGCTGCTGCCTCCACCAGCCGGGGCCACTGGGCCAGCTTCCTGACCAGCCGCCGCTCGCTCTCATCGTCCAGTTTCTCAACGGCTGATTGCGCCAGGTCGGCAGGCTCAATCCGGAGGTCCGGCATCGCCTCTCTGGCATTCCGCAGGACCGATTTGGCCCGGGCGTGCGCATACTGGACATAGAAAACCGGGTTCTCGCGGGACTGCTCAATCACCTTGGCCAGATCGAAGTCGAGGGTCGCGTCGTTCTTGCGGAACAGCATCATGAACCGCACGGGGTCCTGCCCCACTTCATCCACAACTTCCCGCAGGGTGACGAAGTCCCCGGCCCGTTTTGACATCTTCACCGGCTCGCCCGCACGCAGCAGGCGGACAAGCTGGCAGAGCTTCACATCGAGCGTGACCTTGCCGGCACCCAGCGCACCGACCGCCGCCTGCATGCGCTTCACGTAACCGCCATGGTCGGCACCCCAGACGTCGATCAGCGTCGTAAACCCGCGCCCGATCTTGTCCCGGTGATACGCCATGTCGGCGGCAAAGTAGGTGTAGCTTCCGTCGGACTTCTTGAGCGGACGATCCACGTCATCACCGAACGCAGTCGCGCGAAAAAGTGTCTGCTCGCGGTCTTCCCAATCCTCGACCGGAGCACCCTTCGGCGGCGGCAGGCGGCCTTCATAGATATGGCCCGCCTTTTCAAGCTGCCGGATCGTATCGGCGACCTTGTCGCCGCCACTGGTGAGCGAGCGCTCGGAGAAAAATACTTCGTGCTTGATGGCGAGTGCAGCAAGATCCTCGCGGATCATGTCCATCATCATGTCGATGGAGGTCTGCCGGACGACCGGCAGCCATTCGGATTCGTTCTGTGAAAGAAGTTTCTTGCCGTGTTTTTCGGCGAGTGCCTTGCCGACCGGCACGAGATAGTCACCCGGATAAAGGCCTTCGGGAATTGAGCCGATATTTTCGCCGAGCGCCTCGCGATAGCGGAGAAATGCGGACCGCGCGAGAACATCGACCTGCGCCCCGGCATCGTTGATGTAATATTCGCGCGTGACGTTGTAGCCGGCGAAGACCAGAAGATTGGCGAGCGCATCGCCGAAGACCGCCCCGCGCCCGTGACCGACATGCATCGGACCAGTCGGATTGGCGGATACATACTCGACATTCACCGCTTCCGATTTTCCGAGATCGGTTTTTCCAAATTCACGGCCGGCGCGGATCGTCTCGCGCAGCACCTTCAGCCATGCGGCATGATCGAGCCTCACGTTGATGAAGCCTGGCCCCGCGATATCGACCTGCTCCACATCGGGCAGCGCGGAAAGTTTCACGGCTATTTTTTGCGCGAGATCGCGCGGCTTCGCGCCAAAATCTTTCGACAGCACCATCGCCGCATTCACCGCAAGATCGCCATGCGCTTCTTCGCGCGGCGGCTCCACGACAATGCGGGAAAGGTCCGGAACCCGGTCGAGCTTCTGCTCCTTCGCAATCTCGGTCACGGCGGCGCGCACATGATCGGCGTACTGTGCGAAGAGATTCATATGGTTAATCCGGGATTGCGGAACTCGAGGCCAATATCGGAATCGCGCGGCGAAACGGCGATTTTCCCAGAACTGCCCGAGCCGACAGAGACAATCGTAGTGCAACGTCTAACCGAAATTTCATGCCGTTCAAGTATCAGTCAGCCTTGAAATTTCGGGATTTTCCGGCGCGACGGACCCGAATGAGCACAGTTTTTGCCGGCCATCCGCAGGCTTGGAGTGGCGCGGGCGTTGGATGTTTGGATGGAAAAGGAATTGGCAGATCAGATTGCTCTGGCCCGCGGGACAGCGGGCGAGCTCGATCTTGGAAAGCTCAACGGGATCGCAGGCACTGCCGATTCCCAGCTTTCGGGCGCCGAACCTGTCCGCACCGTTTCATCGGTGATCGAGGAACTCGACAAGCTCAACCGTGAGCTTGAACAGAAAGTCGCGGACCGCACCGCCGAACTGAAGGAAAGCAAGGCGCGGCTGCAATCGCAGAACATGCTGTTCGATGCCGCGATCAACAACATGTCCCAGGCGCTGCTGATGTTCGACGCTTCGGGGCGTCTCCTGATCTGCAACCGGCGCTATCGTGAAATGTACGGAATGCCGGAGGAGCTTTCCTCGACGGGCCGTACCGCGCGCGAACTGATCCAGACCCGCATCGACATGGGCACGCTCGATGTCGACATCGATAGTTACCTCGACCACCTCTACAAGGTCGTCGACTCCGGCAAGCCCGCGAGCCGCCTCGTCGAGCTTCCAGATGGCCGCACCATCGCCGTACTCAACAGCCCGATGCCGACCGGCGGCTGGGTGACAACCCACGAAGACATCACCGAACGCCGCCGCGCGGAAAAGAAAATCGCGCATATGGCGCGGCACGACGCATTGACGGACCTTCCCAACCGCGTGCTGCTGCGCGAAAGGCTGGTCGACGCTCTGGGCGGCGTGGATCGCGGCGAACGTCTCGCGGTTCTCTACCTCGATCTCGATCACTTCAAGAGCGTCAACGATACGCTGGGCCATACGATCGGTGACGAGCTTCTGAAAATGGTGGCGAAGCGCCTGCGCCGCACCGTGCGCGATGGCGACACCGTGGCGCGCGTGGGCGGCGACGAGTTCGCGATCATTACCTGCGCGAAGAATCCCACTGAAACGGCAATTCTGGCGCGGCGAATTTGCGAGGCCGTGCGGGCGCCGTATGACTTGAAGGGCCACGCTGTTATCGCAGACACCAGTGTTGGTATCGCGGTTGCGCCGAACGACGGGACCGATCCCGATGGCCTGATCAAGAACGCCGACATGGCACTCTATAAAGCCAAGGCCGACGGCCGCGGCACGTATCGCTTCTTCGAAGCCACGATGGACTCCAAGATGAAGGAGCGGCGCGCGCTGGAGCTGGCGCTCCGCAACGCCATCGCCAACGACGAATTCGAATTGCATTACCAGCCGCTGCTCGATTTGCGCACCAATTGTGTCTCCACCTGCGAGGCACTGCTGCGCTGGAAGCATCCCGAACGCGGACTGATCTCTCCCGCCGAATTCATTCCGATCGCGGAAGAAATCGGACTGATCGTTCCGATCGGCGAATGGGTCATCCGCCGCGCCTGTCAGGACGCGGCCAGCTGGGGCCGCGAGATCAAGGTCGCTGTGAACCTCTCGCCGATCCAGGTGATGAGCCAGAATCTCGTGCCCATCGTGATGAGCGCGCTGGCGTCCGCCGGGCTTCCGGCGACGCGGCTAGACGTGGAAATTACGGAATCGGTGCTGATGCAAAACACCGACACCACGCTCGCGGCACTGCACAGGCTTCGCGAACTCGGCGTCAGCATTTCGATGGACGATTTCGGGACCGGTTATTCCTCGCTGCGTTATCTGCGCAGCTTCCCGTTCAGCAAAATCAAAATCGACCGCTGCTTTGTTTCCGGTCTGCCGGGCTGCGCGGAATCCGCCGCGATTGTGCGGGCGGTCGCGGGCATGGCGAAGAGCCTGAACGTCATCACCACCGCCGAAGGCGTCGAGACGGAAGAACAGCTTCTGAAAATCCGCGAACTCGGCTGCACGGAAATGCAGGGCTATTTCTTCAGCCGTCCGCTGACCGCCGAATCCATTGCCAAATTTTTGTCGCGCAAAGAGACGCTGGCGCTTACGGCGTAAACTACAACGCAGCCGGATCTCCGCCGAACAGCCTCGCATGCTCGGCGAGCGCGAAGCGGTCCGTCATACCGGCGATGAAATCCGTGATCCGCCTCGCATAGGCGCTGACATCGTCGCGGTCCAGACCGCTGCGCCATTCCTCGGGCAATTCTTCCAGATGCACGAGATAATGCGCGAACAGCGCCGCTACCATTTCCTCGGCTCGCTTCATCACCGCGGATACCCGCTCGCTACGGTACATGCGCGGCGTCAGGAATTTCTTGATCGCCCGGTCGGCATCGGTGATTTCGGCCGAGAAGCCGATCACCGTGCTGCTGGCACCACGAATGTCATCGATGGAAGCCGCCTTGATTGACGCGATACGGCGGTCGCTCTCCGCGATGACGTCCGCAATCATGCGTGCAATCAACCTCCGCGTGACTTCATTGACCGTGCGCGACTGTTCCTGCCCGCCATGCAGTTTGCGGACTTCGCCACGGATTTCCTGCAGCAGCGGAATTTCGTCGGTTTCCTCCAGCGAAAAAAGCCCGGCGCGCAACGCGTCGTCGAGATCATGCGCGTCATAGGCAATATCGTCGGCGATGGCCGCGACCTGCGCTTCCGCGCTGGCGTAACTCCATAATTTCAGATCGTGTTTTCCCGAATATTCGACGATGTAAGCCGGGACATTTTTACCCGCATATTTCCCGACGCCATTACCGGCGCGGTCAGATAGCGGTCCGTTGTGTTTGGCAATTCCTTCCAGCGTTTCCCAGGTGAGGTTCAATCCATCGAAGCGGATATATCGCCTTTCCAGCAAGGTCGCGATCTTCAGCGACTGCGCGTTGTGGTCGAACCCGCCATACGCGCTCATGCACTGGTCGAGAGAGCGTTCGCCCGCATGGCCGAACGGTGGATGACCAAGATCGTGAGAAAGCGCCAAGGCTTCGGCGAGGTCTTCATCGAGACCCAGCCCGCGCGCGAGCGCGCGGGCGATCTGAGTCACTTCCAAAGTATGCGTAAGGCGGGTCCGGAAATGATCGCCTTCATGTGAGACGAATACCTGCGTCTTGTGTTTCAGCCGCCGGAACGCGGTGGAATGAATGATGCGGTCGCAATCACGACGGAAATCGTTGCGGAGCGGGCTCGGTTCCTCCGGATGCAATCTTCCGCGTGATGACGCCGGATCGGCCGCGTAAGCGGCTCGCGGTCTAGCTCCGGCCACAGCCATGCATTGCCCTCGATTTGACACTCCGGTAACAGCACCTAACTATGCTTCAGGTGCGCCTTCAACGGCCCCATTGGATACATGATTGTGGATGTCATGAACGCCCAGACCGTTACCGTCACCGACAGCGCGGCGAAGAAAATTGCCTCGATTCTCGGCGCGGAGAAAGCGCCCTCCGTCCTGCGCGTCAGCGTCGAGGGCGGCGGCTGCTCGGGCTTCCAGTACAAGTTCGACATCGAACAGGCGGCGGCACCCGACGATTTCGTCATCGAGCGCGAGGGTGCGAAAGTCGTTATCGACCCCGTATCCCTGCAATATCTCGCAGGCTCCAGCATCGACTACGCCAATGAACTGATCGGTGCCGCGTTCAAGATCGAAAACCCGAACGCGACCGCGTCCTGCGGCTGCGGCACCAGCTTCGCGCTCTGAAGCGCTGATGCGCATCGCCACCTGGAACGTCAATTCAGTCAAGCAGCGCGTCGAACCGCTGGTGAAATGGCTGCGCGAGCGTCAGCCCGATGTCGTCTGCCTGCAGGAAATCAAATGCGTGGACGAGGCATTTCCCCGCGAGCCGATCGAAGAACTCGGCTACAACATCGCGACCCACGGGCAGAAGGCCTATAACGGCGTCGCTCTGCTCTCCAAGTTTCCGCTGGAAGAAGTGAAAAGCGGATTACCCGGCGACGATCTCGACGAACATGCGCGTTTTCTCGAGGCGATCGTCCCGACCGGCAAAAAAACCGTCCGCATCGCCTCGATCTATCTCCCAAACGGCAACCCGGCACCCGGCGACAAATATACCTACAAGCTGAAATGGATGGATCGGCTGCATCAGTTTGCGCTGGAGCGCCTTGCCCTCGAGGAGCCGATGGTTCTCGCCGGAGACTACAACGCAATTCCGACGGCGGACGACGTGCATGATCCCAAGCTTTGGGTGAACGATGCGCTTTACATGCCCGAGACGCGGGCGAAGTGGCGGACGCTGACATCGCTCGGCCTGACCGATGCGATCCGCGCCACCTCGGGCGATCCGGGTCTCTATACTTTCTGGGATTATCAGGCCGGCGCGTTCCAGAAGAACAACGGCATCCGCATCGATCACCTGCTGCTTTCACCGCAGGCCGCCGACCGTCTGGTCGCGTCGGGAATCGACAAGCAGATGCGCGGCGGTGAAAAGCCTTCCGATCACGTTCCGGTCTGGATCGATCTGGATTTCTGACGGCGCGCGTCAGCGCGCGCTTTTCGCAAACTTCTCAAGGTGGATGTGCGCGATCGAGCGCTCGTCTTCCGTGGCGCTCGCGAAACACTCTTCGTAAGCCTTCACGATCCAGCCGTCGTCCTTGCCGGCAGCCGCATCACGCGCGAGCTGCAGCCACATCAATCCCCGTCCGGCCTGGCGCGGAACGCCATCGCCGCCGTGGAACAGCATTTTGCCGAGCACCGCCTGCGCCTCGTACTGGCCCTTCTGGGCGGACAGGCCGAGCCAGCGCAAGCCCTGCCGCGTATCCTTCGGACCGCCAATGCCTTCGAGATAGAAGCGTGCAAGCTGATACTGCGCGTCCGCATCGCCGAAATACGAAGCCGCGTAATGCACCAGTTCGCGTGCACGCACCGGATCGGCGCGGACCTGCGAGTTCGGAATTCCGGTCAGGTAGTAGCCGCCGAGCGAAACATAGGCGCTCGCCACGAAACGCGCCTGTTGCGTGTAGGGCGAGGATTCCGCGTGGTCCGAAGCGATGCGGCTGAAGTAATGAAACGCCTTCACGTCGTCGCGCTTCACGCCATCGCCTTCGGCATAGATGCGGCCGAGCTTCCACTGCGCCAGCGGATAACCGCGTTCGGCCGCGTAGTTCAGCTCTTCCATCGCGCGCTTGCGGTCGCCGCCGGATTTCAGGAGCTCGTTGCCGGAACGGAACGCCTGAAACGGCGTCAGCGACGTCTGCCCGCCCGAGGCCGGCTGGCCGTCGAGCGCGCTGGTGGCCGTGGCGGTAAACGCCGCGGCAATCACAACGCCAATGCGGAGAAAGTCAGATGTCCGCATACGTTTCCTTCTCCGCGCTGCCGCCCGGATGGGTGACCGCGCCGTCGCGCGCCGGACCAACGCCCTGCGCGTATTTCCAGAGATGGCCGGACTGGGCGAGCGTCTCGCGCGGCTTGAATTCAGCGCGGCGCTTTTTCAATTCGTCGTCCGAGAGTTTCACGTTGAGCGTGCCCGCAACGGCGTCGATCTCGATGATGTCGCCGTCCTTGAGCAGGCCGATCGGGCCGCCGACCGCCGCTTCCGGTCCGACATGGCCGATGCAAAAGCCACGCGTGGCGCCGGAGAAACGTCCGTCCGTGATGAGCGCGACCTTGTCGCCGACGCCCTGACCGTAGAGTGCGGCCGTGGTCGACAGCATTTCGCGCATGCCGGGTCCGCCGCGCGGACCTTCGTAACGGATGACGAGAACGTCGCCTTCCTTGTATTTGCGATGAGTCACCGCATCGAAGCAGGCTTCCTCGCCGTCGAAGCAGCGGGCCGGACCGGTGAACTTCAGGCTCTTCAGGCCGGCAACCTTCACGATCGCTCCATCGGCCGCGAGATTGCCCTTGAGGCCCACGACACCGCCGGTAGGCGTGATCGGCTTGTTGGCCGGATAGATCACGTCCTGCTTGTCGTTCCACTTCACGTTCTTCAGATTTTCCGCAATCGTGCGGCCGGTGACGGTGAGACAGTCGCCATGCAGATAGCCGTGGTCGAGCAGCGTCTTCATCAGCAACGGAATGCCGCCAACCTCGAACACGTCCTTGGCGACGTATTTTCCGCCGGGCTTCAGGTCCGCGATGTAAGGCGTGCGCTTGAAAATTTCAGCGACGTCGAAGAGATCGAACTTGATGCCGCATTCATGCGCGATGGCGGGCAGATGCAGACCAGCGTTCGTGGAGCCGCCGGTCGCGGCGACGACGGTCGCTGCGTTCTCGAGCGCCTTCCTGGTGACGATGTCGCGCGGACGAATCTGGTTCTTCACCAGTTCCATGATCATTTCGCCCGCGGTCATGCAGAACGCGTCGCGAATTTCATAGGGAGCCGGAGCACCCGCCGAATAAGGTAGCGCCAGGCCGATTGCCTCAGAGACGGTCGCCATCGTGTTCGCCGTAAACTGTGCGCCGCAGGCGCCCGCGGACGGGCACGCAATTTTTTCCAGTTCCTCGAGATCTTCGTCGGAAAAATTTCCAACCGAATGACGACCGACGGCCTCGAACACATCCTGAATGGTGACGGGTTGCCCGCGGAAGGAACCCGGCAGGATGGAGCCACCGTAGATGAAGATCGAGGGCACATTTAGGCGGCACATGGCCATCATCATGCCCGGTTGCGACTTGTCACAACCTGCGATGCCCACGAGTGCGTCGTAAGCGTGGCCGCGCATCGTCAGCTCGACCGAATCCGCGATCACTTCACGCGACGGCAGCGACGCGCGCATGCCGGCGTGGCCCATCGCGATTCCGTCCGTCACCGTGATCGTGCAGAACTCGCGCGGCGTTCCGTTCGCGGCGGCAACACCCTTCTTCACCGCCTGCGCCTGGCGCATCAGCGCGATGTTGCAAGGTGCCGCTTCGTTCCAACAGGTTGCGACGCCGACAAACGGCTGATGAATCTGCCCCCGCGTCAAACCCATCGCATAGTAGAAAGCGCGATGCGGCGCGCGCTCCGGACCTTCGGTCGCGTGGCGGCTCGGCAGCTTGGATTTGTCGAAGGTCTTGGCGTCCATTTCTTCCCGCTCTTCGCCGGTTATGGGCAGGTCCGCACGCAAACCGGCGTCTTTGCGTGCCTGATCTCGTTTTCGTTTATGGCGGGAGAGCGGCGTGTGGCAGCCCCTTCAGGGGCCAAGGTTGCATTCTTGTGACGGTGTGGCTCCGCCGCCACACCGGTCGGTAACAGGTGGCTACTTATTGGGGGTTTTTGCGTGCGGAAACCCCCGCCACCCACTCAAAACGATTAACTCTGTCCTCTGCTTTCGGCTGTCAGCTTTAGCAGGCAACCCCCGGTCGTAGCGTCAGGATCTGAACTTGGCGGCCAGCGCATCCGCGCCGCGAGCGAGCAATCCGACATCGGCGCCAACGGCGACGAAAGTAGCTCCGCATTTCATCCAGCGCCGCGCGTTCTCTTCGGAATCCGTGAGAATGCCGGGCGCCTTTCCGGCTTTCGCAATCCGCGTGATCGCGCTGTCGATGGTGCTCATCATGTCCGGATGCGCGCGTTCGCCCACCATACCGAACGAGGCATGCAGATCGGCGGGCCCGATGAAAATTCCGTCGACGCCTTCGACCGCCGCGATCTTCTCGATCTCGTCGAGTGCTTCGCGGGATTCGACCTGCACGAGCACGCAGATTTCTTCGTCCGCCTTCTTGAAATAGTTTTTGATCCGTCCGAAGCGGGTCGCCCGGTTGGTGCCCGCAACACCGCGCACACCGGCGGTCGGAAAGCGTGTGCTGTTGACCGCCTCCCTCGCTTCCTCGGCGCTGTTCACCTGCGGGATCAGCAAGGTCTGCACGCCGATGTCGAGGAAACGCTTGATCGTCACCATATCGTTCCACGGAATTCGTACGATCGGATGCACAGGATACCCGGATGCTGCCTGTACCTGTGTCAGGACCGTTTCCACATCGGCGGGCGAATGTTCCGTGTCGATCAGCAGCCAGTCGAAGCCCGCACCGGCAACCACCTCCGTCGAGTAATTGGACGGGATGCTGACCCACAATCCGATCTGCGTCTTTCCCGCATTGATCGCGTGCTTGAAATTATTCTTCGGATTTTCCATCGAACGCCCCTGCTCTATTGTCTGACGGCCATCGTCTTGCCGAGTGCCGCTGCATCCAGCAGCGCATCGATCAGCCGATGCGCACGCAAAGCTTCCGTACCATTCGTCTGCGGCTCGCGGTTCTGGTCGAGCGCGTCGAGAAAATCCTCGATCAGTGCCCGGTGATAGTCGTTCGGGAATGCCATCGGATCGGCACCGGCGCCACCGGGTGAATTGTCCGGCGGCACTTCGATCACCTGCCCGTCCATCCGCAGAATGGACAAACCGCTGCCCGAAAGTACGGCACTTCCTTTCATGCAGGAGATCTCGATGCGTTCCGAAAAACCCGGATAGGCCGCGGTGGTCGCCTCGATCGTGCCGAATGCGCCATTGGCAAATTTTGCCGCCGCCACGACAAGGTCTTCGGTTTCCATCCGATGCATGATGCTCGTGGTTGCGTAACCCCGAACTTCGGTAACGGGACCGGCGAGATGCATCATCAGGTCGAGCGTATGAATTCCCTGCGTGAGCAGCACGCCCCCACCGTCGCGCTCGCGCGTTCCGCGGCCCGGCTCGTCGTAGTAGGTCTGGGGACGCCAGAGCCGCATCGCAGCCGAACAGGAAACAATCCGGCCGAGAATGCCCGATTGGAGCGCTTCGCGCAGTTTGATGGCTGCCGGCTTGAACCGGTGCTGCAACACCACCGCGAGCTTCACCTGTGCCTGACGGCAGAGGCGAATGACTTCCAGCGCCCGCTCCGATGTGGTCTCTAACGGTTTCTCCAGCAGGATGTGCTTTCCGGCCTTCGCGGCGGACCGCACCAGATCGAGATGGGTATTGGGCGGTGTCAGGATCGCGATTGCTTCGATGCTGCTGTCACCGAAAATCGTACCCGGTGTTTCCACCATCGGAAACGGGAACTTTTCGGCAAAGGCGAGGCGCCGCGAGGCTGTAGGGCTGTAAGCCGCAACGACTTCAACGCGCTCCGGCAACTCCAGAAAACTTCTGGCATGCGGTGTCGCGGCCATTCCCAGCCCGATCACGCCGATGCGCCTCCGCCCCATTTCAGAAGCCGTACAATTTTGCCGGATTGTCCACGAGCACTTTCGTGCGGGTGGCTTCGTCCGGAATCCAGTCGAGCAAAACGTCCATCAGTATCGCGTCATCCGGCTTCAGATGGGCGGGCGGCGTGGGATGCGGCCAGTTCGATGCCCATAGCATTCGTTCGGGAGCCTTCTTCACCAGCTCCTTCGCAAGCGCGCCTACATCATCGTAATGCGGCGGTCCGACCTTCGAGGTCTCATATGGTGCCGACAGTTTGATCCAGGTTCGGCCCGTATCCAGCAAATCCATGAGGATGCGGAATGCAGGATGATCCGGCTTCACCGGCTCCAGAAATTTTCCGGTGTGATCGATGACGAGCGTGCCCTTCACTTTGCGGATCAGTTCCAGACGCTCGGGCAGGTCACGCCCGTCAAGCTGCAGTTGCACATGCCAGCCAAAATTACTGGTACGCGCCGCCATCTCTTCAAGCGTTTCCCAAGGAAGAAAGCCGCCCAGCATGAAATAGCGGATACCGCGCGCACCAAGCTTTGTGAGCCGGTCCATTTCCGCATCCGCAACGGATGGCTCGACAACCACGATGCCGCGCGCGCTGTTGCCGAGTTGCTCCATCGCGTTGAGTGTCACGGTATTGTCGAAGCCATAGCCCGCCGGCTGCACGACTACCGTGCGCTCAATACCGAGACGTTCGCGCACTTTCAGATATTCCGGCACCAGCGCATCGCCATGCGTGATCTTCGCTCCCTTCGCGAAAGGAACCCGCGTGTCGTAGATGTGCATATGCGTGTCGGTCGTCCCGGGCGGCGCCTTCAATTTTGGCTTGCTGTTTGCCATCGAAAATCCTTCACCCATCAACCCGGCGCACGTTCAATGCCGTCCTCGAACTCATCGCTGCAAAACGGACCGCCCTGATACCAGTCTCCGACCGGATCGGCAGCAAGTTTCCGCTGTTCCGCCTCGGCATATGCGAGGTGGGTTTCACTGTCATGCGCGGGCAAATAGCCGAATTTCAGCGCGTTGCTGTTGTCCCACCACGCACGCGTGTTGGCGGACATGCCGTAGAAAACTTCGTATTGAATGGCCGGATGTTCGAGGCCAATGCGGATGAGCTTCACGAGATCTTCCGGGTGAAGCCAGATCGCCATCCTGCGCATATCGGCCGGTTTGTCCGCAACGTTACCGATGCGAAGGCAAGTAACACGGAGTCCGTGCTTGTAGGCGTAGAGTGCGCCGATAGATTCTCCGAACGCCTTGCTGACACCATAGCGTGTGTCGGGACGTAGCGTGGCGTCGACAGGCAATGTACTGGTGCGCGGAAAAAATCCGACCGTGTGATTGGACGATGCAAATACGATCCGTTTCACGCCAGCACGGCGCGAAGCCTCGAACAGATTATACGTACCGACGATGTTCGAGTTCAGGATTGTTTCCCACGGTCCTTCGACCGAAAACCCGCCAAGATGCACGATGCCTTCAATGCCGGCGACAATGCGCTCGACAGCGGCCATGTCGGAGAGATCAGCGGCAACGAACTCCGCACCCGCAGCAAGGTCGGCGGGCACCTTCAGATCGCTCCAGCGGATATCCCGATAGACAGCCGGAAGCATGGACCGCAGTCTGGTGCCCACTCCGCCTGCAGCGCCCGTGACGAGGATCTTTCCCATCGCTCACCGATTTATGCGTTCGCTAGCCGCTTCGCGATCGCCTGATAACGCTTGCGGCTGTTCAAGAGATGCTGGCGCATGGCGGCGCGCGCCTTCGTGATCGAGCGCGCGCGGATTGCCACATAAATTTCGTGATGCTCCTTCTGCAGGCCTTCCAGATATTTGCGCCGTTTGGCAATGGCCTCGACGCCGAGATTTACCGTCTGCCGCGGAATGATAAAGCGGCCGAGGAAGTCGAGAAAGCGAAGGAATTGCGGATTGCCGGTCGCCTCCGCGATAGCGCGATGAAACGCGAAATCCTCATCGACCGCCGCCTCTCCGCGCTTGATGGCGCGCTGGATTCCGGCAAGTGCCGCGCCGATCTTCTTGATGCTCTCGGCGGTCGCACGCTCGGCCGCGATGCCTGCCGCTTCAATCTCAACCCCGGTACGGAGTTCGGCCACTTCGAGCACTTCACGAAGTGTGCGCTTTTCATCGATGTCGATCCGGAACGGCCGGCGCGTCGCATCGGCGACGAACGCGCCAATGCCCTGGCGCGTAACGACGAGACCTTCCGAACGCAGCGCGGCTACGGCTTCCCGCACGACGGTTCTGCTTACGCCTGTCGCTGCAATCATCTCTTGCTCGGTCGGAAGCTTCGCTCCAGCGGGAAGTTTTCCACTGGTAATGTCCTTGGTAAGCCGCTGAATCAGCGAATGGGTCAGGCTACGCGGGGCCGTTATGGGGCCCATCGATTGCCGCCCGGAGATTTCCTTTGAACTTCCTCGCGTCACGGTACTTCCCACCCAGTCATCATATGATATGATGGGTATCACGCGGCCACACCCGGATCAACGGACGAGGCCTAGTGCCTCCAACCGTGGCCGGAAAGCCGGACCGCTCAGGGAGGACTTTTCATGAAACGGCGTGAAGTCATTGCGCTCGCGACTGCTTCCGCGGCGCTGCTCATAACAAGCATTTCAGCGCCCGCGCTTGCGCAACAAAAACTCGTGCTCAAGGCTGCCGACGTTCATCCGCTCGGGTATCCGACCGTCGAAGCAGTCTTGCAGATGGGCAAGAAGCTCGAGGCCGCGACCAAAGGACGCCTCAGCATACAGATGTT
>VFQR01001056.1_pt1 | contig 24446 bp, 20 predicted proteins | sample 3512321 | NCBI WGS metagenome assembly VFQR01 (sample SAMN10412374, study PRJNA504923) | tailings metagenome | isolation source: Relicate 3 Philex TSF1 revegetated site | place: Philippines: Tuba, Benguet | collected 2017-08-29 | reverse complement strand
TAATTTTATTAACGATAGCAAAGCCACTAACTACGATGCTGCGGAAGTTGGCTTGGCATCGGTGGACACTCCAGCGATTTTAATTGCTGGTGGAGAAGCAAAAGCAGGCGATGATACTGCTTGGCTGGCACAAATTCAAAGCAAAGCTGCTGCTGTGTTATTGATTGGTTCTGCTGCACCCGCCTTTGCCCAACGCTTGAAAGAAGTAGGATATTATACTTACGAAATTGTGGAAACTATGGAAAAGGTAATTCCCCGGTCTGCGGAATTAGCCAAGCAATATCAAGCACCTGTAGTTTTGCTATCTCCTGCTTGCGCGAGTTTCGACCAATACCCGAATTTTGAGGTACGGGGCGACCATTTCCGCCAACTGTGCCTTGCTTGGGTGGAAAACTCCAAACCCAACACAGTAGAACTTTCAAACTTGGAAAATTCTCGTCAACAGTCCATAGTTCAAAGCCGCTAGGCTTGTTTCTCAACTAGTGGCGGCGATGGAGTACTGATTTGCGGAGTATGGTAGGCGCTTATTTCAACGTTTACCATTTTGCTTTTCCTAAGTTGATACTTCGGACAAGTCTATTTACTTGTGTCTTTTTGCTGCACCTATGAGGCGTTCAACTTGGACGGATATATCAGGAAAGGCCAGGGGTGAAATAGTCCCTGTGGTTAGTATCAGTTCAGTTGTGTATTGCCCATTTTTCAGGTCACAAAACACTTGCAAGTGCGGAGTCTTCAGGTTGACAACCCAGTATTCAATAATGCCAGCCTCGGCGTAGATTTCTTTTTTCTCACCTAAATCTTTGCTGAGGGTGGCTTTGGAGAATTCAATAATCCAGAAAATATCTTCAGGGTAAGGATGGTGTTCTAAATAAATCTCACCTAAAGGTTTAACAATGGCAACATCGGGCGCAGGTTCTGAATCGTTTGGTAGGGTGATGGGTTTGGCATCGCGGATTTTTACGCGCTCACCGAGCAACATACGGAGATAATCAGCGGCTTCTGTATTGTAGTATGCGTGAGGTTCTCGTTCTGGGGGCATAACAATCAGATCGCCACGCAACAGTTCAATCGGCTGGTCATCAAAAATTCCTGCTTCTATTGCTTGGTGATAGCGTTCAATTGTCCATTTATAGGTAGTTATGGTCATATCATGTCCAGTTGAAGACTTATCATTGAGGGGCAGGGGAGAAGAGGCTTTTGAGATTTTGCTAAAGATGTGGTAATCATAAGTGATTAGCCGGATATTAGATTCTACCTATGTTTAGCGTTTTTCTACCAATTAGACCAGAGATTTAGTTTAATGTTATTAAATTTTGCTAATAATCCGATCCATATACCAGTTAATTCCAGGAGCTAGCAGGCTGTGAAACCTGCTAAGGAATGTCATTTCTAGTCCGGGAGTAATTGCAAAGGATTTTTTCTTAATACCTTGTACAATCTCTAAAGCTACTTTCTCGGCACTCCAAGTTTTGGCAGTGCCGGTAATCATTTTCGTTTCAATGGGTTTGGTTTTGTTTTCTTCCTCAAGTTGCGGCGTGTCAGTATCAGGAGGATAAACAATTGAGACGTTCACTCCCATCAACTTCAATTCGCCGCGTAAAGACTCCGCTAAACCCCGTAAGGCAAACTTGCTAGGACTATATGTGGTGTAACCATAAATACCAATCAAACCTGCGCCAGAAGAGATGAGTACGATGTCGCCCTGTCGTTGTTGTTTCATGGCTGGTAGTGCTGCTTGAATGCAGTAAAGCGAGCCAAAGTAATTGACTGCCATTGTGCGTTCAAAAATTTCTGTTGGCTGTTCTTGAAAATAACCAGGTTGGGCGATACCAGCAGAAGTAATTAACAAATCAACAAAGCCAATTTGTTCAATAGCTGTTTTGATAGCTTGTTGGGCTTGAATTCTATCGGCTACATCCGCGGAAATAGCAATAATGCGCTGATTTGGATTTGCCCTTACTGCTTCTATCTCTGCTTTTGCACCCTCCAGTTTCCTTTCGTTGCGAGCAATAATTGAAATATGTGCGCCCTCGCTAGCTAACAGTTGCGCTGTTGCTTTACCGATTCCACTTGAACCGCCAGTAACAATAGCGTGTTTTTGGTCAAAATTTTTATTCATAATTTTGAGGACAATCTTGAAAATTTGCCTCTGGCGTCCCATAGTCAAGAGTACGGAAGACACAGTAAGTTACTAAGTAAATAGTCATGATTAAATCTAAGATGTCATTGCGTTCGCGTAGCGTCTCGTAGAGAGCGAAGCGAAGCAATCCCAGAGACTTTGCGATTGCTTCGCTTCGCTCGCAATGACAGAACATATTATATTTATTTATGTCCATCTACTTAGCAGCACATACATATTAGACCTCTTGCAACCAATTGCTTTTTGGACTCTTGTGGTCAAAGGGAAAAGGTGAGCCAGCGCGGTCTTGGGGGTTTCCCCCATGAGCGACTGGCGAACCCCGAAGGGGTTAAAGGGAAAAGGGAAAATACCAAACCTTTCCCCCTTTTCCCGACTCATGCAAGAAGTCTATTATCCCATCGCTGTTAACTGTTAACGGTTGACAGTTAACAACCAACACAAAAAAATGCACTACCTTAAATACAAACAGCTAATTTTTCCTATTCGCGGACATTTTCCAGTTTGTTTGGATTTACCCAACGATTTACAAATTGGTTTTTATTTTTGTACACCTTAATTTGTACTTCCTTGGAACCTAACTTGACCACTTCTGCGGGAATTCTCTGGATATCAGCAGAATCGCCACGAGCTTTATAAAGCCAAATTACTTTTTGACCTACTTCAAAGTAGTCAGGATTACTACTTGAGGAAGGTGCTATTTTTGCCCAGGTGGGAGAAGCAAATGTTAAGTTAAACAAAAAGACTAATAACACTAAGGTAATTTGGAAAAATTTGATGTTCATTAGATTGAGTCAATTTATAGAAAAAGCTAAAGTAATAATTACGAGAAATGGTTAAATTATTTTATTCATTTTCTAATGTTGGATTTTTAAAATGTACATGATTGATAATTTTTATCTCTTGCAATAAGTATCAATTAACTCTAAAATTTGAAGCTAATATCAATTTTTTATTGAAAATAAAGATTAATCTGTATAGGCACAAAATTATCCCTTGATTTAAAATACTGAATAATCATTGATGATTTTTTCATTAAAAATTTTTGTTAACTCTAGAATAAACAAGCTTTGAAATAAAATCAAATATTGTTGCTTGTTAAAATAATAAATTAAATTAATCGTAGATGTTCTAAATCAATTGCTCGATACAGGTAGTGATTGAGAAGAGATTTTGAGGATAGTGAAGTATGGAATTTTTGGGCAGCGATCGCCCCATATCAGCTAGTGTATTCTAACTAATGGAAAAAATTGCTCAATTATAATCTCTATCTCCAGAATAATTGACGTAAAATCACACTCTAACGTAAACATTAGATATGTAGAGCATCATAAACTGTGATTTATATGCCTCACAATATGTGCCTACTTGTGGCAAAACAATTCAATATCGATCGGCTAGTTCCTACCCTGCGGCAAGAATCAAAATCTATGCCCAGAAAAATTTTTTGCCGAGTTTGGTGTGACTTTTGCAACAATAAATTGTGATTAGCACGTGATTACAATTGTAGCTTTATACCCGACCCATGACTAATCGACACAAACCCATGAAAAACGAGTCAACGTCAGCAAGCAACGCCGACGCTAATTTCCTTTTCGGTGGAGGTGAAATGGGTGCGCGGATGCGAGAATTCGACTGGTCGCAAACTTCTCTTGGCCCAACACAACATTGGCCGCAGAGTTTGAAAACAGCGGTGCGGATTATGCTGACTTCTCGCCAACCGATGTTTGTCTGGTGGGGGGACGAACTGATTAATCTTTACAACGATCCTTATAAAGCTATTATTGGTGGTAAACATCCACAAGCACTCGGCCAGCCAGCTTCTCATGTGTGGCGGGAAATTTGGGAGCAGGTAGGGCCGCGAGCAGAATCAGCGATGCTGAAAAACGAAGGTACTTACGATGAAGCCTTACTGCTGATTATGGAGCGTAACGGCTACCCAGAGGAAACTTATTATACTTTTTCCTATAGTCCAGTTCCCAATGATGAAGGTGAAACTGGCGGGATTATTTGTGCTAACACAGACGATACACAACGCATCATTGGAGAACGGCAGTTAAATTTATTACGGGAGCTAGCAAGTAGGACAGCAGATGCACGTACATTCGATGAGGCCTGTAGCTTGAGTGTCAGTTGTCTGGAAACCAACTCTCATGACTTCCCCTTTGCAATGATTTATTTGGTCGAACCAGACCAACAACAGCTTTTTCTGGCTGGAACATGCCGCATTCAGCCAAACCACAAAGCAGCACCACAAACAGCTGCTCTCGATTCTGATGCTGTTTGGCCTTTTGGGGAAGTGATGGCAACCCATCAAACAAAATTAGTTGATATTTTAGCAGGGGATTTTGGTAGCTTGCCTAGCGGGATATGGGAGCGATACCTACAGAGGGCTTCGCCAACGCCACATCAAGCAGTGGCTATACCCATTGCACCATCGAGAGAAACAGGCAAAGCTGCCATTTTAATTGCTGGCTTAAATCCCTTCAGGCTGTTCGACGATAATTATAGAGGATTTATGGAACTAGTTGCAGCTCAGATTGCAGCTAGCATTGCCAACGCCCAGGCTTACGAACAAGAGCGCAAACGAGCCGAAGCTTTAGCAGAAATCGATCGCGCCAAAACTATCTTCTTTAGCAACATCAGCCACGAGTTTCGTACCCCATTAACTCTAATGTTGGGGCCACTAGAAGACATCCTAGCCAGTGGTGGCAGTTTGTTACCAAGCAACGAACAAGAGCAGTTAAAAATGGTGCAACGTAACGGACTGCGCTTGTTGAAGCTAGTTAATAGCTTGTTAGATTTCTCGCGAATTGAAGCCGGAAGGGTTCAAGCTTCCTACGAACCCACAGACCTCGCCAGTTTCACCGCCGAATTAGCTAGTGTTTTTCGTTCAGCAATTGAACGAGCAGGAATGCAGTTATCAGTTAATTGTCCTCCCCTGCCGACATCAGTGTATGTAGATCGGCAAATGTGGGAAAAAATAGTTCTCAACCTGCTGTCTAATGCCTTCAAATTCACCTTGGCAGGAAAAATTGTGGTGAATTTGCAGTGGGTGGAGAATAAGGACGCGGGGACGCGGGGAGGTGGGGACGCGGGGACGCGGGGAAGCAGGGAGGTGGGGATAAGGGAAGATGAAAATGTAGAGAATTTTTCACAAACACTTTTTGCATCCTCTTTCGTAGAACTGTCAGTGCAGGACACAGGAATCGGCATCCCAGCAGCAGAAATTCCCCAGTTGTTTGAACGATTTCATCGCGTCAAAGGAGCGCAAGGACGAACTTTTGAAGGATCGGGAATTGGTCTTTCACTGGTGCAAGAATTAGTGAAAATGCATGGTGGAACTGTCCAAGTAAGCAGTGTTTTAGGAGTAGGCAGTTGCTTTACTGTGTCCATTCCTACAGGCTATGCTCATTTACCTCCAGACAGGATTAGCGCCACTCGAACTTTAACTTCAACTGCCTTGGGTGCAGCACCCTACATAGAAGAAGCCCTGCGTTGGTTGCCTGAAGAGGGAAGTGGGGAATGGACAGTGGGCAATAGGGAAATTGTATCTTCTTCATCCCCTACTCCCTACTCCCTAGTTTCTACTCCCTCTGCCCGCATTCTCCTTGCGGATGACAATGCTGATATGCGTGATTATGTCAAGCGGTTGTTAAGTCAGCACTATGAGGTGGAGGCAGTGCCCAATGGTTTAGCTGCTTTGAATTCTGTTCGGGAGCGTTTGCCAGATTTGGTACTGACGGATGTCATGATGCCTTTTTTGGATGGCTTTGGATTGTTGCAAGCATTACGCAGCGATCCGCAGACCAAAAAAGTTCCCATCATTCTGTTGTCGGCACGAGCAGGAGAAGAGGCGCGGGTAGAAGGGTTAGAAGCTGGAGCTGATGATTATCTGATTAAACCGTTCTCTGCCCGTGAATTGTTAGCACGGGTAGAAGCAGCCTTAAAAATGGCTCGTTTGAGACAGGAAACGATGCAACGAGAACAAGAACTGCGGTTTGAAGCGGAGGTGGCAAAGGCACATTTAGAAACTGTGTTAGCTGGTATCCAAGACCAGTTCTTTGTATTGGATCGTCAGTGGCGCTACACCTTTGTCAATAAGCAGGTAGTAGAAGTTGTGGGCTTTTCTGAGGAGGAGTTACTGGGTAGAAGCATTTGGGAGGTGTTTCCAGATTTAGGGGGAAGTGAATTTTATACCCAGGTTCATCGGGCGATCGCCGAACAAACTGTGGTTCGTTTTGAATATTTTTATCCTAGATGGAATCGCTGGTTTGAGAATCGCATCTATCCCTTTAATGAAGGTGTATCAATTTTTATCACAGATGTCAATGATGTCTATGAGGAACTACGCCTACGCAAACAAGCCCAAGAAGCACTTCTTGAAAGTGAGGAACGCTTTCGGCTGATGGCAGATTCAACACCAACATTAATTTGGATGTCTGGTACTGATAAATTATGTAATTATTTTAATAAGACTTGGTTGGACTTTACTGGGCGAACCATAGAGCAAGAGATGGGCAATGGTTGGACTCAAGGAGTGCATCCCGACGATTTGCAATATTGCTTAGATACTTATAGAAATGCCTTTGACACCCGTCAAGGGTTTCACATGGAATATCGGCTCAGACGCTTTGATGGACAATACCGCTGGATTTTTGATGTCGGCGTACCTAGATTTACTCCCGAAGGAGAATTTTTAGGGTACATCGGTTCCTGTATTGATATTACCGAACGCAAGGCCGTAGAATCAGAACGCGATCGCCTGCTGCAACTAGAGCAAGTTGCCAGAACCGAAGCCGAAACAGCCAACCGCATCAAAGATGAGTTTCTAGCAGTACTTTCTCATGAATTGCGATCGCCCCTGAATCCGATTCTCGGTTGGGCGAATTTGTTAAAAACTCGTGAATTTGATTCAGTGGCACTGAAAAAAGCGATCGCCACCATTGAGCGTAATGCTAAATTACAAGCTCAGCTGATTGAAGATTTGCTCGATGTCTCTCGCATTTTACAAGGCAAACTCAGCCTGAATATGTTTCCCGTCAGCTTAGCGATCGTCATTGATGCGGCATTGGAGACAGTGCGTTTGGCAGCAGAAGCAAAAAATATTCAAATTCATAAAACCCTCGATACTTGTGTAGAGAGAGTTTTGGGCGATTCCAGTCGTTTACAACAAATCATCTGGAATTTGTTATCCAATGCTGTGAAATTTACCCCCCAAGAAGGAAGAATTGACATTCAACTCCAGCAAGTTGACACTCAAGCTCAGATTATTGTCAGCGACACAGGTAAGGGGATCAGCCCCGAATTCCTTCCTCATGTGTTTGAATATTTCCGTCAGGCTGACAGCACGACAACCCGAAAGTTTGGTGGCTTGGGGTTAGGCTTAGCAATTGTTCGTCATTTGGTAGAACTACATGGGGGAACAATTTGGGTAGAAAGTTTAGGCGAAGGCCAAGGAGCCACTTTTACAGTTAGACTACCCTTAATCAAAAAAGATTTAAATCAAAAACAAGATAACGAATTTCCTGACTTTGATGTTTCCCCCGCCACTGAAATTCTGACGGGTATACAAATTTTAGTCGTGGATGATGATGCAGATACCCGTGAATTCCACGCATTTGTGCTAGAACAAGCTGGAGCCAAGGTGACCACTGCGGAATCGGCTTTAGAAGCACTACAAGCCTTGGCAGAGTCAAAGCCAGATATTCTAGTGAGTGATATCGGAATGCCCGAAACAGACGGTCATATGCTGATGCGCCAAATTAAAGCATTGCAGGTAGAGCAAGACAAACAGATTCTGGCCATCGCTTTAACTGCTTATGCAGGAGAAATCAACCAAAAACAAGCACTCCAATCAGGATTTCAAAAACATATATCCAAACCCGTGGAACCAGACGAGTTAGTCAAGGCAATTGCTAATTTGATTGGTAGGTAGGATTTTGGGGGTTGACTGTTGACTGAGGAGTTGAGAGTTAGGAGTTAGGAGTTAGAAGTTATATCATGTCCGCGCGAGGCGTGACTTCTCTCCTTGTCTCCCCAGTCCCCCAATCCCCATCATGCCTTAGCGTACTTATCAATGATATTGGCTAAGTCTGGTATCGCCTCTTCAACATGTTTTTTCGCTGAGCCGCGAAGCTTGTCATAGGTTCCTCGCACGATTTGGCGTTTCACAGTTTTGAGTCTGGCGTCAGTTACGCCCAGAAGTGCATCTGCTGTATCTGATGAATTAGCAATCACGTGTCCTACGGGGTCGCCTTTTTGAACGCCTTCATTCCAAATGGGATCGAGTGCTGTCAAACACTGGGGTAAAAGTTGTTCAACCGCATAAGGAATGTATCCAGGCTTGATTCCCTTTAAGGCTCCAAAGGCCGCTTTCAAAGCCATACCACTGATACCTGACTTAGAAGCAATCTGTGTTTCGAGCAGGTTGCAGCAGTCTTCTACCACCATCGCTTTTTTGTTTGCGTTCAAAAGTCCGTCGCTAAGTCCCATTTCACTCCTCCTGAGAAATCCAGTACTTAATTTTCATTCAATTAATTTTTTAGCAAGCAGGAAGTTACAGAAAATGGTATCTGAGATGCCATTATCAGTCCTAAAGATAACCTTGCTGTGCTGTTAAATGGTAGTTTTGAATTTAGCTATAACCTAAATTAAGTAACCTTAGTATCACATCACAAGCAAAAAATTAAGTAAATACATTTAATTTTTTCCATGAATCTAAAAAAATTTATACTAATTAACCAACTTGAAGTCAAACACCATAAAGATGCTTAACCAGCTGTTGAGAATTCTAGCAAGGACTGGTGCGATCGCAAATACTACATCTTTGAAACAATTTTTATAGCTCAATAGCTATTAAGCGATACTTATGGCAAATACTTTTAAAAAAAATTACTCTCATGGCAAGTTTGTACCAAGAGCATGTACAATTTCTACTTAAAATTTAAAAAATGCTACACAATGCGTGAGCAAAAAGTTTCACTTTACTCCTGTAATTTATATTAGGTGTAAGGCTATGATTTCCCAAGATTATGATTCAATTTCCGATGTAAATGAACTGCTAAGAAAAATCAGAATCAAAGAAAGTCAGCTAAAAATCGCACAAGAATCTGATATGGTAAACGTAATTACAGCATTACGGACTCAACTGTTAGAACTACAGCATGAGTTATCAGAGTCACCTGACTCGGAATTGCAAGCATTGATGAGTTTGTTAGATGACTGAACTACCCCACCCTAGCTTAAAAGGAGTTCGGTCACATAGGTGTCAACTTAGGAACTCCAAAAAATAAATTATTCCGCTTGGGGTCGTTGACTGTTAACTGTTGACTGTTGAGCGTCAACCGTCAACGGTCAACAGCGAAACGGGCAGTTAGAAACCGCATCTACACAAACTCTCACCCACCTTTGTGGGTTTCAAAACCTTAATTTTCCATTAGTCCGCGCAGGCCGACTTCGTTTGTGTAGCTACGAATTCCATTCACTAAGGCTTAAGTTGACACCAATGGGTCACGACTCCCGACTTGTATGTGGTAACAACAGCGACCATAGGAGAAACAAGTGGCGTGGAAACCCCAATCCTTACAATGCCAATTCTTCGGGAAAGCCAAGCATGATATTGAGATTTTGGACTGCGGCCCCGGATGCGCCTTTGCCTAAGTTGTCAAGACGAGCAACTAGCAAGGCTTCTTTGGTAGCGTCATTAGCAAAGACAAAAATCTGAACAAAGTTGGTACCGTTCATGGCTTTGGCATCTAGAAAAGTTCCCTCTCTAAGAAGTGTGAGTTCTTTGAATGGAGTAACTTGGACAAATTTTTGACTTTGGTAATAGTCAGCGATCGCTTCATAGATTACCTCACCTGATGGCGGATTATCTAAAATCCATAACGGCAAAGGCACTTGTACCAACATCCCCTGCTCAAAATCACCCACTGACGGTACAAACAACGGCGGCGACGCTAACCCCGAATAGTAATGCATTTCCTTAACGTGCTTATGCCCAAACTGCAAACCGTAGATACCATAGGGATAAAGCGACTCTCCCCCGGCTTGTGTTGTGTGGAAAGCATCGTACTTTTGAATCAAATTCTTTCCGCCACCAGAGTAACCAGACACTGCATTCACGGTGATGGGAAAGTCAGTTTTTAAAATTCCTTTAGCAATCAACGGACGGATACAAGCTAAAAATCCCGTGGGGTAACAACCGGGATTACTTACAAACTGGGCGCTGGCGATTTTTTCTCGCTGTCCTGGATTTAGTTCCGGAAAGCCATATACCCAACTTTGTGCTGTGCGATAAGCAGTACTGGCATCAAGAATTTTAACACTAGTATTAGTAACTAAGCTCACAGCTTCGCGGGCAGCGTCATCAGGTAGGCAGAGAATAACAACATCCACAGCATTAATCAGCTTAGCTCGCTCAGTTGCATCTTTTCGTTTAGATGCCTCAATGCTAACTATCTCGATGTCATCCCGTTGGTTGAGGCGCGAGTAAATTTGTAAGCCTGTGGTTCCTGATTCTCCATCAATGAAAATCTTCGGTTTAGCACTCATGGGATCTTATATATTTACAGCGTGTTTCAGGTAAATCAAGTACATCACTACGGGCGCTATTATCCGTACCTCACTCCGAAAGCAATGTACTGTAAGTGGTATTTTAAAACAGTTATGTAATCTCCTTTAATTTTATGGGGAACAACGAACAGTGAACCGTCAACCATCAACCATCAACATCTACCAATCAAGAGTACGTTTGACTGCCTTTTGCCAGGTAGCAAAGTTCGAGAAATCATTCTTTGGCTGAAATATGCGCTCAATCTGCCGTTGCTGCGCCAATGTTTCATAGTTATCCCAAAATCCCACGGCTAAACCTGCTGCGAATGCTGCACCTTGAACGGTGGTATCGCGCATTATCGGACGTTCCACTGGGATACCTAAGACATCAGCTTGAAACTGCATCAAAAAATTATTCTCGCAAGCACCACCATCTACGGTTAATCGCTCAACTGGTGTAGTACTAAATTCATTTATCGCCTGTACTACTTCCACCACTTGATAAGCTATGGCCTCTAACACGGCGCGTACTAAATGTTCTGGTTGTACGCTGGCGGTAATGCCGAAAAATGCTCCCCTGGCGCTCATATCCCAGTAGGGTGCCCCCAGTCCGCTAAATGCAGGTACAAAATATACGCCACCATTATCTGTAACTTTATTTGCCATTGCTTCAGTTTCAGCCGCAGTTTTAATCAACTTCAAGCTATCGCGCAACCATTGGATACAAGCACCGCTAGTAAACATACTGCCTTCTAAGGCGTAGCCAACATCTAAAACGCCGTTTGGATTTCTTTGCGTCCATGCCACTGTGGAAATGAGTTTTTCCGGTGACCGCACAATTTTAGAGCCAGTATGAGCTACTAAAAAGCTACCAGTACCGTAAGTACATTTCATCAAACCAGGACTGTGGCATCCATGACCAAACAAAGCAGCTTGCTGATCTCCCAAAATGGCACTAATGGGAATTTCCGCACCAAATAAAGTAGCATCAGTAACTCCAAATACCCCTAGACTAGGCTGAATCTGGGGCAAAATTTGAAGCGGAATCTGGAATAATTTGAGGAGAATTTCATCCCATTCGCAGGTTTTGAGATTCATTAACATTGTGCGGCTGGCGTTGCTGTGGTCGGTGGCGTGGACTTTGCCACCTGTGAGTTTCCATAGCACCCAAGTATCAATCGTGCCTGCAAGGACATTGTTTAAATCGATATCTGTAAACTTGTCTAATAGCCATCTAAGCTTAGTAGCAGAAAAGTAGGCGTCGATAATTAATCCGGTGCGATCGTAAATTTCCGGCGCATAGCCTTCGTTTTGTAATTTTTGACACAATGGAGCAGTACGTCGGTCTTGCCAAACGATCGCTCTATGGAGTGGCTTTCCTGTGGTTTTATCCCAAATTAAACAGGTTTCACGTTGCACAGTCAACCCCATTGCGGCGATGGCCGATGGGGTAATTTTGGCATTGGCGATAGCCGTTTTCATCACCCAGCAAGTATCCTGCCAGATTTCTTCAGGGTCATGTTCTAGCCATCCTGGCTGTGGATAATACTGAGTCAATTCTTTATATGCCTGTCCGACAATTTTACCTTCTGCGTTAAACACAAAAGCGCGGTTGCCGGTAGTACCCAAGTCTAGTGCCAAGATGTGGCCAGATGATGGAGTTGTGCTGCCAACTGTATCCATAGCCGAATAATGCGATGGTGATTTCAATATCCGTCAAATCACATATAGTTACTAAAAACATAATCAAATGTTTCTAGCTTGGTAAGGCGTAAGCCTTACTGGGCTAACTACAAGCCTCTAAGAGTGAGTTTCTATCGAAGATAGAGTCCCCAACTACCTTTCTTAATATATTTAGCGAACCATTTAAATCTGCTGAGTAGATTTTTCCTGAGTTAGACCTAAACAAACCTCTCTTGATTCTTCTGCCTAAATATTGCTCATGTTTTTTAATGGGTTCCAAATCCAGAAAACTACATTTGGATGTGTAGCTCTCCTCGCTGATTTGTACTTTGATTCCAACAAGTTGAGCTTTATATTCTATTTGTTGGATAAATCGAGCATGAGGAATACTAGTGAAGTTTTGATTATTTTTACTTCCTAAATTAATGCTCTGTTTCCAATTCTCGTTTTTACCTATAATCAAATGCGTTATGTTTTGGCTGGCTAGATGATTAACAATAAATCTACTAGCTGTGTGGAGGTAATAATCCACTTTGTTGTTACGTTTGAGTGTTAGTGCTTCTATTTTTCTAGAAGTTCTCTTACAAAGTTCAGAGCGCCGGAAGACAGCGCTCTGACTTTGCGCTTTTTGATTTTTAGGTAACTGAGATTGAAGACTAGCTTTAACTTTGTTGTAAAACTGATTGCACGATTTGATAGCCTTGCCACAAACAATAAAAGTCTTAAAATCTAAACAATTACTGCTAACAGTAGCTAAGTTGTTTAAACCTATATCAATTGCTGCGATTCTGTTGTTAGTTACTACGGGGGGTTCCTCTTGCTCATAAACTGCTTCAATAATGTAGACATTATTTTTGGGGATAATCCTAATTTCTTCGATTTCAGCAAGCTTGGTTTTAATAAACACTGATAATCCCGAGGGAGAAATTAAACCTTTTTTTAGTACTTTTTTAGAAAAAGCTTGATTGTTAAAAGCTAAAATATTTCTCCCTTTTGAAGAGTGTTTATATTTAGGTAGCTTTGGCTCACCTAAAAACTTACCTGGATTTAAGTCGTATTCTTTCTTAGCTTTTTGATAAGATTTAAAGCATTTATCAACTTGCTTAAATACCAATTGAGCAACTTTACTAGGTAAAGCTTTATAATCATCACTATTTTTTAGAGAGTGATAAATTTGATTCAACGTTGGTATTGGCTGATTTTTGAAAAAGGCTTGGCGACACAAATAAACGGCACAGTTGAATAAATTTTTTGATAAAAAAGACATTTGATCAATTTCTCTAAACCACTTGTTATTCTGTTTGATTATATGTCGCTCAACTAATCGCATTCTGACTCCAGGCATTTAACAATACACGCTTGTTTTCTCTTCCTTCTTCTTAGACCATAGATTCTTGCACAGAAGCTAGTTATTATTGAAATCAAATCTTGCATGATATCTTCAGTTTCTTCTTCCGCAAGATTTACTACTTCAATATCTTTCCCTTGTTTATTTAGAAGAACTTTTAAATAATTAAAACCCACTCTAGTTAATCTATCTTTATGCTCAACAACAATGATTCTATAATCATCTTCATTTAACAATGCAACTAGTTTTTTTCGGTTATCATTAACTCCGCTTCCTACCTCTTTAACTATTTTCTTTATCTGATATCCTTTAGCTTCGCAGTACCGTACAAGTCTTTCGGCTTGACTATCTAAGTTGCTTTTATTTTCAGCACTAGATACTCTTGTATAAATAACAACGCCTTCAAATGTTTTTTGTACATCCACAATCACTGTACCTGTAGGAAGTTGGGTGGCTTTAAGTTCACCACGTTTCCACATCCTCCACGCAGTCTGATAGCTGATTCCTTTTGACTTGGCATAGTCAGATAGTTTCATTCGTAAACTATACCACGAATGATTATATCTGAATATATCTGACTATATTTTTATTATTTAAACTTCATACCAAATTCCTTATTTTAAAAAATTAAACAGATTTACCAAACGATATCCGCGAGTGTAAAGTGGAACTGGAGCGCCAATATTCTGCCTATTCTTAGCTTCTTCAACAGTTTCATCAAAGACAATTAGCGTTTCATTGCCAACTTTCAGCCAGTCTTCATAAGGCACGCTCATATCTTCTTCCACACCAGCAATACTAGGTGGTATCATTGCTCGGTAAGCTTCGTTAAATTTTCTGCGGAACCGAAAATCTACTGAAATTCTCAGACCTTCATTTTTTCGTCTTACCGTTTGGTGTAATCCACGGGCATCATTAAAGTACATCGTACCATGTTGTAATTGTGCTTCCGTGTAGGAAACAACCATTGGAATATCTAGACCTTCATTGAAGTCTGACATTACGCGCATAGCTGGTAATTCCATTTCGCGGGGCATTTCACCTGCTTCGATGGTTATATTATCAATGTCACCAAATAGTGGTAGAACTACTACAGTTGCATCAGCGGGAACACCTGCCCAAACATCGCTATGGCACTTTGAGCTAGCAAAGGGCAAACCCAATTTTGTTGCGTCAGTTTTGCCGTAGACCATACGGAGATTGACCGGTAAATCTACTGCATCGATTAAATCATTTGCTCCTAGTTGATAAAAAGCTTCAGCTACGCTTTTTTGAAACAGGTTAAATGCCAGAGTGTGTTCTCGCTTAGGCATCAAAAGACCAGTACCAGTGTAGTTTGGCAAAGTATTTCTGGCAGCCAGCAGCCGTTCAAGCATTTCAGCTTCTGAAAGAATGATGGGGCTATTGAGGCAAGCCGATATGTAACCAGCGGCAGCAACTCGGATTTGCTGGAATAACTCAGACTTTAATGTGTGTTCAAACAGCAGTCGATACTGGCGTTTGGTAGCCATTTTATCAGCCAGTTCATCAAAGAGGCGATCGCCAAGCTCAGAAAATGCGTAGGCGTAGCCCGTCGTAGACATCGCAGGCTCATGTTCTAAGATAGACACTGGTGACTCTACTGGCAGTTTTGTTAACATTATTTCTCCACAAAGTTCTTTGAAGTTAGCTAAATAACTCGATACATTCAAAGCTAGTTCGTTTTCAAAACCAGTCTGGTTACTATAAATTAACAAGATTCTCTTAGTGACACTTCGTTAAATATACTGTTTTACTTTTACTATTTATCTTAATTAAAAGAGCAAATTTTCACTATTTTAGTAAAGTAAAGATGAATTTAAATCTTAAATTATGCAACTATCAATATATAAAGTATATTTAAAATCCTAAGTGTCAAAACTTCATGAACATAGATAATTGTAAACTACTGTTTTTTAAAAAAATTACGAAGTATATGACATTGGATGTGGCTAATGCTTGAAAATATTCGATTTAAAATATAGGTAAGTACACAAATTAAAATCGGTAAAATCAACGTTAGCATTCAAATATTTAAATGCTAAAAGATATATATTGTCAGTATTAAATACTGATAGCTGTAAATTTTTCCATTGAAACATAAATCAAATATAAATATTTAGTTTAAAATGTCAATCTTCGATAGCAAAAATTCAACTAAAAACTTATATAATCGCACAGCATCAGAGTGGATTAGAGGAGAACCTATTTCATTATCAGACTTTACAGCCCGCCCTTTTGTACTGGGGCTTTGTGAACCTGTTAATGGCTTGCGGGTACTGGATATAGGTTGTGGTGAAGGTTATTGCAGCAGAGAATTACGGCGACGCGGTGCAGCACAAGTACATGGCATAGACCTTTCGCAAAGTATGATTGAAGCTGCAATTGTGCAAGAAGTAGAGAATGCTTTGGGCATTAGCTATGAAGTTGGATGTGCTACCAATCTCAAGCAATTTAATAATGGTGAACTTGACTTAGTTGTTGCAGTTTTTCTATTTAATTATTTAACAATTGCTCAGACACAAGAATGCATGACAGAAGTTGCACGCGTTCTTCGTCCCGGCGGTCGATTTGTATTCAGCGTTCCCCATCCATCCTTTCCATATATGCGGGAGCCAGGATATCCATTTTATTTTCAAGTCGAGGGTAAAGGCTACTTCAGCAAGCGCGATCGACAGTTTCCTGGCCGTATTTGGAAACGAGACGGTTCCTGGCTAAATGTGCAATTGATTCACAAAACTTTTGAGGATTATTTTAATGCCCTTAAAATTGCTGGCTTCAATACGATGCCAATCCTACAAGAATTACGTGTGACTCCAGAACATATCGCACTAGATGAGTCATTTTTTAGCCCCTTACTCGATCAACCCCTCCATCTAGCCATACAAGTATCACGATGACACAAACACTTTCTTTAGCTAAAAATTCCTTTCAAAAAATAGCTGATAATCATCCTTTATGGAACCATGAGTTTCTAATGCACTGTCGTAGTGGAAATTTATTTCTACCAGATGTACAGATGCTAGCTGTTCAGATGTACAAATTCTCGAAAGAATTTAATCGTATCCTAGCTAGCATCTTGTCTTGTTGCCAAGATGAAAGTACTCAGTTAGTCATCTTAGAAAACCTGTTTGATGAAATGGGACAAGGAGATGTCACTAAGTCCCACCCAGAATTGTTTCGTCAATTTACCCGCGCACTTGGTATCCATGACGAAACTTTAGCAGCATTACCTACTGCACCAGAAACTCGTGCGTTGATTGATACCTACTTACAGATACCTCACAAGTATGGCTATTTAGCTGCGCTGGGTGCTGTCTGTTATGCCTCCGAAGGGATTGTTAGCTCGCTGTACACACAACTGTATAAAGGAATTGTCGGCGCTGCTCCCTTACCCAAAGAATCACTGATCTTTTTTGAAGTTCATATTAATATCGATGATAGTCATGCGGCGAAGCTAGCAGCAGTAATTGAAGCTCAACTAGGAATGATTGAAGATGACATCAAGATTAAACAAGCAATTGTAGAAGCTATGGACGCTAGATTTGAATTTTTTAATGGAATTCAACAGCAAATCTCCCAATATAGCTTGTCTTCAGGTTCCATGCTGCTTATAAGCGCATAATTGCAGTTAAAAGGAAAGAGTGAAAATACGGTTGTGAACCTAGTAGTTCGTAGTATTAAAATGCGGACAGCTTTACCGAAAGACAGTGAGAAAGCCCATTTCTTTTAGGGATGGGATGAATTGCCATTCGCCGTCTTAGTCATTAGTGCTATTAAACACAAATGACTTGAAATCCTAGCCGCTTAAAGCCGGGGACGAGTTAACAATTTCTTGGGTTTTTAAAACTGTAATCAGAGATTTTAAGATTTAGCTCAACTAAATATTGTCATTTGAATCTCAGTCAAATTCACGAAGCAAAATTAGGTGTAACCACAGGAGACTTCCATGTATGGATTAGTGAACAAGGCGATTCAAGACATGGTGTGCAGTCGTTTTGGCGAAGAAACTTGGAAAGTAATTAAGCACAAAGCAGAGGTGGATGTAGATGTTTTCATCAGTATGGAAGGCTATCCTGATGACATCACCCATAGGTTAGTACAAGCTGCTAGTGGTGTTTTGAATTTATCTGCGGCAGAAATTATGCAAGCCTTTGGAGAATTCTGGGTTCAGTACACAGCCCAAGAAGGCTATGGCGAAATGATGGATATGAGTGGAGATACACTACCTGAATTTCTGGAAAATCTCGACAATCTTCATGCTCGTGTAGGAGTTAGTTTTCCCAAACTCCAGCCTCCATCATTTGAGTGTACTGATATGGAGGAAAATTCCCTTAACTTACACTATCGTTCTGATAGAGAAGGACTAGCACCAATGATTCTTGGTTTAGTCAAGGGATTGGGAACTAGGTTTGATACACAAGTTCATATTACTCAAACCCAGAGTCGAGATGAAGGTGGTGGACATGATGAATTTTTAGTGATTTACAAACCAAATTGACCGCAGGACAGCAGCATGGCTCCTCCTTACCTGACGCTTTCACCAGAGTTACTGGCGAAAGCTTTTCCTTTCCATTTTGTGTTTGGCCGTAATTGCGAAATTATACAAGCTGGTGATGTTTTAGAACGTATTAGTCCCGAACCACTAGTTGGTAAATTGATTGAGGAGCATTTCCAGATCAATCGCCCAAAAATTTCGGTCGATTTTGATGCTATCAGTAAACAGTCTCGTGCCCTGTTTATCTTAGAGTTTCTCCACAATCGAATGCAGCTCAAAGGTCAGATGATGTATCACCCAGAGCAGGAGGTGATATTTTTTTTAGGTTCTCCTTGGATTACTGATACAACTAGTCTTGTTCCTTTGGGTATCAAGCTTAAAGACTTTGCAATTCACGACCCCATCGTTGATTTTCTATTTTTGTTACAAGCACAGAACACTGCTTTGGCTGATGCCAAAAAGTTAACAAGTGAACTCAAACAACAAAGATCGCAACTACGCAGTGCCCTACAAATCAAAGAAAATCTCGCGGAAATTGCTGAGGCTCAAGCTAAAAAATTGGAAAACTCTCTCAAAGAACTCCAGCAAACTCAAGCCCAATTGGTTCAAGCTGAGAAAATGTCTAGTTTAGGGCAATTAGTCGCGGGAGTTGCTCACGAAATTAATAATCCTGTTAACTTTATTTATGGAAATATCAAATTTGTCAAAGATTATACAGAATATTTGCTGAATTTGGTGGCTCTTTATCAGCAATTTTATACGAATCCTACCCCAGAAATTCAAAAATATATTGAGCAAATTGAGTTAGATTTTTTACTAGAAGATTTGCCCAAAATTCTCGATTCAATGGAATTAGGAGCCGAAAGGATCTCAGAAATTGTGTTGTCTCTGAGGAACTTCTCGCGTCTTGATGAAGCAGAGAAGAAAAGTGTTGATGTTCACCAAGGACTAGACAGTACTTTGCTGATTTTACAAAATCGCTTCAAGAGCAGCATCGATCATCCTGGTATTAAAATAATTAAAAATTACGGAAATTTACCTTTGGTAGATTGCTACCCTGGTCAACTCAATCAAGTATTCATGAATATTATTAGTAATGCCGTCGATGCACTAGATCAGCATAACAATAAACGAGGAATCACAGAAATTCATGCTAATCCTAATACTATTACAATTACTACAGAAATAATTGAAACTAACTGTGTAATCTGCATTGCTGATAATGGTTCCGGAATGACAGAAGCAGTAAAAGAACGACTGTTCGATCCATTTTTTACAACTAAGCCTGTTGGAAAAGGTACAGGATTGGGTTTATCAATTAGCTATCAAATTGTGGTAGAAAAACACGGAGGAACACTCAAATGTATATCACAACCGGGGCAAGGAACCGAGTTTTGGATTGAAATTCCTCTATCTGTGAAAAAGCAAGCAGTGAGTTCAGAATTCAGAAGTCAGGAGTCGGAATTCAGAAGTAATGCAGGCTTAATGCCTAGCTACTAAAACTATTTTTAATGCAAATATAGCAATCTTATTTCAGTTGTGAAAAATATCGGTGTTGACAGTCAACAAGCCTAATATGTAATATTTCACAAATTATTTAACATTGCCATATATTAAAATTATGATTTGATATTGGAAAAATTCCGGTTTTCGACGCAAATTCCTGTGAGTGATGCGTTGGTAGCATTAGACAAGAGTGCAAAAGTGCTTTTTGCACTCTTGTGGGAAAAGGGAAAATACCAAACCTTTCCCTTTTCCTGACTTCTCTTAGAAGTTTATTGACTTCAGTAGGAGTGGGCGATCGCCAAACAAAAACAACTGGCATACCTGTAGCAAGTTACACTAACTGTATTGTAAAAACGGTGCATCAGATTACTGAGTTATGAGTTATGATTTATGAGTTTTATTCCTAACTTTTAATTCCTAACTTTTTACCTATAGCGATCGTGAATCTACGCCACCTGATTCCAATTTTTGATAATTCCGTCTCCAACTGGGCATTAGAAGCGCGGTTATTGCGCTGGCTAATATTCATTTGGTTGTTCGTCGGCTTGATTATGCTATTTTCAGCATCCTATCCTGTTGCTGATGCACGTCATCATGATGGATTGTACTACTTTAAACGGCAACTACTTTGGGTCTTAGTTGCCTTATTCGGATTCAATACTATTGTCAACTCGCCATTGCAGAAAATTTTGGGGCAATCCCATTGGTTTTTGATGGTGTTTTTGACGTTAATTTTTGTGACGCTGATTCCAGGATTGGGAAAAAAGGCTTTTGATGCAGCGCGTTGGATAGCGATCGGGCCAATTCCCATTCAACCCTCGGAATTGATTAAACCCTTTTTGGTGCTGCAAAGTGCGCGACTTTTCGGTCAGTGGGAACGAATTAGTTGGCGGGTTCGGTGCGGTTGGCTAGTTATTTTTGGTTTAGTACTTTTAGGAATTCTTGCCCAGCCGAATTTAAGTACAACAGCACTTTGTGGTATGACTATTTGGCTAATTGCCTTGGCAGCTGGATTGCCTTATAAATACTTGGGAGGGACAGCCTTGGGTGGTGTGATGCTGGCTGTATTGAGTATTAGCATCAAAGAATATCAACGTAAACGGGTGATGTCGTTCCTCAATCCTTGGGCTGACGCCACAGGAGATGGTTACCAGTTGGTGCAAAGTTTACTAGCTGTTGGTTCTGGTAGAACTTGGGGAGCTGGATTTGGGCTTTCCCAACAAAAATTATTTTATTTGCCAATTCAGGACACCGATTTTATTTTTGCTGTGTTCGCGGAAGAGTTTGGTTTTGTTGGCAGTATCGTGCTGTTGGCACTTTTAGCGATATTTGCAACTCTGGGATTAGTCGTGGCGTTGAAGGCGAAAAATTCAGTGCATCGTTTGGTGGCCATCGGTGTGACGATTTTAATGGTAGGACAATCATTGCTGCACATTGGTGTTGCTACAGGTTCTCTACCAACTACAGGGTTACCCTTGCCGTTGTTTAGTTACGGTGGTAATTCCATGATTGCTAGCTTAATAGCTAGTGCGTTACTGATTCGGGTAGCACGCGAAAGCAGCGAAGCTGAGGTAGTACCCTTGCGAAAACCAACGTTATCAAATGGGCAAAAACGCCGAACTTTTCATAAAACCAGGAATTAAGCTAACAAAAGCTAAATCAAATGGTGTAGGCTAGCAAACACCGCAGGTATCATCACTTCAAAATCAAGTTCAACTTTAACTTCTACCGTGGGCGTTAGTTAACCAGAGCATCCTACTAAAAAGTCGCCTTTACTGCTGTTTATAAATTATCGAGATCCATAGTTGCAATCATGATATTAATCTGCGTTCCATTCTTTTTAGGACTTACGCAAAAGTAGGAATAAACTAACCGCAAAGGACGCATAGGGCACGAAGTTATAAGAGTTTGAGAGAGTTATTGCGTAAGTCCTACTTTTTTCAAATTGGTATAAATTTTGAATTCTGAATTCTCTTTTAATTAAGCTTGAACAATATTTTTGTTAAACCCTCACCTAACTTTTCAATAGATTCTTGCTGTTTGGGATCTTTTAACGTGCCATCAGCATTGAAGGCTTCATAAGCTTTGGATACGGCTATTTGGTCGGGAAGTACCAAAACTTTGATGTTTCCCAAAATAGAACGCAGGTGAACTAACCCCCGCAAACCACCAAGACCGCCTGGAGAAGCGCTCATAATTGTAGCAACTTTACCCGAAAAAGCCGCCAAGGGAGATTCGTTTGGATATGGACGCGATGCCCAATCGATGGCATTTTTCAAAACTGCTGTGAGGGAACTGTTATATTCTGGCGAAGCAATGAGAAATCCCTGATGAGAAATCATCAAATCCTTCAATGTGCGGGCGTTGGCAGGCATTCCTTCTTGAGCTTCCAAATCTTCATCATACAGAGGTAAGGGCAAATCCCGTAGGTCTAAATCTGTAACTTCTGCGCCTGCTGCCTTGGCACCAGCCGCCGCAATTTTTACTAATTTTTTGTTGTAAGAATCTATACGGGTACTGCCAGCAAAAGCTAGGATTTTCGGTGTAAATGTCATAGTTTTAGGTTGAGTGTAACGGATTGGCTAACTCAGCTGCATTATCCTGTTTTCAGGCGATCGCTGTTTCGTACTTTTAGATTTTCTTTACACATTTGCTAGAAAATTATGGCGAATTGGTCAGATTCTTATCTTGGCAAGTTGCGGCAACTTGTTGGCAACCGCCTACTGATGTTATGTGGCACACGGGTGATTGTGGAGGATGATTTCGGGCGCGTTCTGTTGCAAAAGCGAAGTGATTTTAAACTTTGGGGACTACCTGGTGGCTGTCCTGAAGAAGGCGAATCTATCGAACAATGTGTGGTAAGAGAAGTGTTTGAAGAAACAGGTTTAACAGTTAAGCGTTTGCAAGCTGTGGGATTTTCTTCTAACCCAGAGTTTGAAACTGTAACTTATCCTAACGGCGATCGCGTGCAAAACTTCATTTTGATTTTGCGAGCTGTTGAATGGGAAGGTAACCTAGCTTGTGTAGATGGAGAATCGCTGGCGTTAGAATTTTTTGATTTGGCGGATTTACCTAGATTAATGCCAAACGATCGCCCTGTTTTAAAAAACTTTCAGGGATACAAGAAAACTGGCGAATTTCTGTTGTTCTGAACTCAAATAGGATTGCTATAGCTCAAAATCAGTAACCAAGAGAGTTTACGCTCAAGTCATACTGCTATGCTACTTGAGTTTTGTCAGCTAAGCAGTTACGTTAAGTGTATGGGAAGCTTTCAAAACAATGTCAACCTTACTATATTTTGTAATTGCTGTTCTTGTGCTTTTAGTGATAGGAATCGGAGTTTATTTCCTGACTCCTCGGAAATATCAATCCTCTGCCACAGTCGCCAATTCCTACGATGATTGGACTGTTGACGGCATCCTAGAGTTTTATTGGGGAGAACACATTCACCTCGGTCACTACGGTTCGCCACCACGACGCAAGGATTTTTTGGCTGCTAAATCTGACTTTGTACATGAAATGGTTAAATGGGGTGGTTTAGATAAATTACCTCGTGGTAGCACCGTCTTAGATGTCGGCTGTGGTATTGGCGGTAGCAGCCGGATTCTAGCGCGAGATTATGGATTTGCCGTTACAGGAATCACCATCAGTCAAGAGCAGGTCAAACGCGCCCAGGAATTAACGCCCCCAGGAGTTAGCGCCCAGTTTGCGGTGGATGATGCAATGGCATTGTCATTTCCAGACGGTAGTTTTGATGTAGTCTGGTCGATTGAAGCAGGCCCCCATATGCCCGATAAAGCCGTTTTTGCTAGAGAATTAATGCGGGTGCTAAAGCCTGGTGGAATTTTGGTTGTCGCTGACTGGAATCAGAGGGATGACCGCCAAAAGCCGCTAAATTTCTGGGAAAAACCAGTAATGAAACAACTCCTCGAACAGTGGTCTCATCCAGCTTTTTCCAGCATAGAAGGATTTAGTGAACTTTTAGCAGAGACGAAATTAGTCGAGGGAGAAGTGATTACAGCAGACTGGACAAAACAAACACTTCCTTCTTGGTTAGATTCCATCTGGCAAGGAATAGCTAGGCCAGAGGGATTAGTGCGTTTTGGGCTGTCTGGTTTTATCAAGTCTGTGCGCGAAGTGCCGACTTTATTGCTGATGCGTTTGGCATTTGGTACGGGATTGTGCCGATTTGGAATGTTCCGCGCTGTGCGGGCTAATTCAACCACAGAATTGATACACAGAAACTTTGCTAGCCAAACTCTCAAATAATTACTCATTCTTTTGTTTGGTTACTTCCAGTAGCTTAACGCTGGCGTAAATAGCATCAATATGGGGTGTGGGAATTTGAGTAAGTTTACTTAATTCTGCCACCGCCCCGACGATGGCATCTATTTCCGTGGGGCGTCCGACTTCAATATCTTGTAGCATTGAGGTTTTGTGAGCACCAACATTTTCGGCACCATTAATGCGCTGTTCTAAGGTAATGCCAAATTTTATACCCAATTTTTCAGCGATCGCCTGAGCTTCAGTCATCATTTGCCGTGCTAGTTCGCGGGTGAGGGGATAACGGCAAATATCCTCTAAAGTCGCACCAGTCAAGGCGCTAATGGGGTTAAAGGCTAGATTACCCCATAATTTTATCCAAATTTCCGTGCGAATTTGATTGCGGATTGGTGCTTTGAATCCTGCTTGTTTGAGAG
>VFQR01001055.1_pt1 | contig 24468 bp, 24 predicted proteins | sample 3512321 | NCBI WGS metagenome assembly VFQR01 (sample SAMN10412374, study PRJNA504923) | tailings metagenome | isolation source: Relicate 3 Philex TSF1 revegetated site | place: Philippines: Tuba, Benguet | collected 2017-08-29 | reverse complement strand
AGAGAAGATCGATGTCGAGATAGGGGTGGATCAACTTGTCCTTGATGAGTTTCCAGATGATGCGGGTCATCTCGTCGCCGTCCATCTCGACGACGGGATTTGCGACCTTGATCTTCGCCATGCGCGCGGCCTTTCGGAACGGGTAGGGCGGCCGCGGTGCGGCCAGCCGGGTTATCGATGTGCTGAGGGGTAACCCCGGGCCGCCGGTGGCGGCGGTGCTGCTATAGCAAAGTGCCGCTGCAATACAAAGCGAAGGCCGCTCCGGGCTAACTGGAATGCATTTCCGGCAGCCGGAATTTTGTCCGCTTCAGCGGCGTTTCATGAGCCGCCGGCGGCGTTGCGCCAGCTCCAGCCAGAACAGGAGCCGGTGCTGGCGTGTAAATCGGCGGCCCGGATAGGCGAGGTGAAGAATTTGCCGCAGCGTCGCGGTGTCCATGATCCGGTGAAAGGCGGACACGGCTTTCTTCTCCCCGAACATTTCCACCAGCGCAGGCCAGCGGCTCGCAAAGAAACGCGCCACCTCCGGCTGTGAAAATGCCTTTGCTGGATTGTTCTGGTCGTCCCGCAGGGTGCCCAGCAGAATCGCGATCAGCCGGATACCCACATGCGTACGGACCCGCTGCGGATGGGCAAAGCATGCGCGCATTCTTTCGATGCGCCGCAGGTTGCGGGTTTCGGGCGTAACGGATGTGGCCGGTCCTGCGGCCACGAGTTCGCCCGACAGCGGAAGATTGAGGGCGATGGTGCCGCCGAACAGATGGCAGAGCGGCGCAAAGTGCTGTTCCACGTCGAGATGCGACAGAATTTCTTCCCCGGCTTCTTGCGGACGCAGCATGTCGACAAGAAAGCGGCGATAGACCTTCGGGGGCGACGGATTCCAGTCCATGCCCAAGGCGTGGGGCTGCAACATGCGCACCGATGGAATAAGCGCGCGGTAGGCCGCGTCCGGCACCGATGGCAGGCGCGGAATGTATCGTGGCTCGCGGACAACGCCGGGCCTGCCGAATGATTTCAAACCGGCGTCGATGCCGGGCCGGAACGAAGCGCGCCGTCCGGCGCTGATCGCGGCGCTGCTGCTGACCGCCAGATGCGCCTGCACATGCATCGAGGCAAACTGCGGATAGAGCGCCGATGAACCGTCTAGGAACGTGACGAAATCTCCCCTGGCGGCGTCCAGACCGCGCAGCGCCGCCGTCATGGCGCCGCCGTTCGCCGGCGCGGTCTCGACGATGAAGCGCGGGTCGTCCGCGGTTTCGCGTCTTATTTCGGAAGCAAGCGGTTCAGGCAGAACCGCGATGAACTGCAGGCGGGCGTAGTCCTGTCCTCGCAGCGAACGGACAACCTCGCGGATGCAGGCTTCCGGTGCCGCATCCCGGTAAAGGATTGCGGACAGCAGCGGGAGCTTCGTGGTCCGGGGAAGCGTGTGTCCCCTGACCGTTTCGGCCGACCACAGTTCCGATGCGGTATTCATCGCCACCAGGCTCCCTGGCCGCTCATTCGAAGAATCCGCCGCCTCACGATCTCCCGCGCGAGCGCCGTTCGCACGCGCAGGCGATCGCGGAAATTCGGCTGCGCGCGCGCGAGCTTCAGAATGCCGGATGCGCCCATGCAGCGAGCGAGCTGCCACATCAGATCGGCTTCGCCGAAATCCTCGCGCAGCGAGCCATATTCCTCCGCGAATGCGGGAAACAAATCCTCTGATCCGAAATATTCGTGGATCTGATCCGGCAGCGGCTGGATCACAAGTTCGAGCGAGGTCCATAGCCGCGAAGGGGAGACTTCGGGCGCGAGCGTCTTGCGATCGCGCACCAGTACGGCTGCGTGGCGGGTCTTTGCGGTCTCCAGCCGGTCGCGGGGATGCAGCGCGTTGCGGCCGAATTGCTGCAATCTGGTCATCGACACCGATTTGTTTGCATCGTGCGTGCGATAGAGACTGAGCGGGATGTCGATCGCGATCGTCCCGTGAGGCAAATGGCCGATGCGGAGGAAATGATTGTCGGTCGCATAGCCCGGCTCGATCTTCATTCGCCGGAGGGTGCGCAGGCCAAGTTCGACCGCTGCACGGCTGTAGACATTCGATGTGCCGGGCGACCAGATCCAGCCTCCGAGCGAGCGCTCGCACAGGCGCAACTGTCCGAGCAGATATTCATGATCTCCGGCATCGATCCATTCGAGGCGGTCGGCGTGCAACTGGGCGCGTTCGATGGGAACGCTGAGCGCATTTTCGGAAATACAAAGGTCGTTGCCGGCAACGATCGTGCTTTCACTGGAAATCAGGAATGTCCCGCTGCTGGTAACGCCGACAGGCACCGGTGCCGCGATATGGGCCTGCACATGCGTGCTCGCAAATGACGGCAACAGGCAATCATCGGAATCCATCATCGATATGTATTCGCCGCGCGCGAATTGCAGCGCGTGCAGCGCGCCGTGCAACTGCCCGATGTTCCTGTCCAGCAATTCGAGGCGGAAGCGGCTGTCAGCGGCCGCATGCCGCCTGATCACGGAAGGGCTGTCGTCGGTGGAGCCGTCATCGACGACGATGCATTCGAAATTCGGATAATCCTGCCCGCGAATGGAATCGATCGCCTCGCCGATGAAGCGTCCGTAGTTGCGGTTGACGAGCGTGAAACTGAACAGCGGCGCTTCCGAACGGACGATCGTTCCGGACGCAGGCCGGCGGGCAGGCGGCTCGCCGATGCCCGCGAGCTTGCGGAAAAAGCTCATGAGCTTTTCCCGGCAGCGAGCCGGTGCAAGGGCCTCCGGCATCGGCTCCACCAGCCTGCCGGACCACTGCAAAGCCCGTTCGATCCATTCGGCCGTCAGCGGCGGTTCATAGAGGTGCAGCCAGCCCGGCGGGAAATGCGATTGCATGTCGCGCGCGAACGGAGAGTCCGGTGTGAGCACCGGCACGCGCGCGCTCAGTGCATGCAGGATCGAACCGGAATGCAGATATTTCCGGAACGGCGCCACCACGAGGTCGGCGGCGTAGGTGACGAGATGCAATTCCTGCGCTGAAAGCCGCCGCGGTTGCACGGTGATGCGCTTGTCCTTGCGCGCGAAGCGCTGCAACTCCCGCACAAAGCCGGCTCCCTGACTTTTCGGAGCGCCCGCGAGCAGCAGCCGCCAGTCCGGATCTGGCGAAGACGAGAAGACGGCCGTGAGTTCGTCGAGGCCCTTGTAGCGTCCGAGAAATCCGATGGATGCAACGAGTTTGTCTGCATCCTGCAGACCGGCGGCCATGCGCGCGGATTTTCGCTGATCCACGCTTGGCGCAATGCCGGAATAGACGGGGTGCCAGATGAAGGTGGCGGGCTTATCCGCAACTTCGGGTATTTCCTTTTTCAGAATTTCCAGCGTGGAAGGACTGAGCGTAATCACCGCATCGACGAGACGCGCGAGGCGCGGCCGAAAAAATTTGCGCCACACGAGGCGCCTTTCCCCGGTCAGGTCGTGCGGATCGAGATCGTGGACCATCCAGACGAGTTTCGCGCCGGCGTTCTTCCATTCCTGAAGTTTGCGGAGCGCGAAACGCGCCTCCATGAACGATCCGGCGGCACCGTAGTGGTGGAACACAAATTCCGGCCAATGGATCAGAAAAATATCCGTGCCCCTGTCGGGCTCGATCATGCGGAGATTTTGCACGGCGGAGATTTCAACTTCGTGCGTGCTGACGCCGAGCAGGGTCTGGATGAACTTGTTGGTGTCCGACAGATACGGCCACGAGGCGATGCGGAGGCGGCTCATTTCTTTCGCCTCATGAGACCGGTCTGCATGCGCCCGAGATGCCATAGCAGCGAAGGGGACAGCAGCGCCGGACGTGAAAGAAACAGGCGGTGGACGGAACGCGGTCCGATCAGGAGTGCGAGACTGTTTACGGTCCGTTGTGCGCCGAAGGTTTTGAGAAGTCCGGGCAGTTCCCGTCCGGCCAGTGCGTGTACCTCGGCAGTGCCGGCGCCGCGCGCGAGGAGATTTGCCGCGCGCCAGTAGCGAAACGGCGCTGCGTGGCTCAGCTTCTCGGCGCCTTGCAGCAAGAGGCCTAGCTGCGAAATCCGGATGGCGCGTTCGGCGTCCGTGTCTATTGCGGGCAGGCTAGAGGTTTTCCCGCTTGCGAGCGAAGCCGATCCGCCGATGAAATGGCAGAAAGGCAGAAGCGTGTCGTTGGCGGCGATCCCGGCCGCCGCGGGCGAAGAGCTTTGGAAAATGCCGACAGCGGCACTGCGATAGACGCAAACCCGCGCATCGGCTGAAAGCCATGGTTGAACGGACGGATCGTTGCAGGCGGATGTCCTTGCAAGCTCCGCGTAAAAAGGTTTCGCGATGGCGCCGATGGAGACGCCAAAGTCAGGGTCAGGCAGCAATTCCGTTTTCGTGTCAGCGGTGAAATTCTCGCTTTCGTAAGAGACGGCAACCGGCCAAGGGAGGCCGAGATGAAGCTGCATATGCTTGGAGAGACAATCCGGTTGCGGAAGCACGTTTCCTTCCAACAGACAGACAAAAGGTGCGGATGTTTCATCCTTGAGATTTAAGCGGGCGGAATCCTGCGGCTCGATGATTTTAAGTTCTGCAAGCGGGTAATCCTGCGCTTGCAAGGCTTGCAGCATGCGTTCGTCGAAGGCCGGATTTCCGGTCTTGCGCCAGATCACGCAAACGCGCGGCAGCGAAAGATTTCCTGCAATTGAGCCGAGCGGAATTCCGCCGATCGCGCTCATGCGCCACCTCCGCAAAACCGTTTGAATTGTTCCTCGCCGAAGTCGCGGATGAGCGTATCCCGTTCAGCGGCAAGCGTTTCCTTGAGCGGCGGCTCGAGGAACCTCTGCATCGCCTGTGCTTCCGAGCCGCCGGTGAGCGAATACAACGATGGCCAGAAACGTTCACGATAGGAGGTGCCGAGGATTTCCTTGCCGTGCAGCACGAATTTCGCGGCCTGTTCGAGCATCTGTCGAAGAAAAATCTTCTCCACCTCGGGCCGGACACGATTGAACCCGAGCATGGCGGGTTGTGTTGCCCATACATTCGTGCCGGTGATGCGATAGGCGGAGAGCGGCGTTTCGATCAGAAGCGAGCCGCCCATCATATGGGCCGCGCGAAAGAAAAGATTGTCCGCTGCCTGCGGAGCTTCAAGCCGGTCCGGCGCCAGCAGGCGCGCGAGCAGAAGATCGGAACGCGCAAACACGTTCGAGGTGCCCGGATTGAGCGGTGCACGGAAAGTGGCGGCGGCGGCTTTTTTGCGCTGGCCGCAGGCCGGTGTGTTCACGAAAGGGCGAATGGCTCCTGAAAGAACCGCGCCTCCGCTGTCGATCTCCACGATGCGTCCGCTCGAAACTCCACTGCGATGGTGCTCTGCAAGGCGTGCCGCAACATGCGCCGACGCGAAATTCGGAAACAGCAGATCGTCGGAGTCGACGATGCAGACAAACTCACCGGAAATCCGGTCGAGCGCATCGAGTGCCGCGGCGAGCTGGCCGTGATTTTCCGGGCGCGCGAGAAGGCGAAATCTGGAATCGCCCGTGACATGCCGTTCGATCAGGCTGCGGCTGCCGTCGGTCGATCCATTGTCGATCGCAAGGCATTCCCAGTTCGGGTAATCCTGCGAGGAAATCGATTGCAAAGTGTCGGCGACAAAGCGCTCGTGGTTCCAGCAGATCAGCACAAACGAAAACAGCGGGTTCGCGCCGGACGGCGCGGCGGGCCGATCAATCGAGGTTTCTGGAGCGGCCACGAAACAAACCGGCAGGCTGGGATGACCCTGGACTGAGCAATGCCGCTTCATAGCATCGGGACCCGGCGAAGTAACTTGCCGGGACGGGGCGGGCAGGTGCTAGAAGTCCGCGCCGAGAGGGAAAAAGGTACGCAAATGCCCGGTGCCGGGACCGATCACACGCAGGAATGGCCGCGGACCGGCGGGCCGGTCGTCATTCTCGTCGAGCCGCAACTCGGCGAAAATATCGGTGCGTGCGCGCGGGCGATGGCGAATTTCGGCCTGCGGCGGCTGCGGCTGGTGAAGCCGCGCGACGGCTGGCCCAATCCTTACGCCGTGCGTTCGGCGGCGGGCGCCGACATCGTGCTGGAAGAAGCGCAGCTTTTCGAGACGCTGCACGATGCGATCAGGGACTGCACTCTCTTGCTCGCGACCACGGCGCGCGAGCACGGGCAGGTGAAGCCGGTGATCTCGCCGGAAGAAGCCGCGCGCGAAATGCAGGGGCCGATCGCGGCGGGGGAGACGGTCGGGCTGATTTTCGGCCGCGAGCGCAACGGGCTGGAAAGCCACGAGGTGGCACTCGCCGATAAAATCGTCACCCTGCCGGTAAACCCGGCTTTCTCCTCGCTCAATCTCGCGCAGGCCGTGCTGGTGCTGGCTTACGAATGGTTCAAGCTCGCGAGTGATTCCGCGCTGCCGTTCAAGATGAATCCGAAGTCCGGACCTGCGCCGAAGGATCAGTTGTTCGCGTTCTTCCAGTCGCTGGAGAAGGAACTGGAGCGCGCGGAGTTTTTCCGCCCGCCAGAAAAGCGCGAGGTGATGGTGATCAACCTGCGCAATCTTTTTCATCGCATGTCGCCGAACCATCAGGACGTGCAGACGCTGCACGGAATTCTCCGCGCGCTGGTCGACGGCCGCAAGGGTCCGGCGGAAGGCGGCATCCTGCGCGGCGGCGAGGCGGAGCTGCTGCGCGAATTGCTGAACAAGCACGCGGCGCAGGAACATGCGGGTACGGCACCGGGCAAGGGACTTGCGCGGCTGTTGCGGCGGAATCCGACGCAGGCGGAAAAGATGCTTTGGAAGGCGCTGTCCGGCGACCGCCGCTTCGCGGGCGCCTTCAAGCGCAATATTCCGATCGGCCCGCAGGTCGGGGATTTTCTTGCGCAGCCGTTGCGGCTGCTGCTCGAAATCCTGCCTGCGGATGAGCCGGCCGCGGCCATCGAGGCGCGCAAGGCGAAGCGTGAATGGCTGGAGGCGCGCAGCTACCGCATGATCGAGATTGCGTCCGCCGACATCGAACGGAATCTGGACGGCGTGCTGGAGCGCATCGCCGCGGAAATGGCGGAAGCCGGTTCCACGAAATAGCCGCGCCCCAGAGATTGAGAAATCCTTCCATCGTTCGGGTGGATTTCCTTTCCGGCCTGAAACGCTACCGGAAACTGAATTTGCATCCTCGACTTTTGCAAAGCCAAGTAACACCTCCCGGAACGGGCGGCGAACCATGCGCGAACGAACGGGCAGCGGGGGTTGCCGCCACGTTCCATTCGTTGATTTCCGTTTGCCTTAACGCTTTGCAAGCGACGCGCTGATAGAGTTCCGGCATGTCATCGGCTCCGATTCCCGGCAGCGTTCTGGTGTTCGATTCCGGCCTCGGCGGGCTGACGGTGCTGCGCGAGATCGAGAAGGCGCGTCCCGATCTTCCGCTGAATTATGTCGCGGACGATGCGGCGTTTCCTTACGGGCGGCTAGCGGACCACGCGCTGACCGCGCGCGTCGTGGCGGTGATCGGGCATTACATTACAAAGCTCACGCCGCGCATGGTCGTGATCGCCTGCAATACGGCTTCCACGCTGGCGCTTCCTTCACTGCGGGAGCGGTTCGCCACACCTTTTGTCGGCACGGTGCCCGCGATCAAGCCGGCCTGCGCGCAGTCGAAGACCAAGCGTATCAGCGTGCTCGCGACCCCGGGCACCGTGGCGCGCGACTACACGAAGGCGCTGATCAAGGAATTCGCCCATGACTGCAAGGTGACGCTGGTGGGTGCGGAGAATCTCGCCTCGCTCGCGGAAGCCTCCATGCGGGGCGAGGCGGTGGACGACATGGCGATCGTGCGGGAATTGTCGCCCTGCTTCGTGGACGACGGCGCGCGCACCGATACGGTGGTGCTTGCCTGCACGCATTACCCCTTGATCCTCGAGCGGCTGACGCGGCTTTCGCCCTGGCCGGTGCATTTCATCGACCCGGCACCTGCCATTGCGCGGCGGGTTTCGGAACTGGCCGGGGCACCGGGCGACGGGCCGCCTGAATCGGGGCGGGCCTATTTCACGAGCGGCCTCGAGCCGGGGCCGGAACTTGCGGCGGCGCTCGCTGCGTTCGGGCTGGCGCCGGGCCATGCGGCGCCTTTACCGGCGGTTTGACAGGCCCGGCCACAGGGCGTATCCACCCCACGTCTGGCGGGCCTTTTGGCCCGCTTGGCATTTCCCGCACCCGCGGCGGAGAGGCTTGTTGCAAGGGTTTCTGCTGTTTGCAGGTTCTTGCGGCGCTCGGTCTCACGCCTGTCGGCCGGCATCCCCGGCAGAGGAGGGCGCGATCCACACTTGAGACAAAGGATCAGCGATGTCGAAGCGCATTACGGCCAAGCATAAAATCGATCGCCGCATGGGCGAGAATATCTGGGGCCGCCCGAAGAGCCCCGTCGCCCGCCGCGAATACGGCCCGGGCCAGCACGGCCAGCGCCGCAAGGGCAAGCTCTCGGACTTCGGCACGCAGCTGCGCGCGAAGCAGAAATTGAAGGGCTACTACGCCAACATCACCGAAAAGCAGTTCCGCAACATCTACGCGGAAGCGAACCGCATGAAGGGCGACACCGGCGCGCATCTGATCGGCCTGCTCGAGCGCCGTCTCGATGCGCTGGTCTATCGCGCCAAGCTCGCGCCGACCGTGTTCGCCGCGCGCCAGCTCGTCAGCCACGGCCATGTGCAGGTGAACGGCAAGCGCGTCACCGTGCCGAGCTATCGCCTGAAGGTCGGCGAGGCCGTAAGCCTCACCGAGAAGGGCAAGGATCTGGCCATCGTGATCGAGGCGGGGCAGTCGCCGGAACGCGAAGTGCCGGATTACATCGAAGCCGATCACAAGAAGGGCAGCGCCAAGCTCTCCCGCATCCCGGTGCTGACGGACGTTCCGTTCCCGGTGCAGATGGAGCCGCACCTCGTGGTCGAATATTATTCGCGCTGATCGTTTCGCGAATTCCGAACATACAAAAGGCCGCCTCCGGGCGGCCTTTTCGTTTCAGGTTTGAGTTCAGCCCTTCTAGGCTTCGGGCGGAAACGCAAAAATATCCATGTCCGGGTCGGTCTCGCCGCGGATGAGGCGGCCGAGCAATTCGCCGCCGATCTCCGCATAGGTCATGCCGTTGCCGCCGAAGCCGAACACCGCGTAGCAGTTCGGCCAGCCGGGCAGTGCGCCGATTTTCGGCAGGCCCGTGTCGCTCGAACCGAAAGCACCGGACCAGACAAATTCGGGTTCGGGATCGAGATGCGGGTACCACTCGCAAAGCTTGTCGCGCAGCTCTTCCAGTTTTTCCGGCGTCATCGCCTTGCGTCTTTCCTCGTCGTCGAAATCCTCGTCGCCGCCGCCGATCAGCGCGCGGCCATCGGGCGTGGTGCGCAAATAGGAATAGGGATCGGAGGCTTCCCAGATCAGCGCGCGTTCAGGCCAAAGGCGGGGCTGTACTTTCGTGGCATAGGCCCAGGTGGAAACGATCTCGTGCTCGGCGACCTCAATATAGTCCGGCACCTCGTAGCCGGAAGCGAACACCAGATGATTGGCCGTGATCGTGGCACCCGCATCGGTTTGCGCCGTCACCAGCGGATCGCCCGCCTGCACCTTCACGATGTCGGTGTCCGCGAGCAGACGCGCGCCGTTAGCGATGGCGGCGCGATAAAGTCCGGCGGCACTTTTTACCGGGCTTGCCTCGCCGGTGTTTTCCGACACGAGCGCGGCCTCGTGGGCGAGACCGAACTTCGCGCGCAGTTCCGCGCGGTCGATCAGGTAGGAGGGAAGCTCCAGTTCCGCGCGGGCGGCGGCCTCGATCTCAAGTTCGTCGGCGCTCAGAACATTGCCGGGCAGATACACGCCGAGGCGATGCTTGAAATCGCATTCGATCCCGAGCGAGGAAAATTTCTGCGTCAGCGAGCGCATGGCGCGGCTGGAGCGCATCCAGGCGCGGTTCGCGAGTTCGGAGCCGACCTTGGCGCGCAGCTTGATCAGCGGCACGTCGATTTCGTAGAGCAGGAGACCCGTGCTGGCGGCGGTGCTGCCGCGCCCGTGCCTGCGGCGGTCGGCAACGGCCACGACAAAATCCCGCGAAAGGTTTTCGGCGAGCACCGCACCGGTGAAACCGCCGCCGACAATCAGCACATCGACGGACAGATCGCGCGCGAGTTTTTCCGCCGGCAGGGCGTCCGCCGCCGCCGTGCTCCAGACCGGATTTCCTGATTGAAGATCGCGTTTTTCCGTTGTCACCACCGGCAACGAAATGGTTGCGTGGCGGTTCCACAGCAAATTTCGGTGATGCCAGAAAAGAAAAGGCCGGGACTTGCGGCCCGGCCTTTCATCCTTGCAAAAAGGTAATGTGCGTCAGGCGCCCGCGCGTTCCTTGGTCGCGACGCCCTTGTCCTTCAACATCGTCTGCAGTTCGCCCGCCTGAAACATCTCGCGGACGATGTCGCAGCCGCCGACGAATTCGCCCTTCACATAAAGCTGGGGGACGGTCGGCCAGTTGGAGAAATCCTTCACGCCCTGACGAAGTTCGGCGCTGTCGAGGACGTTGAGGCCCTTATAGGGCACGCCGAGGTGGTCGAGGATCTGCACGACCTGTCCGGAAAAACCGCACATCGGAAACTGCGGCGTTCCTTTCATGAACAGCACGACGTCGTTGGATTTGATCTCGTTGTCGATGAACTGGCTGATGCTCATGTCCGTCGTTTTCCTGTTGTCGCGGGCGTCATGCGCCCGGTATCGAAGTTTGCAGGGCGAGTGCGTGCAATGTGCCGCCCATGCGCCCTTTCAGGGCATCATAGACCATCTTGTGCTGCTGCACGCGGCTTTTTCCGCGGAAGCTTTCGGCGATAACCGTGGCTGCATAATGGTCACCGTCGCCGGCGAGGTCGCGGATTTCGACCTGCGCGTCGGGGATCGCTTCCTTGATCATCTGCTCGATATCGCGCGCATCCATCGGCATTTCTGGAACTCCCGCCTTACGACGCCGCGCCGCCCGCCATGTATTCCGGCAGCCACGACTCATGCAGCGTATGCAAGGCCGAGACCAATATTGTGTCCCCGCCCGGCAGCGTCAATTCCTTGCCCCCGGTTGTGCCGAGGCGGGAAATGACGACGCCTGCGGCCCTGGCTTTGGCCTCGATGGCGGCGGCATTGGCGGCGGTGGCCGTCAGCAGGTAGCGGGCCTGATCCTCGCCGAACCAGAAGGCGTGGGCGGGGAGACTGGCCGGGGCCGCGTCGAGCTTCGCGCCGATGCCGGATGCCATCGCCATTTCAGTGACGGCCACGAGCAGGCCGCCATCGGAAAGATCGTGGACGGCGGTGACGGCTTTTTCGCCGATCAGGCCGCGCACGAAGTTTCCGTTTTTCTTTTCCAGCGCGAGGTCCACGGGCGGGGGTGCGCCTTCTTCGCGGCCATGGACGGTGGCGAGGAACGAGGACTGGCCGAGCCAGCCTTTCGTCTCGCCGACGAGCAGGATCGTCTCGCCTTCGGCCTTGAAGGCGAGGCTCGCGGATTTTTCCAGATCGTCGATCAGGCCGACGGCACCAATCGTGGGCGTCGGCAGGATCGCGCGGCCCTGCGTCTCGTTGTAGAGCGAGACGTTGCCGGACACGACCGGGAAGTCGAGGGCCTTGCAGGCCTCGCCGATGCCGCGCACGCAGCCGGCGAACTGGCCCATGATTTCCGGCCGCTCCGGATTTCCGAAATTCAGATTGTCCGTGACGGCGAGCGGACGGGCACCTACGGCGGTGAGATTGCGCCATGACTCCGCGACCGCCTGCTTGCCGCCCTCCAACGGGTCGGCTTCGCAATAACGCGGTGTCACATCGGTGCACATCGCGAGCGCGCGGTTGCTTCCGTCGATGCGGACCACAGCGGCATCGCCGCCGGGGCGTTGCACGGTGTTGTTCAGGATCAGGTGATCGTATTGCTCCCAGACCCAGCGCTTCGAGCAGAGATCGGGGGAGCCGATCAGCTTCTTCAACGCGTCGCCGATGGACGACGGCGCCGGAACGGATTTCGGATCGAGCACGGGAAGTTTTTTCGAATCCACGAAGGGACGTTTGTATTCCGGCGCCTCGTCGCCCAACTCTTTGATGGGCAGGTTCGCCATCTCGTCGCCGCCGTGCTGGACGATAAATCGCAAATTATCCGTGGTGTGGCCGACGACGGCGAAGTCGAGGCCCCATTTGCGGAAGATCGCCTCGGCTTCTTTTTCTTTCTCCGGTTTCAGCACCATCAGCATGCGCTCTTGCGACTCCGAGAGCATCATCTCGTAGGCGCTCATGCCTTCCTCGCGGGTCGGCACCTTGTCGAGTTCGAGCGTGACACCGAGATCGCCCTTCGCCCCCATCTCGACGGCGGAGCAGGTGAGGCCGGCCGCACCCATGTCCTGAATGGCGATGACGCAGCCCTTGCGCATGATCTCGAGGCAGGCTTCGAGCAACAGCTTTTCCGCGAACGGATCGCCGACCTGCACCGTGGGCCGTTTCTCGTCGGAGTTTTCGTCGAACTCGGCGGACGCCATGGTGGCACCGTGGATGCCGTCGCGGCCGGTCTTGGAGCCCAGATAGACGATCGGCAGGCCGACGCCGGAAGCCTTCGCGTAAAATATGCTGTCGGCTTTCGCGATGCCGACGGCCATCGCGTTCACAAGAATGTTTCCGTCATAGCGCGAATGGAAACCGACCGAGCCGCCGATGGTCGGCACGCCGAAGGAATTTCCGTAGCCGCCGATGCCGGCGACGACGCCCGCGACAAGGCTGCGCGTCTTCGGATGTTTCGGATCGCCGAAGCGCAGCGCGTTCAAACACGCGACAGGGCGGGCGCCCATGGTGAACACGTCGCGCAGAATTCCGCCGACGCCCGTGGTAGCTCCCTGATAGGGCTCGATAAAGGATGGATGATTATGGCTCTCCATCTTGAAGACGCAGGCCAAACCATCGCCGATGTCGATGACGCCCGCGTTCTCGCCCGGTCCCTGAATGACCCATGGTGCCTTGGTCGGCAGCGTGCGGAGATGGACCTTGGAGGATTTGTACGAGCAGTGCTCGTTCCACATGGCCGAGACGATGCCGAGTTCGGTGAAGCTCGGTTCGCGGCCGATCAGCTTCAGGAAGCGCTCATACTCGTCCGGCTTCAAGCCGTGCTGGGCGACGAGTTCGGGCGTGATTTTGGGTTCATTACGCATCGGCGGGTCCGGCTCATGCCTTAGCACAGGGCCGGGCGGACGCACGGTGCGACACGGCGACTATCCGCCGCTATCCAAAGAAACCGGATCAGACCGGGCTTGGGCGCGGGCGCCAGGCGTTGCGCAAGAACCAGATCGCGGTCACGAGCAGGATGGTGAAGGACGCCGACTCCAGCGCCTCCTCGGTGAACTCCATCCCGCCCACTTTCCAGACCTTCAGATAAATCCGCTCGACGATCTCGGCCGCGACCAGCGTGGCGGCGGCCAGCCAGAAGGGCCAGGCCTCCCGGCTGAATCCGTAGCGGATCGCACCGGGAATGAGATCGCGGCGGAGCCAGAGATACACGCCATAAGCGATGGCGGTGGCGGCGTGCCAGACCGTCTTGAAGCCGCGGTCGTCGAGGAAGGCGCCCCAGAAGTCCGGACCCAGTTCGCGGAAGTCGGCTTCGCGCAGAAAAAAATACGAGCAGAGGATGGCGACGCCGAGGCCGACGACGCGTGGCACGCCTTCGCCGAGCCATGGAAACAGGATGGCTGCACCGGCAAGGGCTGCGAGCTGATGCAACTGCACCGGCCCAAGTTCGCGGGCGGCGAAATAAAAATTGGTCGCGAGCGCGTAGCCGACAAAATAAGCCGTGCTTCCCGCGCAGCAGAACAGGATCAGCCATAACAGGCGGCGGTCGGCGTGGAGGGCATGCATGCGGGGTTCAGGCGTCACGAATCCGTCACACCATGCCTTAACGCGTCATGATTGGAAACCGCCGTGCGGACATTCGCGCAAGGGCGGTGGAAACCGGTTCAGGCGGCTTCGAGGGCGGCCTTGATGCTTTCAAAGAAGCCGCGGCCGTCGGTCGGGCCGACGGCTGGATCGACGTGATTTTCCGGATGCGGCATCAGGCCGAGCACGTTGAGCTTTTCCGACATGATGCCGGCGATGGCGTTGGTGGCGCCGTTGTAGTTCCAGGCGGCGTCGGTTTTTCCTTCCGGCGAGACATAGCGGAAAAGGACGCGGCCTTCGCCTTCGAGGCGTGAAACGGTTTCGGCATCGGCGATGTAATTGCCCTCGCCATGAGCCACGGGCACCTTGATGACGGCGCCCGCATTGTAGCGGCGCGACCACGGCGTGTCGGAACGCTCGACGCGCAGATAGACCTCACGGCACATGAATTTCAGTTTCGCGTTGCGCGCAAGCACGCCGGGCAACAGGCCGCTTTCGCACAGGATCTGGAAACCGTTGCAGATGCCGAGCACGAGGCCGCCCTTGGCAGCGTGCGCACGAACGGCATCCATGATCGGTGCCCGCGCGGCGATGGCGCCGCAGCGCAGATAATCGCCGTATGAAAATCCGCCGGGGAGGACGACGAGGTCGGTGCCCGAGGGGAGGGCGGTGTCGGCGTGCCAGACCATCTCGGACTTGCGGCCCGAGGTCAGTTCGATGGCTTTCGCGACATCGCCTTCGCGATTGGAGCCGGGGAATACGACGACGGCGGATTTCATCCGATCACTTCGACCCGGTAATTTTCGATCACCGTATTCGCGAGCAGCTTTTCGCAGGCGTTCTTGAGTGCTGCTTCGGCTGCACCCTTGTCCTTGGCGGACAATTCGATGTCGAACACCTTGCCCTGCCGTACGCTGTCGACACCGGCGACACCAAGCGATTTCAACGCACCCTCGATCGCCTTGCCCTGCGGATCGAGCACGCCGTTCTTGAGGGTGACGGTGACGCGGGCTTTCATCGGCTTGCTTCAGCTTTTGACGAGGACCGGGCCGGTGCCCTGCAGCGGCTCGTTCTCGGTCATGATGCCGAGGCGCTTGGCGACTTCGGTGTAGGCCTCGATGAGGCCGCCGAGATCGCGGCGGAAGCGGTCCTTGTCCAGCTTCTCGTTGGTCTTCATGTCCCAGAGGCGGCATGAGTCCGGGCTGATCTCGTCGGCGACGACGACACGCATCATGTCGTTTTCCCAGAGGCGGCCGCATTCCATCTTGAAATCGACGAGGCGGATGCCGACGCCGAGGAACAGGCCGGTGAGAAAGTCGTTCACGCGGATCGCGAGCGCGATCACGTCGTCGATTTCCTGCGTGGTGGCCCAGCCAAAAGCCGTGATGTGTTCTTCGGACACCATCGGATCGTTGAGCTGGTCGTTCTTGTAGTAAAATTCGATGATCGAGCGCGGAAGCTGCGTGCCTTCCTCGATGCCGAGGCGGGAGGCAAGCGAGCCGGCGGCGACATTGCGGATCACCACCTCGATCGGGATGATCTCGACCTCGCGCACGAGCTGTTCGCGCATGTTCAGCCGCTTGATGAAGTGCGTCGGCACGCCGATCTCGTTCAGCTTCTGGAACATGAATTCGGAGATGCGATTGTTGAGCACGCCCTTGCCGTCGAGGATCTCGTGCTTTTTCGCATTGAAGGCGGTGGCGTCATCCTTGAAGTGCTGGATGATCGTGCCGGGCTCCGGACCTTCGTAGAGGGTCTTGGCTTTTCCTTCGTAGATTTTGCGGCGGCGGCTCATGGGCGTGTACCGGGGGTTCTGGAAATCCATTGCTTGCAGCGACTCCGGCGCGGCCACCCGTATTCTTCCGGGCGGGTAGGTATTTATGACAGTTCGGATGGCCCGAAAAAGACCCTAGCCGAACGTTTCCGGGCTTACAATGCGACGCTTGTGGGCAAAACCTGGCCCGTGTTTTCATTTATTTCGCGAGCGACGCGGCATCGGCACCTGTTGATCCGGCCGCCTGCCGCCTATATGCAAATGCCAACCGTTTCAGAGCATTGGAGCCGCCACCGATGAGCACGTTCGACAAGCGCGAAGAAGGATTTGAGAAGAAATTCGCGCACGACGAGGAACTGCGCTTCAAGGCCTATGCCCGGCGCAACAAGCAGCTTGGACTGTGGGCGGCCGACAAGATGGGCATGGCCGGCGCGGACGCGGATGCCTACGCGAAATCGGTCGTGCTCGCGGACTTCGAGGAAGCGGGCGAGGACGACGTCTACCGCAAGGTGAAGGCCGATCTCGACGCCAAGGGCGTCAGCGTCGCCGAGACCGACATCCGCACGGCGATGAACGATCTGCTCGCCAAGGCGGTCGAAGACATCAAGGCCGGCCGCTGAGCGGCGTTTCCTCCATCGCCAGTCTCGCGCATCGCCTGAAAGCGGGCGAGACGGTGTTCAATGCGTGGATGACGGTGGCGCATCCGGCGATCGTGAACGAGTTCGCGCGCGCGGGATTCCAGTCGGTCACCGCCGACATCCAGCACGGCTTCTGCGATTACGCCGATCTCGTGAGCTGCGCGAACACGGCGGCGGCGCGCGGGTTGTCGCTGACCGCGCGCGTGCCGCTCGACGATTACTCGATGGCAAGCCGCGCGCTCGATGCGGGTGCCAGCGCCATCATCATGCCGATGGTGAACTCGGCCGACGATGCGCGCAGGCTCGTCAATGCCACCAAATATCCTCCGGTGGGCGAGCGCAGCTGGGGGCCGCATACGGCGCTTCCGATTTCCGGTCTTGAGCGCGACGATTTTCTGCGGCGCGCGAACGATTTCTCGCTCTCGTTCGCGATGATGGAGAGCGCGGCGGCACTTGAGAATCTGGAACGCATCGTGGCAACGCCGGGGCTCGACGGGATTTTCGTCGGCCCGTTCGATCTTTCGGTTTCCTTGTCGCGCGGGCGCGAGGCAAATCCCGGCCAGGCTTCGGTTGCGGCGGCGCTGGAGAAAGTTCTTCTGCTTTGCCTGAGGCACCAGAAAATTCCGGCGATCTTCGCCGCGAGCGGCGAGCAGGCGGCCGAGCACGCGAAGCGCGGCTTTAAGTTCATCTGTATCGGCACCGACATGGGCATGCTGCGCGGTGCGGCTGAACAGACGTTCATCCGCGCGAACGAAAAGTAACCGCCGCACGCGGCGAATCTTCACATTACCGATTTCTCACGGTTCCGCCGGGAACGATGCGGTGGCGCATCCGTTTGATCTGCGAGTTTTTCCGGATCAACGGAGTGTTTCATGTCCCGGCTTTTGTCTTCCCGAATTGCAGTCACGCGAGCGATTGCGGCAGTTCTTCTTCTCGGCGCTTCGGCGTCTGCCGCGTCGGCGGCGACCGTTACCACCTGGTCGAATTTCCGCTGGGGACCGGGAACGAATTTCCCTTCGAAAGCGGTGATCCCGCCGGGCGACTATTTCCAGGTCGAAAGCTGTTCGCCGCAGTGGTGCTACGGGTTCTGGGGTGACGAGGAAGGATTCATCTATCGCTCGCTGCTCGACTTCAACGACGGGCTGAGCTGGTCGGCGGTCACCGCCTATCCGGATTACGAATTCTACAACGGCTATTTCTACGGACCGGGATACGTCTTTCCCTATTTCTATTATGGATACGATTCCTTCCACCGCGCGTGGGAATCGCGCGCGTACAGGCATTCGCGCGCGGAATCCCGCGCCGACCGGCACACGCGGGCGGAGTCGCGTGCCGCGCACAGTGTTGCGGAATCCCGTGCATCGGAACATACGCGTGCGGAATCGCGGGCGGCGAGCCATAGCCGCGCCGAGTCCCGCGAAGACCGCCACACCGTCGCCGAGTCCCGCGCCACCGGCCATTCGCGCGATGCATCGAGTTCGCCGGGCCACGACCGCGGGGATTCCCGACGGGCCGGCCACAGCCGGCTGGAGTCGCGCGACGTGCGGCACACGGTTGCGGAATCCCGCGCAAGCGGTGCCACCCGCGAGCAGTTCATCGGCACGCAGCAGGAGCAGCAGAAAGCGCGCGAGCAGCGCCGGGAAAATCGGCAGGAAAACCGTGAGGAAAATCGTGAGCAGAAGCAGGAGCTGAAACAGGAACTGAAACAGGAACAGCGCGAACAGAAGCAGGAACTGAAACAGGAAAAGCAGGAGCAGCGGCAGGAGAACCGTCAGGAAAAACGTGAGGATCGCCGCGAGGAAAAGCAGGAGCAGCGCCAGCAGGAGAAACAGAATCTCCAGCTCAAGCAGCAGCAGGATCGCCAGCAACAGCAGCGCGAGCAGCAGCAGCGTTCCATCCAGCAGCAGCAGGAACGGCAGAAGGCGCAGAACGAACAGCGTCAACAGCAGATCCAGCGGCAGCAGCAGAACCGCCAGCAGCAGATGGAGCGGCAACAGCAGCAGCGTCAGCAAATCCAGCAGCGGCAACAGCAGCAGCGTCAGCAGATCCAGCAGCAACGCCAGCAGCAGCAAATCCAGCGGCAGCAGCAGCGTCCGCAGGTGCAGCAGCAGCAACGGCCGCAGCCGCAGCGGCAGGCACCGCAGCAGAACCGCGGCGGCGGCCGTGGCGAGAAGGGCGAAAAGAACTGACGATCAGCCGAAGACGCGCTTGAAGATCGTGTCCACGTTGGCGAGGTGATGGTTGATGTCGAAGCAGGCGGCTACGTCTGCCTTCGACATCAGCTTTGCCACGTCGGGATCGGCTTCCAGCAGCGATTTGTAATCGGCCTTTGTTTCCCAGACTTTCATCGCGTTGCGCTGGACCACGCGATAGGCGTCCTCGCGCGCCATTCCTTTTTTGGCGAGTTGCAACAGCACGTCCTCCGAGAAGACAAGCCCGCCGAGCTGGTCGAGATTCTTTTTCATGTTTTCCGGATAGACCAGCAGCCGGTCGATCACGTCGGCGAGGCGGTTGAGCGCGAAGTCCATCGTCACCGTCGCGTCGGGACCGATGTTGCGCTCCACCGACGAATGGGAAATGTCGCGCTCGTGCCAGAGCGCCACATTCTCCATTGCCGGAATGACGAAGGCGCGGACGAGGCGGGCGAGGCCGGTGAGATTTTCGGTCAGCACCGGATTGCGCTTGTGCGGCATCGCCGACGAGCCCTTCTGGCCGGGCGAGAAGAATTCTTCCGCTTCGCGGACTTCGGTCCGTTGCAGGTGACGGATTTCCGTCGACAGCCGCTCGATGGAAGAAGCGATCACGCCCAGCACCGCAAAGAACATCGCGTGACGGTCGCGCGGGATCACCTGGGTCGATACCGGTTCTTCCGCGAGGCCCATCGCCTTCGCGACATGCGCCTGCACGCGCGGATCGACATGCGCGAAGGTGCCGACGGCACCCGAGATCGCGCAGGTGGCGATTTCCTTTCTCGCCGCGACGAGACGCTCGCGCCCGCGCGCGAATTCCGCATAGGCCTGCGCGAGTTTCAATCCAAACGTGGTCGGCTCCGCGTGGATGCCGTGCGAGCGGCCGACGCAGACCGTGTGCTTGTGCTCCAGCGCGCGCTTCTTCAGCGCGGCGAGGAGCTTGTCCATACCGGCAAGCAGCAAATCGGTGGAGCGGGTGAGCTGCACGGCGAAGGTGGTGTCGAGGACGTCCGAGGACGTCATGCCCATATGCACGAAGCGTGCTTCAGGACCGACATGCTCGGCGAGATGCGTCAGGAACGCGATCACGTCGTGGCGCACCTCGCGCTCGATCGCGTCGATTTTCGCGATGTCGAATTTCGCGTTCCTGCCTTTTTCCCAGATGACCTTGGCGGCTTCCTTCGGGATCGTGCCAAGCTCCGCCATCGCGTCGGCGGCGTGCGCCTCGATCTCGAACCAGATTCTGTAACGTGTTTCCGGCGACCAGATCGCGACGGCTTCGGGGCGGGAATAACGCGGGATCATGCTTGCTCCTTCGCGGTTTCCGGTAGCATGCGCGCAACGCCGTCTCAATGCGGCGCGGTGCGCTGTCCGCTACTTTGCGGGGAGGCGGCGCGTCACCGCCATGAAACGGCGGTTCGGACCGGCATGGCTGTCGTCGTTGTCCACGACTTCCACCAGCACGGCGAGGGTGAGCGCCTTGTCGTCGGCGGTGTGCAGCCAGGCCTCGGCGATGCCGTAGTCCGTCACACAGCGGCGGTTGGCCGGAAGTTTGCGGTCGTCCTGCAAGACGATCTTCTTGCCGTCGAGGGTGAGGGTGAGCGTCAGGCCCTTCACCTCGTATTTTGAGTTGACGCCGCGCGCGGTCTTGCAGACGGCCGTGCCCAATCCGCGCGTGGCAAGTGCCAGCGACGCCTTGCGCCCGCCGGGAAGTTCGATGTCCTGCGCGGCCGCGAGCGGCTCACCTGCGGTCTGGTAGATGCCGATTTCATCCAGCGCGATGGAAGGCTTGCCGGGAAAATGCGTGCCCTTGTCGGCGACGGTGAATTTGCCGACGAGCGGTGCTGCCTTCGCCGCCGCGCGCTCGCGCGCCTTGCCTTCGTCGAGGCCGTCGTCACCGGTCACGCGCACGCGGATGGGCGTGCCGGGGAGGTAGCGGTCCTTCAGTGTTTCAACGAATACGAATTCGGAAAAGGATGCCTCTTCCTCGTACTCCATCGAATACTGCTCGAAGACGAAGATTTTTCCGTCCGGCGAAAAGCCGAGCACATTGCGCGCGGCGGCGTCGCCGGCCGCCGCTGTCAGTGTCGTTGAAAGAAAAACTGCAAACGCAAGCGGGAAGCGCATCGCGCGCAGGTCACGCCGCTTCGCCGCGCGCCATGGCACTGGCGTCGCGGATGGCGGCGATTTTCGCGCGGTACGTATCGGGCTGGTTGCCCTTGCCGAACACCGCGTTGCCCGCGACCAGCGCGTTGGCACCGGCGGCGGCGACGAGCGGAGCAGTTTCCGGCGTGATGCCGCCATCGACTTCGAGGTCGATGGGCCGGTCGCCGATCATCGCCTTCAGCGCGCGCACCTTGTCGAGCACCGGCGCGATGAAGGACTGGCCGCCGAAGCCGGGGTTCACGGTCATGGCGAGCACGAGATCGACTTTATCCAGCACATATTCGATGGCGCTTTCCGGCGTCGACGGATTGAGCGCGACACCGGCCTTCTTGCCGAGGGCGCGGATCGCCGAGAGCGAACGCTCCAGATGCGGCCCCGCTTCGGCGTGCACGGTGATGATGTCGGCGCCGGCCTGCGCGAAGGCTTCGAGATAGGGATCGGCGGGCGCGATCATCAGATGCACGTCGAGCGTCTTCTTGGTGACCGGACGCAGCGCCTTCACGATCAAGGGCCCGATGGTGATGTTCGGCACGAAATGGCCGTCCATCACGTCCACGTGAATCCAGTCGGCACCGGCGGCCTCGACCGCGCGCACCTCGTCGCCGAGGCGCGAGAAATCCGCGGACAGAATGGAAGGAGCGATGCGGAGCGGGCGGCTGTTCATCTGGACCCTGAATCTGGCGGCGCCTGAGTCCGCCGTCTTTTGCCACAGGAATTTTCGCCCGTCTCGCGAAAATGCCGGGCAAGTCCCATATATCTTTAACGCAAAGATACGCGCGGAAGGATGGCGAAAAATGGCGCGAAGTGAAGTGACGGTGCTGGGGGCGGGCATGGTCGGCGTGTCGGTCGCCGTCCATCTGCAAAAGCGCGGCATCTCGACCACGCTCGTGGACCGGCGTGGGGCGGGCGAGGAGACGAGCTTCGGCAATGCCGGGCAGATCGAATCCTCGCGCATGCTGCCGATCGCCTTTCCGCACGACCTGCGCAAGATTGCCCGCCATGCGCTGGGCCTCGCGCCCGAGAGCAACTTTCACTGGAGCGCGATCCCCGGACTGATCCCGTTCCTGCTGCGCTACTGGGCGTCGTCCAGCGAAAAGCGTCTGGAGGCGACGGCGCGCGCGCTGCGCCCGATGCTGGCGGCGTCGATTGCCGAACACGAGGCGATGGCGGCGGGTGCCGGCACGCCGCAGATGATCCAGCGCAAGGGCTGGCTGAAAATTTTCCGCACCGACGAGGGGCTGGCGGAATCGGCGGGCGACCGCACGCTCGCCGATGAGTTCGGCGTGCCGTACAACATCATTTCACGTGACGAAGTGCTTTCGCTCGAGCCGCATCTTCGGCCGGAGTTCAAGCATGGCGTGTTCTGGCCGGGGACGGGGAGTTCGACCAATCCCGGCGCGCTGACGAAATCCTATGCGGCGTATTTCGAGAAACTCGGCGGGGTTTTTGTCAAAGGTGACGCGCGCACGCTGCACGAATATGGCGGCGGCTTCCGTGTCGAGACGGAAGGCGGGCCGGTCGATTCCAAACGTATCGTGATCGCGCTCGGACCGTGGAGCATGGAGATCGCGCCGAAATTCGGCGTGCGGGCACCGTTTGCCTACAAGCGCGGCTATCACATGCATTACGCCGCACAGGGCAATGCCTCGCTGGAGCGGGCCGTGCTCGATATCGAGGGCGGCTACATGCTGGTACCGATGGACAGCGGCATCCGGCTCAGCACCGGCGTCGAATTCGCGGACCGCGATGCGCCGCTAACTCCGGTGCAGATCGAGCGCACGCTGCCGGATGCGAAAAAATTGTTTCCGCTCGGCGAGGCGGTGGATGCGAAGCCGTGGGTCGGCTCGCGCCCGACGATTTCGGATTCGCTGCCGGTGATCGGGCCTTCGCCCGCAAATGCAAACGTCTATTGCGCGTTCGGCCACGCGCATCTCGGCTTCACGCTCGGCCCGCCGACGGGACGGATGGTGGCGGACATGATCGAGGGGAAGCAGCCGTTTATCGATGCGGCGGCGTTTGGGGCGGAAAGATTTTAACTTGTTATTTTCTGAACTTGTCGTTCCAGCTCGGCATCCCCTCGGGTAGCGCCGTCGCCTCATACACACCGCGCGCAATGGCACGCGCAAGACAATTGGCGGCGGCGGCACCGAGCTTCGCGAGATCGCTGATGGGATCGGACAGCGGACGTTTGCCGGCGGAAACGGCGAAAACAATATCGCCGTCGAGCGGCGTGAACACGGGAAAGATCGCGCGGGCGAGGCCGGTCGAAGCCATCACCGCGAGGCGCTTGCATTGGGTTTTCGTTAGCGCCGCATCGGTCGCGACGACAGCGAGCGTCGTGCTTTCCCGCGCATCGGTTTTCAGCGCAGGTGTGTGCGCGTCGCCCGGCAACGGCGAGGGAAATCCGCGTCCGCCGAATTCTTTTTCCTGCTCGAAGGGTGCGGCCCAGAAATGCGGGCTTTCTCCAATGGTCACGCGGCCTGCGGCATTGACGGCGGCGAGGGCACCGACCGTGTGGCCCGCCGGCGTTGTTGCGGACGCGGAGCCGATGCCGCCTTTCAGATTTTGGGTCGTCGCGCCGGTGCCGGCACCCACGCTGCCGAGCGCGAAGTCCTGCGCGGCACCTTCGGCGGCCGCGTAACCAAGATCGCGATAGGGGCTGTAGCGGTCCCATTGCTTGTCGCCCGCACCGAGCAGATCGAACAGGATCGCGCCGGGAACGATGGGCACACGCACTTCGCCGCGCGTTTTGTCCCCGACCTTGAAGCCGCGTCCCTGTGCGGCGAGATACGCCATTACGCCGCCCGCGGCGTCGAGCCCGAAGGCGCTGCCGCCGGAAAGCGCGATCGCGTCGATCTTCTCCACCGTGGCAACCGGGTCGAGTAGATCCGTCTCGCGCGTGCCCGGACCGCCGCCGCGAATGTCACAGCTTGCTGTCACAGCTTCATCGAACACGATGGCGGTCACGCCGGAGCCGAGCTTCAGGTCCGTGGCGTGGCCGACCCGGATGCCGGGAATGCCGGTGAGGAGATTGCGCATACGCGTTTCTAGCACGTCCGGCTGATGATCGAGGGTCAGCAGACACAATCAATTGTTTGAATATGTTAGGCTGGACGGGTTGCCAATCCTCTACACTCGCTGCATCTAGCAACCATGATCGACGTCACCTATCCGGCCGCGCTGCTCGCGGGCATCATCAGTTTCATCTCGCCCTGCGTGCTGCCGCTGGTGCCGCCCTATCTCTGTTTTCTCGCGGGCACGACCTTCGAGCAGCTCACCACGCGTCAGGATGCGCACGGCGGCACGTTTAATATCGCGCGGCGCGAGGTCGTTACGGCACTTCTGTTCGTGCTCGGTTTCACGACGGTGTTCGTGGCGCTGGGGGCGGGGGCGTCCGTGGTCGGCGGGCTGGTGCGTGCCTATGCGGATATTCTCTCGATGATCGCCGGTGTCGCGATCATCATCATGGGTCTGCACTTTCTGGGCCTGATGCGAATTCCGCTGCTGCACTCCACGCTGCGCATGGATGTCTCGCACAAGCCTGTCGGGCTCTGGGGCGCATACGTGATGGGGCTTGCGTTCGCGTTCGGCTGGACGCCGTGCATCGGGCCGGTGCTCGCGGCAATCCTCGCGGTGGCGGCGTCGGAGAATACGGTTACGAAGGGTGCGTCACTGCTCGCGGTCTATTCGCTCGGGCTCGGCATTCCGTTCGTGCTCGCGGCCTTCGCGCTTGGGCCGTTCGTGAAGCTGCTCGCGCGGATGCGGGCGCATCTTGGGTTCGTGTAAAAGGTGTTGGTTGGTCTGCTCGTGCTG
>VFQR01001053.1_pt1 | contig 24498 bp, 20 predicted proteins | sample 3512321 | NCBI WGS metagenome assembly VFQR01 (sample SAMN10412374, study PRJNA504923) | tailings metagenome | isolation source: Relicate 3 Philex TSF1 revegetated site | place: Philippines: Tuba, Benguet | collected 2017-08-29 | reverse complement strand
CACCGGGTGCGCGCTCCTGGCGGCGTGCTTGGCGGGCGCGCCCCTACTGGTCTCGGCCACGGCGAGCGGCGCAGCGCAGAACCAGCTGGGCAAGACGTGCGGCAGCGACACCGCCCTCACCCTGCCGGTGCCCGACACCGCCGCGGCGTCCACGCTCGCCGCCCTCGCCGGCGAGCTGCGCCACGCCGACACGCCCCGGCTGACCACGACCGCCGGCGAGGGGCTGACCGTGCGCGGGGGCGACGACCCCCTCGAGCGACCAGCGGTGCTCGTCCACGTGGACGGGCAGGAGCGCGCGGTGGAACCACCGCTGCCGGCGCTCGGCGCCCGGCAGGTGGCGATGTCGACCTCGTCGCTCCAGCGGCTCGGCCTGCGCGTGGGAGACCGGATCGTGCTCACCCAGCGGACCGCCCTCGGCACCGCCGCGCAGCACGCCGTCGTCACGGCCAGCTTCGACGACATCCCGTACCGGCCGGAGCCGTCGTTCTGGTGCGGGATGCGCTCGATGCTCCGCCCCAACGGCCAGGGCGACCCACCGCGACAGACGATGATCCTGGCCGGTCCCGGCCTGGTCGGCGCGTTCGCGTCGACCACCACCTGGGAGGCCCGGCTCGCGCCGAGACCGCTCACCCGGGCGGAGGTGGCCGAGGCCGGCGACGCGTTCGTGCACGTCGCCACCGCGTACGCATCCGAGCTGGGCAGCACCACCTCCGCGCTCGTGCCCCGGCGCAGCGTCGACCCGACGACGACCGTCGTCCGCCGAGCCGAATCGCTCGCCGGCGCCGTGCGCGCCTCCATCCGCCCGGTGCAGGTGGCCGGCGTGGCCACGGCGATGCTGGTCCTCGTCGCCTCGGGCGTGATGCTCGCCCGCGAGCGGCGTCGCGACCTCCGGCTGATGTCGGTGCGGGGCGTGCCGCCGTGGCGGGTCACCTGCCGGGTGGCGCCCGACCTCGCCGTGCCGGTCCTCGCCGGCGGCGCCGTGGGCGTGGGCGTGGCGGTGCTCGGCGTGCGCGCCTTCGGGCCGACGCCCGAGCTGGAGCAGGGTCGCGCCACCGTGGCGCTCGCCTGGGTGGGGGGCGGGATGCTCGCCGCACTGGTCACGGTGTCGGCCGTGGTCGCGGTGGTGGGCGACCGCTCCGTCGACCGCACGCTGCGCCGGCGGTGGATGCGGTGGGTGCCGTGGGAGGTGCCGGTCGTGGCCGGCCTCGCGCTCTCCGCCCGCGAGCTGTCCCGCTCCGGCGGTCTGCGCATGTTCGGCGTGGAGGCGCGCGGCGGGCAGCTGCTCGCGCAGGCCTTCCCCCAGCTCGCCATCGCCACGGGCATCGCGCTCCTCGCGCGGGCCACGTGGTTCGTGCTCTCCCGGCTGCGCTCGAGCGGAGCCCGCCTCCCGCGAGGCGTGCGCCTCGGCGTGCGGAGGGTGGCCATCGAGCCGACGGTGACGGCGTCGATGGTGCTGGCGGTGGCGCTGGCGGCCGGTTCGTTCATGCTCGCCGGGATCCTGTCGTCGAGCGCCCAGCGCCAGCTGGTGGAGAAGTCGACGACGTTCGTGGGCTCGGACCTCGCCATCGACGTGGCCGGCGTGGCCGAGGTGCCGGCGGCCTTCGCCGAGCGGGCGACCGTGGTGCAGCGCCGCCCGGCCGACGCGGAGGGGCGCAGGATCGACATCCTCGGCGTGGAGCCCGACACCTTCGCTGCGGCCGCGGTGTGGAACGCGGACGCCGCTGACCGGGCGCTGCCCGCCGTGCTCGCCTCGCTGCGATGGGACGCCGGGAGCGGCGGGCCGGTGCCCGCGGTGCTCGTCGGCAGCGGCTTCCCCGACGGCGAGACCTTCGAGGTGACGTGGGGATCGGGGCGCAACCGCCTGCGGGTGACCGCCGTCGACGCGCTGGCCTACTTCCCCGCGCACCAGGCGGGGGGCGGGATGGTGGTGGTGGACCGGGCCGCGCTCACCGCCGCCGATCCCACGGCGCCATCGACGATCTGGGTGCGCGATCCTCCCGAGGGGGCGGCCGCGATGGTGTCGGAGGCCGGCTGGCGGATCACCAGCACCAAGGTCGCCACGGAGGTCTTCGACGGCCTCGCCTACAGCGCGCAGCGGTGGTCGTACTCGGCGCTGGGCGCCTTCGGGATCCTCGTGGCCTGCACGATGGTGACGCTCCAGCTGCTCGTGGTGGAGGCCCGCCGCGACAGCCGCCGGCTCACCCACCTCGTCACGTCCCGGCTCGGGTTCAGCACGCGCGCGCTGTGGGTGGCGTGCGCGATCGAGATCGCCGTGCCGCTCGTGGGCGGCACCGCCATCGGCGTCAGCCTCGCCCGCCTCGCCGCGGGGTGGTCCGTCGACCGCCTCGACCCGCTGCCGTCGCTCCAGCCGCGCAGCCACGTCGTCATGCCCATGGTCTCGATGGGCGGCGTGTGCCTGGTGGCGGTGCTCACCGCCGCCGCACTCGCCGCGCTGTCCGCGTGGTCGACCCTGCGCGCCGACCCGATGGAGGTCAGCCGTGTCACGGCCTGACGACATCGACCTCGCCGGCGTCAGCCGCCGCTACCGCACCCGCTCCGGCGGCGTGGTCGCCGCCCTCGACGAGGTGGACGTGCGCCTCCCGGCGGGGGCGCTGACGGTCATCGCCGGGCCGAGCGGCTCGGGGAAGTCGACGATGCTCGGCCTCATCAGCTGCATCGACCGCCCCGACGAGGGCCGGGTGGTGGTGGCGGGCGTGGACGTCGGGCGGCTCACGAGGCGGGGTCGGCGGCGGTTCCGGCGGAGCACGCTCGCGTGCGTGCTGCCGCAGCCGAGCGACAACCTGCTCGAGCGCCTGACGGCCGCCGACAACGTGCGCTGGGCGGCGGCGCAGGCGCGGCGCGACGAGCCCGACGTGCACGCGCTGCTCGACCGGTTCGGTCTCATGGAGGTGGCGCACAAGCGCGCCCGCCAGCTGAGCGGCGGCGAGCAGCAGCGCGTGGCGATCGCCGCGGTGATGGCGGCGCGGCCGACGGTGCTCGCCGCCGACGAGCCCACGTCGGCCCTCGATCAGGCGGGCGCAGCGGGCGTGGTGGCGGCGCTGCGGATGGCCGCGGACACGGGCACGACCGTCGTGGTCGCCAGCCACGACCCCAACGTGGTGGCGGCTGCCGACGTGGTGGTGCGCCTCGACCACGGGCAGGTGGTGCGGTGAGCGTCCTGCAGGTGGACGAGGTGGAGAAGTGGTGGGACGACACCGCCGGGTTGCGCCCGGTGAGCTTCCGCCTGCCGGCCGGCGAGCTGGTGGCCCTGCGCGGCCGGTCGGGCAGCGGCAAGTCGACGCTGCTCGCGATCCTCGCCGGCTGGTGCCGGCCCGACAACGGCTGGTTCTGGCTGCCGAACGAGGTCGACCCGCGCCGGGCGACCTGGTGGGACGTCGCGGTCGTGCCCCAGGTGCTCGCGCTGGTGCCGGAGCTGACGATCCGCGAGATGGTCGCCGAGGCGGCGGGGCCGGCGCGGGTGGACGTGGACGAGGTGCTCGAGGCGCTCGACCTGCGCGACGTGGCCGACCGGTTCCCCACCGACACCTCGATGGGGCAGCAGCAGCGGGCCGCCGTGGCGCGGGCCGTGGCGGCGCGCCCGAAGCTGCTGATGGCCGACGAGCCGACCAGCCACCAGGGCTCGGCGCACGTGGAGCTGGTGGTGAAGGCGCTGCGCGACGCCGCCGACCACGGCTCGAGCGTCCTCGTCGCCACGCACGACGACGCCGTCGTCGCCGCCGCCTCGGGCGTGGTCGACCTCGACATCTCCTGACGACCACCAGCGCTCCGCGTTCTGGTCGCGAGAACTTGGAAGGATTCGAAGTTCTCGCGACCAGAAGCGAGGGGCGAGCGTCAGAGGTAGTAGCCGATGACGTCGACGAGGACGTTGGTGGGCTGGTTGGCGAGCACCTGGAACGTGGCGCTGGGGCCGCAGCCGGAGACGGTGGTGGTGGCGATGGTCTGGCCCGCGGCGAAGTTCAGGCTGCTGGTGTTCGGCCACGGTCCCGCCGGCCACGCGCTGAGGAACCCGGCGCCGGTGCTCCCCGTCACGGTGAGCGTGACCATCACGCCGACGGCGCCGGCGGGCACGCCGCTGCTGTTGGCCTTGGCGTCGATGGTGCGCGCCGTGTTGGTGGCGAGCGGTGTCTTGGGATCGACGGCAGGCGGCTCGCCGGGCCGCGAGTCGTACACGCGCACCGGTGCGGCGAGCAGGTGCAGCGAGCCCGCCGTGGCCGGTCCGGCGAGCTTGCGCCACGTGCCCGGGTTGCCGGCGCCCACGCACAGCCACAGGTCGCCGTTCGAGTCCTCGACGAGCTCGCCCAGCACGTGAGCCACGGCCCGCAGCGGCGCCGCGGCGCCCGATGCGAGGAGGTGCACGTTGGCCTTGCCGCCCTGGGCGCGCAGGCCGACGGAGGTGCTGCTGTTGCCGACGGCCGCGATGCCCTGCGCGCCGGATGACGTGAACCCGTAGATGCCCGTGCGTGTGCCGCTCCACCCGGCCAGCGCACCGGGAAACGCAGCGGCCGAAGGGGTGAAGCCGCTGCTGTCGTCGGCGAGGAACACGAGACCGCCGGTGAACCCGCTGGCGACGATCGCAGTCGGGGTCTGAGCGGTCTGCGTCTCGTTGCCGATCTGCACCGGATCGCCGTCGGTCGCCGCGACCGGCGAAGCCTGGGCCAGCACCGAGCCGGCGGCCACACCCGCGCCGGCGATGGCCAGCTTCTTGAACACCTCCCGCCGGCTGGGCTCGGCCTCGGCCGGGGGAGACGCCGCCACCTCGGCCTTCAGCGCGGCGAGCTCCGCTTCGAGTGCTGCGACGCGACGATGCACGTCCTCCATGACGCCTCCTTCGAGTTGGCTCCCCCGCGGCGAACAGTAACCGCCCCCGAACACGGCGCGGACCGGCGTCAGGTGCGGCCTTCGTCCTCCTGCGCGTGCTGGAGCGCGGCGGCCTCCTCCCGGCTGCGCCGCTCCCAGTCGGCCACCATCGTCGTGAACCCGGCCGCCTCCACGGCCGCGAGCACCAGCGGGTCGTCGTCCACCACCAGCTGCACGTCGGCCTCGTCGGCGAGCTGGCGCAGGCGCTCCACCTTGAGCACCGCCGCAGGGCGGTGGTCGCCGCCCGGGCGCATGATCAGCCGGTGCCCGCCCATCCCGTGGCGCTCCAGCCAGCGCCGCGTCACCCGCTCGAGGTGGGCCGGCCGCCCGGTGAGGAAGACCACGTCGTGGTCGGCCGTCAGCACCTGCACGAGCGCCGCGCCCTCGGGGTGCACGCCGTCGCGGTCCGCGGCGGCGAAGAACGCCTTCCAGTCCTTCGGGCGCCGCTCCACGTGGTGGAGCCGGTGGCGAACGTCGGCCACCACACCGTCGATGTCGACCACCGCGAGCGGCCGTCGCTCGACATCGGGCACGGGTGCACGATGGTCGTGCACCGCTACCCGATCTCGGCGAGCGCGGCGGCGAGGCGGTCGACGGCGTCGACCAGCTGCGCCGGGGTGCACGTGGCGTACGACAGGCGGGCGTGGTGGTGGAAGCGGCCGACGGTGTCGCCGGCCTCGAACGCGGTGCCGGGGACGAACGCCATCCCGTGCTCCAGCGCCGCCGACAGCAGCGCCGGGGCGCCGCCCTCGCCCAACGCCCCGCCGGCGAAGGCCAGCCACACGAACATGCCGCCGTCGGGTCGGTGGTAGGCCACCTGCTCGCCGAGCACGGCGTCGATCGCGTCGCACAGCGCCACGCAGCGGTCGCGGTAGATGGGCACGATGCGGCGCTGCTGCTCCTCCAGCCATCCCGGCCGGTCGACCACGTTGGCGAGCAGCAGCTGGGCGAAGGTGGAGGTGTGCAGGTCGGCGGCCTGCTTCGCCCGGGCGAGCATGGCCATCACCTCCGGCGGCCCGATCGCCCACCCCACGCGGAACCCGGGGGCGACGATCTTCGAGAACGTGGACAGGTGCACCACCCGCTCGGAGTGGGCGAGCACGGGCGGGATCGGCGACCCGGCGAAGCGGATCGCGCCGTAGGGGTCGTCCTCCACCACCAGGAACCCGTAGCGGTCGGCCAGCTCGGCGAGCTCGCGGCGGCGCTCGTCGGCGAGCGTGGCCCCGGTGGGGTTGTGGAAGTTGGCCACCACGTAGACGAGCTTCGGGCGCAGGCCGCCCGCCAGGCGGTCGGCCAGCTCGCGGGTGTCGAGGCCGTGGCGGTCGCCGGTGATCGACACGAACGTGGGCTCGAACAGCTCCAGCGCCTGGATGGCGCCGAGGTACGAGGGCGCCTCCACCACCACCACGTCGCCCGGGTCGAGCATCACCTTGGCGATCAGGTCGAGCCCCTGCTGCGAGCCGTGCGTGACGAGGACCTGCGCGGCGTCGATCGAGCGCCCGGTGGCCGCTGCGGCGTGGTCGGCGATCCACGACCGCAGCTCCACGACGCCGTCGGTGGTGGAGTACTGCACGCTCCTGGCGCCGAACTCCCCGAGCAGGCGGTCGGCCTCGCGGCGCAGCTCGGCCACGGGGAAGCTGTCCGGGGCCGGCAACCCACCCGCGAGGGAGAGGATGTCACTCGACGCGGTGAGCTTCAGCAGGTCGCGGATGGCCGACGAGCGGAGCCGGGTGGTGCGCTTCGCGAACGGAGGGGCCGGCGCGGGACGGGCCGGCGAGGAGGCGGGATCGAGGTCGTTCACAGGTCCCACAGCCTGCCCCAACCGCACCCGGCGAGCAGCGCCGATTGGTGCGACGTGCCGTCAGCGCCCGATCGGGTGGCCGAGCCGCGGCCCCTTGATCGGCTGCGGCGGCCCCTCCTAGGGTGCCCCACGCCGTCGCCTGCGATCCATCGCGGGCGCCAGTGAGGAGGAGCCGTGAAGGTACGACCGATCCGCCTGTGGGCCAGCACCGTGGTGGCGGCGCTCGTCGCCACCTGCGTCGTGGCGGTGACCGCCCCGTCCGGGATGTCGCTCGCCGCGCCGAACGTGCAGATCACGTTGTTGAACATCAACGACTTCCACGGGCGCATCGACACCAACACGGTGAAGTTCGCCGGCACGATCGAGAAGCTCCGGGCGGAGGCGCCGGGTGGTGAGGCCGCCGTGGCCGTGCTGTCGGCCGGCGACAACATCGGCGCCTCGCTGTTCGCCTCGGCCGTCGACGACGACCGGCCGACCATCGACGTCCTCAACGCGCTCGAGTTCGACGCGTCGGCCGTCGGCAACCACGAGTTCGACCGCGGGTGGACGGACTTCCAGAGCCGCATCCTCACCCCCGGGCACCCCGACGCCGCCGCCTTCCCGTACCTCGGCGCCAACGTCTACGCGAAGGGCACCACCAACCCGGTGATGGACGAGTACGCGATCATCGACCTCACCGTGCCGAACCCCGGCGGCGGCACCCTGCCGGTGAAGGTGGGCGTGATCGGCGTCGTCACCGCCGAGACCCCCACCCTCGTGTCGCCCGCGGGTGTGGCCACGCTCGACTTCGGCAACCCCGTCGAGGCGGTCAACCGCGTGGCCGCGCAGCTCACCGACGGCAACGCCGCGAACGGCGAGGCCGATGTGATCGTCGCCGAGTTCCACGAGGGCGCCGGCGCGGGCACGCCCGACGGCTCCACGCTCGAGCAGGAGGTCGCCGGCGGCGGCATCTTCGCCGCCATCGTCACCCAGACCTCCGCCGCCGTCGACGTGATCTTCACCGGCCACACGCACAAGGAGTACGCGTGGCAGGCGCCGGTGCCCGGCCAGCCGGGGGCCACCCGCCCGATCGTGCAGACCGGCTCGTACGGCGAGCGGATCGGCAAGGTGGTGCTGACGATCGACCACGGCGCGGCCGGCAAGCCGGTGGTGGCCTCCACCGCCGAGAACGTCGCCCGCGTGACCACCGCCGACGCCGACCTCAAGACCGCCTACCCCCGCGTGGCCACCGTCGGCGGCATCGTCGACGCCGCGCTCGCCAACGCGACCCTCGTGGGCAGCCAGCCGGTCGGCGCCGTGTCGGCGTCGATCACCACCGCCTTCTCCGGCGGCGCCTACACCGGTGGCGTGTACACCGGCGGCAACCGCGACGACCGCTCGAAGGAGTCCACGCTCGGCAACCTCGTCGCCGACTCGCTGGTGGCCACGCTGTCGTCGGCCGAGCGCGGCGGCGCCGAGATCGGCGTCGTCAACCCGGGCGGCCTGCGCAACGAGCTCCTCGCCACGCCCGATCCGACCATCACCTACGCCGAGGCGAACGCCGTGCTGCCGTTCGTCAACAACCTCAACACGATCACGCTCACGGGCGCCCAGTTCAAGACGCTGCTGGAGCAGCAGTGGCAGCGGCTCCCGAACGGCACCGTGCCCGGGCGGCCCTACCTGCAGCTCGGGCTGTCGTCGAACGTGTCGTACACCTTCGACCCCACCCTGCCCGAGGGCTCACGGATCACCTCGATCACGGTCGGCGGCCAGCCGATCGACATGGCCCGCGGCTACCGCATCGGCAGCTTCTCGTTCCTGATCGAGGGCGGCGACAACTTCCACGTGTTCAAGCAGGGCACCGACAAGCGCGACTCCGGTCTCATCGACCGCGACGCGTGGATCGCCTACCTCACCGCCAACAACCCGGTCAGCCCGAGCTTCGCCCGCCGCGCCGTGGAGGTGCACCCGCACCCCGGCGCGGTCACCCCGGGTGCCCCGCTCGGCTTCACCGTGAAGCAGCTCGACCTCACCAGCCTCGGGTCGCCGCAGAACACCACGCTCGAGGTGAAGATCGGCGACACGGTGATCGGCTCCGTGCCCGTCACCGACGGCCAGGCGACGGTGAACCTCACCGTGCCGGCGATGACCTCCGGCCCGAGGACGATGACGCTCACCGCGAGCCCGAGCGGCACGGTGGTCAGCTTCCCGACCATCGTCGCGGACGTGGTCGAGCCGGTGACGCCGACGCGCCTGTTCGACACCCGGCCCGGTGAGAGCCCCAACGCGCTGCGCACGGTGCCGAAGGCCAAGGTGGGCCCGCCGAACGTGCTCGAGGTGAAGGTCACCGAGCTCACCGGCCTCGTTCCGGCGAGCGGCGTCGGCGCCGTGTCGCTCAACGTCACCGCGGTCGACCCGGCCGGCGCCGGGTTCATCACGGTGTACCCGTGCGGCACCCGCCGCCTGGTGTCGAGCCTCAACTACGGCGCCGGCGAGACCGTGGCCAACGCCGTCATCGCACCGGTGTCGGCCACCGGGACCGTGTGCTTCTACAGCATGTCGCCGGTCGACATCGTCGTCGACGTGAACGGCTGGCTGCCCACCGGCACCGTGTTCACGGCGGTGGCGCCGGACCGGGTGTTCGACACCCGTGCCGGCGAGAGCCCCGATGCGCTGCGCACCGTGGCCAAGGCGAAGGTCGGCCCGCCCGGCGTGCTCGAGGTGACGATCACCGACCTGCCCGGCGCCGTGCCGGCCAGCGGCGTGGGCGCGGTGTCGCTCAACGTGGTGGCCACCAACACCACCCGCGCCGGGTTCGTCACCGTCTACCCGTGCGGCACGCGCACGCTGGTGTCGAGCCTGAACTACGGCGTGGGCGACACGATCGCCAACGCCGTCATCACGCCGGTCTCCCCCACGGGCACCGTCTGCTTCTACAGCAACACACCCGTCGACCTCGTGGTGGACGTGAACGGCTGGTTCGCGGCCGGCGCCCAGTACAACCCGGTGGGCCCGTCGCGGCTCGTCGACACCCGGCCGGGCGAGAGCCCGGACGCCGTCCTGACGGTGCCCAAGGCGAAGATCGGCCCGACCAACACCCTCGACGTGAAGGTGACCGGTCTCGCGGGCCTCGTCCCGGCCACCGGCGTCGGCGCGGTGTCGCTCAACGTGGTGGCCACCAACGCCACCTCGGCAGGGTTCATCACCGTCTACCCGTGCGGCACGCGGCCGTTCGCGTCGAACGTGAACTTCACGGCCGGCCAGACCATCGCCAACGCGGTGATGGCGCCGGTGTCGGCCGACGGCCACGTGTGCTTCTACAGCATGGCCCCGGTCGACATCGTCGTCGACGTGAACGGCTGGGTGGCCAGCAGCTGACCCCACGCATCGGCTGACCGGCCGGGACCCGGGTCGCCGCGCACCACCGTGTGCGCCGCGGCCCGGGTTTCGCCGCGTCGGGGCCCGGGGCGGCGCCCGCCGCGTCGGCCGGGTAGAACGGGGGGATGAGCGGCCCGGTCTCGCGAGCGGACGCGCCGGAGCAGCCGGCGCACGACGAGCCGCGGCGCTGTGACGTGGAGGTGCTCGACGGCCGGGAGGCGGTGGTGGGCGAGTTCCGCGTGCGCCGCCTGCTCCCCCGCCGCACGCGCCGCACGGTGGGCGCCTGGTGCTTCGTCGACCACATGGGCCCGGGCGAGGTCGCCCGCGGCCGCGGGCTCGGCGTGGGCCCGCACCCGCACATCGGCCTGCACACCGTGACCTGGCTGCTCGACGGCGAGGTGCTGCACCGCGACAGCCTCGGCTCCGAGCAGGTGATCCGCCCGGGCCAGCTCAACCTGATGACGGCCGGCCACGGCGTGTCACACGCCGAGGAGGGCACCGAGCAGTACGCCGGGACCGTGCACGGCGTCCAGCTGTGGGTGGCACAGCCGGAGGCCACCCGCCACGGCCCGCCGGCCTTCGAGCACCACGGCGAGCTGCCCCGCGTGGATCTCGCCACCGGATCGGCCACCGTCCTCGTGGGCGAGCTGGCCGGCATGTCCTCGCCCGCCCGCCGCGACACGCAGCTCCTCGGCGTGGACCTCGAGCTGCGCCCCGGGCGTGCGGTCGTGCCCCTGCGGCCGGCGGAGGAGCACGCCGTAGTGGTGCTCAGGGGTTCGGCCGCTGTTGCCGGCCGCGGCCTCGCGCCCGGCCAGCTGGCCTACCTCGGCCTCGGCCGCGACGAGCTCGCGCTCGAGGTGGCCGACGCAGCGCGGGTGCTGCTGCTCGGCGGCGAGCCGTTCCCCGAGGCGGTGCTCATGTGGTGGAACTACGTGGCCCGCACCCGCGACGAGATCACCGCAGCGCACCGCGCGTGGCAGGCCGCCGACGGCCGGTTCGGCTCGGTGGCCTCCACGCTGCAGCGGATCGACGGCGGCGACCCGCCGTGGCCGTCCCCCGGCCCGTGACCGCGGTCAGCCGAGGCTGAGGTAGGCGGCGGGATCACCGGCGAGCGGCTCGCTCTCCCGGCCGTCGAGCCCGCGTGCGGCCTCTCCCACCAACGTCACCCGCTGCACCCGCCGGGGCTGCGTCCCGTAGTCGTCGATGGCGTAGTGCTGTGTCGAGCGGTTGTCCCACATCACCACGTCGCCGGTGCGCCACCGCCAGCGCACGGTGTGCTCGGGGCGGGTGACGTGGGCCTGCAGGAGGCGGACCAGGTCGGCCGACTCCTGCGTGGACAGCCCCTCGATCTGCCGCGCGAACCCGCCCAGCAGCAGCGACGGCCGGCCCGACTCGGGGTGCACACGGACCACGGGGTGGCGGGCCTCGAACCGCGCCGCGTGGAACGCGGACGCGTACGCGTCGCCGGCGGTGGTGATCGCGGCGTAGTCGGAGGTGTTGCCGTGGACGGCCCACGCGCCGTCGGCGAGCTGGCGCAGGTGGGCCGGCAGGTGGGCGTACGCCGCCTCGGTGTCGGCCCACAGGGTGTCGCCGCCCACCGGCGGGATCTCGACGGCGTTGAGGATCGGCGCGCTCGGTGGCCGGTGCACGAACGTGACGTCGGTGTGCCACACGTTGGCCCGTGCGCCCTTCGAGGAGTCGAGCTCGAACACGTGCGGGTGGCCCGGCAGCGAGGGCACGGTCGGGTGCGCAGCGGTGAGCGGGCCGAGGCGGCGGGCGACGGCCACGTGAGCGGCCGGGTCGAGGTGCTGGTCGCGGAAGAACAGCACCTTGTGCGCCACGAGCGCCGCGGCGATCGCGGGCGCGGTGGCGCCGTCGAGCTCGCCCAGGTGCAGGCCGTGCACCTCCGCGCCGAGCGTGCCGGTGAGGCGCTCGACGTGGAGGTCCACCGCGAGCGTCACGCTCGCGCCTCGGCCACGTCGTCCACGCGCACCACGAGCAGCTCGCCGTCGGCCAGCGCCTCGTAGAACCCCATCGCGCGCAGCGGTGGTGCGTAGACGTGCACGCTCGTCGCCGTGACGGTGCCGTGGTTGGCGACGGCGTGGACGTGGTCGCCGTCGAACGACACGCAGCGGCCCACCCCGATTCGCCGGGTGGTCCGTGCCGCACCGTCCACCACCTCCTCGTCGAGCTCGCCGGCCACGACGGCGAAGGCGCCCGCCGAGCCCCGGTGGTCGTGGGGCGGCAGGCCGGTGCCCGGCGGCCAGTGGATGAGCCAGGCGTCGTACTCGGGCGTCTCGAGGAGGAGGCGGTAGCTGCGCGCGCTCGGCGGCAGGTCCGTCGGCGGCCGGCGTGCTTCGTGCCCGGCGTCCGCCTCCATCTCGCCGGCGAGGTCGGCGGCGATCGCGCCGAGCCGCCGGTGGTCGAGCGCGGGCCGGTCGACGATGGAGGAGGAGCCGGTCGCGTCCATGTCGGGCCGCATCCTGCTATTCCCGACCAATCTTGTCAACTTTTCGCCTCGCAGGCTCCCGCGGCTGCTCTCGCGGGCCCCGCCACGGCCACACTGGCGGGATGCTCCGTGGCCGCCGTGTGGGCGTGGTCGCCGTCGTCCTGTGCGCCGTCACCGCGTGCTCCGGTGGGGTGAGCAGCCCCGGCCGCTCGGGCCACGCGGTGGGCACCGGCACGGGTGCTGCGGCGACGAGCGCCACCACTGCGGCGACCCCGACGTCGGTGCCGGGGCCGTCCACGAGCGCCGACCCCGCCGCGACGACGCCCGCCACGACCCCGCCCACGACGCCCGCCACCGCCCCGCGCACGACACCCGCCACCCCGGCGCCGGCCCGGGCGTCCATCGGGTGCAGCGCGCCCACGCCCCCCGTCATCTCGCCGGCCACGGTAGCGCTGGACGCCGCCGGCCTGGCGGGCACCTACGAGGTGCACCTGCCGCCCACCTACGACGGCACCGTGGCGCTCCCGGTGGTGGTCGGGCTGCACGGGTGGATGCAGCCGGCGCCACTGCTCGGCGTGCAGGCGGCGCTGCCCCAGGCCGCAGCGGCCCACGGCTTCGTGCTGGTGCTGCCCGACATCACCCGGCCCGTGCCGCTGTGGGACCCGTCGCTCGAGGCTGGCGACGTGGCGTGGTTCGCAGGGATGCTCGACGCCGTGGAGCGGACGCTGTGCGTGGACGCGGGTCGGATCCACGTCACCGGCATGTCGAACGGGGCGATGATGGCCTCCACGGTGGCGTGCGCCCACGCGGGCCGCGTGGCGTCGGTGGCGGCCGTGGCCGGCCTGCGCCCACCCGAGGGCTGCCGACCGTCGCGGCCGGTGCCGCTGATCGCGTTCCACGGCACCGACGACGCCTACCTCTCGTTCACCGGCGGGTACGGCCCCGCCGTGGCCGGCCTCGCCGACCCGTCGGGCACCGGCACGCTCGGTTCCGTGGCGCCGGCACGGCCCGACGAGGCACCCGTACGGGAGCGGGCTGCCGTGTGGGCCGAGCTGAACGGGTGCCCCGGTCCGCCGGTGGAGGAGCGCCTCGCGGACGACGTGGCGGTGGTGGCCTACCGCGACGGGTGCGCGGCCCCGGCGCTCCTCCACGTGGTGGAGGGCGGCGGGCACAGCTGGCCCGGCAGCGAGTTCGACCGTTCGCTGGCAGCGGTGGTCGGTGCCACCACCATGAGCATCGACGCCACCGAAGTCATCTGGCGGTTCTTCGTCGAGCACCCCCTGCCCGAGGGATGACGGGCCGGGGCCGTGACAGCCGGACGGCCCGGTCCGTCAGCGCCGCCCGGTGAGCGTCCGCCGCTTGTCGTCGTACATCGCCCGGTCGGCGCGCTCGAGCAGCTCGTCGAAGCCCTCCCCGGGCCTCGACTCCGCCCGGCCGATGCTGGCCCGCACCGACACCTCGGTGGCGTCGTCGAGGCGGTAGGGCTGCGCGAGCGCGTGGCGGATCCGGGTCATGACGGCGTCCCCGACGGCGCCGCCGTCCCGGCACACGACCACGAACTCGTCACCTCCGATGCGCGCGACCGCGTCGTCGGCGCGCACCGCCGTCGACAACCGCCGTGCCACCTCGCGCAGCACCATGTCGCCCGCGGCGTGGCCGTGGAGGTCGTTGATCGGCTTGAAGCGGTCGAGGTCGACGAACAGGGCGGCGGCCACGACCGGGCGGTGGACGCGGAGGTGCTCGTCGAGGCCGGCGCGGTTGAGCACGCCGGTGAGGGGGTCGTGCAGGGCCTTGCGGCCCAGCTCCTCGCGCTCGAGGCGGGTGGCCGTCACGTCGCGCAGCACCACGTGCACGCGCAGGTCGTCGGCGTCGCCGGCGCGGGTGATGCGCGCCTCCAGCCAGCGCCAGGCATCACGCGTGGGCGAGGCGGCGGCGCGGAACTCCACGGCCGAGCGCTCGCCGCTGTGGAGGGCGCGGTCGAGGGCGGCGCGCACGCGCGGCTCGTCGTCCTCGTGCACACCGCGGAGCACGGGCCGTCCGACCGCGTCGGCCTCGGCGATCCCGAGGAGCTGCTGGAGCGACTCGGAGACCGACAGCACCCGGTAGCGGCGGTCGAGCAGCAGCATCGCATCGACGGCGGTGTCGGTGACCACGTGGAGGATGTCGACGGAGCGGCGGAGCTCCGCCTCCCGCCGGCGGTCCTCGGTCACGTCGTGCCACGCGGCGAGCAGCCCATCGGCCAGCGGGGTGAGCTTGAGCACGACGATCGCCCCGGGGCGCCAGTGGGCGCTGGTGAGCTCGAACGTGGAGGGCACCCCGGATTCGAGGACTCGCAGCCACGACTGGAGCATGTCGGTGCGGCCGTGCGTGTCGAGGCGGTCGGTGAGGAGCTGACCCACGGCGTCGCGGCCGAGCACGCCCTCCGCCGGCGGGTTGACGAGCACGCAGCGCAGGTCGACGGCCCGGCCCGCCCCGTCGCGGACCACCTCGAACTGGGCGATGGGGTCGTCGAAGGACTCGAGCGCAGCGCGCAGCTGCGTGGCGAGGCGCCGGGCCGCGGCGCTCTCGCGGGCGAGCGCGTGGCGCAGGTGCTGCGTGGCCAACCCGAACAGCAGCGCGACCGCGAGGAGCACGAAGGCCCCGCGCCAACCACTCGCCGGGTAGTTGGGCTCGCCGATCACGAGCGGCGGACCGAGCAGCACGGCGACCACGCCGCCCAGCACCACCAGCAGCTGCTGGCGGCTGCCGTGGAACGCGAACCACGCCACCGGGAGCAGCACCAGCGGGCCGTAGCCGCTGTCCATGCCCCCGGCGGCCTCACGCGCGACGGCGATGCCGGCCAGGCAGACGAGGCCGGTGGCGGTCTCGATGTGGCGGCGGCGCGGGTCGAACATCGCCCAGCAGGAGATCGCGGTGCCGGAGAGGGTGGCGATGATCCCCGACCACCACAGCCCCGTGTCGACGTCGCCGCCGGTGAGGGGCTGGAGGACGATGGCCACCACCCCCACCACGACGAAGGGCCACGAGCGCTCGACGACGCGCCGCAGCGCCGTCGGCGCCGTCCGTCCCGCATCCGCCCGCTGGTCCACCGGCATGGATATCGGCCGCCGGACCAGGGCACTTGACGGCGAGGCGGGAGAAGGGGGTCGATCGGCCCGGTGCGCCAGCCGGGGTGGCCAGTGCGTCAGAATCGACCTCCGTGCCCGGCTCGACCTCGCGCCTCCGCGCCCGCATGGGCTCGCTCGCCGACGTGATGCGCGAGCCCCGCCTGCGCCGCCTCCAGCTCGGCTGGGGCGCGTTCTTCCTCGTCGACGGCATCGCCATGGTGGGCCTGTCGGTGTGGGCGTTCCGCGAGGGCGGGGCCGGGTCGGTGGGGATCGTCGGCCTCGCCCGCCTCCTGCCGGGAGCGCTCGCCCTGCCGTTCGGCGCCTGGGCCGCCGACCGGTTCTCGCGTCGGGCCGTCGTGACGGTGGTGTTCGCGGCGATGGCCCTCACCCAGGCGACGATCGCCCTGGCGCTGGCCGCGGAGGCGCCCGCCCCGCTCGTCTACGTCCTGATCGCGCTGGCCAGCGTGGCGGCCACCCCCTACCGCCCCGCGCAGCTGGCGCTCGTGCCCCTCGTGGCCCGCACCCCGCAGCAGCTCGTGGCCAGCAACGTCGCCTCCGGCACGCTCGAAGGCGTCGTCACCTTCCTCGGCCCGGTGATCGCCGCAGTGTTGCTGGGGGTGGCGAGCCCCGCGACCGTGGCGGCCGTGGCCGCCGGTTCGGCGGTGCTGGGGCTGCTCGCGGTGGTGGGGATCGTGGTCGAGGTCGATCCCTCGAAGGCCGAGCGCTCCGGCGCGGACCGCCCCCTGCAGGCGCTGCTCGGTGGGTTGGCCGAGCTCCGCCGCCACCTCGACATGGCCACCGTGGTGGCCTGCTTCGTGGCCCAGCTGTTCATCCGCGGGGTGCTGGTGGTGCTGCTCGTCTCGGTGTCGTTCGACCTCCTCGACCTCGGCGGCAGCGGGGTCGGCTGGCTCACGTCGGCGATGGGCATCGGGGGCATCGCCGGTGGCCTGTACGCGGTGGCCCTCACCACACGGCGGCGCCTCGCCGCGCCGTTCGCGGTGGCGCTCGCCATGTGGGGCGCACCAATCGCGCTGATCGGGCTGGTGCCGGCGACACCGGTGGCCGTGCTGGCGCTGGTGATCGTGGGCATCGGCAACTCGCTGCTCGACGTGAGCGGGCTCACCCTCGTGCAACGACTCGGCGCCGACCGGACCCTCGGCCGTGTCTTCGGCGTGCTCTACAGCGTGGGCGTGGCGATGGGCGCCTTCGGAGCGCTGGCCGCCCCGGCACTCGAGTCGTGGCTGGGGCTGCGCCCGCTGCTCGTGGTGACCGGGGCCTTCCTGCCCCTCCTCGCGCTCGTGCTGCTCCCCCGCTTCCGGTCGATCGACACCCGCGCCGAGCCGCCGCCCGAGCTGTTGGGCGTGATCGCCGAGATCCCCCTCTTCGCACCGCTGCCGCCCACGTCGCTCGAGAAGCTCGCCGCCCGCTGCGCGACCAGCAGCGTGCCCGCCGGCGAGGTCGTGATCGCCGAGGGCGAGGTGGGCGATCGGTTCTACGCCATCGTCGAGGGCGAGGTGGCCGTCACGCAGCAGGGTGCGCCGCGACGCGTGCTGGGCCCGGGCGAGCACTTCGGCGAGATCGCGCTCGTCCGCCGCGTGCCGCGCACGGCCACCGTCACCGCCCTCACCGCCGTGCGCCTCGCCGGCATCGATGCGGCGCTGTTCCACGACGCGCTCGCCAGCAGCGATCTCGCCTCCGCGCGCGCCGCCACGGGCACCGAGCGCCTCCTGGAGGACGACGCCGCCGGCACCGGCTGACCGGCCTCGACGCGCCGGCTGGTCAGGCGTCGGCCACTCGGACGCAGCGGTTGCGCAAGGTGCCGATGCCCTCGATCTCGGTGGTGATCACGTCCCCGTCGCGCAGGAAGCGGCCCTGCGTGGCGCCGATGCCGTCGGGGGTGCCCGTGAAGATGATGTCGCCCGTGACGAGGGTGGTGATCCGGCTCGCCACGACGGTCGTGGTCCCGGCGGGGACGATGCCCTTCACGCTGCCGGCCGGCGGCGCGGTGCTCGTCCGCCCCGACCGCTACGTGGCCGCCGTCGCCCACGACGCGGCGGAGCTGGTGGCGGCGTCGGGGGCGCTGCTCGGCGCGCTGCGTGCGAGCCGCGCCGCCTGAGCCGCGGTCAGGACGGCTCGAGCACCACCAGCGGGATCTCGCGGGTGGTCTTCGTCTGGTAGCCGGCGTAGCCCTTGTACGCCGAGGTCACCTGCGGCCAGAGCCGGGCCCGCTCCTCGGCGTCCGCCACCCGGGCGCGCATGGTGCGCGTGCTCCCACCGGCGACCGTCACCTGCACCGTCGGATCCTTCTCGAGGTTGAGGTACCAGTCGGGGTGGCGGGGGTCGCCGCCGCGAGAGGCGACCACCACGTAGGCGTCGCCCAGCTGCACCGGCGAGGTGAGGATCACCGTGCGCGGCCGGCCGCTCGTGCGGCCGGTGGTGGTCAGCTCCAGCACCGGCATCGAGCCGAGCCGCGAGCCGAGCCGCCCGCCGCTCACGCGCAGCAGCGTGCGGTGGACGAGGTTGGCGCCCTTCAAGACGAGGTCCGACGGCATGGCCGGACGCTACTCGGCTCCCCCTGGGGCCCCGATCAGGGCGCGAGCTCGAAGGGGTCGTGGTGCACCGTGGCTCGGCACTCGAGACGACCGGAGGCGGCCGCGGCAGGCGACAACGGTGCGAACGCAGCGCCCATCGCCGTCACGCGAGCCGCCTCACCGCGCTGGAGGCGGCCGGTGATCTGAGCAGCCTGGGCCACCACCTGGCCGTCGGCGTCGACGAAGCGGACCATCACCTGGAAGCTGCGGGGGCGCTCGGTGCGGTTGACGAGCACGCCCTTCGCGACCGCCCGGGACATGCCGTCGACGCCGCACGAGGCGATCGTCAGGTCGTAGTGGTCGGGATCGACCTCGGCCATCCCGTCGCCGATCGCCTTCCCGAGCTGCGCGAACTGCGCGAGGGGCCGGACCATGAACGCCATCACGAGCAGCGCGCCCACGACCAACCCCAGCGGCACGAACGGGCTCCGCCGCCGAGGCGCCGACGGCAGGGCGGACCATCCCAGGCCGTCCGAGGGCGGGGGCAGGCGGTCGCCGGCGCCGGCGAGCTCGGGTGGGGGCAGCACGTCGGGCGGAGGCAGCACGTCGGCGCGTCGGCCGCCCGGCGCGGCGGGTGGCGGCAGCGGCGATCCGGACATGGGCCCTCCCTTCGCCGTCACACATCGGCACGCGCCGCTGCCCACCTTGAGCCGCTTGCGTGACCGGGCCGCCCCTGGGTCGGCGAACGGCCCGTCAGAGGTCGAGCGACTTGGCGATGATCGTCTTCATCACCTCGGTGGTGCCGCCGTAGATCGTGGTGATCCTGGCGTCGGCGTACGCGCGGGCGATCGGGTACTCGGTCATGTAGCCGTAGCCGCCGAACAGCTGCAGGCAGCGGTCGACGGCCGTCTGCTGCAGCTCCGTGCACCAGTACTTCGCCTGCGCCGCCTCGGCCGCGCCGAGGGTGCCCTCGTTCAGACGGACGACGCACTGGTCCACGTAGGCCTGCGCCACGTCGACAGCGGTCTTCACCTCGGCCAGCACGAACTTGGTGTTCTGGAACGACGAGATCGCCTGGCCGAACGCGCGGCGTTGCTTCACGTACTCGACCGTCCACCCCAGCGCGGCGCGGGCGGTGGCCACGCCGGTGACGCCGATCGACAGCCGCTCCTGCGCGAGGTTGGCGGTGAGGTAGTGGAACCCCTTGCCCTCCTCGCCGAGCCGGTTGGCCACGGGCACGCGCACGTCGTCGAAGAACAGCTCGGCGGTGTCCTGGCTGTGCAGACCGATCTTGTCGAGGTTGCGCCCGCGGGCGAAGCCCTCCATCCCCCGCTCCACCACGAGCAGCGACATGCCCGTGTGCCGCTGCGTCGGGTCGGTCTTCGCGGCCACGATCACGAGGTCGGCGTTGATGCCGTTGGTGATGAACGTCTTCGAGCCGTTCAGCACGTACACGTCGCCGTCGCGCACCGCGGTGGTGGTGATCCCAGCGAGGTCGGACCCGGTGCCGGGCTCCGTCATCGCGACGGCGGTGACGAGCTCGCCCGACGCGATGCCCGGGAGCCAGCGGGTGGCCTGCTCGTCGTCGCAGTACTCCACGAAGTACGGGGTGGTGATGTCGTTGTGCAGGGTGATCCCGAGCCCCGCTCCGCCGATGCCCGCCGCGGCGAGCTCCTCGGCGATCACCTGGTTGAAGCGGAAGTCCGTCGTCCCGCCGCCGCCGAAGCGCTCCGGGACGGCGAGGCCGACGAAGCCGTGCCGCCCGGCGGCGGCGAACACGTCGTGCGGGGCGATGCCGTCCCGCTCCCAGTCGAGGTAGTGCGGGGTCAGCTCCTTGGCCACGAAGCTGGCGAACGAGCTCCGGAACGCTTCGTGGTCGTCGGTGAAGTGCGGGCGCATCGCGGCGAGCGTACGACCACCCCCGAGTGGGAGCCACAGCGCACGACGGTGGTGCACCCCGACTCCCGGTCGGGCGACGGGGCTGGGCCGCTCAGCGCGGGGAGGCGACCAGCACGGGGATCGTCCGCTGCGTCTTCCTCTGGTACTCGGCGTAGGTGGGGAACACCGCCACCGAGCGCTCCCACCAGAGATCGCGCTCGTCGCCCGTCACCTCGCGGACCGAGACGCGGAACGGCTCGGGCCCGTCCTGGATTGCCACCTCGTCGGGGTGGGCGAGCAGGTTGTGGTACCAGTCCGGGTTGGTGGGCGACCCGCCCATCGACGCCACCAGCGCGTACTCCCCGTCGTGCTCCACGCGCATCAATGCGATCTTGCGCACCTTGCCCGACCGGTGGCCGCGCATGGTGACGATGATCACCGGGATGCCCGTCTCGCGGAGGGTGCCGCCTTCGCGCCCGCCGGAGCGTTCGTAGGTCTCGATCTGCTCGCGCACCCAGGCCGACCTGCTCGGCTCGTACTCACCTTCGATGATGCTCACGCTTCGACCTCCTCGATCACCACGATGGCACCCTCCACCGCTCCATCCACGCTGTTCAAGGGAGCGACCCTGGTCTTCGTCTCGATGTGCGCGCCCCGCCTGGTGACGGCGGGGACGTGCAGCGGCTGGAGGTCGCGCGTGCCGGCGAGGGCGCCGCGCAGCGGCCCGCTCAGCACGTCGACGGGGAAGCCGATGTCGAGCGAGAGGATCGGCCGCCCCTCCACCTCCTCGGGCCGCAGCCCCCACAGCTGGAACGACAGCCCGTTCCACACGCGCACGTTCATGTTCCGGTCGACGACGATCACCGACACGTCGAGGCTCGTGAGGATGGACTCCATGTAGGCGTTCACCTGGTCGAGCTCGGACGTGCGGTCGCGCAGCTCGTCGTTGATCGTCTGGAGCTCCTCGTTCGTGGACGAGAGCTCCTCGTTCATCGTCTCCAGCTCCTCGTTGGTCGACTGGAGCTCCTCGTTCGTGGTCTCCAGCTCCTCGATGGTCGACTGGAGCTCCTCGTTCGTGGTCTCCAGCTCCTCGTTCGCCGACTGCAGCTCCTCGTAGGCCGTCTCCAGCTCGCGGTGGGTCTGCTCGAGCTCGTCCTGGGTCCGGTGGCGCGCCGTGGTGTCGACGAAGCTGATCAGGACGCCCGCGTGCCGCTCGTCGGCGCGGAGCGGGACGACGTCGATGTCCCAGTAGGAGACGCCGTTGGCTCCAGGGCTCTCCACGTCGGCGACGGTGATCGTGCGGGCCTCCGCGCGGGCATCGTCGATCGACGAGCGCAGCTCGACCGGGCGGTACGACACCTCCAGGTCCTGGAACGGCCGGCCGACGGCGCTGGGGCCGAGGCCGAACTGCGTGCGCGCCTGCGCGTTGGCGGCGACGAGGGTGAGGTCGGCGTCGAGGAGGAGCTCGGCGGAGGCGCGGTGCTCGAAGGCGAGGTCGGGCAGGGCGGCGGCGTCGCCGGTGCCGAGGGGGGTCCAGTCGGCGTCCTCGGCGAGGCCGAGGAGCCGGCTGCGGATGGTGGCGCGGGGGACCTTGCGGAAGACCCGCTGCTTCGCGTCGACGAGGCGGAACATCGCCGAGTGGCCGAGGAGCGTCTCCACCTTGCCCAGCACCAGCAGCCCGTCGTCGGCCAGGGAGTAGTGGAGCCGGTTGACGAGCTGCGCCTGCACGTCGGTGTTGAAGTACATCAGCGTGTTGCGGCACACGAGCAGGTCGACGCGTGAGGAGGTCGTGGCGGCCGAAGATGACGGCGCGGCGCAGGTCGTTCTTCAGCTGGTGACCGCGTGCGGTGGCGTCGAAGTACTTCGCCTTCATCGCCTCGGGCACGCTCTCCATCTCCTTGTCGGAGTAGAGCGCGGTGCGGGCCTGCTCGAGCGCCTGCTGGTCCACGTCGGTGGCGTACACCTTCACGCGTTCGTTCAGCCGGGAGCCGAGGTGCTCGGCGAACAGCATCACGATGGTGTAGGCCTCCTGGCCGCTCGCGCAGGCCGCGCTCCACACCCTCACCGGCTCGCGCGGATGCCGTTCGAGCAGCTCGGGGATCAGCGCGTCGACGGCCTCCCACGCCTCCGCGTCGCGGAAGAACGAGGTGACGTTGATGAGGATCGTGTTGAACAGCTGCTCGAACTCCTCGGGGTGCACCTCGAGGTGGTCGACGTAGTCGGCGTGGTCGGCGATGCCCACCTGCTGCATCCGCTTCTCGATCCGGCGCGAGAGCGTGGCCCGCTTGTAGCCGGTGAAGTCGAACGCGCGGACCCGCTTCAGGTGTTGCAGCACCAGCTCGATGCCGGGGTCCGGTGCATCCTGGCGGCTCACGCGTCCTCCGCCGCCTGGTGGTGCAGCACCCTGCGGAGCACCTCGATGCTGCGCTCCATGTCCCCCACGTCGACGCGGTGCCGCTCGGCGCTCATCCGTCGGTGCGCGTGGTCGGCCCGTTCGGCGAGCACCCGCAGGAGCGCGGCGCGGTCCTCGAGCGCCCGCAGCGCCATCCACAGGGCGGTCTCCACCTCGTCGCGCTGCACGTCGAGGAGGTTCTCGGCGCTCCACGCGTGGCCGACCCGGCAGCGGAAGCGCAGCAGCGGCCCGTCCTCGATCTGCCACAGCACGCCGCTGCAGTCGGGGCAGGGCCACTGCGACGGACGGCCGGGGCGCTGGTCGCCGTCGATGGCCTCGCTCTCGCCTTCCATGAACGCCACCTCCCTGTGGGTGGTCTGGGTAGGAGCATGCGCGTGGGCACCGTCGCCGTCGTCCCCCAGATCCTCCGCCGCGAGCTGTGCGAGGAGGGCGCCGATGCGGCCGGCCGGGAGCAGGTGGTCGGCGCCCACGTACTCGAGCGCGCTCGTGGGCATCCCGGCGTAGAGGGCGTCGTCGGGGTCCTGGATCACGGCCACGCCGCCGCTGTGGCGGATCGCGCTCAGTCCGGCCGTCCCGTCGGAGAGCGCGCCGGAGAGGACGACCCCGATGACCCTGCGGCGGTGGTAGCGGGCGGCGCTGCGGAACAGCGGGTCGGCGGCGGGCCGGCTCCCGTTCTCGCGCGGGCCGCGCACCACGTGCACGTGGTCGGCACCGAGGACGAGGTGGTGGTCGCCGGGGGCGATGTACACACGGCCGTGCTGGAGTGGCTCCCCGTCGACGGCGGTGGCCGCGTGCAGCGGCCCGGCGCGGTCGAGGATGCGCGGGAGCACCTGTCCACCGGCGGGCGGGATGTGCAGCACGACGAGGACGGAGGCGGCGAGATCGGCCGGCACCCCGGCGAGCACCGCCTGCAGCGCCTCGATCCCGCCGGCGGAGGCGGCCATGACGATCACGTCCCTGTTGGCCATCCCACCTCCCTCGGCAGACGCTAGTCGGCGTGGTGTTCCCCGCCGGCCGGGCGCCCGAACGGCTGGAGCCCCCCGAGCCAGCCGCCGCGCCGTCCACGCGTGCCGCGTGCCAGGTCGTCTCGTCCCACGGCCGGAGGCCCGTGGTGCACGCCGGGGCGGACGGGATACGGTGGGAGGGTGGCGACGAGCACCAACCCGCTCATCGAACGGGCGCAGCGGGCGAGGGCCCACGCGCTCCAGCTGCGTGACTCGGCGACGATCACGGCGTCCCTGATCGAGCACAACGCCGCGGTGGTCGCCGTGTGGCGGTCGATGCTCGGCCCGCAGCTGCGCACCGGCGCCCCGCGGCCCGACACGACGCAGCAGATCGCCGAGCTGCAGGCCGAGGTGCAGCACCTCCGCACGGCGCTCGCAGGGCGGGCCGTCATCGACCAGGCCAAGGGCATCGTCATGGCCGCCCTCCACTGCAGCGAGGAGCAGGCCTTCCGCGCCCTGGTGGAGCAGTCGCAGCGCCAGAACCGCAAGCTGCGCGAGATCGCCACCGAGCTGGTGGAGGTGCAGCAGCGCCGGCGGCCGGCTGCGCCGAGCGCCGCGGCTCGGCACGAGCGTCGCACTCCCGCGGCCGGCTGAGCGCTCGGCGACCCGATCTCCGGCGGCGCTGGGCGCGCTCAGGCGCCGGTGAGGTCGGGGTGGTGACGGCGGACCAGCTCGGGGTAGCTGCGCACGAAGTAGTTCCACAGCTGCTCGCCGTAGGTGCCGGCGTGGCGTGACGCGGTGCCCCGCACACCCTCCAGCAGCTCGTCGCGGCGGGCCATGAAGCCGGCGTCGCGGTGGCGGGGACTGGCGGCCACCGCGGCGGCGAAGCGATCGTGGAGCGGCAGCGGGTCGAGCGGGGTGCGCAGGTCGGGCCCGTGGAAGTAGGCCGACGAGTACCGCTCCTCGGTGGCGACCACCCGGTGCGTGGTGGCCACCAGGTAGTTGCCGGTCATCGACTGCAGGATCTCGCCGAGGTTGACGACGAACGCGCCCGGTGTGGGTGGCACGTCGATCCACTCTCCGTCAGGGTTCAGCACCTGCAACCCGCCGACGCGGTGCTGCAGCAAGATGGTGAGGAAC
>VFQR01001052.1_pt1 | contig 24542 bp, 24 predicted proteins | sample 3512321 | NCBI WGS metagenome assembly VFQR01 (sample SAMN10412374, study PRJNA504923) | tailings metagenome | isolation source: Relicate 3 Philex TSF1 revegetated site | place: Philippines: Tuba, Benguet | collected 2017-08-29 | reverse complement strand
ATCACGATGTGTACGCATCTTCTGTTTGCCGCGAAAAACATCGAGCGCATCGGTGACCACGCCACCAACATAGCCGAAACGATTTACTACCTCGTCAAGGGCGAGATGCTGCTCGACGAGCGTCCGAAATCCGATCTGACCAGCACGACCAAGGTGAGCCTGGCTGCCAAGCAATGAAACCGCGAATTCTCATTGTCGAAGACGAAGAAGCGCTGAACCTGCTGCTACGCTACAACCTCGAAAGCGAAGGCTTCGCGGTGGACACGGTCGCGCGCGGCGACGAAGCGGAAACGCGCGTCAGCGAAAATCCGCCCGACCTGATCGTGCTCGACTGGATGCTGCCCGGTGTCTCCGGCATCGAAATCTGCCGTCGCTTGCGTGCGAAGGACGAAACCAAGGACATTCCTATTTTGATGCTGACCGCGCGCGGCGAGGAAACCGAGCGCGTGCGCGGCCTGCAGACGGGCGCCGACGACTATGTCGTGAAGCCGTTTTCGCTGCCGGAACTGCTGGCGCGCGTGCAGGCGCTGCTGCGCCGCTCGAATCCCGACCAGGTGGCGAAAGTCCTGAAGGCAGGCGAGATCGAACTCGACCGCGAAAAGAAGCGCGTCCACCGTTCCGGCCGCGAACTGCATCTTGGGCCGACCGAATTCCGCCTGCTGGAATTCCTGATGACCAGCCCCGGCCGCGTGTTTAGCCGCGAGCAGTTGCTGGATCAGGTGTGGGGCCGCGAGACCTATATCGACGAGCGCACGGTCGACGTTCATGTGGGCCGGTTGCGGAAAGTTCTGTCGCGCGGCCGCGAACTCGATCCGATCCGCACGGTGCGCGGATCGGGATATTCGTTCAACGAGCGGTTTGCCGAACAGGCCTAGAACGTCATCCAGGCCGAACGTCTAGCGAGCGCCGGGATCGCGCTCAATTTTTTTTATAACGATCCCGGATCGCCGCTTATGGCGGCGTCCGGGATGACGATGTGTTTAGCGTTGCGCGGCCTGTGCCGCGCGCTGGCGGCGGCGGTCGGCGAGCGGCTGGTAAGCGACGCGCGCGTGATAGTGACAGTAGGGAAGCTCCTGCTTCGTCTGCGAGCCGCAGTAGCAAAAGCCTTCCGTGCCCGGATCGCCGATCGGCCAGCGGCAGGTCGCTTCCGTCAGCTGCGTGATGTTCACGCGCGGCCCCATCGGCACGATGTTGTCGAGCGGATCGGCTTCGGCCTCCACGTCATATTGCGGAGCGAGTGCCGTGTTGCCGGCGAAGCGCATGCGGGGACGCATGCTGGCGGCCCGCTGCTTGCGGACGCGCGGTGCGGTGGATGATGGCGTCTTGGCGCGGCCCGAAAGGCCGAGGCGATGCACCTTGCCGATCACCGCGTTGCGGGTGATGCCGCCGAGCTGCGCCGCGATCTGGCTGGCCGAAAGGCCATCCGCCCAGAGCTTCTTCAGCAGTTCTACCCGTTCGTCGTTCCAGCCCATTCAGACCTCCCTGTGGGTGGTCATCCGTTGGCGGAATCCCTCTCTGCGCCCCGGAATCGGGCATTGCCCGCTCCGGCTTGGTGGCCGCTACGCTGAAAGGGGACTAGGTCCGCCGCACGAGATGTCGTACTTGGTAGGAAAGACGCTACAATACGCAGACTCGGGCCTTCAAGAGTCCGCGGCTGCGACGGGACGAATCACCTGCATTTGTCCCCAACATGTAGTGTTTTCAAGACACTTTTTCCCAATATGGGCCGAGTTGACACTCAAAGGCGCGCCAATAGAGTGTTGTAAATGCCGCTCCGGAGCCGGGCGGCATATTTTGTTTCGGGGCAATACCGGATTTTGGCGCCCTCGACCGCCCGCTTTCGCGGCTTTGCCGCAGCTTTGCGAGCCGACAAAATAGGTCTGACAGTCAGGTTTCCCCGACACCGGCCGGAAACGCCGGTTCCCGGCTTTGCCGGGTATGGAGAGCGCCGTGGTTACGCCGTTGATGCCGACCTATGCCCGCGCGGACCTCGTTTTTGAACGGGGCGAGGGCTGCTGGCTGATCGCGGAGAACGGCAAGCGCTACCTCGATTTTGCCGGTGGGGTAGCGGTGAACGCGCTTGGCCACGCGCACCCGAAGCTGGTCGAAACCATCACCGAACAGGCGCAGAAGCTCTGGCATGTCTCGAACCTCTTCCGCATCAAGGAAGCGGAGACGCTCGCCGAAAAGCTCGTGAAGGCGAGCTTCGCGGACACGGTGTTCTTCTGCAATTCGGGCGCGGAGGCGATGGAATGCGCGATCAAGATGGCGCGCAAATATCATTCCGTCAGCGGCCATCCAGAAAAGATGCGGATCATTTCCTTTGAAGGCTCGTTCCACGGCCGCACGCTCGCGACGCTGGCCGCGGCGGGCGCGCAGAAATATCTCGAAGGCTTCGGGCCTGTGCTCGATGGCTTCGACCAGGTAAAGTTCGGCGATCTCGATGCGGTGAAGGCCGCGATCAAGCCGGAGACCGGCGCCATCGTGGTGGAGCCGGTGCAGGGCGAAGGCGGCGTGCGCGTACCGCCGGCGGGATTTCTAAAGGCGTTGCGACAGATCTGCGACGACAAGGGGCTGCTGCTGGTGCTGGACGAAGTACAGACCGGCATCGGCCGCACCGGAAAATTCTTCGCCTATGAATGGGCCGGCATCGAACCGGACATTCTTGGCACGGCGAAAGGTCTTGGCGGCGGCTTCCCGATTGGTGCCTGTCTCGCGACGGAAGAAGCCGCGAAAGGCATGAAAGCCGGATCGCACGGCTCGACCTTCGGCGGCAATCCGCTCGCGACCGCTGTGGCGGCGACGGTGGTCGATACGGTTCTGAAGAAGGGCTTCCTCGAGCACGTCAACAAGATGGCGCTCCTGTTCAAGCAGCGTCTCGCCGAAGTGAAGGACCGCCACCCGAAAGTGATCGCCGAAATCCGCGGCGAGGGTTTGCTGATGGGCATGCGGATAATTCCGCCGAACGGCGATTTCGTCGCCGCCGCGCGCGACCACGGCCTGCTCACGGCCGCGGCGGGAGAGAATGTGGTGCGTATTCTTCCGCCCTTGATTATCGGCGAACAGGAAATATCTGAAGCGGTGGAGAAAATCTCGGCCACCTGCAAGGCGCTCGAAGCATCGGTCGCCGCGGAGCGCGGAGCGGCCGAATGAGTGTGCGTCATTTTCTCGATCTTGCCGATCTTCCGGCCTCGGAACTTCGCGGGATTCTCGAGCTTGCGGGAACGCTGAAAAAGCGCGGCAACGGCGGCGGCAAGCCGCTCGCGGGCCGTTCGCTGGCCTGTATTTTCGACAAGCCTTCGACGCGCACGCGCGTGTCTTTCAATGTCGCGATGTACGAACTTGGAGGCAATGTGATCGTGCTGACGGACAAGGAGATGCAGCTCGGCCGCGGCGAGACGATCGCCGACACGGCGCGCGTGCTCTCGCGTTACGTCGACTGCATCATGATCCGCACCCTCAGCCACGACGATCTGCTCGAACTCGCAGAGCACGCAACCGTGCCGGTCATCAACGGGCTGACGAAGCTCTCGCATCCCTGTCAGGTGATGGCGGACGTCATGACGTTCGAGGAGCACAAGGGTGCCATCAAGGGCAAGAAGGTGGCGTGGACCGGCGATGCAAATAACGTGCTTGCGTCGTGGGTGCACGCGGCCTCGCGTTTCGACTTCGCGCTCGATGTCGCAACCCCAAAGCAGCTTGGCCCGAGTACGGCCCTGCTGAAATGGGCAAAAGATTCGAAAGCCGAAATCCGCTTCACACGCGATCCGGAGGAAGCCGTTTCCGGTGCGGATTGCGTCGTCACCGATACCTGGACCTCGATGGGCGACAAGGACGGCAAGAAGCGTCACAACATGCTGAAGCCCTATCAGGTCAATCGTTCGCTGATGAAGCACGCGAAATCCGACGCGATCTTCATGCATTGCCTTCCCGCCCATCGCGGTGAGGAAGTGACCGGCGACGTGATCGACGGGCCGCAGTCCGTGGTGTTCGACGAGGCGGAGAACCGCCTGCACGCGCAGAAGGGAATTCTTGCGTGGTGCCTGAAAGCGGGGGCGGCATGAATGTCGAAATCCCGCAGCGCCGCCCACGAGAAAACCCGGACGACGATCAGGTCCAACCGTTTCAGGTAGACGCGCTCGACGTCCGCGGCCGCATCGTGCGGCTCGGTCCGGCACTCTCCGGCGTGCTCGCGCACCATGAATATCCCGATCCGGTCGCCCGCCTTGTCGCGGAAGCGACGACGCTCGGCGTATTGCTCGGCTCCACGCTGAAGGAAGAAGGCCGCTTCATTTTGCAGACGCAGACCGACGGTCCCGTGGACATGATCGTGGTCGATGTCACGGCACCCGACCGCGTGCGCGCCTATGCGCGCTTCGACGAAGAGAAATTAAAGGCAGCCCGCGAAAAGGGCGCGCCCACCAGCGCCGAACTGATCGGACATGGACATCTCGCCATGACCATCGAACCCGGCGGCGAACAGAACCGCTATCAGGGGGTGGTGGCGCTCGACGGCGAAAGCCTCGAAGTGGCGGCGCACCGCTATTTCACCCAGTCGGAACAGATCCCGACGCGGCTGCGCATTGCGGTCGGCGAGGAAATGCACGCGGGCTCGCCGAATACGAGCTGGCGCGCGGGCGGCGTGCTTGCGCAGTTTCTTCCGCGCGAGGGCGGACGCGCGATCCATGCCGATATCGATCCGGGCGATGCACCGGAAGGTTTCAAGCGTCACGAGGTTTCCGAGGACGATGCCTGGGTGGAAGCGCAGTCGCTCGTTGAAACGATCGAGGATCACGAACTGCTCGATCCGTCGCTCTCCAGCGAGCGGTTGCTGTGGCGTCTCTTCAACGAGCGCGGCGTGCGCGTGTTCGACCAGCAGAAGGTCACCGCGCATTGCACGTGTTCCCGGGAGCGGGTGGCTTCGCTGCTGAAGGGATTTCCCGAGGACGACCGCGCCGACATGATCGAGGACGGCAAGGTCGCCGTCACCTGCGAATTTTGCGGGCGGAAATATCGTTTCGAGCCTTCGGAAATCGACGCTTGATAGGCGTTCTTTAATCCGCGTCTAGTGCAGCACGCGCGAGGTGCTCGGACTGTCGAGCGAGAAAGCCGGCACTTCCACATCGAACTGCTCGCCGCCGTCCGTCACCATGTGATAGGTGCCCACCATCATCCCGGTCGGCGTCGTGAGCGGCACGCCGCTCGTATATTCGAACCGGTCTCCGGGCTTCAGGATCGGCTGTTCGCCGACGACTCCGGGTCCGCGCACTTCTTCCAATTTTCCGCGCGCGTCGGTGATCTTCCAGTGACGCGATTTCAACTGCACCGTCCCGCCGCTCTTGTTCACGATCTCGATCGTGTAGGCCCAGAAATAGCGGTTGTCATCCGCCGACGAACGGTCGGCGAGATATTTTGGCGTCACCGTCACCTGGATGCCGTTGGTCGTGGCCCGGTACATGGAATCCTCAAACCGAAGACTATCCTCGTGAATCAACAATGTCATTCCGGGGCGCCGCGTAAGCGGCGAACCCGGAATCCACCCGCGCTCTCCGGCTTTGCATTTGGATTCCGGGTCCGCGCCATCGGCGCGTCCCGGAATGACAAAGAACTAGAGCGCTTTCAGCCCGCGCTTCAGGTCGTCGATCAGGTCGTCGGGATGTTCGAGACCGGTCGAGATGCGCAACATTCCCTCGCCGATTCCCATCTGCGCGCGTGCTTCCGGCGTGAAGCGCTGATGCGTGGTGGTGGCGGGATGCGTGATCAGGCTCTTCACATCGCCAAGATTGTTGGAAATGCGGATGAGCCGCAGCGCATTGGCGAAGCGGAACGCCGCCGCCTTGCCGCCCTCCACTTCAAACGACAGCAGCGTGCTGCCACCGCGCATCTGCTTCATCGCGAGCGCATGCTGCGGATGATCCTTGCGCGCCGGATACAGTACGCGCTTGATTGCCCGCTGTTCGGCCAGAAAATCCGCGAGCTTGCCCGCGTTGTCCTGTGCTTTCTCAACGCGGATTTGCAGCGTCTCCATGCCCTTCAAGAGCACCCATGCGTTGAACGGCGAAATCGACGGGCCGGTCTGCCTGAGAAACGTGTGCAGATGGTCCATGATGAATTGCTGCGACGACAGAATCACGCCGCCGAGGCAACGGCCCTGTCCGTCGATATGCTTGGTTGCGGAATAGACGACGACATCGGCGCCGAGCTTGAGCGGGCTTTGCAGCATCGGCGTCGCAAACACATTGTCCACGATCAGTTTCGCGCCGGCCTTTTTCGCGATTTTCGCGATCGCCGCAATGTCGAGAATATCCAGCGTCGGATTGGTCGGGCTTTCAAGGAACATCGCCTTGGTGTTCGGCCGGATGTTCTTATGCCATTCGGCGAGATCGGTGCCCTTCACCAGCGTCGTCTGAATCCCGAAGCGCGGCAGCAACTCCTCGATCACGTAGCGGCAGGAGCCGAAAAGCTCTGCCGCCGACAGCACATGGTCGCCCGCTTTCAGGAAGCAGAGGAGCGAGGAAGTGACCGCCGCCATGCCGGTCGCGGTGGCACGGCAGGCTTCGGCACCCTCGACCGCCGCGATCCGCGCCTCGAACATCGAGGTCGTCGGGTTGGAAAAGCGCGAATAGATGTAGCCGTCGTCCTTGCCCGCGAAGCGGGCCTCGCTCTGCTCGGCACTGTCATAGACGTAGCTTTGCGTCAGAAAGAGCGCCTCGGCGTTTTCGCCGTGCTGCGTGCGCTGGATGCCGGAATGGATGAGCCGGCTCTCGGGCCGAAGCTCCTCGGGCGGCAGGATCGGGCGGGGAAGGGAAGTCATTGCGTGCCTCCTGAAACAGAAACCCGGCCGGGAATCCGGGCCGGGTTCGGCACGTCCCCGGCCTTTTAGCGAGTTGTTTAACGTGGCTGCAAGCCGGCCGGCTCAAATGACCACGAACTGCGGGGATTATCTCCGGGATGCGCTTGGCGTCAAGCGCGGCCTCCATTACTCCCTAGGCATGGAAGCAGCCCGCAGAGTCGTCAGCCTTTCCGAGCCGCAGGGCATCCTGCCGGGCCAGCGCATCCGCGCGATGATCGCCTCGGGCGCGATTTCGGGCGAGGTGCCGGTCACTGACGAGCAGGTCCAGCCCGCGAGCCTCGACCTGCGGCTGGGCAAAACGGCCTGGCGCGTGCGCGCAAGCTTTTTGCCCTCGGCGCATACGAAAATCGCGGACCGGCTGAACGAACTGGCACTCCACAAGATCGAACTCGACGGCGACGGCGACGTGCTGGAGACGGGCTGCGTCTATATCGTCGAGCTGGAAGAGCGGCTGAAGCTGCCGCGCGAGCTTGCCGCCGCCACCAATCCGAAAAGCTCGACCGGCCGCCTCGATGTGTTCACGCGCGTGATCGGGGACCGCATCGCCGCCTTCGATACGATTCCGGCAGGATACGAAGGCAAGCTCTACATGGAAGTCAGCCCGCGCACGTTTCCGATCCTCGTGCGGCGCGGCTCGCGGCTCGGTCAGATCCGTTTCCGCCACGGTGCCGCGAAACTCGACGAGAAGGCACTCGCCGCACTTCATGCGCGCGAGCAGCTGGTCGATGCGGAGTCGGCCAATCTCGAACTGGGTACGGTCGCCGTTTCCGTCGATCTTTCCGGCAAATACGGAAACGGCCTCGCGGGCTTCCGGGCCAAGAAACACACCGGGCTGATCGATGTGGATTTCCGCGGCGGCTATGACGTGGCCGATTTCTGGGAGCCGCTCGAGGCGCGCGGCTCGAAAGGCCTCGTGCTCGATCCCGACGCTTTTTACATTCTGTCCTCGAAGGAAGCCGTCCACGTTCCACCGGATCACGCCGCCGAAATGGTGCCGTTCGATCCGCTGGTCGGCGAATTCCGCGTCCACTACGCGGGCTTCTTCGATCCGGGCTTCGGTCATGCGGCGGCGGGCGGGCAGGGTGCGCGCGCCGTGCTCGAAGTGCGTTCGCGCGAAGTGCCGTTCATCCTCGAACACGGCCAGATCGTCGGCCGGCTCGTGTATGAACGCATGACCGAGCGGCCGGACACTTTGTACGGCGAAGGGCTCGGCTCGAACTATCAGGCGCAGGGCCTGAAGCTTTCAAAACATTTCAAGCCTTACACGCGCTGAAGCCGGATGCGGCCGGGTCATGAATCTCCCGAGGATCCGTTCCGGTTCAAGCCTGCGCTGATCTCCGCGCTCAGACACGGCTACAGCTTTTCTTACCTGCGCGACGATGCAATCGCCGGGCTGACGGTCGCGGTAGTTGCGTTGCCGTTGTCCATGGCGCTCGCGGTGGCATCCGGCACGACCCCGGAGCGCGGTCTTTACACGGCGATCTTCGGCGGTTTTTTCGTTTCGCTGCTGGGCGGCAGCCGGTTCCAGATCGGCGGACCGGCGGGTGCCTTCATCGTGCTCGTCTCCGCGACACTGGAGCGGCACGGTCTGGATGGATTGATTCTGGCGACGCTGCTCGCGGGCCTGATCATGATCGTGCTTGGTGTATCGCGGCTTGGAAGCCTGATCCGGCATATTCCTTATGCGGTGACTGTTGGCTTCACCGCCGGTATCGCGGTGATCATTTTCGCAAGCCAGCTTCGGGAATTGCTGGGGCTTGATCTTGCAAAGGAGCCTGCCGCCCTGATCGAAAAACTTGGCGCGATAGCGGGCGCGATTGGCACCGCGAATGCAGCCGCGATTTTCATCGGCCTTCTTGGAATTGCGATTGTCGTTGCGGTACGCAGTTTCCGGCCTGCCTGGCCGAGTTTCCTAATTGCCGTATTCATTTGCAGCGCGCTTGCCGCGCTGTTGCAGCTTCCGGTCACGACCATCGGTTCGCGTTTCGGCGAGATGCCGTCGTCCATTCCGGCGCCCGTATTGCCCGCCTTCGATCTTGCGAAAATCCGTGCCGTGCTGCCCGACGCGATTGCCATCGCGCTGCTCGGCTCCATCGAATCGCTTCTCTCCGCCGTCGTGGCCGACCGGATGAGCGGGCAGAAGCATCGTTCCGACGGTGAACTGGTCGCGCAGGGTGCGGCGAATATCGCGTCCGCGGCCTTCGGCGGAATTCCAGTGACCGGCACCGTCGCGCGCACGGCGACGAATATCCGCGCGGGCGCGAAAAGCCCCGTCGCAGGAATTCTGCATTGCGTCTACCTGTTGCTGTTCATATTGGCCGCGGCAAAGCTCGTTGCGTTCATTCCGCTCGCGGCACTCGGCGCCGTGCTCGCCATCGTCGCGTGGAATATGGCGGAACGCCACGAATTCCTCGCGGTGATGCGAAGCTCATGGGCCGAAGCGGCCGCGCTGATCGTTACGTTCCTGCTGACGGCCTTTTACGATCTGGTCGCGGCGATTGCGGCGGGCGTGGTGCTTTCGTTGCTGTTCCGGTTTTTGTCGCCGCCGAAGCAGCACGCCTAACGTCTGGCGCGTGCGCGCGCTTTCTTCCCGCCGCCTTTCAGCGATTTCACCTCCGCGCGCAACGCGCGGATTTCCGCGAGGATCACATCGTCGGTCGCGTCGATGGATTTCAGCCGCTTGGCCTCGGCCCGGTCGCGCGCTTCCTCTTCCTTCTGCGCCTTGTCGTGCTCGGACTGCATCGCGTTCACGATCACCGCGATGAAGAGGTTGAGCACCGCGAAGGTCGTGATCAGGATGTAGGGAATGAAGAACAGCCACGCATATGGATGTTTTTCCATGATGGGCTTCACGACGCCGTCGACCCAGCCTTCCAGCGTCATCACGGCAAAGAGCGTGAACGCCGACTTGCCCAGATCGCCGAAGAGATCGGGGAAGTCGCGGCCGTAAAGCTGCGTCGCCATCACCGAGAAGACGTAGAACAGGAGCAGCAGCAGCAGCGCGATCGAGCCCATGCCGGGGAGCGACGACACAAGCCCGCCCACCACGCGCCGCAGGGAAGGCACCGCGGAGATCACCCGCAACACGCGCAAGATGCGGAGCGCGCGCAAGACCTGCAGCGGACCCGTCGCCGGGATCAGCGAGATCGTGATCACGATAAAGTCGAACACGTTCCATGCGTCGCGCCAGAAGGCGCGGCCGAAGATGAACATGCGCGCGACCAGCTCGACCACGAAGAAGGCGAGCAGTGCGTTATCCAGAAAATCGAGCAGAGGTCCGAACTGCTCCATCACGCTGTCGATCGTCTCAAGGCCGAGGACGATGGCATTGAGAATGATCAGCCCGACGATGACCCGTTCCGTCTTCGGATTGGTGAAAAACTTCTGTAGCGTCTTCATGGGTGGTCCTATTTCGAAACCGCTTCGGCGATGAACTTTCCGCATTCCACGGTGGATGCGCTGCCGCCGATGTCGCGCGTGCGGGCGCGCGGTTCGGCCAGCGCCATCTCAATCGCTTCGATCACCGCGTCAGCCGCGTCCTTGTGACCGAGATGTTCGAGCATCATCGCCCCGCACCAGATCGTGCCGACCGGGTTCGCGATTCCTTTGCCCGCAATGTCGGGGGCCGAGCCGTGCACCGGTTCGAACATCGACGGAAATTCCTTTTCCGGATTGATGTTGGCCGCCGGCGCGATGCCGATGGAGCCGGCCACTGCCGGGCCGAGATCGGAAAGAATGTCGCCGAACAGGTTGGAAGCGACCACCACGTCGAACCAGTCCGGATGCTGGACGAAATGCGCGCACAGGATGTCGATGTGAAACTGGTCCGCCTTGATGTCCGGATAGTTTTTTTTCATCCCGGCGAAACGCTCGTCCCAGAACGGCATCGTGTGGAAGATACCGTTCGATTTTGTAGCCGAGGTGACGTGCTTCTTCGGGCGTGATTTGGCGAGTTCGAACGCGTATTTCAGCACGCGGTCGGTGCCCTGGCGGGTGAAGATCGAATTCTGCATCGCCATTTCGTCGGGCGTGCCGGTGTTCAGGCGCCCGCCGACCTGTGAGTATTCGCCTTCGACATTCTCGCGCACGACATAGAAGTCGATGTCTTTCGCGGTCCGGTTGGCGAGCGGGCTGGTCATGCCGCGCAACACGCGCACCGGACGTAGGTTCACATACTGGTTGAACTCGCGCCGGATCGGGATCAGCAACTGCCAGAGCGAGACGTGGTCCGGCACGCCGGGAAAACCGACCGCGCCGAGGAAGATCGCGTCGTGCTTCTTGATGCCCTCAAGCGAACCCTCCGGCATCATCCGGCCGTGCTTATGGAAATGCTCGCAGCTCCAGTCGCGGTGGTCCCATGTGAAATGGATGCCGAAACGCTTTCCGGCCGCCTCCAGCACCCGCATCCCCTCGGGAATGACTTCGTTTCCGATCCCGTCCCCAGGGATTACGGCAATCTTGTAATTCGGCATGGAAATCCTCGACCAGCGCGCTGAAGCGGAGCGGCACACTATCCATGCCGTAGCCGCGATCAAGGGCATTTTGCGCAACGCTATTGCGCGCCCCTGCTGCTTGCACGGGCCGTCTTTCATTGCTTTATGACGCCTCGCGTTCACATAAGTTTTTTACAGGTCTCCGTTCGGTCCCATGCGCATCATCGACATTCGGGAGCGCACCGCTCCCATTTCGTCCGCCATCGCCAATTCCTTCATCGACTTTTCCAAGATGACGTTGAGCCTAGTCGCCGTCGTCACGGATGTAATCCGCGATGGGAAACCGGTGATCGGCTACGGCTTCAATTCCAACGGGCGCTATGGGCAGGGTGGACTGATCCGCGAACGCTTCATGCCGCGCATCCTCGCCGCCGATGCGAAGGCGCATCTGACCGCGGACGAAAGCAACATCGACCCGCACAAGGTGTGGGCCACGATGTTCACCAACGAAAAGCCGGGCGGTCACGGCGAACGCTCCGTCGCAATCGGCACCATCGATATGGCGGTGTGGGATGCAGCCGCGAAGATCGCAGGCAAGCCGCTGTTCCGCATGCTGGCAGAACAGGCGGGCGTCAAAGCCGATCCGAAGGTCTTCGTCTATGCGGCCGGCGGTTATTACTATCCGGGGAAGGGACTGGAAGGTCTTGCTTCCGAGATGAAGGGTTATCTCGATCGGGGCTATACCGTCGTCAAAATGAAAATCGGCGGCGCACCGCTCGCCGACGACTGCAAGCGCATCGAACACGTGCTGAAACTGCTGCCTGCCGGCTGCAAGCTCGCGGTCGACGCGAACGGCCGCTTCGATCTGGAAACCGCCATCGCCTACGCGAAGGCGCTGCGCGAATACGATCTCTTCTGGTACGAGGAAGCGGGCGATCCGTTGGACTATGAGATTCAGGCGAAGCTCGCCGAATATTATCCCGGCCCGATGGCGACCGGCGAAAATCTCTTCTCGATGCAGGACGCGCGCAACCTCATCCGCTACGGCGGCATGCGCAAGGACCGCGACTGGCTGCAATTCGACTGCGCGCTCAGCTACGGCCTCGTCGAATATCTCCGCACCCTCGACATGTTGAAACAATATGGCTGGTCATGGCGGCGCTGCATTCCGCATGGCGGCCATCAGATGTCGCTGAACATCGCGGCGGGCCTTGGCCTCGGCGGCAACGAATCCTATCCCGACCTCTTCCAGCCCTATGGCGGTTTCCCGGACGGCGTGAAGGTGGAGCAGGGGCATATCGTAATGCCGGAACTGCCGGGCATCGGTTTCGAGGGTAAGTCAGACCTGATCAGGGAAATGCGCAGCCTCGCGTCGTGAGGCCCGCTCATTCTGATTTCAGAACAGCCAGCGAGCTGTTTTGCGGGTGTACTCGTTCCAGTCGCTGGCAAAGCGCGCCGCAAGATGCGCTTCCTCCCGCCGTATGGCGAGGCGGTCGACAAAAGCGGTCACCAGCACTGCCGCCAAAAGATACCAGAGATTGGAGAAGGCGAAGGCCGCTGCCGCAAGCGAAACGGAGTTTCCGAGATAGATCGGATTGCGGGAAAAACGATATGGACCGGTTGTGATCAGCCGGTCCGCGGCGCGGTGCGGCAGGATATTGGTGCGCGCCCGCCATAGTGTAACAAGTGCGGAAACATCAATTGCAAGACCGGCGGCGAGCAGTGCGTAGCCGGACAGCCGAACGGGGAACGGCATTTCGCCGGTGAGCGGAACATATCGTCCTAGAAGGTGGCCCGCGAAAATTCCGGACAACAAAATCAGCGGCGGCCAGGGAATCGAATTTGGCCGGTCAGCGATCGATGGCCGCTCGTTCATTTGTTTCAGAGGCAGCCGTTGTGGCGCTTCCACATTTCTTCGTGTCCGATCTTCTTGGCGAATTCCGGTACCTTGCAGCGGTCGGCGCTCGCAACCGAGAAAGGTGCAACATAGGTGCTACTTCCAAGCACGGCAATTGCCGCGACCATCACCGCACTCGCGGCTGTGAGAGCCGCAACCTGACCGCGGTTGGTGATCTGGACAGGATGCTTGATGCGAACGGCACAGGTATCGCCCGGGCAAAGTTCGGTCTCCCGGCGCAGCACCACGCGATAGAGAATACAGCCAACGCAAATACCGAAGGCGGTTTCCAGAAAGAGCAGGCTGAGGCAAACCAAGCAGATCAGCATGTTGGCCGGTCCGCGCACGTCAAAATCCGCGACCAGCGTGACCATGATAGCGGCGAGAATTAGACCCAGCGTCCACGCAAAATGCTTCTGCGGTGCGCCGACGAATTCCGGAGTCTGGTTTCGGACGGCGAGGCGGCCGAGGATCAGGCTCGGCGCATATTTCGGACTGATCAGCACGCGGATGAAGAAGTCGATGAAAAACACTACCGCCACGACGCGGATGGGCGCGAAGTTGCCAAGCAGGAAAGCATTCATGAACGCCACGAATGCGATCACGAACAGAATGCCCGCGCCCGCGCGTGCTTCGCGTTCGTTCAGGACCGGGATGGAATAGCCATCGACTTTTTCACCAAATCCCAGAAGCGCGCGCATGTCATTCTTCCTGTTTTTGCCAGTGAAATAATTGAACGGGTTTCTCGCGGGGCGCCACGTTCAATCATATTCGTATTATTGAATATAATAAAAACCCTGAGCCGCGACAAGCCGCTCCGGCACGCGGCATTTTGGCTGTGGTGCGGTCTCGCAAGGCCAGCACGGCACCTTCAAGAAACAGCCCGGGCAAGAGGATGTGATTTCGTTAGGAAAATGGCTGTAGTAATTTCCTGCAAGCGCGGGCGTAGTTCAGTGGTAGAACGACAGCTTCCCAAGCTGTATGTCGCGGGTTCGATTCCCGCCGCCCGCTCCACCTATTTCAAGCCCAATCCGTGAAGATACTGCAACGCTGGCGCGCGGTATCGTGACTTGCGGCGGCCGCAATGCGGGCCTAGTTATTCCCGCATGAACAGCATGGCCGCAGAACCAGGTCCGCGCACCAAACAACGCATCGCGGTGTTTGCGGGAGTTTTCGCGTTCAGCCTGGTGATCGGAACGCTTCTGCTCTGGGCGCAACTCGGCACCGCCGTGTTTTTTGAAGCGATCCGCGCCGGCATCGCCTATTGTTTCTGATCGGAAACGCTTCATGAGTAACAGCGCCCGGTTCGCTGCCGCGATCTCCGCTTTCGTTCTTAGTGCCGCAATGCTGGTCGCTGCGATCTTCTATGTTTTGCCCGACCGCAATCTGACCGCCACGCAGCCTTCCTCCGTAGGCGGCGCGTTTCAACTGGTCGACCATAACGGCAAGACGGTCACGGAAGCCGATTTCAAGGGCAAGCCGCAGCTCGTCTTCTTCGGCTTCACGCACTGCCCGGACATCTGTCCGACCGCCTTGTTCGAGATTTCCGAAGTGCTGCGCCGCATGGGACCTGACGCCGAGAAGGCCGGTGCGATTTTTGTCAGCGTCGATCCCGAGCGCGACACGCCGGAAAAGCTGAAGCTCTATCTTTCCAGTTTCCACCCGCGCATCAGCGCGCTCACCGGCACGCCGGAGCAGGTGGAGGCGATGACCCGCGCCTATCGTGTCTATGCGAAGAAGGTGCCGCTCGACGGTGGCGGCTACACGATGGACCATTCGGCCATCGTCTATCTGATGGACAAGAACGGGCAGTTCGTAGCGCCGTTCAACCTAAAGCGGACCACCGACGCGGCCGCCGCGGACCTCAAACGCTACCTCTGAAATGCCAATGGAACTCCGGGCGGTCTGGGCCGTTATAGGCCCATCGTATCTGTCTGGAGGCTTACCTATGGGACGCGGACTTCTGCTTTGGCTCATCGGCATCCCGCTGCCGATCATTCTCGTGATCTGGCTGTTTGGCGGCCTGAGCTAAACTTTTTCCGGATTTGTTTCGCGCGCGGATGGGCTTTCTTCGAAGCCCTCGGCGCGCGAATCTATTTCAATGGGTTGGCGAGCACGCCGTGCTCGGTTTTTTCCCAGTAATGCGGCGCAGTGAAAAGCTGGAACAACGCACGCCAGGCGGCGAGCGAAAGCAGTATCCAGTAAACGGGAATGGTGAGCAGCACCCATCCGACCCCGCGCATACCCCGGCGTGAAAGTCCGGCAAAGGCGAGAGCCGCCGAGCCTGCATAGCCGCTGACGAGAATCCCGAGCGACAGATATTTCCGGAACGCCGCATCGGCCGTTTCGCTTTCGACAAAAAATCCGCCGAGCGCGAAGTCGTTGATCACGAACAGCATGAACAGCGGATGCACGAGTGCGGCGAGCACCGTGCCGCCGACGAATAGTTGCAGCGACAGAAATCCGCGCAGGCCCATTTCCGCCTTCAGCAGTCCGGGTGCGCGCATATGCACGAGCCATGTCTGCATCCATCCCTTGAACCATCGCGTTCGCTGCCGGAGCCACTGGCCGAAGCGGACCGGCGCCTCTTCCCAGGTAGTGGAGGCGATCACGCCGGTATGAAATCCGAAACGGGCGAGCCGCATGCCGAGATCGGCGTCCTCGGTCACGTTGAACGGATCCCAGCCGCCCACCTCGCGCAGCGCCGAAATCCGGAAATGATTGGACGTGCCGCCGAGCGGCAGCGGAAGCCTGAGATGGGCCAGGGCTGGAAGAAAGACATCGAACAGACCCGCATATTCCGCCGCGAAGTGGCGCGGCAGCCAGCCGTCACCGGAATTGTTGACCGCGAGCCGCGCCTGCACGCAAGCGAGCTTGCGCGGTCCATCCATGAATGCGGACAGCGCGACACGAAGCTGGTCCGGTTCCGGCTCGTCTTCCGCATCGAACACCACGACGAAGTCGCCGCGCGCAAAAGGGAGAGCCGCTGCCAGTGCTTTCGGTTTTGTGCGCGGACCCGATACCGATGCGATGACGACTTCGAACGGTGCGCGCAGTTTCATCGCGATTACCGCGTCACGCGTTTCCCTGTCATCCGCCTCGAGCACGAATTTGATGTCGAGCTTTTCCGGAGGGTAGTCGAGCGACCGCAGCGAATGCACGAGTTGCGGCACCATGTTCGCTTCCCGGTAGAGAGGCACGATCACCGAATAGACCGGCAGTTCCTTGCCGCTGATGTGCCTTATGCGTTTCGGACCGGGACGTACCGAACAGGCAAACAGCCGCAACACGATCCAGGCGAGAAAAGAGAATCCCAGAAAATACTCGACCACCAGCAGCGCCTCGGCCGGCGTGAGCACGCCGAAGATCGCAAAGATCACAAGCAGCGGAATGGCAAAGGAGCGCAGGGGATGTCTCGCCTGATTGGCAGACGACAGATCGGGGCTGCGGCTATAGAGGCCAAGCACGGCTTCGTGCGCGAGCTGGCTTGCGCCCCCATACCGGACATAAGCCGCGAGCCGTTCCGGTGAAGTCAGCCGCACATGCCGGCGCAGCAGGGCGTCATTGGCCAGCATCGCTGCGAACTTCCGGATGCCGAGCCCGCGTGGCGCAACGGTGAGCACCGTTTCGTCATTCGATGTCTCTCGCCGAATGACGCCTGTGGTTAGTGCGCCGAGTACGTTGTCCGGTACGGGTGGATTATCTTCCAACCGGTCGAACGGAATGGAAAGATGCCGGGCAAGGGCCGCCGCGATCTGGTCCGGGGAAACGATGCCATGGCACCGGAGCACTTCGTCGCCGCCGACGCCGAGCGTCTCCGCGCGCCGCGCGGCACTTTCGAGCAAGGCTGGATCCAAAGAATCCCGGAATGCCGCAAGCTCGACGGGGAGCGGCGGTTGAGGCGTCTGCGGCTTCTCATAAACCCGCGTTCGCTCCGGCGCGATACCGCGGCGGACCGGAAGCGGTGTAAAAGCAGACCGTTCTGCGCCAGGCCCGGCGCGGAACTCGCTCATCTCCCAAACCCCAAACGCAACTAACCCGCGCGAAGAGTATCATTTACAAATCGGCCGCGCGCGGCGAAATTGCGCCGCACGCGGATACCACCGCCGTCAACCTGCCGCCGGAAACCTTCATGCGCCGCCGTCCGTTCGCCGCCCTCCCGATTGCGATGGCGTTATCATCCGCACTCATTCTTGGGGACGTGCGCCCGGCCGAAACGCAGCAGAATTTCGGCGGCGTGAATGTTCCAGGCTTCTGGGATCCGAAGCGGCGGCCGGAGCGGCCTGAACTGCCGCGCACGGCGACGATCCGTTTCGTCACGGAAGAAGATTATCCGCCCTTCAATTTCAAGGGACCGGATGGGCAGTTAATCGGCTTCAACATCGATCTTGCCCGTGCGCTCTGCAACGAGCTTGGCATCAATTGCACCGTCCAGGTTCGCCGGTTCGACACGATCATCAAGGCGCTTGAGGAAAATTCCGCCGATGCTGCCATCGCGTCGCTCGCGATCACGCCGGAACTCCGCAAGCAGGTATCGCTGACGGATCGTTACTACCGGACTCCCGCGCGCTTCGCGGCGAAACAGGACTTTCCGTCCGATGACGTCACGCCGGAATCCATCATCGGCAAGCGCGTGGCGGTCGTCACCGGCAGTGCGCACGAAGCCTATCTGAGGGATTTTTTCGCCGAGACCGCGATCGTCAGCCTGCCGTCGCTGGAGGAAGCCACTGCCGCATTGAAGAACGGCGAGGCCGATCTTGTTTTCGGAGACGGGATTGCGCTCGCCTTCTGGCTCAACGGGTCAGGTTCCGCGAATTGCTGCCAGTTTCGCGGCGGCCCCTTCACGGAAAGCCGGTACTTTGGAGAAGGTGTCGGCATCGCCGTACGCCGCGAAAACGAAACGATCCGGCAGGCGCTGAATCACGCATTGTTCCGGCTCTGGGAAAAAGGCGTGTTCGCAGACCTCTATCTCCGTTACTTCCCGATCGGTTTTTACTGAGGCTTGCTTGCATTCCCCGCAGGACACCAAGCGCGACGAAAAGAAGGCGATGGGCGTGGCGGGCGGTGCCCATGCGCTGCACGACGGTTACACCGACCTTATCTACGTAATGCTGCCGGTCTGGCAGGCCGAATTTGGACTCGGCTACGCCGAGATCGGAATGCTGCGAGGCGTGTTTGCGGGCACAATGGCCGCCTTCCAGATTCCGGCAAGTTACATCGCCGAACGTGTCGGCGCGCCGCTCGTGCTCGCCGCCGGCACGGCACTTTCGGCTTTCGGCTTCCTGCTCGCGGGCTTGACCGCAACGGGTTTTGTGACGCTTGTGATCGCGCTCGCCATCGGCGGACTCGGATCGAGCACGCAGCATCCGATCGCGTCGTCGGTGGTGGCGCGTGCTTTCCGGGGTGCCCGTTCGCGCATCGCGCTCGGCAACTATAATTTTGCAGGCGACATCGGAAAGATGGCACTGCCCGCGGTGACGGCTTTGCTGCTGACCGTGATGCCATGGCGTCCGGTGCTGGGCGTGGTCGCAGTCGCCGGAATCCTGTTCGCGGCCGTGATCTACGTTCTCACGCCGCGTGCGAACAACACGCAAATCGAACAGCAGGAAACGCAAGTATCCGGCACTGCAGGCACACCGGCGGGGAAAAGCGGCTTCTGGCTCTTGCTGGCGATCGGTGCGCTCGACAGCGCTACCCGCATGGCGTTTCTGACGCTGATGCCGTTTTTGCTGATCGCCAAGGGCGCTTCGCTGCCCGCGGTCGGCATTGCGCTGACGCTCGTGTTCGCGGGCGGTGCCGCCGGAAAACTTGTCTGCGCGCATCTTGGCGCGCGCTTCGGCATGTTCGCCACCGTCATCATCAGCGAAGTGCTGACGGCCATCGCCATGGTGGCGCTGCTGCCGTTGCCACTCTGGGCCGCCTTCGTGCTGCTGCCTGTCATCGGCATCGCGCTGAACGGCACGTCATCGGTGCTCTACGGCACGGTGCCGGAACTGGTGAGCACGGAAAAACAGCCGCGCGCCTTCGGCATTTTCTATACGGCCACCATCGGCACGGGCGCGCTGGCACCCGCACTCTATGGTTTCTTCACCGACGCCTACGGTGTCCCCGCGACGCTTTGGCTCATCGCGGCGGTGGTGCTGCTCACGGTCCCGCTCGCCTTCGCGCTGAAGCCTTCGCTGCCCGGGAAAGCCTAGTTTCCGGCCGGAAACTGCGTTAGAGCATTTTCCGGCGAAGTGGGGACCGGTTCGCCGTAGAAAATGCGACCAATAAAAATCCAGAACGGCCCGGAGAAATTCGACCGTGAACACCGCCGGACTTGCAAACGATCTGCGCGCCGTCGCCGAAACCTCGAACGCCTGGCCGTTCGAGGAAGCGAAGAAACTCGTCGCGCGCCTGAAGAAGAAGCCGAAGGACGAAATCATTTTTGAAACGGGCTACGGCCCTTCCGGCCTTCCGCATATCGGCACGTTCGGTGAAGTCGCGCGCACCACCATGGTGCGCCATGCGTTCCGCGTGCTCACCGGCGACAAGATCAAGACCCGGCTCATTGCCTTCTCGGACGACATGGACGGTTTCCGCAAGGTGCCGGACAACGTGCCGAACAAGGACATGCTGGCCCAGCATCTGAACAAGCCGCTGACGCAGGTGCCGGACCCGTTCGGCACGCATCCGAGTTTTGGCGAGCACAACAACGCACGCCTGCGCGCGTTCCTCGACCAGTTCGGGTTCGAATACGAATTCATGTCTTCGACGGCCTGTTACAAGTCCGGCATGTTCGACCAGACGCTGCTGCTGATGCTGTCGCGTTTCCAGAAAGTCATGGACATCATGCTGCCTTCGCTGCGAGAGGAGCGCGCGCAGACCTATTCGCCGTTCCTGCCGCTAAGTCCGCGCACGGGACACGTATTGCAGGTGCCGGTACTCGAACACGACCCGAAGGCGGGCACGATCACCTATGAAGATCCGGAAACCCGCGAAAAAGTAACGACGCCGGTCACCGGCGGCGCCTGCAAACTGCAGTGGAAGCCGGACTGGGCCATGCGCTGGGTGGCACTCGGTATCGATTATGAAATGGCCGGTAAGGACCTGATCGATTCCGTGAAGCTGTCCGGCGAGATCGCGAAGGCGCTCGGTGCGGCACCGCCGGAAGGGTTCAATTACGAGCTGTTTCTCGACGAGAAGGGACAGAAGATTTCGAAGTCGAAGGGCAACGGTCTGACCATCGAGGAATGGTTGCGCTATGCCAGCCCTGAATCGCTTTCGCTCTTCATGTACAGAGAACCGAAAGCGGCCAAGCGCCTGTTCTTCGACGTCATCCCGCGCAATGTCGATGACTATCAACAATTCCTCGACGGCTACCGCAAGCAGGACACGAAGCAGCAGCTTTCGAATCCGGTCTGGCACATTCATTCCGGCAATCCGCCTGCCGTGGAAATGCCGGTGTCGTTTCAGCTCTTATTGACGCTGGTTTCCTCGTCGAACGCCGAAAACGCCGAGACGCTCTGGGGCTTCATCAGGCGGTATCGTCCGGGTGTCACTGCGCAGACGCATCCGAAGCTCGACAAGCTTGTCGGCTACGCGATCCAGTATTTCCGCGACTTCGTGCTGCCGGAAAAGAAATTCCGCGAGCCCAACGAGGTGGAGCGCAAGGCATTGTCCGATCTGCGCGACGCGCTATCGCAACTCAAGCCCGATGCCACGGCGGAAGAAGTGCAGAACGTCGTGTACGAAATCGGCCGCCGCCCGCCGTTTCTCGATGAGCAGAAAAAATCGAAAGACGGCCGTCCGGGCGTCTCGCTGGACTGGTTCAACATGCTCTATCAGGTGCTGCTCGGACAGGAAAAAGGCCCGCGCTTCGGCTCCTTTGCCGCCGTCTACGGCGTCGACAATACCGTGGCGATGATCGACGGCGCGCTCGCGCGTTCGGCCTGATCAGTAAAGCGACTTCTTCACGCGTTCGGGCAATTCCCGGTCATAGGCCTTGCCGTCGAATCCATCGCTGATGGCGGAAATCATGTCGCCGGCGGAGGGCATCGAATCGCGTGACCGGTGTAGCGACGCATCCCACAGCTTCGAGCGCACCAGTGCGCGCGCGCAATGGAAATAGACGGCTTCGACGGACACAACGAGCACCGTGCGCGGGAGTTTTCCGCCCACGGCGAAGCTCTGCATGAGCGTGTCGTCCGTCGAGATTTCCGCGCGCCCGTTCACGCGCAACGTTTCGCCAATGCCAGGCACCAGAAACAGAACCGAGATGCGCGGGTCTTCGATGATGTTCAGGAGATTGTCGATCCGGTTGTTGCCCGGACGATCGGGGATGGCGATTGTCTTCTCATCGAGGATCCGCACAAAGCCCGCTGCGTCGCCTTTGGGGGAACAGTCGATCCCGTTCGCGCCTGATGTAGCGATTACGATGAAGGGCGATGCCTTGACGAATGCCTGATAGGGCTCGTTCAGGTGCCGGATTTCCTTCGTGACCGACCGCTCATGCGGCTCGCCGTAAATGGCGCGAAGCTCAGCGGCGGTTTTGATGCTGCCCGTCACTGGCTCGCCCATACGATGCGCGCGATCCAGAGCACGTCGGTCGCGTTCAGCACGCGGTCCTTGTGCGCGGGATTGAGCGAGGACAACTCCACGACCTTGGTGTTCTTTCGTTTCAATTCTTTCGCGAGCACCTCACCGGATTTCGTCTTCACCACCACGCGGTCGCCTTTGCGGATGGGGGCGGCGGGCGAGATCACCAGCACATCGCCTTTGCGATAGAGGGGCTCCATCGAATTGCCGGAGACTTCCAGCGCATAGGCATGCTCGTCATGCACGTCCGGAAAGCGGATTTCGTCCCAGCCGGAGCCGACCGGAAAACCGCCATCGTCGAAATAGCCGCCGGCACCCGCCTCCGCGAACCCGATGACGGGCACCGGCCGCGTCACCGGCTTTCCCTTCTTGTCGAGCAGCGACATGAACTCGTCCACCGTGGCGCCGGTGGCATCGAGGATTTTTGCAATCGATTCGGTCGAGGGCCATCGCGGCCGGTCGTCCGGCGTGACGCGCTTGGAGCGGTTGAACGTGGTGGGATCGAGCCCGGCTTTCTTCGCCAGCCCCGACGGAGAATAGCCGTAGCGGGCCGCGAGCCGGTCCACGGCACCCCAGACCTGGAAGTGGGAAAGCATTGTGCGCATGGCGAATCCGCCGTGATCAATGGAATATTATCCTAGGAATAATCACCTTGCGCGGGCCTGTCCACCCACCAGCCCGCGAAACGATCTTGCGCCGCACCCGCCCGGACTTTAGCTTGCGCGGCAACGTGAACCTGTTTGACCTCGCCCTTCCGTTTGCCCGGCTGCTCGATGCCGAGGACGCGCACAAGCTTGCGATCCGCGCACTTGCGGCGCTGCCCGCGCGTACGCCCGCGGCGGACGATCCGCGCCTGCGGGTCGAGGCGTTTGGCCTGACTTTTCCCAATCCGGTCGGCCTCGCAGCCGGTTTCGACAAGAACGCCGAGGTGCCGGACGCGATGCTCGCGGCCGGCTTCGGCTTCGCCGAATGCGGCACGCTGACCCCGCGGCCGCAGGCGGGCAATCCGCGCCCGCGCGTATTCCGGCTGCTCGCGGACAAGGGCGTCATCAACCGCCTCGGCTTCAACAACGAAGGCTTTGCCCCGGCGGTGACGCGGCTGAAGACGAGGGCGCGGCGCGGAATCGTCGGGCTGAATGTCGGTGCCAACAAGGACACTGCCGACCGCACGGATGACTATGTCGACGGCATCAAAACCTTCGCGCCGCTCGCCGACTATCTCACGATCAACATTTCCTCGCCGAATACACCGGGCCTGCGCGACCTGCAGGCGGCGGAGGCTCTCGACGATCTGCTCGCGCGCTCGCTCGAGGCACGCGACGCCTTTACTCCGCGCAAGCCGGTGCTCCTGAAGATCGCGCCGGATCTCACGTTGCAGGAACTCGACGACGTGGTGCGGGTCGCCCGTGCCCGGCGTGTGGACGGCATGATTGTTTCGAACACGACCGTGTCGCGTCCCGACGTCCTGCGCGATCCGAACCGGAAGGAATCCGGCGGGCTTTCGGGCCGGCCGTTGTTCGATCTTTCGACGCGCATGCTCGCGCGCACCTGGCAGAGGGTGGAAAACCAGTTTCCGCTGGTCGGCGCCGGCGGAATCGATTCGGCCGACGCCGCCTGGCAGAAAATCCGCGCCGGTGCCGCGCTGGTGCAGCTCTATTCCGGGATGGTCTATCGCGGCTTCGGTCTGATCGATGAGATCAAGACCGGTCTTGCCGCGCGCCTTGCGACCGCGAGCGAAGGGTCGCTCGCGGCGAATACTGGCAAAGACGCCGCCGACTGGGCGCGCGAGAAGTGATTATTTTCCGCCCGCCGAACGCACGAAGCGGATGATCAGCCAGATCGGGAAGACGAGCACGGCACCCAGCAGGAAATAGCGCCACAGCCAGGCGATCGCATCCCAGCCAAGATCGAAGATCGCGCGCACCAGCCGTTCGATGCTGTTCCAGATGTTCCACGGATCGAAGCCGAGAGCGGCCAGCAGCACGCCGATCACCACCGACAGCATGATCAGCCGGACGACCACCCAGAAGGGCGAGCCGCCAAAAAACCGGTCAATCGTGTCGTTTGCCATCATTCCCTCCGGCCGAACCGAACGCGCTGCGTTTAGCACGGAGATGATTTATGTACGAGGGCCATGAAATCAATCTCCCTGAATCTGGGCAGCAGCGATCCGGTGCTCGACCGGCGGCTCGAATGGGCGCGCGGCTTTCTGGAAAGCGGCGACGCGGCGGCCGCTGTCGAACTCCTGCGCGAAACGCTGTCGCAGTCGCCGGATTTTCTCGCCGGGCAGTTTCTTCTGGGCGAAGCCTGCGAGGCGGCGGGCAGTAGAGAAGAAGCGGAGAACGCCTATACGCGCGCGCTCGAACTCGATCCCGGCGACCGGCTTGGCGCAAGGCTTCGGCTCGCGCGGCTTGGCGCGCAAGCCAGTGAAGGTGCGATGTCGGAAAGCTATGTCCGCAATCTGTTCGACCAGTATGCGTCGCGGTTCGACCGCGAATTGTCGGTTTCGCTTTCCTATCGCGGACCGGAACTTCTTCGCCGGGCGATTCTGCGGCTGGCTGCCGGCGAAAAATTCGCACGCATGCTCGATCTCGGCTGCGGCACCGGACTGATGGGCGAGGCGATGCGCGATCTTGCGGGTGAAATAACCGGCGTCGACCTTTCGCCCGCGATGATTGAAGCAGCCCGGAAGAAGAATATCTACGCGCATCTCGAGGCGGCTGAACTGATTGAATTCCTGAAGCGGCAAACGGAAACATACGATCTCGTCACCGCGGCGGAT
>VFQR01001051.1_pt1 | contig 24564 bp, 22 predicted proteins | sample 3512321 | NCBI WGS metagenome assembly VFQR01 (sample SAMN10412374, study PRJNA504923) | tailings metagenome | isolation source: Relicate 3 Philex TSF1 revegetated site | place: Philippines: Tuba, Benguet | collected 2017-08-29 | reverse complement strand
TCGTGGCCACCCCGCACGGCGCCCGGGCGCTGGAGGCGCACGGCGCGACGATCGGGGTGCCCGCCGCGGACGTGCCCCGCCTGGCCCGCGCCGCGCCGCGCGCGCTGGCCGATCTGGGCGCCGACGCGGCCGTGTTCACCTACGTCTCGCCCGGGTGGAACCCGTGCCCGGTGCTCCTCGCCGTGCACGACGCGACCTTCATGACCAACCCGGAGTGGCTCGGCGCCCGGGCCCGGGCGGTGCTGCGCGGCCTGGTGCCGCGGTCGGCCCGGAAGGCCGCACGGGTGCTGGCCCTGTCGGAGACGGCGGCGGGCGACATCGCGCAGGCGCTGAAGGTGGACCGCGACCGCATCCGGGTGGTGAGCCCCTACCCCGCCGCCGTGTTCACCCCGGAGACCCCCGAGCAGGCGGCCGCCGGCAAGGACGGGGCGGCGCAGAGGATCCACGACCTGTTCGGCCTGGACCGCTACGTGCTCGCCGTGGGCGACCTGGGACCGCGGAAGAACCTGGCGACCCTGGGGCGGGCCGTGCGGTCTCTGGGCGACGGCGCCCCGGTGCTGGCGCTGGTGGGCAAGCCGGGGCCCGGCGGGGAGGACATCGCCCGCGAGTCCGGTGGCCGGTGGCTGGGGCACGTGGACGACGAGACGCTGGCGGACCTCTACCGCGCGGCGGCGGTCACGGCGTACCCGTCGTTGTACGAGGGCTTCGGCCTGCCCGCGGTGGAGGCCATGGCCTGCGGCAGCCCGCTCGTCGCGAGCGACCGCGGTGCGCTGCCCGAGGTGACCGGGGACGCGGCCGTGCTGGTGGAGCCGTCGGCGCGCGGCATCGCCGACGGCCTGCGGCTGGCTCTGGACCCCGTCGTGGCCGCGCGGCTGCGGGCGGCCGGCCCCGCGCGGGCGGCCCACTACACGCCGGCGGCGATGGGGCGGGCGGCGTGGGCGGCCGTGGCGGAGGCGATCGCGTGAGGATCGCCCTGGCCGGCACCCGCGGCATCCCCGCCGCCTACAGCGGGTTCGAGACCGCAGTGGAGCACCTGGCGGAGCGCTTCACGGCCCGCGGCCACGAGGTGACCGTCTACTGCCGCCCCCACATGACCGAGCGACGCGACACCCACGCCGGGGCGCGGCTGGTGCACCTGCCCACCATCCGCTCGAAGCACCTCGACACCCTCGCCCACACGTTCGTCTCCACCGCCCACATGGCCACCCGCCTGCGCCCGGACGTGGCGATCTACTTCATCGCCGGCAACGCGCCCGCCGTGCCGTTCGCGCGGCTCGCGGGCATCCCGTCGGTGCTGCAGATCGACGGGCTCGACTCCGAGCGCGCCAAGTGGTCGGGACCGGCCAAGCGCTACCTGCGCTTCGCCGAGCGCATCGCGCCCGCCGCGGCGACGCTGGCGGTGACCGACTCGGCGTCGGTGGCCGACGCGTACGAGCGCCGCACCGGCCGCCGCATCCCCTGGATCCCCTACGGCGCCGAGCTCCCCGACCCCGGCGACGCGGGCTGGTGCACGCGCCTGGGGGTGGAGCCCGGCCGGTTCATCCTCTTCGTCGGGCGCCTGGTGCCCGAGAACAACGCCCACCTGCTCGTGGCCGCGCACCGGGCGATGGCCGCGGACTGGCCCCTCGTGGTGGTGGGGGACGCCCCCTACGCCGAGGAGTACATCGCCGGGCTGAAGGCCGGGGCCGGGCCGGGGGTGCTGTTCCCGGGGTACGTCTTCGGCGACGGGTACGCCGAGCTCGTGCACCGCTGCGGGATCATGTGCGCGCCGACCGAGGTGGGCGGCACCCATCCGGTGATCGTGGAGGGCATGGCCGCCGGCGCGCCGCTCGTGGTGAGCGACCACGCGCCGAACCTGGAGGTCGTGGGCGACGCGGCCGCCACGTTCCCGCTGGACGGGGGCACCGAGGCCCTCGCGGGGGTGCTGGACGGCCTGGTGGCCGACCCGGCGGCCCGGGAGGACCTGGGGCGCCGGGCCGCGGCCCGTGCCGCGGAGCGCTACACCTGGGACGCCTGCGCGGACTCCTACCTGCGGGCCTGCGCCGCCGTGCTCGGGGTGCCCTCGCCGTAGCCGGGCGGCAGGTCCGGGACGATCTCGGCCAGGCTCGGCGCCGTGCGGTCGCGGTCGGACACCGCGGTCGGCTCGGCCGGCCAGGCGATCCCCACCTCGGGGTCGTCCCAGGCGAAGCCGCGCTCGAGGGCGCCGTCGTAGTAGGACGAGCAGCGGTAGACCACGTCGGCCACGTCGCTCAGAACGATGAAGCCGTGGGCGAAGCCGACCGGCAGGTAGATCTGCTTGTGGTCCACGTCGTCGAGGGTCACAGCGTTCCACCGCCCGAAGGTGGGCGAGCCCGGCCGGATGTCAACCGCGACGTCCCAGATGGCGCCGCGCGCGCAGCGCACGAGCTTGGCCTGGCCGGCGCCCAGAGAGAAGTGCATGCCGCGCAGCACGCCCTTCACCGAGCGGGAGTGGTTGTCCTGGACCCAGGTCTCACGGACGCCGAGCTCCTGCAGCACGTCGGCCCGGAAGGTCTCCTGGAAGAAGCCGCGCTCGTCGCCGAACACGACCGGCTCGATCACGAGGGCCCCGGCGAGGGGGGTGGGGGTCGCGCGCATCCCGCTCACGCGATGGTCCGGCCGTCGCGGCGCAGCAGCATGAGCAGTCCCTTCAGGAAGCCGGCGGTGTAGGAGACGTCGAGGGCGGGCTGGATGATCGCGAGCGCGGCCGTGTCGCCGGCGTCGAAGTCGAGGTCGCGGACGTAGCGCCGGAAGAGCCCGGCCTTCGCCACCTGGGTCGCGGCGACCGCGGCCGCCGCCGGGGCGCGGCCGCGACGGGCGAGGAGGGCCACGGCGAGCACGCCCCACATCGTCCCGCCCGCGAGCTGCAGGCCGCGCAGCAGGCTGCGGCGCGTGCGGTTGCCGCCCGCCGCCGCCCCGGCCGCGCCGGCCAGGGTGCCGTCGCTGGCGAACAGGAGGTAGGGGTGCATGCGCCCGAACAGGCGGGCGTGGCGCACGAGCTTGCGCAGCGAGTCCTGCGAGGACGAGACGGACAGGTGGTACTGCAGCGCGGGCGCCTGGCACACCCGGTACCCCGCGTCGCGCAGGCGCGAGGCCAGGATCTGGTCCTCGCCCGCGGTGCGGAGGGTGGTGTCGTAGAAGCCGACGGCCTCCAGCGCCTCCATCCGGAACGCGTCGCAGCGCCCCTCGGCGAAGCCGACCGGCATGAGGTCGTCGCCCTCGGCGGGGAAGACGTCCATCAGGTTCGCGGCCAGGTAGACCTTCTCCGCCCGGGACAGGCCCGCGTCGAGGTCGGCGGTGGACTGGCCGGCGATGGCCCCCACGTCCGGGTTGCCCTCCAGCAGCCCGAGGGCACGGGCGACGTAGTCGTCGGACCCGAAGCGGCAGTCGACGTGGCAGGTGAGCACGTGGGCGGTGTCGACCATCCCGAGGGCGCGGTTGAGGTTCCGGGCGAGGCCCAGGTTCTGCTCGTTCTCGACCACCTGGACGTCGCCGGCGATGCCGGCGCCGTCGAGCGCCGCGCGCAGGCGCGGGATCGTGGCGTCGGGGGAGGCGTCGTCGATGAACAGCACGCGCATCCAGCCGTCCGGGTCGGCCCCCTCGGGGGGGCGCTGGCGGGCGATCGCCTCGACGAGCCCGTCCACCGTGCCCTCGGCGCGGTAGAGCGGATAGACGACCGTGATACGGGGGTCGCTCACGCGGCCACCAGGCCCGCCGCCATCATCCGCCCGAGCTGGTCGCGGCGCACCGCCTCCACGCCCAGCGGCAGCAGCGTCGGCCGCCCCCGCAGCTCGGGCCAGACCCGCGAGCGGAAGGACAGGACCCGCGGCTGCAGGCGCCCCGCCGGGTTGCTCGCCAGGGCCACCCGCAGCGGCCGGCGCAGCGACTGGCGCCACGCGCCCAGGACCGATGCCACCGTCGTCTCCACCTCCGACGCGAAGATCTTCATGACCACCCGGTGCCCCTCCCCGTCCTCGCGCTCCCGCTCCAGCAGGTCCAGCGCGTCCACCGTCATCCGGCCCGCGTCGGCCGCGAACAGGTAGTCGCGGATCGTGTCGAGCGGGACGTAGAGCGACACCGGCACCCGCCGCAGCGCGGAGTTGCCCACGTGCGACACGAGCCCCTGCCCCTTCGAGAGGCTCTGGCCGGGACCGTAGAGGTTGGAGAAGCGCCCCACGACGAGGTCGAGGCCGCAGGAGCCGGCCGCGCGGGCCCAGAGGGCCTCCTGGGCGAGCTTCTCGACGCCGTAGGCCGCGAGGCAGCCGGTCTCGGAGCCCTCGTCGAACGGCGGGGCCGACGGCGATCCGGCGTAGACCCCGCCCGCGGACGAGGCGACGAACACCGCGCCGCGCGCGGCGAGGGCCGGGTCGGCCACGAGCAGGCCCGCGAGGGCCGCGGCGAACCGGCCGGCGAGGGAGGTCTCGCGGGCGAGGGCCTCGGGCGGCGTGGCCACCACGCCGGCGCCCGCGCACCACACGATGCGCCACGAGACACCCGTCGCGGCGGCCTCGGCCAGGAACCGGCCGGCGTCCTGCGCCAGCGCGTCGAGGGCGGTGTCCTCGTCGTCCCAGGGGACGGCGCCGGACGGCGCCCAGGCCGGCTCGCCCCGCACGGCGAGGGTCGCCCGGACGTGGCGGCCGAGGAGTCCCCCGCCGCCGATCACCCATGACCTGCGGGCCGTCACCGGTCGGTCGGCGCCACCGGCTCGGCCGGGGTGCGGGCCGCCTCGCCCGCGGCGACGTCGGCCGGGGCGGCGGAGGTGTCGCCCAGGGGCCCGTCGGCGGGATCGCTCACCACGAGGTAGAGCGGCTTGCCCATCGCGCTGCGGGCCGCGATGCCGAGGTACTCGGCCACGACGCCCAGCGAGAAGAGGATGGCCCCGGCCGTGAGCAGCAGGACGACCATCGTGGACGTCCAGCCCTGCACCGGCACCGTGTCGGTCAGGTACGCCCAGAGCACCCAGCCGAGCATCGCGATGGACACCAGGGAGAGGAACGCCCCGAAGAGCGCCACCACCCGCAGCGGGCGCGTGCCCGAGGTGAGCACGAGGCGCCAGAAGTGCGACGCCAGGCGGCGCGGCGAGTAGCCGGACGGGCGCCCGCGCTCCTCGCGCATCTGCACCGGGCAGGTCGCGGTGCGGTTGACGACCCAGGTGAAGGCGACGTCCAGGTAGACGGACTCGCCGCAGTAGGCCGCCAGCCCGCGCCCCACCTCGCCGAGCACGAGCCGGAACGAGTGGAAGTGCTGGAGCGACCCGGCGCCGAGCACCTTCGCCACGCCGTGGGCGAGGTCGCTGGAGGCCCGCCGGAACCAGGTGTGGGGCTCGGTGTTGGTGGGGTCCGCGTAGACGAGCGGCGCGCCGCTCTCCAGGGCCACGTCGAGCATCGCCCCGATCGCGGCCGGGTCGTGCTGGCCGTCCTCGTCCATCGTGACGATCCAGTCCGAGCTCGTGCTGGCCATGCCGGCCAGCGTCGCGGCGTGCTGGCCGAAGTTGCGGGCGAGCCAGACCGGGCGGACGTAGGGGTACCGCTCGGAGAGCGCCCGGATGGTGACGTCGGAGCGGTCCGGGCCGGAGTCGTGGACGAGCACGACCTCGCTCACGCGGTACCGGTGCCCCGCCGGCGTCAGCCCGGGGGCCGTCAGCCCGTCGAGCTCCTCCAGCAGCTCCGGCAGCGTGCCCTCGCCGCGGTAGACCGGCACGACGACGCCGATCGTGTGCTCCCGCGGTGTGTCGCTGGTCCCCACCGGCGCCATGCTAATGCACCGTCCTACGGCCTCCGCGCGGACACGGCGGACCGGATCTCCGCCACGACGCCGGTCCACATGCGGTCCCCTCCGCGCGCGGGCATGAGCTCGTGGGCCACGATCGCCACCACGGCCACGACGGCGTCCACGGCGATGATGGTCCCGGCGGAGTCGTGGAAGGCGGCCAGGAGCACCGCCTGCAGGAGCGCCACGCCGAGGAGCACCCAGGCGAAGCCGTAGGAGCCCAGCGAGAGCTGGTGGTAGAGCAGGATCGTGATGACCCCCATGAGGGACATCGCCGCGGTGAAGCCCACGAGGAGGCCGGAGGCGTCGGCGTACTCGTCGCCGAAGGTCAGCTCCACGATGGGGCCGCTCAGCAGGGCGACGAACCCGATCGCCAGGAGGCTCGCCACGACGGTGATCCCCACCTGGGCGGCGAGGAGCCGGTTCGTGGGCAGCCCCTCCGCGCGGCGGGCCGCGATGCGCGGGATGGCGACCGTCGCGACGGCCTGGGGGATGATGAGGACGGACTTCGCGATGACGGCGGCGCTGGCGAAGATGCCCGCCGCGTCGCCGCCCAGGCCGAGCTTGGCGACCATCACGTCCACGTTGGTCAGCGCCGAGAAGGCCGCGATGCCCACCACGAACGGCGGCAGTGAGCGCGTGAAGTCCCGCCAGGCCTCGCCGTGGGGGTCGGCGGGCGCCGCCCGGGCCGGGGCGAGGGTGAAGGCGATCGCCACGGCGGCCGCGATGAGGTACGTGATCGCGGTGCCGAGCAGGGCGGCGTAGATGCCGAGGCCGAACGCGGCGAGGACGGCCAGCGCGACCGGCCGCGGCAGGCCGAACATGGACATGCCGACCGCGAAGCGGCCGAACTCCTGCTCCCCCTGCAGCTGGCCCAGGCAGATCGGGATGATCGCGGCCGGCAGCAGCGTGGAGAGGGTGGCGAGGAGCGGGAGGGTGTCCACCCGGTCGTCCACCGCGCCCAGGACGATGATCACCGCGGCCGCGGCGACCCCCGCGACGACGGTCCACACGATCCCGCGTCGCAGCGCGCGGGCGTAGACGCCGACGCCCCGGTCGGCGCGTCCGCCCACCACCCGCGCGAGCGCGCCGGCGAAGCTCATGAAGGGCGTCTGGATGACCAGGGCCGCGGCGAGCAGGGCGGCCACGACGCCGTAGTCGTGCGGGCCCAGGATGCGCCCCGCGAGGAGGAAGAAGGCGTAGTTGCCCAGGTTCCAGAGCACGAAGCCGAGCAGCACGCCGAGCCCCGACCCGAGGGCGCCACGCAGCAGGAGGGTGCGGCTCGCGGTCATCGCGGCGCCAGTGTAGGGGGGCCGGGGCCCGTCGCTAGAGTGGCCCCATGCCGGGGGTCTCGGTCCTCATCCGCGCCAGGAACGAGGCGCTCGGGCTCCCCGCCACGCTGGCGGCGATCGGGCGCCAGCGCATCGACGTGCCCGTCGAGGTGGTCGTCGTCGACTCCGCGTCGACCGACGCGACGGTGGAGGTCGCGCGGGCCGGGGGCGCCCGGGTGGTCGACCTGGGGACGGGCTACCGGCCCGGCCTGGCCGTCAACCGCGGGATGCGCGAGTGCCGGGCGCCCGTCGTGGTGCTCGTGTCGGCCTCGGCCTTCCCGGCCGACGAGGGCTGGCTCGCCGCGCTCGTGGCCCCGCTGGACGGGGACGCGGAGGGCCGCCTGGCCGGCACCTTCGGGCGTCACCTGCCCGTGCCGGGGGTGAGCCCCATCGAGGAGCCGCTGCTCGGCCGCATCTTCGGCGACCACGAGACGGGCGCGCCCTTCTCCTTCACCAACGCGGCCGTGCGGCGCGCGGTGTGGGAGGAGCACCCCTGCGACGAGACGATCGCCTCGGGCGGCGGGGACGACCGCGAGTGGGCGGCCCGCGTCGTGCGCGCCGGATACGCCGTGGAGTACGTGCCCGGGAGCGCGGTGCACCGCAGCCACGGCCTCACCGCCGCCGGGTGGTACTCCCGGATGACCGCGGACGCCGAGTCGGACCGGATCACCGAGCGCGCGGGGGGCGCCGTGATCTCGCCCGGCGGGTCCCGCGCCGGGATGGCGCTGCCGACGCTGGCCCACCTCGTGCGCGGCCACCGCTGGGCCGACCTGGCCCGCGCGCCCCTCGTGGTCGGCTCGATCGCCGTGGGCCGGTGGGCCGGGGGACGACCGTCACCACCGCAGCGCCTCGACGACGCCATGCGCACCCTGGGACGCCTGGACGACCGCGTCTTCGCGGTCCGGGCGCGCTCGCGGCGCGCCACGGAGGCCTTCCTGCGCGGCTACTGGGCGGGGGACGGCCGGACCGCACCGGCCGGGCCGCCGCCGGGCCGCTGCTAGGGTCGCTCGCCGACCATGACGCCCACCTCCGCACCGCCACCCGGCCCCGACGCCGCGGACGGCTCCGTCCGCGCCATGGGGGCCGAGGTCACCGGCACCCCGCGGACGATGATGAACCAGGGCCTCCGCTACGAGCGGGTGCTGCGCTGGATCGCGGCCAACCGGGTGGAGGGCGCCCTGGACGTCGGCTCCGGCGCGTCCGGCCTGGCCTCCTGGTGGGACGGCCCCGTGACGGGGGTGGACCTGCGCTTCGACGGCGAGCCGCCGCCCAACCTCACGACGGTCACCGGCAGCGTCTTCGACCTGCCCCTGCCCGACCGCTCCCAGGACGCGGTCGTCTGCACCGACGTGATGGAGCACCTGTCGCGGGACCGCCGCGCCGAGGCGTTGTCGGAGCTGCTGCGCGTGTCCTCGCGCCTCGTGTGGGTGTCGTTCCCGTGCGGGCCGGACGCCGTCGCGGCCGACGCCCGCATCGCCGGCATCGCGCGCCGCATGGGCCGCGAGGAGCCGGGCTGGCTCGTGGACCACCAGGAGCACGGCCTGCCGCAGCCCGGCGAGGCCCTGGCCTGGGCCCACGACGGGTTCCGCCGCGGCTGGGCGTGGTCGCTGCCCGTGCGCCGCCACCTCGCCGTGCTCCTCGCCGAGCACGCGCCGGGGGGGACGGCGCTCGACCGCCTCGCGCGCACGACGACGGCGCGCAGCGCGTTGCTCGGCGCGACGGGCGACCAGGGCGACGGCGGCCACTACCGGCTCGAGATGTGGTTCGAGCGGACGGACGGCTGACCTGGCGTCGGTCGAGCCGCGGAGCGAGGGCATGATCGCCGGCCTTCGGCGCCGCCTCCCCCAGCGGGCGCCCGCGACGACGGGCGATGACCGCGACGCGGCCATCGCGCGCCGGAACCGCATCATCCTCGAGGCCGCGATCGTCCTGGTGGGGGCCTTCGTCCTCGCCGCGGCGCTCACCTGGCCGCTCCTGCTGCACATGGGCAGCGAGGTCGCCGGCGGCGGCAGCGGCGGCGACCGCAGCGGCTACGTCTACGACGTCTGGTTCAACGAGCACTTCGGCCTGCAGCTCTGGGGCATCGACCGCGAGCCCGCGCTCATGGCGCCCTTCGGCCGCGAGGCCCCCGGCTCGCTCAACCTGCTGCAGATCGTCTTCCTGGGCCCGGCCTGGCTCGTGGCCACGGTCGCGGGGCCCATCGCCGGGGTCAACGCGTCGCTCCTGCTGGGCATGACCCTGGGGCCGGCGGCCATGTACCTGCTCATTCGCTGGCTCGGCCTCGGCATCGTCCCGGCGGTCTGGGCGCTCGTGGCCTTCGCGATCTTCCCGAACGCGCTCCTGCGGGCCACCGGCCACTACCCGCTCGCCCTCCTCGCCTGCTTCCCGATCCTGTTCATCGCGATCTGGCGGTGGATGGAGAGGCCCGGCCTGCGGCGCGGCTGCTGGATGGCGGCGGCCGTGCTGTTCTGCTGGCTCACGAACCCCTACTGGGGCATCGCCGCCTTCGTCGCGATCCTGGCCGCGGGCATCGTGGCCCTGGTGCTCGGGGTGCGCGGGGAGGGCTGGGTCCCGTCGCTGAAGCGGATCGGCGAGGCCGCCGGGGCGGTCGTCGTGATCGTGCTGCTGCCGCTCGCGGCCATGTTCGCGGCGTCGAGCGACGTCGTGGAGTCGGGGATCACCCGCCCGCGCCTGGACCTTCTGCTCTACGGCGCCCAGGTCTCGGACTACCTCATCCCGGACCAGGGCCAGTACTTCTTCACGGACGTCTTCGGCGCGGACTGGGTCACGATGGGCTCCGCCGGCGGCGAGCGGTCCGCGTTCCTCGGGTACGGGACGATGCTGCTCGCCCTGCTGGGCCTCGGGCTGGCCTACCGCTACCGGGCCGAGCTGTCGACGCGCCTGCGCGTGACCGTGCTGAGCGCGATCCCGATGATCCTGCTGATCGGCTGGTTCAGCCTGGCGACGCCGACGACGTGGTTCGGGGTCACGATCCCCACCCCGTCCGACGCCCTCTTCGAGGCGCTGCCCTTCCTGCGCGCCTACGCCCGGTTCTCGGCCCCGGTCACCGCGCTCGTCATCGTGATCGCCGCGCTCGGCATCCACCTGGCCCTGCGCGGCCGCAAGCCGGTCGTGGGCGTGGCGGTGCTGGTGCCGCTCGTGGCCATCGCGTTCCTGGAGCTCCCGCCGGGCGGTGGACTGCCGCTGACGAGCGGTCCGCCGATCACCGTCGCGGGCGTCCCGGCCGAGGACCTGCCCCTCTGGAACTGGGTCGCGGACGAGACGCCGGAGGACGCGATCGTGCACGCGTTCCCGTCCTATCCGAACGAGCTCGTGGAGCGGTACAGCATGTACGGTCAGCGGGTGCACGGCCGCGCGATCACGAACGGCGACGCGCAGCAGATCCAGGTCGGCTCCGACTTCACCACCTCGGTCGCCGACCCCCGCCTGCCCGGGGCCGCGCGGGACCTCGCGACGGTGGGCGCCGGCTACGTGACGGTCATCCCCGAGCTCTACGGCATCGTGGGCGTGAACCCGCCGGACGTGAACAACCCGCCGGAGGGCTTCGAGGTGGCGCAGGTCTTCCCGGACGGCACCGCCGCCTGGCGCGTGACGGCCGAGCCGCGCGACGGCATCGCCTTCCCCGCGGTGAAGGACTTCTGGTCGCCGCAGGGCCGCGACGGGCGGAGCTGGCGCTTCATGCGCGACGACGCCGTCGTGCACCTCTACGTGCCCGAGGCCGGCGACTACACGGTCGACTTCCGCATCCGCAGCGCCGACGGCCGGCCGGAGCCGCTCGTGATCGAGGCGGACGGCGAGGAGGCGCTCGACGCGACCGTCGCGGCCGAGGAGCCGATCTCCCTGGACCTCACCCTCCCCGCGGGCCGCACGGACCTCCGGATCGTGAACCCCGGATACTCCGCCCAGGACATCCCCTCCGGCGACCCGCGCGCGTGGTCGTTCGAGGTGTCCGACATGACCCTGACCCGTCTCCCCTAGGGCTGCCACACCGATGACCGACGAGGACTACCCCGAGACCCTGCGGCTCCCCCTCCACGAGCGCGGCGCCGCGCTCGTGCGGACGGCCGCCCTCACGGACAACCCCGCCGCCTTCGTCGCGCGCGAGATCGCGGCGCGCCGGCCGCGGAAGGTCCCGGTGCCGCCGGCCACGCACCGGTACCGGCTGCGCAAGTACGGCTGCGAGCTCGGGATCCGGCACGGCACCCTCGACGTCGCCCTGCTCTTCGACATCATGGTCCGCCGCGGCTACGAGCCCCCGGCCCCGATCCTCGCGGCGGCCCAGGCCTCGCCCGGCATCCGGGTCGTCGACCTCGGCGCGAACATCGGCCTCTTCGCGGCCTTCCTGTCGAGCATCGCGACCGTCTCCCACTACGTCGGCTACGAGCCCGACCGCACGAACGCCGCCCTGCTGCGCGACAACCTGGCCGGCTGCCCGGCCCTGGGGGAGTCGCGGCTCGTGGAGGCGTGCGCCGGGGTGGCCGAGGGCGAGGTGTCCTTCCTCGAGGGCCAGTTCCAGGAGTCGCGCGTCGTGCCCGGGGCGCCCGAGCCCGGCAGCCGCGTGGTGCCCGTGCTCGACGCCTACCGGGACATGGCCGAGGCCGACTGGGTGAAGATCGACATCGAGGGGAGCGAGTGGGACATCATCGGTGACCCCCGCTTCCGCGACCTCCCGGCCCGCGTGATCGTGCTGGAGTACCACCGCTGGATGGCCCCGGGGGACGATCCCGTCCGCCTCGCGACGGACCTCCTGACCGGCGCCGGCTACTCCGTCTGGGGCAAGCCGGAGCACGTCCCGGGGTACGGCGAGCTCTGGGGGATGCGCCTCTGATCGCCCGGCGCGCCCGGGTGCGGCCACGCACCGGGGTATCGTGGCGCCGATGAGCAGCGTGGCGCCACCGGGGCTGCGCCCCACGTCGTCGTCGGCGGCGCGGTACGCGCCCCTCTTCCGCAACCTTGTGCGGCGCGAGGTACGCCAGCGCTACCGCGGGTCCGTGCTCGGGCTCGCCTGGACCCTCATCACCCCGGCGATCATGGTCGGGGCGTACTCGGTCGTCTTCAAATTCCTGCTGCGGATCCAGATCCCGTACTACGCCCTGTTCCTTTTCCTGGGGCTCACGATCTGGCAGTTCTTCCTCGGCGGGGCGCAGATGGCCTCGGGGAGCCTGGTGGCGAACGCCTCCCTGGTGACGAAGGTGCGGTTCCCGCGTCAGATCGTCCCGCTGGCCTCCATGACCGGCAACGCGGTCACGGCCGGGGCGATGATGGCCATCGCGCTGCCCCTGTGCATCATCTTCACCGAGGGCTCGCGCCTGCCGCTCGTGACGCTGCCGCTGCTCGTGCTGCTGCTCGCCGCCCTGACGGTGGGCTTCGGGCTGCTCGTCTCGGCGATCAACGTCTACTTCCGGGACGTGGAGCACATCCTGGCCGCGATCGCGCTGCCCTGGATCTTCCTGAGCCCGGTCTTCTACTCGTTCAGCGCCGTGCCCGCGCTGGAGGACCACGCCTGGGCCGAGACGCTCCTCCACTGGTTCAACCCGATCGCCCCGTTCATCATCGCCATCCAGGACGCCGTCTTCTGGGGCACCTGGCCGTCGCCGTGGGACCTGCTCTACATGGCCGTCGCGTCCACCCTCGTGCTCTGGGCCGGGTGGACCGTCTTCAAGCGCCTGGAGCGCGAGATGGCGGTCGAGCTCTGATGGCCGTGGAGCCGGGCGCCATCCGGCTGCGCGGCGTGTCGCGGTCGTTCCGGATCGTCCACGAGCGCAACCTGACGCTGAAGGAGACGGCGCTGCGGCGCCAGCGCACCCGCACGACGGACCGCTGGGCCGTGCGCGACGTGGACCTCGACGTCGCCCCGGGCGAGTCCGTCGCGATCATCGGCCAGAACGGGTCGGGCAAGTCGACGCTGCTCAAGCTGCTGGCGGGGATCATGCCGCCGCAGGAGGGCACGATCGAGATCGGCGGCTCCATCGCCTCCATGCTGGAGCTGGGCGCCGGCTTCCACCCGGACTTCACCGGGCGCGAGAACGTGTTCATGAACGGGGCCATCCACGGGCTCTCGGAGCGCGAGGTGCTCGACCGGTTCGACGCCATCGTGGCGTTCTCCGAGCTCGAGGAGTTCATCGACATGCCGGTGAGGACGTACTCGAGCGGCATGGGGATGCGGCTCGCGTTCGCCATCTCCTCCCACGTGCAGCCGGACGTGCTGCTGCTGGACGAGGTGCTCGCCGTGGGCGACGAGGCGTTCCAGCGCAAGTGCATGGGCCGCATCGCCGAGTTCCGGCGCGGCGGGGGCACCCTCGTGTTCGTGTCCCACGACCCGTCGGCCGTGGAGCGCGTGTGCGACCGGGCGGTCCTGCTCGACGGCGGCGTCGTGACCGCCGACGGCCCCCCGGAGACCGTGCTCGCCGCGTACCACCGGATGCTCGTCGAGGCCGGCGAGGGGGCGCCCGAGGCGACCGGGGGCGAGGGCGACGCCGACGACCCGCGCGTGTGGGGCAACCGCGCCGTGCGCATCCACGAGACCCGGCTGCTCGGCCCCGACGGCCCGACCGACCGCTTCGTGGGCGGGGAGCCGTTCACCATCGAGATGGAGGTGGAGGCCCCCGCACCGGTCCCCACCCCGATCTTCGGGATCGCCGTCTCGAACGTGGACGGGCCGCTCGTCTTCGGCACCAACACCCGCCTCGACGCGATCGACCTGCCGGTGCTGGAGGGGCGCCGCACGGTGCGCTTCACGGTGCCCGCGCTGCCCCTGCACGACGGGCGCTTCACCGTCACCCTGGCCGTCCACTCGTACGACGAGGACATCGTCTACCACTGGCTCGACCGGTGGCTCGAGTTCTCCGTGTTCCCGGTCGGGACGGGCGTCGGCCCGGTCGACCTGTCCGGCTCCTGGAGCCTCGAGGGGGGCACCGTCGGCGCCGCCGGGGCGCCGGAGCGCGGCTGCTAGCCTGGCCCCGCCCGTCCCTGCCGAACCACCGGGAGAGTCTCCGCTGAACCCCGCGCCGCCGGACCCGACCGGCCCCGACGCCGTCGACGTCGACGCCCTGATGGAGGGGCTCCGCCGCAGGGTCGCCGAGAAGAAGGCCCAGGGGCTCTACGGCGTCGACGCGCTCATGGCGGACTCCACCGAGGGCGACGAGCCCTTCGGCATGGACGAGCTGGAGAAGCTGCGCGAGCTGGCCGTCCAGCGCGTGGAGCTCGAGGTCACCACCTCCACCAAGCCGGTCGTCGGCGGGGTGGTCTCCAAGGTGAAGCGCCTCCTCGTGCGCGGCGCGAGCCAGCCCATGTACGGGATGAGCGCCCGCTCGACCGCCTTCAACGCCGCCCTGCTCGCGTACCTGGCGACGCTCGCCCGCGAGGTGAGCGCCCTGGAGCGCTCCGCGCGTGCCGACCGCGCCGCCGCCGCGGCCGCCGAGGCCGAGCTGGCCGCGCTGCGGGCCGACCTGGCCGCCGCCCTCGCCGGGGCCGACGACGCCCGCGCCCGCGTCGCCCGGCTGGCCGACGCCGCCCTGCCCGAGCGCATCGCCCGCCTCGAGCGCGGCCCCGCCACGGCGCCGGCCGCGCCCGCGCCCCCGCCGCCCCCCGGCGGCGGCTCCCTGCGGCTGCGGCTGGAGGCCACCGAGGCCGACGAGGACCGCGACGCCCGCCTGGCCGGGTACGCCGAGGCGCTCGGCACCGGCCGCGTGGTCCACGCCGGCGCCGGCAGCGGCTGGGCGCTCGGGGCGTTCGGCCCGGCGGCCGAGGGCGTCGAGGCCGACGCGGAGCTCGTGGCCGCGGCCGAGGCCGAGGGGCGCTCCGTGCGGCACGCCGACCCGGTCGCCTACGTCGGGGCCCTCGCGCCCGGCTCGGTCGACGGCATCCTCGCCACCGGCCTCGTGGAGCGGCTCGACGGGCGCGGACTGGCCGCCTTCGCCGCCGCCGCCGCCCAGGCGCTCGCCCCCGGCGGGCTGGTGGTGGTGGAGGGGCACGACCCCGCCGCCGCGGCCGCCGACCCGGCCTTCTGGCGCGACCCGGACCGCCGCCGGCCGCTGCACCCGGACGCCGTGCGGATGGCCCTGGAGGCCGCCGGGCTCGGCGAGACCGTCGTGGTGCCGGACCCCGGCGGCACCGCCGGCCGGCGCTACGCGGTGCATGCCCGCCCCTAACCCCAGGGTCGCCTTCGTCGTACCGCGGTATGGGGACGGGGTGGTCGGCGGTGCCGAGATGCTGTGCCGCCTGACCGCGGAGAACCTGCGCGCCCACGGCGTGCCGGTGGAGGTGCTCACCACGACGGCGGTCGACCACTTCACCTGGGCCGACCACCACCCGGAGGGCACCACGGTCGAGGGCGGGGTGCCGGTGCACCGCTTCCGGGTCTCCCCCGGCCGCGACAACGGCCGCTGGCTCGAGCTGCACACCCGGATCGACCTGCGGCTGCCCACCGACAGGGCCGACGGGCTGGAGTGGATGGCCCAGTCGGTCTGGTCGCCCGGGCTGCAGGCCGCCGTGGAGGACGCGTCGCGCTACGACTGGATCGTCGCGATGCCGTACCTCTTCGGGACCTCCTTCTGGTCCGTGATGGCCCGCCCGGAGCGCACCGTGCTGGTGCCCTGCGTCCACGACGAGGCCCACGCCTGGCAGCCCGTCGTGCGCGACATGCTGGCCCGGGCCGCCGGGAACATGCTCAACTCGGACGGCGAGGGCGAGCTGCTGGAGCGCCTGGCGCCGGGGGCCCGCATGCGGCTCGTGAGCGTGGGCTACGACGAGACGCCGCCACCCACCCCCGAGGCCGTCGCCGCGTTCTGCGCGGCCCGCGGCATCGCGCCGGGCTACATCCTCTACGCCGGGCGCCGCGAGACCGCGAAGGGCCTGCCCGAGCTGTTCGACGCCTACGCACGGCTCGCCGCCGGGCGGCCGGACACCCCGCCGCTCGCGCTCATGGGCCGGGGCGACCTGGGCCCCCCGCCGGAGATCGCCGGCCGCGTGATCGACCTCGGCTTCGTGCCCGACGAGGACCGCGACACGGCCTACGCCGCCGCCCGCGTGCTGGTGAACCCGTCCCGCCTGGAGAGCCTCGGGATGGTGGGGCTGGAGGCCTGGCTCGCCGGGACGCCCTCCATCGTCAACGCGCGCTCGCCCGTCCTGCGGGAGCACTGCCGCGCCTCGGGCGGGGGGCTCTGGTACACCGGCCCCGACGAGCTCGTGGAGGCCATGGACCTCGTCTGCGGGGACCCCGCGCTGGGCGACGCGATGGCCGTCGCCGGCGCGGACTACGTGCGCCGCACCTTCTCCTGGCCCGCCGTGCGCGCCCGCTTCCTGGGCGCCCTGGAGGAGTGGGCGTGAGCGACGGGATCCACCAGGTGGCGGCCGGGGCGGCCCCCCGCGACGCCATCACCCACCACATGCTGGAGGCCCGCACCGTGCTGCGCGGCCTGGGGTTCCGGTCGGAGATCCTGGCCGACCCGGAGCACATCCACCCGGGCCTCGCCGGTGAGGTGCGCCCGGCGACGAACTGGGACGCGGTGGCGCAGCCCGGCGACGCGGCGATCCTCCACTACTCGATCGCCAGCGCCCCGATGTTCGCCATCGCGGAGCGCTGCCGCCGGACCGCCCTGCACTACCACAACATCACCCCGGCGGACCTCCTCTGGCGCTGGGCCCCGCGCATCGCGCTGGAGTGCGCCATCGGCCGTCGCCGCCTGCTGGACCTGCTGCCGCACATCCGCCTCGTGGGCGCCTGCTCCGAGTACAACGCCCGTGAGCTGGAGGAGCTCGGCTTCGCCCGGCCGCACGTCCTGGGCGTCATGCGCCAGGAGCTCCCGCCGGCCCCGCGGGCGCCCGGTGGCGCGACCGGTCCGGCGCGGCTGCTGTTCGTGGGGCGCGGGGTGCCGAACAAGGCCCAGCACCACCTCGTGATGGCGAGCGCGGCCCTGGCCGACGCCGGCCGCGACCACGAGCTGTGGCTCGTCGGCGCCTGGTCGGCGGCGCCCGCGTACGAGGAGCACTGCCGCGCGACGGCCGAGGCGCTCGGCGTGGCCGACCGCGTCCACTTCCTGGGATCCGTGGACGACGACGAGCTGGGCCGCCGCTACGCGGACGCCGACGCCTTCGTCTGCCTCTCCGACCACGAGGGCTTCTGCGTGCCCCTCATCGAGGCGATGGCCGCGGGCCTGCCGATCGTGGCCTACGCGTCCAGCGCCATCCCGGAGACGCTCGGCGGCGCCGGCCTGCTGCTGCCCGAGAAGCCCCCCTCGCTGGTGGCCGAGGCCGTGATCGAGGCGCTCGACAACCCGGCCCTGTCGGCGGGGGTCGCGCCCGCGCGCCGGGAGCGCCTCGAGCACTTCTCCCAGCCCGCCCTGGTGGAGCGCCTCGAGCGCTTCGTGGCCCTGCTGTGAGCAGGTTCGTCGTCGGAGCGGGGGTGCCGCCGGAGGTCCGGCGCGTGGTCGCGCTGGCCGAGGAGCGCCTCGCCGGGGCCGCGCCCGACGTCGTCGTGGCGGTCGGCGCCGACGACCCCGCCCTGGCCGGGGCGCTCCCCGCCGGGCCCCGGGTCGTGGTGCCGGCCCTGACCTCCCGCCACCCGGGCCCGTGGGCCCGCGCCCTGCTCGCGACCGCCGACGTCACCGTGCTCGTGGATCCCTGCGAGGGCCCAGGGCTGCTGCCCCTGCTCGACGGTCCGGTCGTGGTGGCGGGGGTGCCGGCTCCGCCCGTCGCGACCGGCGGCGGCCCGCCCCTCGACACGTCCCGCGGGAGCGACGTGCTGCGCGCCCTGTGGGAGGCCGAGGGCCACGGACCCCCGCCCGGCGGGGGCGCCGGCGTGACCTGGGTCGCGGGCCCCGCGGCGCTCGCCGGGGCGGCGGAGGCGTGGGCCCGCGGGAGCGCCGTCGTGACCCTCCCGGGCACGCCGCGCCATGACATGCTTCGCGGCGGCGGCGCCCTCCGCGCCCGCTCGTCCCTCGAGGTGGTCGAGGCGACGCGGTTCCTGCTCGAGTCCCGCCCGCTCGCCCACGAGCTCGCACGGCGGGGGAGGCGTCAGATGGCGTTCCTGGATCCGGTCGACGACGTGGTGGCCCGCTTCGGCGAGGCGCTCCTGCTCGCGCAGGGGCGGGCGTGAGCGGGGAGGCCGGGAGGGGGCCGACCCCGGTCGACCTGCTCCTCCAGTCCTCCCGCCCCCACCTGGACCGCGCCGCCGGGGAGGGAAGCGGCCTGCTCGGCCGCGCGCGCCGGGCGCTGCGGCGCGGCATCACCACCACGGACCGCACCTGGTACCAGGAGCAGAAGGACTTCGAGGTCCTGCTGCGCAACGCGATCGCCCACCTCTCCATCGAGGCCGAGGGCGAGCGGCTGGCCCGGGAGCAGGCCGAGCGCGACACCACGGCCGTGCGGGTGCGGGTGGACGCCCACGACGAGGCGTTCGCGCGCCTCGACGGGGCCCTGGCCGCCGTGAACGAGAAGCTGCGGCACCTGGAGGCCCGCCAGCGCTCCGACGCCGCGGCCCTCGTCCGCGCCGAGGTGGGCGCGCCCCGCGACGGCGGCATCCCGCCCCTGGACGACTTCGACTACCTCGCCTTCGAGGACCGCTTCCGCGGCCCCGAGGAGGACGTCCGCGAGCGCCAGGCGCGCCACGCGGACCGGCTCGCCGCCACGGAGGGCCCCGTGGCCGACATCGGCTGCGGCCGCGGCGAGTTCCTGGAGCTCATGCGCGACCGGGGCGTCGCGGCCGTGGGCGTCGACGCGTCCGCCGAGATGGTGGGGATCGCCGGCGAGAAGGGCCTCGACGCCGAGCTGGGCGACGCCTTCGCCTGGCTCGCCGCGCGGGAGGCCGGCACCCTGGGCGGGATCATCGTCTCGCACGTGGTGGAGCACCTGTGGCCCGCCGACCAGGTGCGCCTCGCGCGCCTCTGCGCCGGGGCGCTGCGCCCGGGCGGGGTGCTCGTGATCGAGACGCCCAACCCGAAGTCCCTCATCGCCGGGGCGATCAACTTCTGGTGCGACCCGACCCACCTGCGGCCGGTCTATCCCGAGACGCTCGCCTTCATCCTGGAGCGCACGGGCTTCGACGACGTGGAGATCGAGTACCTCGCCCCGGTCCCGGAGGGGCACCGGGCGAACCCGGTCACGGACCCGCCGCCGGGGACGGAGGCGGCCTTCGCCCAGGTGGACGAGGCCGTGCGCCGCCTGGACGCCCTCGTGTTCGGCGACCGCGACTACGCGGTCATCGCGCGGGCCGCGGGGGCCTAGCGGCCCAGCCGCTCCAGGTCCGCGTCCACCATCATCCGGACGAGGCCCTCGAAGTCCACCGTCGGCTCCCAGCCGAGCTTCTCCTTGGCCTTGGCGGGGTCCCCCACGAGCAGGTCGACCTCGGCCGGGCGGATGAGCTTCGGGTCGGTGCGGACGTGGGCGTCGCGGTCGAGCCCGGCCTGGTCGAAGGCCACCTCCACGAGGCGGTCGACCGTGTTCGTCTCGCCGGTGGCGACGACGTAGTCCTCGGGCTCGTCCTGCTGGAGCATGCGCCACATGGCGTCCACGTAGTCGCCGGCGAAGCCCCAGTCGCGCCGGGCGTCCAGGTTGCCCAGGGTGAGGTGCTCGGCCATCCCCAGCTTGATGCGGGCGACGCCGTCGGTGACCTTGCGGGTCACGAACTCCAGGCCGCGGCGCGGGGACTCGTGGTTGAAGAGGATCCCCGAGCAGGCGTACATGCCGTACGACTCGCGGTAGTTCACGGTGATGTAGTGGCCGTAGACCTTCGCCACGCCGTAGGGGCTGCGCGGGTAGAAGGGCGTGGACTCGCTCTGGGGCGTCTCCAGCACGCGCCCGTACATCTCGCTGGAGGAGGCCTGGTAGAAGCGGATCGACGGGTCCACCTGGCGGATCGCCTCCAGCATCCGGGTGACGCCGACGGCGGTGAACTCCGCCGTGAGCACCGGCTGGGTCCACGAGGTGGGCACGAAGGACTGGGCCGCGAGGTTGTAGACCTCCTCCGGCTCGGCCTCCTGCAGCGCGGCCACGAGCGACGGCTGGTCGAGGAGGTCGGCCTGCACGAAGCGGAGCCGGTCGCGCAGGTGCTCGATCCGCTCGTAGGACTCCGTGGACGCCCGGCGCACCACGCCCCAGACCTCGTAGCCCTTCCCGAGCAGGAGCTCCGCGAGGTAGGAGCCGTCCTGGCCCGTGATTCCGGTGATGAGCGCGCGCGGCACGTCTACTCCTCGTCGTCGTCGTGGAGGACCCTCTCCCGCCACCAGTCCAGCGTGTCGGTGAGGGTCGTCTCGAGCGGGATCTCGGGGACCCAGCCGGTCGCCTCGCGCAGGCGCCCGGGGGAACCGTAGAGGTCGGGCTGCTCGCCCTCGCGGCGCAGGCCCTCGTGCGACACGAAGGTCACCGGGATGCGCGCGAGCGGGGCGAGGCCCTCGATGATCGACCGCACGGGGACCGAGCGGCCGCTGCAGGCGAGGTACACGTCGTCCGGGTCGCCGCGCTCCAGCAGCAGGACGTACGCGCGGACCATGTCGCGGACGTCCGTGAAGTCGCGCCGGGTGTCGAGGTTGCCCACCCGCACCTCCACCGAGGCGCGGCCGTCGCGCTCGGCGCGGGCGATCTGGCGGGCCACATTGGGGAGCACGAAGCGCGGGTCCTGTCCGGGGCCGATGTGGTTGAAGGCCCGCACGCGGATGGCGGCGATCCCCTCGCTGGCCCGGTACTGGCCGGCGGCCAGGTCGGCGGCGGCCTTCGAGGCGCCGTACGGCGAGAGCGGCTGCAGGGGCGTGTCGGCCGTCACGGGCAGCGTCTCGACCGGGATGCGGCCGTGGATCTCCCCGCTCGTCACGATGAGCGCCGGGGTGCGGGGCGCGGCCGTGCGGAGCGCCTCCAGCACCGCGAGGGTCCCGCCGAGGTTGACGTCCCAGGTGCCGAGGGGGTCGCCGAAGGACGCCCCGACCGACGAGAAGCCGGCCAGGTGGACGATGCCGTCGGGGGCCACGCCGCGCACGAGGCGGGTGACGTCGGCGGCGTCGCCGAGGTCGGCCGGGTGGGCGCGGACGCCGCGCTCGACGGCCTCCTCGCGGCCGGGCCGCACGAGCGCGTGCACCTCGTGCCCGAGGGCGGTGCAGCAGGAGGACAGGTGCCGCCCGGCGAAGCCCGTGGCACCCGTGATGAGGACCTTCACGGGCGGTGAGGCTACCAAGGCGCCGCCGCCCTCCGGGGTGCGCGATATCAGGGATTCGTATGCATCTCGGGAGGGCTGTTGCCGCAGAGCCGGGGTGAGGACTACTGTCCGGGGATGCTCTGTGCCCGCAGGATCCTGGCCGCGTGCCTCGCGGCCCTCGCGATCGCCCTTGCCCTGGGCGTCGCGACCGCGGGTGCCCAGACGGCGGCGTCGCCCATGCAGCAGATCTTCCTGGACTACGTCGACAACCGCGTCATCGACGGCCACTACTCGCCCGCCGACCTCAAGGACGCGCTCGAGGTCGCGAAGGCGAACGGCGTTGGGTTCGAGGAGTTCGGCGCGGCCGTCCAGCAGACCTACGACCGGGACATCCTGGGCCTGTCGGTCGACTCCGACCCGCCGTCCGAGGTGGCGGTGGACAGCGGGGGCGGCATCCTGGCCCTGCCCGAGCCGCGCGGCCCGGGTGAGCGGGACGAGCCGCCGTGGCCGTTCCTGGCCCTGACCGCCCTCGGCGCCGCGCTGGTGCTGACGGGCGCGGGCAGCTCCATCGTGCGCCGCGTGCGTCGGTGACGACGGGGTTCACCGGGACCAGCGGGTACATCGCGGGCGACGACCTCCGGGCGGCCGTGGACGTGGCCGTCGCGCTGGAGCGGCCGTTGCTCGTGCGGGGGGAGCCCGGGACCGGCAAGACCCTGCTCGCGGAGGCCGTTGCCGAGGCGCTCGGGCTGGAGCTGCTCGTGTGGGGCGTCAAGTCGACGACCCGCGCCCAGGATGGGCTCTACGTCTACGACACGGTCCAGCGCCTCTACGACGGCCAGTTCGGCGAGGGCGACCCGTCGGACATCGCCCGCTACATCCGCCTGGGCCGGCTGGGCGAGGCCTTCGCGGCCGACCACCGCGTCGTGCTGCTCATCGACGAGATCGACAAGGCCGACCTCGAGTTCCCGAACGACCTGCTCTGGGAGCTCGACCGCATGTCCTTCCACATCCCCGAGACCGGGCGCACCGTCGCGGCGGCCGAGCGCCCGGTGGTCATCATCACCTCGAACGCGGAGAAGGAGCTGCCGGACGCCTTCCTGCGCCGGTGCGTCTTCCACTACATCGCGTTCCCGTCGCCCGAGGAGCTCGAGGCGATCGTGCGGGTGCACCACCCCGGCCTGGACGACGCCCTGCTCGGGGCGGCGCTGGAGGCGTTCTACGTGCTGCGCTCGTTCGACGGCCTGCGCAAGCGGCCCAGCACGAGCGAGCTGATCGACTGGGTGCAGGCGCTCCTCATCGCCGGCATCCCGGCCGAGCGGATCCGCGAGGAGCTCCCGTTCCTGGGCGTCGTGCTGAAGACGCCGCACGACGTGGAGCTCGCCCGGCGGCACGCGGCCCTGCGGGCCCGCCCGGCCTCCGCCCGCTAGGGGCGCCGCCGTCTTCGAGGGCCTGCTGGTCGCGTTGCGCGCCCGGGGCGTGCCGGTCGCCCTGGACGAGTGGCTCGCCCTGCAGGACGCGCTCGGCCGGGGCCTCGCCGACTCCAGCCTGACCCGCTTCCACGGGCTCGCGCGGTCGCTGCTGGTGAAGAGCGAGCGGCACTACGACGACTTCGACCTCGCGTTCGCGACCTACCTCGACGGCCTGGAGCCGGCCACGGAGGAGCTGGCCGACGAGGTGTGGGACTGGCTCGCGCGCCAGCCCTCGCCCCTGGAGGTCTCGGAGGAGGACCGCGCCCGCCTGGGCGCAGCCATGGAGCGCATCGACCTGGACGCGCTGCGCGCGCGCCTGGAGGAGCGGCTGCGCGAGCAGGACGGGGAGCACCACGGCGGCTCGAAGTGGGTCGGGACGGGCGGCACGTCGCCCTTCGGCCACTCGGGGTGGCACCCCGGCGGGGTGCGCATCGGCGGGCGCAGCGGCCACCGCACCGCCGCGCAGGTGCTCGCCGAGCGGCGGTACCGGGAGTACCGGGGCGACGAGGTCATCGGGGTCCGCGAGATGGGCCTGGCGCTGCGCCGCCTGCGGCGCCTCACGACCCGCCTGGAGGGGCCGGCCACCGAGCTCGACCTGGACGGGACGATCGACGACACCGCGGACGCGGGCGGGCGCCTGTCGCTGCGCTTCCGCCGGCCGCGGCGCAACGCGATGCGGGTGGTGCTGCTGCTGGACGTGGGCGGCTCGATGGACTCCCACTCGGCCCTCGTGGGGCGCCTCTTCTCGGCGATGGGCCAGGGCGGCGGCCTGCGCGAGCTGACCGTCCGCTACTTCCACAACTGCGTGTACGACCGCCTCTACACCGGCGCCGCGCTGCTGCCGTCGCGCTCGGAGGCCACCCTCGACGTCCTCGCCCGCGTCGGCCCGGACCACCGCCTGGTGGTGGTGGGGGACGCCTGCATGGCGCCGAGCGAGCTGACGATGCCGGGCGGGGCCATCGACTGGTACCAGCACAACGAGGACCCCGGCGGGGTGTGGCTGGAGCGCCTGGCGGACGCGTTCCCGGCCCGCGCGTGGATCAACCCGGTGCCCGCGTCGTGGTGGGACCGGGTGCACGGCGCGCCGACCCTCGCGGCGGTCCGGACCCTCTTCCCGATGCACGAGCTGTCGCTCGACGGGCTGGGGGCGGCGGTGGACGACCTGCTCGCCGCCTGACGGGCGGGTCCACCCGGCACCGCGGGCGGCGTAGGCTACCCGTCGCCTGTCGAACGCCCACGGGGTCACTCCTATGCCGCACGCCAACCACTCGCTGACCATCCGCGCCTCCATCCCGGCCCGCGTAGGCAACCTCGGGAGGGTGCTGGCGGCGATCGGCGAGGCCGGGGGCGAGACCGGCGGCGTGGACATCGTGCGCTCCGGCAAGGAGTCCGTCACCCGCGACATCACCGTCCAGGTCCGTGACGACGCGCACGGCGAGGCCGTCGCCGCCGCCGTGGCCGCCGTCGAGGGCGTGACGGTCGAGGCGACGGTGGACCGCGTCTTCCAGGCCCACGCCGGCGGCAAGGTCGGGATGCAGAACCGCGTCCCGGTCGCGAGCCGCGACGACCTGTCGATGGCGTACACGCCCGGCGTCGCCCGCGTCTGCATGGCGATCCACCACGACTTCGACCAGGCCTGGGAGTACACGATCAAGGGCAACAGCGTCATGGTCGTGAGCGACGGCTCGTCCGTCGTCGGCCAGGGCGACCTGGGCCCGGAGGCGTCCCTGCCCGCGCTGGAGGCGAAGGCCGCCCTGCTGCGGACGTTCGCCGGGATCGACGCCTTCCCGCTGCCGGTGGACCTGCGCGACCCGGCGGAGATCGCCGAGGCCGT